>Ga0081538_10005094_pt1 | contig 11935 bp, 10 predicted proteins | sample TabmetS5T2R1_FD_71022 | JGI IMG/M metagenome (GOLD analysis project Ga0081538, IMG submission 71022) | Tabebuia heterophylla rhizosphere microbial communities from the University of Puerto Rico - S5T2R1 | ecosystem: Host-associated > Plants > Roots > Rhizosphere ... | reverse complement strand
GGGAGGGAGAAGTCATAGGCCTTCCCCCGTCAAGGGGGAGGGAGAAGCTATGGGCCCTCCCCCTCGAGGGGAGGGCTGGGTGGGGGGCCACGGAACCGGCCGAGCATTTATGGTGCGCAGTACTTAGGGACTGCATACCGCAATCGCCCCGCCAACTTGGCGGGGCTTATGACGCGTCGGCCTGTTTCTTCAGGGCCTCAAAGGCTTGCAGGAGGATCGTCTGCCGCAGCTTTTTTTCCTCCTCAGGAGGCAGGTCTGGGTCGCCAAAGACATGCACAATACCGCCCCCCTGGACCACACGGTTCGAGCCCACCATCTTCGCCACCGGAAGCACGGAGGTCACTTGCACGACTGGAATGCCAGCCTTTTCGAGCTCGGTCGTGATCGCAGCGCCGCTGCGAGTGGACGTCCCTCACGTGGAGGTGAGGATCACCGCATCGACGCCCTCCTGCTTTAACTTCTCGGCGATCTCATGACCCAGGCGACGGCTGTTGGCCAGAGGATTGGCTAACCCTGAGGTGGAGATGAAGCGGTCGTGCACCTTGCCGACGATGCCGGCTTTCTCCAAATCGCGCAGGGCGTCGACCGGCACCAACCGGTCGGGGTCCTGTTCCACGTATCGGGTGTCATAGCCGCGATGGGAGACCTCGTAGTTTTCCCCCTGTAGGTCGTCGAGGGCGGAAATATCGTACGCGCCCCAATTGGTGGCGGCGTAGGGGGAGATGTTATCCGGATTACCCTTGGGCACCAGACCGCCATCGGTCACGATCACCACCCGGGCTTTGGAGAGGTCCGCGACTGGCGCGGGTGCCGGGACGGCGGCGAACGCTGGCGGGGTGAACTCCGACTCGAACGGTCCGCCCGCGGTCTTGGCGACGAGCATCTGCACCATACGTTCGGCCGCTGTCTGCTCTACGAACTCATCATGCAACATGCCCCTGGGAATGTAGCCCTCGTCAGTTGGCCGCCCGATGTCCTGGTGGTGGGCCAGCTTGGTCGCGATGCGGCCCATCTTGCTCAGGACATCCCGCATGGCGCTCACGCTCGCACCGGAGTCCACGATGTACAGCTCCTGACGATAGAGATCGACCCCCGGATTCTCACCCGCCATACCGGTCACCACGGGGATGCCGAGCGCTGACTGGACGGCTTTGCACAGGGCACCGGCGACCAACCCATAGCGGCCGGCTTCGAAACAGGGCCCGGCAACGAACAGCTCGGCGTGCGCCGCTTTGACCTGTTTGACCACCAGCTCCGTCAACATTTCTAAATTTTCTGCGGCATAGTTATCGCCGGCGATGATGGTGTGCACGATGTGGGCGTCGTTCCCGAACACCTGCTCCAGCAACCTTCCCGGCCCGACGGCGCCATCCTGTATGTGGGGAGCCATGTCGGCGGCTTCCTCGCCCCCTCGGCCGCCAAAGAATTGATTCAGATAGTGGACGACGCGCATAGACCTTCCCTCCTCTCCAGAAAACCGTGGAGACGTCGACGTTGACGACGGTTCGTCGCCTCGGTACACCCCAATGGCTTAATAGACAAAGGACCGCAGACGTGAGGCCCCCTGCTGGTTGGTGACGCCACAGAGTCTGGAGGCCTCGAGCTGCTGGGAAGCCCCCAGAGTCGCCGCAGCCTCGGGATTGCCCGCTATGGCCCGTTCGACCGCCGGGACCGACCAACGGGTGTCGTTGCCCCCGACATGCACCATGGCGTCGACCTCGGCATAGTTGAACAGCAGCGCCGACTCGGCCCGCCGGTCCCGTGACATGTCCTCCACCTGGACGGTGGTGCGGATACCCAACTGCTCACAGAGCCGCGCCGTCAATGCCATGTCGGCGTGGGGAGCTCCGCCGCCGTATTTGGTGAGAATCGCTCCGTCGGCGGCCAGGAGCCACTTCGCCTGCTGCGCCGCCAGCATGCAGTTGCGGGCGCGATCATCATTATCCGAGGCCGCCATAGTGGCGACCGTCCCCACCAGGGTGATCTTCCCGTCTCGGTGCCAGCGATGCAGTTCCGAGATGATCGGGTGGTTCTGATAGAAGTAGGTCTCCACGCCGCGGCTACTATAACTCGTGACCAGTGCTCCGTCGAGCCACTCGTTCGGATGGAGCAGCACCGGCAGCATGCCCTCGGTGTTGGCCCCGTAAAGGATCTGTTCATCGACTTCCGCCACCCGCTGGCGGGAATGAATCTGTCCAATATAGGCGATACGCGGCACACCGTCGCGACGCGCCACCGCAGGACCTTGGGTGTCGAACACCTCGGTCGTGCCCGCCTCCTGTCCGACGGCCGCGCCGGCCAGATACACCGACGCCCTCACCGACGCTAAGCGGAGGGCGTGCAAGGCGGTGTGCCGTTCCACATCCTGCACGAGGTGTGGGACCACAACCAGATGGGACAGGGATGCATAGGGACATGCCACCCCGGCTGCCCCACTCATGTCCACAATCTTGCCACTGGCGACGGGAGCGCCCTCATCCAGAACAGTCACGGCGGACCCTTTGAGGACATGGGTCGTCCCCTGACCAGCCGTCTCAATTGGACCGAGAATGCCAGGGAAATCCGGGCCTGCCCCGGGTGCCTTGGCGCGGGGCTCGAGAATATCGAAGACGACGCCAAAACGACAGGAATCGCCGGGACGTACGACATGGAAGTCAACGCGTTCAAGCCGACGGTCCGCTAGCAGATACTGCCGCAACGCCTCCTGGTCAACCATCAGGATGGTGCCATCGAGTTGCGTCGTGTCGCCGAATCTCACGTCCGAAACCGTGTGATACGCCAGGGTCAAACGCATGTGAACTATGAACCCCCCTCTGCATGCACGGCACGTCACCTGCTTCCGTCAGTTGGCTCAGTCTAGACTGCGCCGAGAGCATGTGTCAAGATAGGCTGGCCTGCACGCGTTTATGGACTAATCCGCCCAAAGCGTGTGGCGTGACGGGATGGGTCTCAGACGCCGCGGGAGGGCAGGGCCAGCATAGGGGGCCGCCACAGCCGGCATGAATGTGGTCTACGATACGAATGGAGGTGTCCCAGGCGATCGATGGAGCATAGTGTCGTCCTGAGGGGGCACAAGAACTGCGCTTGCGCAGAACGATGTTGATAGAATTGGGAAGGAGGCGACGTGGCACGGATACCGCAAGTTACTAGAGACGACGTACCTGATGGGGAAAAGGGCGCTTACGACGAGTTCATGAAGAGCCGAGGCAGCCGGCCCATTGCGGGCCCCTACGCGCTCCTCCTTCACATGCCGGAGATGGCTCAACGGCTTGAGGCGCTGCGGACCTACATCCGTGGCGAGGCGAGCGTGCCTCAGAGGCTGCAGGAATTGGTCATGATCACCGTGGCCCGGGAGATGGACTGCGCCTTTATCTGGCAAGCTCACGCCGCCGCGGCCCGGCAGGCGGGGGTCCGCGATGACATTGTGGATAGCATCAGAGAGAAGAAGGCCCTCACCGATCTGGACCCGGACGAGCTGACGGTTGTGAACTTCACTCGCGAGCTGCTCCAGAACCGTAAGGTGAGTCAGACCACTTTCGACGCGGCCATCACCCGGTTCGGGCAGCGTGGGATGATGACCTTGACCAACCTCGTAGCCTGTTACGCGGTGCTGGCTTACAATATGAATACTTACGAGCTGGAGGCGCCTGAGCATCCTACTGAGAAGGCATTGCCTGTATAGCTGTCGAAGCTTTTAAGCCCTCACCGTGGGCCGGGAGCATCCGTCGGCAGATGGGACTGGGGTACTCCAGGAGGCGGGCTGCCGTGGACGCCGGTAACCATGCTTTTGGAATACCTATCCATCCTATCCGTGTCACTCTACCCTCATGGCTGTCTTTGACCGCTAGGATCACGGCGGTGTATAGTGTGGCGTGGCTCGCCCCATACCCGTGTGACTAGGCCAAGGTGGTGATATCCATGAGATCTCAACGTGTCGGAAGCGCGTGCTGTATGAGTCCTGGGGCGGGCGATGTCCATAACACATGATCTAGCGGAGCACAGACGTGTGAAGGAGATTGTATGGCAGAAGCACGATCGGCGGTATACGACCATTTTCCTCAGCTCGGGCGCCTGCGCGATGAAGTGTTGTTCGGTGATGTGTGGGAACAGCCGGAGTTATCCAAGCGCGATCGCAGTCTGATTACCGTAGCGACCTTGACAGCGCTCTACCGGACGGATGAGTTGCGGGGGCATATCCGGCGGGCGCTGCAAAATGGGGTGACCAAGGACGAAATTCGCGGACTCGTGACCCATCTGGCGTTCTATGCGGGATGGCCGACGGCCGTGAATGCGGCCCGGGTGGCACTGGAAGTGTTTGAGGAGAGCGAACGAGGATCTGGAGACTGACGCTGCCGTGGGACCGGACGCGAACCGCATAGGCCTTGTGACAGGCTTGTTCCACAGTGGGCGGCATTGCACATCTGCATGATCAGACGTTTGTCCGAACCCGCATGGGTGTCTTCGAGGCAGCAATGCCTCGTTGATTGGCAACAAGGCATATGGCGAACAACACCACTCCCCATCCAGGTTTGTGTGCGACTTGTCAACACATGGAGCGCACGGAGACACGGCGAGGCAGCGTCTTCTATCGGTGTCTACGGGCGCAGACGGATCTGTCCTTTCCGAAATATCCGCCCCTGCCAGTGCGGCGGTGTCGTGGCTACGAGCCACAAGCCACTGAGGACGCAAGGCAAGCTCCTTGTAATTCTTTGTAAGAGAGGGTATGCTTGCGCTAACCTAAACCGTGATGAACCCAGGAGAGAATCGAGAAGGTAGGACGCGTCATCCTGGGAGTGCGACCCCTCAGAGGTCAATCAAGTTTACACTGGGACTCCAATATCTCACCCATGGAGGAGAGAAACATGGCCAGGATCAATAAGGTCGGGCACGTCGTTCTCAACGTGAAAGATGTAGATGCGTCCGTCACGTTCTATACCGAGGCCCTGGGTATGGAAGTCATGCGCCTCAGGGAAGGCAACGCCGCGTTCCTGTCTTTCGGCACCCAGCACCACGACATCGCCCTCTTCAAGGCCCCCGAGGGCGCAGAGATGGGCAAGTTGGGCCTCAACCACATCGCCTTTCAGATCGAGGGAGGCGAAACCGAGCTACGCCAGTTGTACGGCAGGCTCGTCCAACATGGCACCAAGGTCGACTACACGACCGACCACGGCATGACCCACAGCGTCTACTTCTTCGACCCCGACGGCAACCGCCTGGAGATTTTCTGTGAAATGATGAACCCCGAGGCCGGCCGGCAGCATATGCGCGAGGGCGTCAACCTCAGCGACAGGAGCTATAAGCCAGAGCCCATCTTGTCGGCCTAAAGCAAACCTCGATATGGCCAGGGAGCGGAAGGGGGGTGACACACCCCGTTGCGACGGAGAGGAAGAGGAGGGACGCTGATGCACATCGGACTCATGATGGAGTGTGACTACCGGGCGGGCAAGACGCAAGAAGAGGCGTTCCAAGAAGCTTTCTCCACCGCAGCACACGCCGAGGAGTGGGGCTTCGACGGGGTCTGGTTGGCAGAGCGCCACTTCGCCCCCCCGGAGAGCGGGCGAGCCATCCCTTCGGTCGTAGCATCCCCTCTGATCATCGCCACCGCTATCGCCGCCAAAACGACCTCTATCCGGGTGGGGACTGCGGTGTTGGTGCTTCCTCTCGGCCATCCGGTGCGCATGGCGGAGGAGGTGGCGACCCTGGACCACATCAGCCAGGGCCGCCTGAACTTGGGCGTCGGCCGCAGTGGCTTTCCCTGGGCGTATGAGGGGTACGACATTCCCTATGCCGAGAGCCGGGAGCGCTTTCGGGAATTCTTTGACGTGATGAGGTTGGCGTGGACCCAAGAGCGCTTCTCCTACGAGGGCAAGTATTATACCCTTAAGGATGTGTGCCTGATACCCAAGCCGTACCAGAAACCTCACCCCCCCTTGCGGTATGCCTCCACCACCAGGGACAGCTTCGCCGCTATGGGACGGTTGGGGTTGCCCATTTTCGCCGGCGCGGGCGGGGCTACAGTGTCGGAGCTCGCGCGGTCTATTGGCGAGTACCGGGCGGCCTGGCGCGAGGCCGGCCATCCTGGCGACGGCGACGTGATGCTGCGGGTGGGCATCTACGTGGCGGAGGATAAGGACCGGGCCCTCTCCGAGCCTCGGGAAAGTACGATGAGCTTTTACAACCGCGTACGGGAGGGGTTACTGCAGACGGCCGGGGCTTTCGGTGGTGAACTGCGCGCCCAGCGGGCCCAAAACATAGCCAGCCTCACGTACGAGTCCGCGCTCCAGGATCGCCTGGTCTATGGAACGCCAGACGCCGTTGCCAACCGGCTGCGTGAGCTACGGGATGAGCTGGGCCTTACGGGCGTCCTCATGGAGCCGAACGTGGGCGGCCTGATAAGCCCAGATCGCCTCGACAATTCCATACGCCTCTTCGGTCAGGAAGTGGCACCCCAACTGGGAGCCTGAGCCGTCCGTCTTCAGCTTCTCATCCTATCCCTCCGTCGCGACGTCGGCATCCGCTTGCGGCAACCTGTCAAGCCCTGCCGATACGGCAGGGCTTTCAATAGCGCTGTGAAACCCCTATCCTTCGGGCTTGGACAGATGCTTGTGCAGCTTGTGGGAAGGCGGCTCCGGAGGCAGGTACGGCGTACACAGAGCAAGAGCCCGCCTGGCGTGATGCGAGGGCATCATGCCCGCTCATACGGCTATTTTCACCGAGGGTGCAACCATGATCGTCGACCTGGTTCACGTCAAAACCCGTGACGGCATACGCCTGGACGGCGCCTGGCGCAAGCCCGAGCCGGGAAAAGCCTCTCAGCTCGGGGTGGATGTCGTGATCCTCCACCATGGCGTTGGTGGTAACTTCTACGGCCCTGGTATGTTCGATCAGTATAGCGATGCGCTCCTGGACAGGGGATGCGCGGTATTGCGCGTCAACAACCGCGGCCATGACCCGATCAGCCGCGCCGTGGTTGGTGAGGGCGCTAAACGGCTGGGTGCCGCCTACGAAGACATGGATGACTGCCGGTACGACTGGGAGGCATGGGTGGATTTGGCCGAAGCGGCCGGCTATCACCGGATCGGTCTCTGGGGACATAGTCTCGGTGCCACGAAATCCATCTACTACATGGCCACACAAGCTGACCCTCGGGTGACGTGCGTGGTCGCTGGTTCTCCACCCAGATTCTCGTATTCGGCTTACATTGGCCTCGAGCAAGGAGAGGCGTTCAAGCGGACCGCTGCCCAAGCGCAACAGTGTATTGACTCTGGCCATCCGGAGACCCTGATCGATACCCTCTATCCCATACCCCTCTTGGTGACGGCCGAGGTATTCATCCAGAAGTACGGTCCAAAAGAGACGTATGACATCCTGCAGCATATCCCCAAAGTCCAGTGTCCCCTGCTCGTCATGGTGGGAACGGCGGAAGCGCAGACGATGATGGCCTTCCAGGGCCTACCACCCTTGCTTGAGAAGCTTGCAGCGGTTACGGACCAGGTGACCTTTGCATCCATTCCCGGCGCCGATCACGCCTATACCCATCAGCGTGACTATGTCTGGGGCGTGGTGAGTCAGTGGCTGGAAAAGGTCTGAGCATATGCGTCAGATATGTCTGATGATTTACGGCAAGACCTGTGCGTGAGTTCCCCGGGACAGGCCCAACATGACCAAGGTAGGCGTCGGAGGGTGTAACGATGCAGGTGTTCGGCTTCGATCTTCTTCCCTATCCTGAGCACATGGATCATCTCAAGGTGGACGGAGAACTACCCTATCCCTTGCCCAAACAACATTTTCGCCCGGACATGGCGGTGCGCAATTACGCCCAGCATCTCGATGCCTGGGTCCTGATGGAGGAACTGGGCTTCGATGGGGTCGGCTTCAATGAGCATCATACTTCACCCTATGGCTTGATGACCTCGCCCAATCTCATGGCGGCTGCGGCCTCCCAGCGCACGCACCGTATGAAGCTTCTGATCTACGGCAATCTCTTGCCCATCCATAATCCTCTGCGGCTGGCCGAAGAATTGTCCATGCTGGATTGCCTCAGCAACGGGCGCCTCATCTCCGGCTTCGCACGCGGCATCCCGCGCGAGTACATGGCCTATGGTGTGGACCTGGCGGAATCCCGCGCCCGGTTTGAGGAAGCCTGGGAGATCATCAAACGGGCCTGGACCGAGGAGGTTTTCTCGTACCAAGGCAAATTCTGGTCGTACAAAGACGTGGCCATCTGGCCGCGCCCCGTGCAGCAGCCCCACCCTCCCGTATGGGTGCCGGTGACCGTCAGCAAGGAGACGATTGAGTGGGCCGCTCGGGAAAACGTCCCGATCACCCCGGGAGCCAACGCTACCCTGCCCGCCAGACAGGATATGGTGCGCTACTACGCCCAGTGTTTGGCCAAGCATGGCCACACCATTACCCCAGGCCATATCATTATGGGCGCCAGCGTCTACGTCGCCGATAGCCGCGAGCAAGCGCTAAAAGAGGCCGGTCCTTACACGCTCTATTTCCTCCATACGCTGTTTAGCCACGGTAACATCTCTAATGTCGAGCGACAGATGCAGTCGGGCTATCGCAAGGAATCGGACTACGACTACATCAGGCCCGAACATCGGGAGGGTTTCCTGCGCGGCCTGCAGGGCTTCCGCCGGACGACCCTGGCGGATTTGGAGCGCAGTGAACGACTGGCGTGGGGCTCACCCGAGCAGGTGCGTGATAGCCTGATCGAGCTCGCCGGGACCCTGGGCGCCGGCACGCTGATGCTCAACTTCAATCAGGGCGCCATGCCGCACGAGATGTTTGTGCAGAACCTGCAACGCTTTGGCAAAGAGGTGCTGCCAGCGCTCCAGGCACACGCCGTGACCACTGTGCCCCTCACCTAAGGGATGTTGTCGGCCAGGCGATGTGGACTGACTGCCCAGTTGGGGCGCTGATGACCTGCCAGGGGCCGTGGCGACGTCCAAGCTGCCGGCTAAGAGCGCCGCCATGGAGGTCGCAGGCAATAAGCTTGGATGTTCGCCAGCAACGGTGACCAGAGAGTCAGCTGCATGTGATCCTGGACTTCACGCCGGCCATGCCGCCGCTTACGGTGCCAGCTTGATATACTCCAGGTGGGTGAAGAAGCCGGTGATACTCCCTGGGAAGGTGTACTCCGCGATATATTTGGGATTCACCCCGGCTTCAGCATGCAACCAGAACATGGGGATCGCCGCGAACTCATTGAACTTATGATCCGCAGCCTCACGCAAAAGGCGAGCTCTTTCCGCCGGGTTCACCGCCTTGCCTAAGGCTTCAAGCCTCTCCTCAATGAAGGGATGCTCATAGGCATACACCACAGAACCCTCGGCCTTATTGAAGATGCGCAAAATATTCAAGGCGTTGGGACTACCGCGTAGCGGCCACACCGCACCGTGGATCGACTTGGTGCGGTACTGCTCCCGCACGCGAGGGAAATCGATCTCTACGAGCTTCGGGTTGAGCCCAATCGCCTGCCAGTCAAGCGCGAGGGCTTGCCCGATCTCCACGATCTCCGGCAGTCCTGGCAGCGTGTAGAGGTAAACGGTGAACTCAAATCCCGCCCTGTAGCCAGCCTCCTGGAGAAGGGCCTTGGCCTTGGCGGGGTTGTAGCCATACATCCCATCAAAACGCTTGTCCCAGTCGGGGTTATAGATGTCAGGCCACAGGGTAGAATCCTCTTTAGGGTGGACACGTGACACCCGCATGGGTTCCACCGTGCCACCTAGGATGGCGTTGGCGATGGCGTTACGGTTGATGGCCATATTCAGCGCCTGCCGCACGCGCTTGTCGACAAACGGCTGCTTGGCGTCCAGCTTGTCTGGCGTGGCAAAGTAGAGCCCACCAAAGAGCCACTCGTGGCCGATCGCTGTGAGCTGGCTGGGAACAATCTTCATCCCCTTGGCCGCTGCATCACGCTGCAGAGCCCGCTCGACATCGGAGATATGGACCTCTTCGGCCAGCAAGGTCGCCAGGCGGGTAACGCCCTCCGGCACCCAGCGGAACTCTAACTCCTTGTATTCAGGGGTCTTGCGCCAGTGATTCTCCACCCGCTTGTACAGGACGTGCGAGCCCACCTTGCGCTCCACGAACTCGAAGGGGCCGGTGCCCACCACCTTCTCTCCATAGAACTCCTTGCCTCCGGCATCCCAGCGGGCCTTGCTCTCCATCACCAGGTCGGTTTTGGCGGAAAGGCTATCGATCAGCTCTGGCGCGGCAAATTTGGTGCGGATAATGACCTGATAGTCGTCGACGATCTGCACCCCCCGTGCCGCTTTCTTCGCCACCTCCTCCACGGAGTCCGCCTTGCCGATCCCCATCAATGAGCGCCAGAGGCCGGCATCGGTTTGCACCGACTCCGGCTGCATGATGAGGAAAATCGCGTGGCGCACGTCTTTGGCGGTGAACTCGCCCCAATTGCCGTGGAACTTCACCCCCTTGCGAAGCGTGATTGTCCAGCTCTGGCCATCGGGAGACATCTCCCACCTCTCGGCCAGCTCGGGAATGTAGGCTCCGGTCTGACGATCGATGCCGATGAGGTATTCCAGGGCGGGGCGCTTATCGAGCTGGCCACTCCGGCTCTGCAGCCAGGTATAATTCGTGTCCCAGCCCAGAGGCGCAACGGCGATCTTCAGCCGCTGCAGTTTCCCTTGAGCGGCTGACGGCGACGTTGGGGCGGTCGTGGCCGCGTACGTATTGGCGACCGCCACCACTAGACAGGCGACGCACAATCCCCCCAAAAGACCCTCTCTCGTCCAACCCCTTTTCATCGTGCTCTCCTCTGTCTAGCGCGCCTAATGCGCTGGAGGCGATTTGGGCGTCACCGTTGTGATAGACCTCACTAGGGCTAGGGGTGCCCGAATCGACCGGTCGCCCCGTCTGGGGCGATGAGGACTGAGTTGAGAACGTCGTTGACTCAGCCCTCAGCCCTCGTCACCCCGCACCGTTCCTCTTGATGTCTTTAGTTGCAGGGCTTCTCCTGCGTGCACGCCGTGATGCGCCACGTATGGCCGAGGTCGCCGCCGTCCCAGCCGGGGAAGGCCCAGTCGGCCACGATCTTAGGGTCCACCACGACTTCGATGAACACATTGAACAGAGGGATGCACTCGAATTGCTCGAACTTATAGTTGCCGATCTTGCGCAGTTGCGCATCGCGCGCCGCCGGGTCTGAGAGCTGCAGCAGTTCTTCCCACATCTGGTAGATCTCATCGGTCTCAAACATGTGCGCTGCGCCCTTCCCGGCGTTGAAAAGGGCGATCTGCGGTTCCACCGCTTTTTTCGAGGGCGGGCCGGCCCTGAGGTGCCAATTAGCCCGCCTCTCCCGCGTCATGGGCTGGATGACGGCAACCAGATCGGGCTCTTCCAACTCCAGCTCGATGCCGACTTCGCGCAACTGGATGGCCGCCGCTTCCACCAAGGGGATGAGTTCCGGCGCCCCGGCAAAGGGGAACAACCAGGCTTTGGCCTTGAAGCCGTTCGGGTAACCAGCCTCGGCTAATAGCCGTTTCGCCTCCTTCAGGTCATAGCCGTACATCTCCGGAAAGCGCTGCTCCCACGTCGGGTCCCAGCCGGGCAGGTCGGGGTAGAAGCCAGCCACATACATGTAGTCGGCCCGGCCCTTATACAGCACCTTGAGCAGTTCCTCGCGGTTGATGGCCTTGTTCATGGCCTGCCGCACCTTAATGTTCGTCCACGGCACCTTCAAGTCCAGCTTTCCCGTCGTCCCGCCGTATTCGGTGTAGCGCTTCGTGACCGGATCTTCGGTGCCGAAGTAGAGCCCGCCGAAAAAGAGCTGGACCTGCTGCGCCACCACGCGGCTGCGGATGAGCTTATAGCCCTTGGCGACCAATTCGTCGGTGAGGTCCTTGTTGAGCTCGGTGATGTGGGTTTCCCCGGCCAACATCTGCGCGAAGCGCGTCGGTTCTTC
>Ga0081538_10005093_pt1 | contig 11935 bp, 10 predicted proteins | sample TabmetS5T2R1_FD_71022 | JGI IMG/M metagenome (GOLD analysis project Ga0081538, IMG submission 71022) | Tabebuia heterophylla rhizosphere microbial communities from the University of Puerto Rico - S5T2R1 | ecosystem: Host-associated > Plants > Roots > Rhizosphere ... | reverse complement strand
TCGAGGGCCACCCCATTGGCCGCCTCGACGGTTTCATGTTCGCGCCGGACGCGGCCGAGGCCGGTTCGGAGGCGAAGGCATTGCAGGCCGCAGCGCAAAAGGCGCTGGCCGGCGAAATCGACGCGCGCGCCACGAAGCTCGCAGCCGGGGCCGACGAGCAGTTCGCGCTCGCCGCCGACGGCACCCTGCGCTGGCTCGGCGACGCGGTCGGCAAGCTGACTGCCGCCGACAACGTGCTCGAACCGCGCATCCGCCTCGTCGCGGACGACCGTCTTGCAGGTGCTGCGCGCGAGAGTGTGCAGGCACGCCTCGATCTCTGGCTCAAGGCCCATATCACCAAGCTGCTCGGGCCGCTGTTCGATCTGTCGAAGGCCGACGACATCACCGGCATTGCGCGTGGCATCGCATTCCAGCTGGTCGAGGCGCTCGGCGTCATCGATCGGCAGAAGATCGCCGCCGAGATGAAGGATCTCGACCAGAACTCGCGCGCGACCTTGCGCAAGTACGGCGTCCGCTTCGGCGCCTATCACATCTATGTGCCCGGATTGCTGAAGCCTGCAGCGCGCGCGCTCGCCTCGCTGCTCTGGTCGCTGAAGCATGACAATGTCGACCTCGCTGCGCTGACCAGCGCACAGCATCTGGCCAGCACCGGCCGCACCTCGTTCCCTGCCGACAAGGCGCTGGATCGCGACGCGTACCGCACGTTGGGCTATCGGCTCGCAGGCGAACGCGCGGTGCGCGTCGACATACTCGAGCGACTTGCCGATCTGATCCGGCCTGCGCTGGCCTGGCGCGAAGGATCGAGCCTGCCGAAGCCGCCCGGCGCATTCGACGGACGCTCGTTCACGGTCACCCAGGCGATGACGTCGCTGACTGGATCAGCGGGCGAGGACTTCGCGTCGATCCTGCGCGCGCTCGGCTATCGCATGGACCGGCGTCCGCCGTTGCCACCGCAGGCGCCGCCGGCGAAAGCGGCCGATGAGCAGCCGGCCGAAACGCAGGCGACAGCGCCAGCCGGCATCGTTGCCGCGAACGACAACGTGATCGGTGGCGCCCAGCTGCGGGCCGACATCGCCGAAGCATCGAGCGAGGCTGCGCCGGTCGCTGATACATCGAGCACCGCCGTGGAAGAGGCTACGCCGGTTGCTGCGGAAAATAGTGCTGTGTCGGAGCCGGAAGCTGTCGCGGCTTTGCAATCCGAAGCGCAAGGCTTGCCGGATGCAGCTGCGCCAGCCGCGGAAGCACATACCGCTGCGACGTCCGAAGCTGCGACCTCCGAAGCTGTGGCATCCGAAGCTGTATCGTCTGAAGTTCCGGAGGCGGCTGACGCAGCCGCGCCTGAGACGGTCGCTGCCCCGCCTGCGGATGCCGCCGCAGCGCCCGAACTAATCGAGGTGTGGCGGCCGGGCGGCCGCCATGAGGATCGCAAACCTCGCCACGAACGTCAGCGCCATCGGCGCCACGATCGTGCACCGGCTGGCGAAGCCGGCGCGCAGGCGAGCGAGGGCGAACAGGGGCGGCACGAGCATCGTCGCGATCGGGGCAAGGATTTTCATCGCCGTCGCCGTCACGAATTCGGCAAGGGCGAAGCCGGCGCGGCTGCGCAGGCGAGCGGAAGCGAGGCAGGCCCGTCCGCGGCCGATGGCGGCGATGCGCGTCAGCGCGAGGATCGCCGCCGCTTCCAGGGCAAGGGCAAGGGTCGTCCCGACCATGGAAAGGGCGACCGCCGCGAGCAGCGGCATGGGGGCGCGGGCGGAGGCGGTGATCGTGCGAGCGGGCAGCGGCCGCAGCGCGAGCGTCCGATCGATCCGAATTCGCCGTTTGCGAAGCTCGCGGCGCTGAAGGAGCAGCTCGAATCCAGCGCGAAGGAAAAGCTCTGAGCGAGGCGGCAGGTCGCCAGCGGATCGACAAGTGGCTTTGGCATGCGCGCGTCGTCAAAACCCGCACCAGCGCGGCGGGGCTCGTGAGCGCTGGTCTGGTCAGGGTTAACAGCGCGCGGGTGGTGACGCCATCGCATCCGGTCAAGATCGGCGACGTGCTGACGATCGCGCTGGATCGCCGCATTCGGGTCTGGAAGGTGACTGACTTCTCCGAGCGGCGCGGTGATGCAGACGCAGCGCGCAAGCTCTATATCGAACTGCAGGATTGATATCGAGCGGCAGATTGTGACCTGCATTACAGAGCCGAGCGGCCTTCACTTGCAGGCTCTCGCGTCCTGCGCTAGGCCACTCCGCGCAGTCTGTCCGGTCCCCCGGTCAGAGCACGCAAACTGATGATCTAAGGGTAATTTCTTGCTGTGAACGGCGCCAGCTTCGCAGGAAATTTCTCCGACTTTGACCCGTTCCGGAGCTGTCGATGACTTACGTCGTCACTGATAACTGTATCAAGTGCAAGTACACCGACTGCGTAGAGGTGTGTCCCGTCGACTGCTTCTATGAAGGCGAGAACATGCTCGTGATCCATCCGGACGAGTGCATTGATTGCGGCGTTTGCGAGCCGGAATGCCCGGCTGACGCGATCAAGCCCGATACCGAGCCGAATCTGGAGAAATGGCTGCAGGTCAACGCCGAATACGCCAAGGCATGGCCGAACATCACCCAGAAGAAGGAACAGGACGCCGACGCCGAGAAGCACGACGGCGAAGAGGGCAAGTTCGAGAAATATTTTTCACCGAAGCCCGGCACGGGCGACTGACCGGGTTCCGCGACCAACCAATTTGACGAACAACCGGGCCAGTCCGCTTAACCCTAAAGCGGGCCAAAGTTCGCCTTTTGGTCATAAATCATTGATTTTTGCGGAAAATGTGCTATTTTGGGCACATTCGAGAAGCCGGAATCAGTTTCCGCCCCCTTGAGTAGATGGACGTGACTGGATTCCCCGGATGAGCCCGTGAACAGGAGCGTGGCGGTACCACGCACAGGTTGTGTCAAGCAAAAACGCGCGTTCCAAGAGTATTGCGAAGACCGCCAGGAAGGCCGCGGCTGCAAGCCGGGGCTCCAAGACCACTGCGAAGGCCGGTAAGGCCCGGGCGGCTCGTAACCCCACGGCCGCCAAATCCCGAACAGCAAAGAACGTGATGGCCAAGAACACTGCCCATAAGACTGCGAAGACTACCGCCAAGACCGTATCCAAATCAGCCGTGAAACCAGCCGCCAAGGCCGCGGCCGCCAAGGCGCCGCAGAAGCCTGTCGCGCTTAAGGCTGCTCCGCCCAAGGCGGCGCCGGTGAAGACGGCTGCCGTCAAGCCGGCTGCGCCGAAGGTCGAGGAGGTCAAAAAGCCGGCTACCCAGCGCCAGGGCTTCAAGACCAATGAATTCGTGGTCTATCCGGCGCATGGCGTCGGCCAGATCCTGGCGATCGAGGAGCAGGAGATCGCCGGTGCGAAGCTTGAATTGTTCGTGATCAACTTCATCAAGGACAAGATGACCCTGCGGGTTCCGACCGCAAAGATCGTCAATGTCGGCATGCGCAAGCTCTCGGAACCGGCGCTGGTGAAGAAGGCGCTGGAGACGCTGAAGGGCCGGGCGCGCGTCAAGCGCACCATGTGGTCGCGCCGCGCGCAGGAGTACGAGGCCAAGATCAACTCCGGTGACATCGTCGCCATCGCCGAGGTCGTGCGCGACCTGTATCGCTCCGAATCGCAGCCCGAGCAGTCGTACAGCGAGCGCCAGCTCTACGAGGCCGCGCTGGACCGGCTGTCGCGCGAAATCGCGGCCGTTCAGCACGTCACCGAGACCGAAGCGGTCAAGGAGATCGAGGCGCAGCTCGCCAAGGGTCCGCGCCGTGGCGTCAAGGCCGATGCCGACGCGGTCGGCGAGGCCGAAGGCGAGGGCGAGGACGACGATGAGGCCGATGACGATACCCTGACCGAGGACGAAGCGGCTTAAGGCGCGCATTTCGTCGGTCAGCACAGTTCGACCAGTTTCGAAGCCCGGCTCAGCGAGCCGGGCTGTTCGTTTGTGGTACGGTCATGCCGGGGCGCGTCAGCGCGAACCTTCGCGCGCTCCCGCTGACGACATGAACCGAGGACGTTGCCATGGCCCTGCTTGAACTTCGCCCGAACTGCGAGTGCTGCGACCGTGATCTGCCGCCGCAGTCTCGCGACGCGTACATGTGCTCCTACGAGTGCACGTTCTGCGTCGACTGCGTGAACAATGTGCTGGGCGGCAAATGTCCGAACTGCCACGGCGAATTGGTGCGCCGGCCAATCCGCCCCAAAGCCGGCCCGGCCGGGGGCCTCGCCAAGCACCCGGCATCAACCAAGCGCAAGCTGAAGGCCGGTGGCTGCGCGCCTGCGGCGGCGGCGTAGGGAAGCAGCTTCATCCCTCCTTAGACCCTCATCCTGCGTCTCCGCGAGGCGCTCCTCAGGATCAGGGTCAGAGTCTGGCTTGGGGCGAAGCTGAGCCTCTCACTCCACCACGATCTTGACGCGGTCGCGCGCCTTCACGACGGCCTTTTGATCGAGGCCGTTGAGAATGCGGAACCGCTCGAGCTGGCGGTCGACGCCGGCCATGCGGTGCGACAGCGATTCGACCGTGTCGCCCGGCTGCACGGTGATCACCTTCAACCGCAGCGGGCGCGCGGCCTGGGTCTCGGCCAGCGTGAGGCGGCGGAAGGTGTTGACGGTCTCGCGGAAAGAACGGTCACCCTCGCCATTCTTCGACTTCGACGCGAACACGAAACGATAGACATCGCTGCCGAACCGCAGTGCGTAGATGCGAAAGCGCCATTGCTCGCCGAGGGCGATTGCGGTGGCGGCGGGAAAGCCGTTGACGGTGAGATCCTCCACCGTCGACTTGTCGACATCGTCGATCCAGCCCGAGGTGAGATAATCGCCGAGCGATTGTTCGGAGGAAACGCGTGCGACGTCGAAGCGCATCGCTTGCGCACCGCCTTCGCGCACGCCGATCACGGCCTGCGCCGTGTTGTCGAGCGAAAACCCCTCCGGCGCGGTGAAGGTGAAGCCGAGTTTCGGGTGGATGAACCTGCGGCTGCGGACAAAGCCTTCGCTTGGGTCCTCGCCATAGATCATGTCGTCGAGGGCATCGAGGTAGAATTCGCGATCGCGTTCGCCGGAGCCCGGCGCCGTGTACTGGCGCGCATTGGCCTGCGCGTTCTGCACCCGCTCCGGCGTCGCCGGATGTGATGACAGGAAGTCCAGCGAGCGCGGATCGGCGCTGTTGCGGGCCGCCCGCAGCGCGGCGTTGCGCTCCATCGAGGTGAGGAACCGCACCGCGCCAAACGGGTCAAAACCCGCGCGCGCTGCGATGCCGACGCCGATGCCGTCCGCCTCGAACTCCTGCGCGCGCGAGAAGCTCGCCAGCGTCAGTTTGGAGCGTGCCAGCGCCAGCGCCGACAGCTCGGGATCGGCGCCGATATCGGTGACAACGCGGCTGACGACGGCCGCTTGCCGTGCCTGGTCCTCGCGGATCGCCGCATGGCGGGCGATCACATGTGCCATCTCGTGCGAGAGCACGGACGAGAGTTCCGAGGTGTCATTCGCGAGCGCGATCAGGCCGCGGGTGATGTAAAGCTGGCCGGTCGGCAGCGCGAACGCATTGATCGCCGACGAATTCAGGATCGTTACCTTGTACGACAGGTCGGGCCGCTCCGAGGCGGCAACCAGTTTGTCGACCGCTTTTGAGATCAGTGCCGAAAGGCGCGCATCCTCGTAGACGCCGCCATAGGACGCGAGGATCCGCTCATGCTCGCGCTCGGCGGCTGCGGTTTGCTGCACGGGCGTGCGCTGAGGCCGAGGCTTTTCGGTCTTCGGCGGCTCTGCGGTCGTCAATGACCGTTTGAGTTCGGCGCACGCGCCAAGCGCAAGCGCCGCTGACAGCAGCATCGTCGATGCCGCGATCCTCTGCGCCTTGCCCCGTACTGTCCCCTGTCGCTGTGTGCGCCCTGCCACGGCCGACCTGTTCCCCAGACTCCACAAAACGGCTTAATTGCCCACCACTTCAATCTGCCCCGCCCAAGAGGCATGTATCCTCGGTCCGCCCCGCTGTTCCACCCATCCCCGGACGCGAACTCGCCGACGTTCGAGAGACTTGAGCGGAATACCGGCAGCCTCGAAGGCCGCCAGATTCCGCCTTGAAATAGTCACTGCGAAGTCCTGCGTCCAGCGCCGGCCGAAATTGATGTAGAGCGTTGCCCCTGCTTCGCGGACAGATTGCACCCTGCCTTCCGCCACGACGAATTGCCCAACCACCGCCAAAATATCGCCCGGCATTTCCGCGTTTTTTATGGCGGCGGGTTCCGCCCAGATGCCTCTTTTGGCGCGCCGCGCCTGTGCCTCTACCCTGCGTAGATACGAGGCACAATCCTCATCATCGATCGCCGCCGTGACGACGAGATGGCCGTCCTTGAGCATGTTGGCCTGAATTGGCTGGGTCTGTCCCTCAACGAACGCGATCGCGACGATTCGGCCGTAGCGATCGGGCTTCGGCGAGCCGCGCAAGATGATGGCGCGGCCGGCCGCGATATCCTCCAGCGCGGCGCGTTGCGCGGATTTTGCCGCAAGGCCCGCGATCGTCTCCTCGACGCCGGCGAGCCGGACCTCGCGTCCATCTTGCAGGCGAAGCGTGCGCGCATCAATGATCGCGCCGACGCGTCCTTCGTCGATGCGCTCCGCCATGCAGGGCGTCTCACGAGCGGCGAGCGGCGTGATGCCCAGGCCGATCAAGCCGAGGCCGATCGACGCGGCGAGGAGAGTGCGCTCACATGAAATTACCAACGTCATTCAAATAGCTGTCAAATAGCTGCCGGTCCTGTTGCGCCCCAGCTTGTGCTTGCCGCAAGCGCAACGGCGGCCATTATGCGCATTGCCCTCGTGCAGGAAAGATCGCATGCAAATCGGCGGCTCGCCTATGCGCTGCGCAATTCCTGTTGCTCCGCAGCGAGAAGTCGCGCCAATGTTGCCGCCAATCAAGCAATCGGAGGAAGCCATGGCGGACGTCATCCTGCAGGATCTGAAAGACGGTCTTCTGACCATCACGATGAACCGTCCCGAGCGGAAGAATGCGATGAGCCCGGAGTTCACGCTGGCCCTGCTGCACGCGGCGCAGCGGGCGGCGGACGATCCTGAGGTGCGTGCGGTGCTCTTGAAGGGTGCAGGCGGCACCTTCTGTGTCGGCGGCGATGTGCGCGGCATGGCGGATCCGAACCGCAAGGCGCAGAGCCTCGAAGAGCGCATCGTCTCCCTGCGCGGCCGCATGGAGGCGTCGCGTATCCTGCACGAGATGAGTAAGCCGGTCGTTGCCGCCGTCGAAGGCGCGGCTGCAGGCGCCGGCCTGTCGCTGGCGCTCGCCTGCGATCTGCGCGTGGTCGGCGAGACGGCGAAGATCACCACCGCGTTCGCCAAGGTCGGCCTCTCGGGCGACTACGGCGGCACGTACTATCTCACCAAGCTGATCGGCAGTGCGAAGGCGCGCGAGCTTTATCTTCTGTCGCCAATTCTGAGCGGCAAGGAAGCGTACGCCATCGGCATGATGACCCGCTGCGTGGCGGACGCAGACGTCGTCAAGGCGGCGACCGAACTTGCGACCCAGCTCGCCAAGGGGCCGACCATCACGCTCGGCTACATCAAGCGCAACATCAACAACGCCGAGAAGCTTTCAATCGAGGCCTGCTTCGACGGTGAGGCGGCCGGTCACTCGCGCTGCGGTGAGACCGAGGACCACAAGGAAGCCGCCAAGGCGTTCGTCGAGAAGCGCCAGCCGGTGTTCGCGAACCGGTGAAGAGGTCGACTTCGCCGTAAGCCCGCGCGCTACATCGGACCCTCATGCTGAGGAGCGTCACGTAGTGACGCGTCTCGAAGCACGAGGCCCGGACGCATCGCCGGGTGAATCCGGGGGCCACATCCTTCGAGACGCCTTGCTACGCTCTTCGAGCTTCGCAAGGCTCCTCAGGATGAGGTGACACTCAGCACAGGAGGCGCATGCCGAGCGAAGAAGGAGCTACCGCCCCTTCCAGTTGGCGACGCGGCGCTCGGTGGTGGCCCGGACGCCTTCCTTGAAATCTTCCGTCGCGCGGAGCCAGTTCTGCTCCTTCAACTCGTGGTCGGTCGCGATCTTGACCCGATCGGCGAGATCGCCGCGCATGGTCTTGCGGGTCGAGATGATCGCGAGCGGCGCGCTTTCGGCGATTTCCGCGGCAAGCTTGGTTGCCTCGCTGCGTACCTGGTCCTGCGGCACGCAGATGTTGGCAAGCCCGATCCTCACCGCCTCTTCGCCGCCGATGCGACGGCCCGTGTAGAACAACAGCTCAGCCTGATTCTTGCCGACGAGCTCGGTGAGCAGCACGGTCAAGCCGAAGCCCGGATGGAAGCCGAGGCGTGTGAAATTGGCGGAGAAGCGCGCCTCGGGGCAGGTGACGCGGAAGTCCGCCGCGCAGGCGACGCCGAGGCCGCCACCGATGGCCGCGCCATGAACTGCGGCGACGATCGGCTTCTTGGTGCGCAATAGCCGCACGGCCTCTTGATAAAGGTGATTGGTCGGGCTGCCGCCGACCGTGGTCGGCTGTTCGTTCTGGCGCTTGGGGTCGTTGAAGTTCGCGCCCGCGCAGAACGATTTTCCCTCCGCGCACAGCACCACGGCACGGACCGAGTCGTCCTTGTCGAATTCCTCCATGGCGGTTGCGATCTGCTGGATCAGCTCCATGTCGAAGAAGTTGTGCGGTGGACGGCGCATCTCGATCGTGCCGACGAAGTTTGCGGCCTTGTCGACCCCGATATCCTTGTACGTTGCCATCTGAAATCCTCTTCTGTTCGTTGTCGTTGTTTAGCGCAGTCCAAGTCCGCGGGCGATGATGCCGCGCAGCACCTCGGTGGTGCCGCCCTGGATGGTGAGTTTTGGCGCCACCTTGGTCGCGTAGGCGAGATGCTTCTTCAGCGGCATCTGGTTGCCCGCCTCCTGCTCGATGAAGGCGGCCAGCGTGCGCGCATTCGAAGGCAGTTGCTGCTCCCAGATCGTACCCAGGTCCTTGACGATCGATGCCTCGACCACCGGCTCCTTGCCGGCTTCGAGCATGCCGGCGACCGATACCGACATCCGTCGCAGCGTGTGTAGCTGCGCGACCAGCCGGCCGACGCCTTCGGCCGAACGCACGTCGGGATTGGTGCCCATCGCGCGCACGAGCTCGGTCAGCACATAGTAGGTTTCGAGGAAGCGCTCAGGTCCCGACCGTTCGAAAGCGAGCTCGGTGGTGGCCTGCTTCCACGCGCCGTCGATTTCGCCGAGCACGTGGTCTTCGGGGATGAAGGCATCCTGGAACAGCACCTCGTTGAACTCGCGCTGGCCGCTCATCTGCGTGATCTGGTTGCAACTGATGCCTTTCGTCTTCATCGGCACCAGGAACGACGTCAGGCCGTGCCGGCGGTTTTCCTTCGTCGGCGCCGAGGTGCGGAACAGGCCGATCATGTAGTCGGACTTGTGCGCGTTCGATGTCCAGATCTTCGTGCCGTTGATCAGGTAGCCGCCGTCGGTCCTGGTCGCCTTGGTCTTGGCAGCGAACAGGTCGGAGCCGGAGCCCGGCTCGCTCATGCCGATGCAGAACTGGACTTCGCCCTTGACGATCCGCGGCAGGATGTCGGCTTTGATCTTCTCCGAGCCGTACTTAATGATGGTCGGCCCGCTCTGCCGGTCGGCGGTGAAGTAGACGCCGGTGGGAGCATTGGCGACACGAAATTCCTCCGTCAGCACGTAGCGCTCGAGGAAGCTGCGCTCGCGTCCGCCATACTTCTTCGGCCAGGTCATGCCGATCCAGCCCTTTTCCGCGACGCGCTTGGCGAACTCCCGGCCATCGGCTTCATCGCCGCGGCGCGGATTGTTCGGATCGAAGGTGCCTTTGGCGACCTCCTCGGCAAGGAACGCGCGCGCTTCCTGGCGCAGAGCCTGACAGGCTTCAGGCAGGCGGATCGGATCGAAGGTGAGGGCAGAGGACATGTCGAAAAGTCCTTGGATAAGCTTGTCGAGTTATCAGCGCGAAGCGACGAGTGGCCAGAGATCGTCGGCGCCGCGTTTGGCGACCATGTTGCCGAGCTCGACCGCCCAGTAGCTCTCGTTGCCGAAATCGTCGCGCCAGCCGAGCGTACGGAGGCTGAAGCGATGCAGCACATGTTCCTTGGTGAAGCCGATCGCGCCGTGCACTTGATGCGCGATCGCCGAGCCCTCGCCGGCGGCTTGCGCGCAGCGGATCTTTGCCGCCGTCGCTTCGAGGAACGTGGCTTCGTCGTCCCACGCCGTGCCGGTCGAGATTGTTTCCGCCGCGGAGCCCGCCGCCGCAACGGCCGCCGCTGCTTCACCCGCGAGCTTCGCCAGGTTGTGCTGCACGGCCTGGAATTTCGAGATCTTCTTTTCGAAGGCCACTCGTTCCTGCGAGTAGTTCACGCTTCGCGTCAGCATGTACTGCAGCGCGCCCGAAATCTGCAGCGAGCGGGCGACGCAGCCCATCAGCATCAGCGAGGTCTGATCAAAGCCTTTTGGTGCAGCGCCGGTCCTGATCGGCGTCGTCTTGTCGAAGATCAGATTGTCGGCCGGCTCGCCCGCAAGGTTCTCGTCCTCTTCGCGACGGCAGTCCTTCGCGGCCACGAGCGCGATGGTCACGCCCTTCGGTCCGTGCGCCAACACGGCAAGATGCTGCGCTTCGCGCGCGAAGGGAACGTTGCGAGCGCGACCGCTCAGGCTGCCGTCAGCGTTCAGGTTGATCCTGTCCTTCGGCTGGACCGGAGCGATCGACATGGCGCCTTCGGGTGAAACGATTCCACCCTGCGACAGAAGCCAGCCCGCCAGCATCGTTTCGGCCAACGGCACGGGAACCGCAAAACGTCCCGCTGCGCTGAGCAACTCAAAACCGTCGGCAAGGCTGGCGCCCGCGCCGCCATGCTCCTCCGGGACCCAAGGCAGGGTCAGGCCATTTTCAGCGAGCGCCGTCCAAAGGGCGTCCTTCCACTTGTCGTCCTTTGCGCTGTTGACCGTCTGCGGATCGCACAGATCAGCGAAAATCCGCTCCGCCGTTTCGACGACGATATTGCTTTCTCCCACAGCGTTCCTCTTCTGGTCGCCTAAGCCCTTGATTGGCGCGGATGATGGTCAAAAAGGCTTGCCCAAGGCAAGCGCCATTGTTGAACGGTCGACCGGCACGATTTGCAGCCCAAATACTAACGGCCCCGCGATGCGGGGCCGTTCCAGTATTTGATAACGCGACCGGCAGGAGCTCAGTCGAGGTCCTTGGAGTCCATGCCGCCGTTGCGGCGCGCCTCGTTCGACATCTTGCGCAACACCGGGCCAAGCTTGACCGGATCGGCGTATGGCTCGCACTGCGGGCCGCGGTGCCAGCCTTCCATCACCGAGAACACGCCGTTGCCGATGTAGAACACGCGCGCGGTGATGTCCTCCGCCTCTTCGCTCGCGAGATAGGTGATCACGGGCGCAATCCACTTCGGGTCGCCGGCGGCCTTCTGCTCTTCGGTGCGCTCGCGCAGGCCTTCGGTCATGCGTGTCACCGCGCTCGGCGAGATCGCGTTCACGGTGACGCCGATGCGGCGCAGCTCGCGCGCGGCGATGATCGAGAATGCGGCGATGCCGGCCTTGGCCGCGCCGTAGTTGGTCTGGCCCATGTTGCCGAACAGGCCGGAGGTCGACGAGGTGTTGATGATCCGGCCGTTCACCGGCTTGCCGGTCTCCTTGTTCTTCGCGCGCCAGTATTCGACCGCGTGACGCGACGGGCAGAAGGTGCCTTTGAGGTGCACCCTGATGACGTCGTCCCACTCCTGCTCGCTCATGTTCATCAGCATGCGGTCGCGCAGGATGCCGGCGTTGTTCACCAGCACGTCGAGCTTGCCGTAGGTCTTGATCGCCTGGTCGATCATGCTCTTGGCGCCGGACCAGCTCGACACGTCGTCGCCGTTGGCGACAGCCTCGCCGCCGTTCTTCTTG
>Ga0081538_10005092_pt1 | contig 11938 bp, 11 predicted proteins | sample TabmetS5T2R1_FD_71022 | JGI IMG/M metagenome (GOLD analysis project Ga0081538, IMG submission 71022) | Tabebuia heterophylla rhizosphere microbial communities from the University of Puerto Rico - S5T2R1 | ecosystem: Host-associated > Plants > Roots > Rhizosphere ... | reverse complement strand
GGTCGAGCAGACGATCGCACGGTTGAAGGGCACGGTCGTCTCGGTCACCGAGCCGATCGTCGGCAGCTCATCTGATTTCAGCAACCGGCAAGGCGGCGAAGACAGCGGCTATCGCGGCGCGCGCGGTCTTGACCCCGGCATCATCAAGGAGATCGAGCGCATGTACGGCTTCGACAAGCCGGCATACGAGCGCTTCTGGATGATGATGAAGGACTACGCCACCTTCAATTTCGGGGAGAGCTTCTTCAAGGGCAGGCCGGTCGTCGACCTGGTGATCGAGAAGATGCCGGTTTCCATCTCGCTGGGCCTCTGGACGACGCTGATCATCTACCTGGTCTCGATACCGCTTGGCATTGCCAAAGCGGTGCGTGACGGCGCTCAGTTCGACGTGTGGTCCAGCATCGTCGTCGTGGTGACGAGCGCGATCCCCGGGTACTTGTTTGCCGTCCTCCTGATCGTGCTGTTCGCAGGCGGAAGCTTCGTCCAGTGGTTTCCGCTCCAGAACCTCACCTCGAACGACTGGGACCAGATGAACTGGTTCGAGCGGATCATCGACTACTTCTGGCACCTGACGCTGCCGCTGATGGCTTTGTTGATCGGGTCGTTCGCGAGCCTGACCTTGCTGACGAAGAACTCGTTTCTGGATCAGATCAATCAGCAATACGTCACCACGGCACGCGCCAAAGGGCTGACGGAGCGCCGCGTGCTCTATGGCCATGTGTTCCGCAACGCCATGCTGATCGTGATCGCCGGCTTTCCCGGCGCCTTCATCGGCATTCTGTTCACAGGCGCACTACTGGTCGAAATCATCTTCAATCTGGATGGTCTGGGCTATCTCGGCTATGAGGCGGTCATATCGCGCGACTATCCGATCATGTTCGGGACGCTGTACGTCTTCACCTTGATCGGCCTCATCACCCAGATCATCAGCGACCTGATGTACACGATCGTCGATCCGCGGATCGATTTCGAGGCGCGCGCATGACGGACGCGGCTGTTTCGGTATCGAGGCCGATCGCGACCGACCAGCGCATTCTTGGAGTGCGCATCCGTCCGATCACACTGCGCCGCTGGCAGGCCTTCCGTGCCAATCGCCGCGGCTTCGTGTCGGCGATCATCTTCCTCATCCTGTTTGTCGTCAGCCTGTTCGCCGAGTTCATCGCCAATGACCGGCCGATCGTCATCTGGTACGATGGCGGACTCTATGCGCCGGTGTTCTTCGATTATTCGGAGACGACGTTCGGCGGCACGTTCTCGACCGGCGCCAATTACAAGGATCCCTACGTCCAGCAATTGATCGAGGAAAAGGGCTGGGCGATCTGGCCGCCGATTCCGTTTGACTACAAGACCGCGGTGGCAAATCTGCCAGGTCCGGCGCCGACACCGCCGGATAGCGTCAACTGGCTCGGCACCGATGACAACGCGCGCGACGTCGCGGCGCGTGTCGTCTACGGCTTTCGGATCTCGGTGCTGTTCGGGCTGGTGCTGACCATCGTCAGCACCGTCATCGGCGTGCTGGCCGGGGCAGTCCAGGGTTTCTATGGCGGATGGACCGACCTGCTGTTCCAGCGCTTCCTCGAGATCTGGGGCGGGCTGCCGTTCCTCTACGTGCTGCTGATCCTTTCCAGCGTCATCGTGCCGGGCTTCTGGACGCTGCTCGGCATCATGTTGCTGGTGAGCTGGACCTGGCCTGTCGGCGTCGTGCGGGCCGAGTTCCTGCGCGCACGCAATTTCGAGTATGTCCGGGCCGCCAAGTCCATGGGCATGAGCGACTGGCGCATCATGACCAAGCACATCCTGCCGAATGCATTGGTGGCAACACTGACCTTCCTGCCCTTCACATTGAGCGGTTCGGTCACGACCCTGACTGCGCTCGATTTCCTGGGTCTCGGCCTTCCGCCGGGCTCTCCGTCGCTCGGCGAGCTGCTGCAGCAGGGCAAGGAGAACCTGCAGGCGCCCTGGCTCGGCATCACCGGCTTCGCCGTGATCGGCGGCATGCTCAACCTGCTGATCTTCACGGGTGAAGCGATTCGCGACGCCTTCGATCCAAGGAAGACCATCGTATGAGCGACGCGAACGCGCCGCTGCTCAAGGTCGAGAACTTGTCCGTTGCCTTCCGCGGCCGGGTGGTGGCGGAGAACGTCAACTTCGTCATCGAGCGCGGCGAGACCCAGGCCCTGGTCGGAGAGTCCGGATCAGGCAAGTCGGTCACGGCCTTGTCGATCCTGAAGCTGCTGCCCTATCCGGCGGCAAGCCATCCGTCAGGGCGCATCCTGTTCCGCGGCGAGGACCTGATGATCGCGCCGCCGGAGCGCCTGCGTGAGGTGCGCGGCAACAAGATTTCCATGATCTTCCAGGAGCCGATGACCTCGCTCAACCCGCTGCACCGGATCGAACGCCAGCTGATCGAGACCTTGACGCTGCACCGCGATCTCAGCAAGGACGCGGCGCGCAAGGAGGCCGTCGAGCTGCTGAAGCTGGTGCAGATCCGCGATGCCGAGAAGCGCATGAGCGCATTCCCGCACGAGCTCAGCGGCGGACAGCGCCAGCGCGTCATGATCGCGATGGCGCTCGCCAACAAGCCGGACCTGCTGATCGCCGACGAGCCGACCACCGCGGTCGACGTCACCATCCAGGCGCAGATCCTGAAGCTGCTGCGCGAGCTGCAGGCCGAGCTCGGCATGGCGATCCTGCTGATCAGCCACGACCTCGTCATGGTGCGCAAGATGGCGCGCGAAGTGGCGGTGATGCAGAACGGCAAGATCGTCGAGCAGACGACGACCGAGGCGCTGTTCAAGGCGCCGCAGCATCCCTACACCAAGCAGCTGCTGGCGGCGCAGCCGCGCCCCAAGGCGGATGGCGCCGGCTTCGGCGACGAGCTGATCAGCGCCAAGGAGCTCAAGGTCTGGTTCCCGATCAAGGCCGGGATCCTCCGTCGCGTCGTCGACCATGTGAAAGCCGTCGACGGCGTTTCGGTCGATATCCGCAGCGGCGAAACCGTCGGCATCGTCGGCGAATCCGGGTCGGGCAAGACCAGCCTGGCGCTGGGCCTGCTGCGGCTGGTGCAGTCCGAAGGGCCGATCGTGTTCATGGGGCAAAACATCGAGACCCTGAAGCGCAGCGAGCTGCGGCCGATCCGGCGCGAGATGCAGATCGTGTTCCAGGATCCCTACGGCTCCCTGTCGCCGCGCTTGTCGGTGGCGGAGATCGTATCGGAAGGGCTCGATGTCCACGGCCTGATGGAGGACCCCGACGAGCGCGACGCCGCGGTGGTTGCAGCGCTGAAGGAGGTCGGGCTCGATCCCGAGACGCGGCACCGCTATCCGCACGAATTCTCCGGCGGCCAGCGCCAGCGCATCGCGATCGCGCGCGCCCTGATCCTGAAGCCCAAGCTGATCCTGCTCGACGAGCCGACCTCGGCGCTCGACATGTCGGTGCAGGCGCAGATTGTCGACCTGCTGCGCGACCTGCAGAAGAAGCACGGCTTCACCTATCTCTTCATCAGCCACGACCTGCGCGTGATCCGCGCCATGAGCGACCGCGTCATCGTCATGCGCGGCGGCAAGGTGGTGGAGACCGGCACCGCCCAGCAGGTGTTCGAGGCGCCGCGCGAGGACTACACCAAGGCATTGCTGGACGCGGCGCTGCACCTCGAAGTCAGCCACCTGGAGGCGATCCGGCAATGAAGCGCACCCTGCTCCTGGCGAGCGCGGGAGAGCGCGCCGAGTCCCTGACCAGGGCCTTCGCGGAGATGGCGCCGGACATCGATGTCCGAACGCATGCGCCGGGAATGGACGTGTCGCAGATTCCCTATTGCCTGGTCTGGCGCGCCGCGCCCGGACTCTGGCCCGCGATGAAGAGCCTCAAGCTGGTTTTCACGCTCGGAGCCGGTGCCGAGCGCCTGCTCGCCGATCCCGGCCTGCCGCGCGATGTGCCGCTGGTGCGCATGGTGGAGCCGGAATTGACCCGCGGCATGGTCGAGTATGTGCTGTGGCAGTCGCTGTTTCATCACCGCAAGGTGTGGGAGCTGGAGGCGGCGCAGAGCTGCGCCACCTGGCGCCCGCACGCCTATCCCGCGCCGTGGGATCGCACCATCGGCATCATGGGCCTGGGAGAGCTGGGCAGCGCCGCGGCGGCCAAGCTGGTGGAATTCGGCTTCAAGGTGCGCGGCTGGAGCCGCTCGCCCAAGGCGCTGCCGAAGGTCGAGAGCTTCCACGGCGTGGATCAACTGCCGGCGTTCCTCGCCGCGACCGAGATTCTTGTTTGCCTGCTGCCGCTGACGCCGGAGACGCGTGGCATCCTCAACGCCGCGCTGTTCGCGCAGCTGCCGCGCGGCGCCAGCGTCATCAACGCGGCGCGCGGCGGCCACCTGGTCGAAGCGGACCTGTCGGCGGCAATGGCCTCCGGCCAGATCGCGGCCGCGACCCTCGACGTGTTCGCGACCGAGCCGCTGCCCCCCGATCACCCCTTCTGGTCGACCGAGCGGCTCTACATCACCCCGCACAACGCCAGCATCACCGACCCCCGCTCCGCCGCCTGGCGCATCTCCAACCAGGTCGCGAAGTTCGAGGCCGGCGAAGCGCTGGAGAACGTGGTCGACCGCCAGCGCGGCTACTAGATAGGGCGGAGCGCGGCGCGCAGCGCCGCCGCGCTGGATGCCAGCTCTTCCGCGGTTGCGCGCGGCATCGAGCGGAAGGTCAGCTTCTCCTCGACGATGTATCGGCGCGACGTGATGTCCGTCTTGTCGTGCATCGGCACGACATGGGCGTGCACGTGGGCGTGATCGCCGCCCGTCAGCGCGAAGGCCACGCGCGGAACGCCGTAGAAGCTCTTCATCGTACGCGCCAGACGCTGCCCGACATGGATAATCCGGCTCGCGGTCGCGTCCGGCAGATCCTCGAAATAGGGAACGTGCTGGCGTGAGACGATCTGAGTATGCCCGAGCCTGATCGGGCAGATGTCCGCGATCGCCATCACGAGATCGTCCTCGAAGATCACTTCGGAGGGCAGTTCACCGGACACGATGCGGCAGAACAGGCACTCCGTCATTGGGCGCGCTATCTCCGCCGCCGCGTTCGCTGCTTCAGCGGCCGTGGCCGAGGCGATGCTTTCGGCGCAATGATGGCAGCGCCCTTGCCCTTCCTGGGCTGCGCCCAGGCCGAGACGAACGAGAACAAGGCGCGCAGGCACGGCGCTTCGCCGCCTTCCGGGCGGCCGGGGCGCTCGCGCGGGTTCCAGGCGTAGGTGTCGATGTGAACCCAGCGCATGCCGGGGTCGATGAATTCCTGCAGGTAAAGCGCGGCGGTGATGGCGCCGGCGAACGGGCTGCTGCCGGCGTTGTTGATGTCCGCGACCTTGCTGTCCAGCATCGTGCGATAGGCCTTGTGCAGCGGCAGGCGCCACAGCGGATCGTCCTCCGCCTTGCCGTGGCGCAGGATCGCCTCCGCGATCTCGTCGTCGTTGCAGAACAGTGCCGGCAGGTCGGGACCCAGCGCCACCCGTGCCGCGCCGGTCAAGGTTGCGGCGTCGATGATGAGGTCGGGCTTGTCGCCCAGCTTTGTCCCTTGGGCTTCCGCTAGCGCATCGCACAGGATGACGCGGCCCTCGGCGTCGGTGTTGCCGATCTCCACCGTGATGCCCTTGCGCGTCTTGATGACATCGAGCGGGCGATAGGCGTTGCCGCTGACCGCGTTCTCGACTGCGGGGATCAGCAGGCGCAGCCGCACCTTCAGCCCGGCATCCATGATCATCTGCGCCAGCGCCAGCATCAGGGCGCTGCCGCCCATATCCTTCTTCATCATCAGCATGCCGCTGGAGGGCTTGAGGTCGAGCCCGCCGGTGTCGAAGCACACGCCCTTGCCCACCAGGGTCAGGCGCGGACCGCTGCTGCCCCACCGGAGGTCGATCAGCCGCGGCGCTCGCTCGGCGGCGCGCCCCACCGTGTGGATCGCGGGATAGTTCTTCTTCAAGAGGTCGTCGCCGACGATCGCGCTGAACGAGGCCTTGTGCGCCTTCGCCACCGCCTTCACCGCGTCGGCGAGGTGAGGCGGACCCATGTCCTCCGCCGGCGTGTTGATGAGGTCGCGCGCGAGCGTGAGCGCCGCCACCACGCGACGGACGGCGGCGCGGTCCACGCCCGCCGGCCACACCAGGCGCGCCAGCTCGCCATCGCGCTTCTTGTAGCGCTGGAACCGGTAGGCGCCGATTGCCCAGGCGAAGCACGCGGCCTCCGCATCGGCGGCGCCGACCGATTCGGCGAGGCGGTAGTCGCCTTTCGGCAGCGATGTCGGCAGCGCCGCCAGGGACCAGCGGTCGAGCCCTTCCTCGAGTCCGACCAGCACCTGCGCCAGGCCGCCCTCGGCGCTCGGGATCAGGCAGGCGCTGCCCGGCTTGGCCGTGAAAGCCGCGGCGCGCACCCATTGCCCGACCGGTTGCGGCTGGCGCTTGAGCCAGGCCTCGAGTCGCTGGGCGCGCAGCGGCACAATCTCGACGGCTTCCGCCGCGCGGTCGATCAGGTGGTCGAACAAGACTGGACTCCCTCAGCAAGGCGCAATGGGCGCGGATTGTAGCCATGCCCGGCCCGGCTTCCTAGAGTGCGGCAACGCCGATATGCTACGGGCTTGGCGGCATTTTCCGCGGCGACTCGGGCGCCGCCGGAACGGGCAATAACGAGGATGGCAACGTGAGATGGTCCAGGCGGAAGAGCGCAGCCCGATGAGCGTCGAGGCGCTTCGCGAGGAAACCGTCCTTTCCCCGTTCCTGCAGAAACTGTCGCGCTCGGCGCCGTTCCTGTTCATGGGCGTGCTGATCTTCGGCGCGCTGGCGTGGCGGCCGACCACCGCGCCGATCGAGCTGGAGACACTCGCCTCCGCCTGGCACATGCATCTGCGCGGCGCGCTGGTGCCGCTGCGCAACGGCGTTGCCGCGCCGGAGATTCCGCCGCTGCTGCACTGGATCATCCTCGGCGGCTGGCAGGTCCTCGGCGTCAGCGAATGGTGGCCGCGCCTGGTGCCGGCCTTGGCCAGCATCGGCACGGTGGTCCTGATCGGGCGCACCGCGCTGGTGCTGTGGCCGCATCGCGCCGCGACGCCGATCTTCGCCCGATTGCTGCTCACGGGAGTCGGCGCCTTCGCCGTCGCCATGACCATGGTGGAGCCGCAGACCGTCGCATTGCCCTTCATCCTCGCCAGCTTCCACGCGCTGAGCGCGCTGTGGATGGGCCGCCCCGGTTTCTTCCGCACGCTCTTCGGCTGGATCGTAGGCGCCGCCGCGGCCGCGGTCGCGGTGATGGCCGGCGGCTGGAGCTGGGCGCTGGTTCCGGTGCTGTGCGCCATCGGCATCTGGGTGCTGGACGAGGTGACGCGGCAGGAGCGCAATGCCTTCCCGTGGCTGCTGGGCGGCGTGGTGATGAGCGTGCTGGCGCTGGTGCCGGCGTGGCTGTGGCTGGACCGCTACGGCGATCCCGAACGGCTGATCTATTTCGGCAACGGCTGGACCGACGTCGCTACCGAGGCCTCGCGCGGCGCGCCGTGGTCGTTGCTGCTGCTGCCGGTCGCGCTCTATCCCTGGATCTGCTGGAAGACGCTGTGGCGCGCGCTCACCCGCCATCTGCGCGAGACCGTCGGCGTCGGGTTCCGCCTGTGCCTAGCGTTCCTTGTGGCGTCTACGGTGGCGGGGCTGATCTCCGGCTGGCAGCTGGTTGGCCAGCTGGCGATCCTGTGCCCGCTGTCACTGCTGGGCGCGCGCCTGCTGGCGACCCAGGAGATCAAGCCCAAGGACTTCCATGCCGTGGTGCCCGGCTTTTTCGCTTTGTTCGCCGGCCTCATCTTCTTCCTGATGAACATCGTGCCGACCGCGCACCTGGACGCGGTGTGGCGCCAGGTGTTCGGCGCGCCGCTGCCGATCTGGCTGGGCGGCATCGGCCTCATCTCCGGCCTGTCGCTGCTGGTGATCGGCTACATCCTGGCGCAGCTGTCGCCGAGCCATCAGTTGTCGCGCACGCTGCAGGTGGCGATCCTGCCGACCCTGCTCATGACCTCGCTCAACCTCGAGTTCGACGGCAACCTGCGTCCGTTCTTCGACCTGACGCCGGTCGCGAGCCGGATGAAGCAGCTGCAAGATGCCGGGCTCTCGGTCGCGGTGTTCTCCGACTATCGCGGCGAGTTCGATTTCGCCGGCCGGCTGGAGATGGCACCCGAGCCGGTGCCGACGCGGACCGCCGCCGCGCGCTGGGCGAAGGAGCATCCGGCCGGCGCCATCGTCACCTATTTCGACGGCTCGCCCCTGCGCCTGCCCGGGCTGCCGATGTTCCGCGGCGTGGCGCGCGACCGCTGGGTCGCGATCTGGCCGGCGAGCGCGATCGACGGCCCCGATTCGCCCGTGCTCAATAGCCAGTTCTAGCGATTCGGCGAGTCTGCTAGACTGATTCGGGTGGAAGGAACGATCGCATGACCTCTTACACCACCGGTTACCAGACTGTGCGCGGAGCGGAACGGCGGCGCGACCGGCGCCTGCCGCTGCCGATCTTCACCGTGAAGCTCGACGACGTCAGCTACCAGACCATGAACTGGTCCTTGGGCGGGCTGCTGATCGAGGGCTACCAGGGCGAGCGCGCGGCCGGCGAGGCCGTGCAGATCGCCATCAAGGCCAAGGACAACGCCGCCGAGTTCCGCATGAAGATCGCGGTCAAGGTGATCCGGGTGGTGCAGGGCGAGAGCATCGCGCTGCAGTTCGAGGCGATGAGCCCCGAGATCTACGAGTTCTTCGAACGCTGCTTCGCCGACCGCTTCAAGCGGCGCTAGATGGTCTTCAACGCGAGCATCCTGGATTGGCTGGCGCTGGCTTTGTTCTTCGCGGCCGTCGTCGCCTATTCCCGCTACGCCGACCATGTCGGCGATCGGCTGCTCAATGCGCGCATGCGTGAGATCCGAGCACGCTGGATGCGGCGCTACCTGGAGCGCGAGGACCGGGTGCTGGATTCGATCCTGACCGGCCACTCCATCAATTCGATCGCCTTGTTCTCGTCAGCCACGCTGCTGATCGTGGTGGCGCTGCTGGGCGTCCTCACCAACGCGGACACCGCCTACCACATGGCGCTGACCAGCAGCTTCGTCGTCCACACCACCAAGGAGCTGTTCCAGGTCAAGCTCATCGGCCTGGTGTGCCTGTTCGTCTATGGCTTTTACCGCTTCACCTGGGCGCTGCTGCAATACAACTACTTCCTCGCCCTGATCGGATCGGCGCCGCTCAAGGATCATCTGACACCGGCGGCCACCGCCGAGCTCGGCAACCAGATGTCGGTGGTGTTGAACAGCGCCGTCACCAGCTTCCACAGCGGGTTCCGCAGCTATTACCACGCGCTGGCCTGGATCGGCTGGTTCTTCCATCCGCTGGTGTTCATCGCCGCCACGGCGTTCGTGACCTTCGTGCTGGTCTATCGCCAGATATCCTCGCCCTCGGCCGGCGCCATCAAGGGCTACGCGGCGCTGCTGCACGAGATCGAGGAACAGGCTCGGAAATAACTATGCGTCAGCGGCGATGAGCCGCCGCACGCGGACCTGCATGAACCAGCAGGCGAGCGCGGTCAGCCAGCGGCTGAGCCGCCCGTTGGGCGTGAGGCCGGTCGCCTTCAGCGCCATCGCGATGCCGCGTTCCACATGGTGGCGTCGATAGACGGCATAGGCCCGGCGCGCATAGGCGCGGGTGAAGCGCTTGCGGTCGTAGGTCTCGCTCGGATGGTTGGCGGCGAAATAGGCGTAGGCGAGCTCGTCATCCTCCGATTCGCCCAACCGGCTCAGCGTCACCTTGAGGCGCTGCCAGCCGTTGAGGCCCTCGCGCTCCAGGTAGCGCTGCAGGTAGGTGTAGAACAGCTTGTAGTGCCGCAGCTCGTCGGCCGCGATGTTGCGGCAGATCTGCTTCAGGACCGGCTCATCGGTCGCCTCGTTGAGCGCGGCGTAGTAGGACGAGGTGCCGGTCTCCACGATGCAGCGCGCCACCAGCTCTCCGGAGCGCGAGCCGCGGATCGATTGCTCGACGTCCACGTCGATGGCATAGCCGGCGGTGAAGCGCTTGAAGGCCGACTCGAAGTCGAAGCTCGGGTCCGCGAGCTTGGCCCAGCGGGCGAGCGCCTGCCCGTGCTGCACTTCCTCCTGCGCCCAGGCGGTGGCAACCGCCTGGAATTCCGGATCGTCGGCGAACACACGGTTGAGGTAGGTGGCGTAGTCCCCGCCGTTGAATTCCACCATGGCGGCGGCCTTCACCAGCTTTACGATCTCCGGATCGACCCGCGTGGGATCGAATCGGGTCCAGGGAATCTGCTCCAGCGTCCAGTGCTTCATCGTCGGCGCGTTACGACTGAACTGACATGGCCGGCTCCCAATCCCCCAGGATACCAGCCAAACATGGGATGGACGGGGAGGTTAGGCGAGGCGCCTGAGTCTGACAAGCATATGACAAGGACCGCCTCGGGCCGGCCAGTCAGTAAACAACCACGTCGATGGCTTGTAACCGGGCCTCGGCAACTTCCAGGGCCTTCGCGGCCTCCTTGCGGGCCTCGTCGTCCTTGGCGTCCTCGACGTCTTCCCGGGCGTCTTGGATGGCCTGCTGGGCGCTGTCGCGCTGCAGGTCCGAGACCGGAACGGCGTGCTCGGCGAGGACCGTGCAGCCGGTGTTGGTGACCTCGGCGAAGCCGCCTTCGACGAAGATGCGGTCTGTCACCTTGCCGTTCTGGAAGATCGAGATCACCCCCGGGCGGACGGTGGAGATGAGGCGCGCATGGCCGGGCAGCACGCCGAAATCGCCCTCGGTGCCGGGCACCACGACCGATTCGACATCCGCCGAGAACAGCAAGCGTTCCGGGGAGACCAGCTCGAACTTGACGGTATCCGCCATCTTCTATCCTTCCCACCTAGCCGAGACGGGAAACCCAGTCCCGGATCGAGCGCCGGTACCCTTCCGGCATGTTGAGCCCGTCGATCTCGGCCGGGGCGAATTGCCCCAATTCCTTATGTTCGTTGCTGAGCCGCAGTTCCCGCTCAGCCATCGGCAGAACGCCGAAGGTCACGATCAGCACTTCGCGGGTCGGGAGCACCGGGTAGCGCCAGCAATCGATGAGGTCGCCGATCTCGGCCGCGATCCCCAGCTCCTCCTCCAGCTCCCGCTTGAGGGCGGGAACCGGATCCTCACCCGCCTCCAGGCGGCCGCCGGGCAGCTCCCACTCGTCGCGCTCGTTCTTGAGCAGAACGACCTTGCCGCCGACCAGGCATACGCCCTTGATGGAAACCGGCCAGACCGGTGAAGAGCTGGCCGATGCCGTCATTCCGTTCCGGCTTACGCCGCCTCCGCCATCTTCTGCGCCTTGGCGACCGCTTCCTCGATCGTGCCGACCATGTAGAAGGCCGACTCGGGGAGGTCGTCATAGTCGCCGTTCACGATGCCCTTGAAGCCCTTGATGGTGTCTTCGAGCTTCACGAGCGCGCCCGGCGTGCCGGTGAACACTTCCGCGACGTGGAACGGCTGCGACAGGAAGCGCTGGATCTTGCGCGCGCGCGCCACCACCAGCTTGTCCTCTTCCGACAGCTCGTCCATGCCCAGAATGGCGATGATGTCCTGCAGCGACTTGTAGGTCTGCAGCACGCGCTGCACGTCGCGCGCCACCTTGTAGTGCTCCTCGCCGACGACGCGCGGATCGAGGATGCGCGAGGTCGAGTCGAGCGGGTCGACCGCCGGGAAGATGCCGAGCTCCGCGATCTGGCGCGACAGCACGGTGGTCGCGTCCAAGTGCGAGAACGAGGTGGCCGGCGCCGGGTCGGTCAAGTCGTCGGCGGGCACGTAGATGGCCTGCACCGAGGTGATCGAGCCCTTCTTGGTGGTGGTGATGCGCTCCTGCAGAGTGCCCATGTCCGTCGAGAGCGTCGGCTGATAGACCACCGCCGCGGGA
>Ga0081538_10005091_pt1 | contig 11942 bp, 10 predicted proteins | sample TabmetS5T2R1_FD_71022 | JGI IMG/M metagenome (GOLD analysis project Ga0081538, IMG submission 71022) | Tabebuia heterophylla rhizosphere microbial communities from the University of Puerto Rico - S5T2R1 | ecosystem: Host-associated > Plants > Roots > Rhizosphere ... | reverse complement strand
CCGCCCCAGCCCCTGGCGGCAGGCGGTCGACCTGGCCAACATGATGCTGGTCCTGGCCACCCGCTCCAGCTGCGAGCAGGTCCACCGGCGGGCCCGGCTTCAGTTCTCCGATGAGGAGATCGCCGAGGCATTCGCCGCCACCCGGGGCTTCACCATGCCCTCCCAGCTGCGGCGGTGGATGCGGGAGCAGGGCCGCGACCTGCACGCTGAGTTCCTCCAGCTGCTGCCAGAGCGGCCCGAGCCCATCTCGACCCAGCATTGGAGCATCCGTCGAGTCGGCCTTCTTTGCGCGGTGCTTGGCGGTGGACTGCTGGCCTTCCTGATCGTGGTCAGCAACCTGCAGGCGGCAGAGCTGCTGTGAGGCGCCTGCTAGTTGTGGCGGCGGGCTGCTTGTTGCTGGTCGGCTGCGCTCGGCCGGTCGCCTCCGAATTCACCCAGGCCCGTCTGCCATTCTGCGACGTCGGCGGTGAACCAGGCACCCCCTTCCTAGTCCTGATGGCCCAGGCGGTGCCGTCGGCCAGCCAGCTGCCCTGCGTCGAGGTGCTCCCAGCCGGCTGGAGCGTCAGCAACGCCTTCGTCCGCGACGGGCGCGCCCGGTTCGCGCTGGACTCGGACCGGGTCGGCATGCAGGCGGTCCGAGTGGTGCTTGAGCGCACCTGCCCATTCGGGGGCGACAAGGTCACCCGAGTGGCCTCTGACGAGCCTGGGATGCGGCGCTTTGAACAGATCGGCGAGGTCCGGCCCGGGGTCGGCTTCACCGGCACTCGCTTCTACCTCTTCAAGGGCGGCTGCGTTATCTACCGATTCCAGTTCAAGACCGAGGAACGGGCCGGCCCGATCGGTGAGGTTACCCTCGCACTCAGCTTCATCAGCCGAGACACGCTACGTGACCTCGTCCAGGAAACGACCGACGGCCGCGCCCAACTCGACCACCCCGCCCAAGCAGGCAACCGATGACAACGGTGCAGCGTCGGCCCGCGGGCCGTTCGAGCCGGCTGCTGCATAATCTCGGAGCTGCCCACCAGCCGACAGTGGCCGGGGGATGCTCGGGCTTGATTGATCCCGCAGGACCCCATAACTGTGCCGGCCCGTACCGCACTAGCCGCCATGAGCGCTCAGCCGGGAACTGGGCACATAACTGCGGTACTCACGGTGCCGTGCGACCTGCGAGAAGGCGAGTTAGCACGGCGCTTGGCCGCCGATCGGTGGTAAGGATGGGGTCGCCGGTTCGATTCCGGCGGGGGGCTGCATACAGGCCCTGACCAGAGCAAACGCTGGTCATCTTGGCGTTCGGGTCGGCCGCCGGGGCAGTGAGGTGGTCAGCCTCGTGTCGGAATCGTGAAGAATGGCCATACCTTGGGATAAGAACGCTTCCCTGCACAACGTTCGGGTTCTCTTCAACCAGCGGCCTAGAGCAGGCTGGAGATGTGGATTGCAGACCCCGATGGAGTGCGCATCTGCATCGTGGAGGTGCCGGAGGAGCATCCGCTGCGCCGCCGCGACTGACGCCCACCTGCGTCTCATGCAGGTCTTGCCGCCGCGGCGGGCCCTTGCAGCGGCATCGCCGACATGTCACGGCGGCGCCCAGGACGTGAGCGAGCTGGGGTCATAGAGGGGACCATCTACCAAGACCACAGAAGCCTCGTGGGTTGCCAACCCCTCGGCTGCCAACCCGGCCAGCTCGCCGTCCTGAGCGCGCACCTGATTGCGGTCAAGAACTAGGACGAGTTCCCCCTGGTATCGGATGTTGTCCGGCGTGAAGATTGTGTCCGACTCGTCAGGAGCCGTCGTGGTGGTGGTGCTGGCGTCCTGCCGGCAAGGCGATCGTGCAGCTTGCGAGGAGGCAGGCGATGGTGGACTACGAGATCTTCGACCTCGGTGACGTTCGGCTTCAGATGGGGGCGACCCTGCGGGATGCGAAGCTGGCCTACAAGACCTACGGGACCCTTGACCAGGACCGCAGCAACGCGGTCGTCTACCCCACCTGGTATTCCGGCCAGCATTACGACAATGAGTGGCTGATCGGGGAGGGGATGGCGCTCGACCCCGCCAGGTACTTCATCATCGTGCCCAACATGCTCGGCAACGGGCTGTCGTCCTCGCCGAGCAACACCCCGCCCCCCTACGACAGGGCCAGGTTCCCGTGGGTGACCGTGTACGACAACGTGGCCGTCCAGCACCGGCTGGTCACCGAGCGGTTCGGCATCCAGCGGCTGGCGCTGGTGACTGGCTGGTCAATGGGTGCCGGACAGACCTACCAGTGGGCGGTCAGCCACCCCGAGATGGTTCCCAGGATCCTGCCGTTCTGCGGTTCGGCCAAGACCAGTGAGCACAACATCGTCTTCCTGGAGGGCGTCAAGGTGGCCCTCACGGCCGACGGGGCCTTCCAGGAGGGCTGGTATGAGATGCCACCGACCAAGGGCCTGCGCGCCATGGCCCGGGTGTATGCCGGCTGGGGGTTCTCGCAGGCCTTCTACTGGCAGCGGCTGTACCACACCGAGATGGGCTACTCCTCGCTGGAGGACTTCCTGGTCTCCTTCTGGGAGGGCTTCTTCTTGGCCAAGGACGCCAACAACCTGCTGGCCATGCTGTGGACCTGGCAGAACGGGGACATCGGCAAGACGCCAGGCTTCGACGGCGATTTCGAGCGAGCGCTCGGCGCGATCACGGCCAGGGCGATCGTCATGCCGGCGGAGAAGGACCTCTACTTCCCGCCCGAGGACAACGCCTACGAGGTCAGGCACATGCCCAATGCGGAGCTGCGGGTGATCCCCGGTGTCTGGGGGCACTTCGCCGGCGGCGGACTGGACGCCGACCGGACCGATACCAAGTTCATCGACGACGCGCTCAAGGAGCTCCTCGCCCAGGAGGTATGACGTGCCGGTGCTGTGCGGAGCCGGGCGAACAGCGGCCGGATGGGCCACCCGACGCGCGGTTTGGTCCTTGGCTTTAGGACCAGGCCGTGTGGTCAGGATGGACCCACCTGCCGCCCTAGGCGATGACGGTCGGCCGCCGCACCCAAGACGGTCATTTGGAGGAGGTGGACCAACATGGCGTTGGCAGATGAGCTTGCCTACATGACAGCGACGGAGCTGGCGGCCCGGATCCGGCGGCGTGAGCTGTCCCCGGTTGAGGCCGTGGACGCCTGCATCGAGCGCATCCAGGCCAGAAACGACAGCCTGAATGGCCTTGTCTACCTCGGCTTTGATGACGCCCGCCAACGGGCTCGCGAGGCGGAGCAGGCGTTGGTGTCGGGCGCGGAGCTTGGCGTGCTCCATGGCGTGCCCACCGCGATCAAGGACCTGTTCGACTTTACGCCGGGCTGGCCGGCGACCTTCGGCGGCATCCGGGCGCTCAAGGAGCTCACCCTGGACATCTCCTGCGCCTTCGCGGAGCGGATCCAGCGGGCCGGCGCGATCGTGCTCGGCAAGACCAACAGCCCGATCATGGGGTTCCGGGGCACCTGCGACAACTACCTGTTCGGCCCCAGCCGCAACCCGTTTGCGCCCGCCAAGAACACCGGCGGCTCCTCGGGGGGCAGCGCCGCCGCGGTGGCCGACGGGCTGCTGCCGCTGGCCGAGGGGACCGATGGAGGTGGGTCGATCCGGATCCCAGCGTCCTGGTGTGGCGTGTACGGCTACAAGGCTTCCTTTGGTCGCATCCCCTACCTCAACCGGCCCAACGCGTTCTCTGGCGTGAACCCGTTCTTGTTCGAGGGGCCGATCACCAGGACGGTCGAGGATGCCGCGCTGGCGCTGGACGCCCTGGCTGGCTATGACTCCAGGGATCCGTTCAGCCTCGACACGGGCGAGCGGTTCACGCCAGCGGTGGGGCGGTCCATCAGCGGCTGGCGGATCGCCTACAGCCCGGACTTCGACGTCTTCCCGGTCGACAAGCGCGTCGCCGAGGTCGTGAGCAGCGCGGTGCGGGCCTTCGAGCAGGCCGGCGCGAAGGTCGAGGAGGTGCGGCTGGGCATCGAGCGGGACCAGCGTGAGCTGAGCGACCTGTGGTGCCGGCTGATCATGCCGATCAACCTGGAGACCTTCGAGAACTTCAAGCGCAACGGGCTGGACCTCCTGGCCGACCATCGTGAGGACTTCCCGCCCGAGTACCTCCGGTGGGTGGAAGAAGGCTACCGGATGAGCGCCTTGGACCTCTCGCGCGACCAGCAAACCCGCTCGGAGATCTACGACGCCATCCAGCGGGTGCTGGACGACTATCACCTGCTAGTCACCCCGACCCTGGCTTGCCTACCGGTGGACAACGCCGATGACGGTAACACCGTCGGCCCCAGTCGCATCAACGACGTGGAGGTTGATCCGCTGATCGGCTGGTGCCTGACCTACTTCGTGAACTTCTCCGGCCACCCGGCGGCGTCGATCCCCGCCGGCCTGGCCGACGAGCGGTTGCCGGTTGGGATGCAGCTGATCGGCCGCCGCTACGCCGACGCGGACCTGCTCGCCGCTAGTGCCGCCTTCGAGCGGATCAGGCCCTGGCAGGAGACCTACCAGCTGTGTGCCGGCAGACCACTGTAGAGGCGACCCACCCATCCTCAGAGCCCGCTCGAGGTTCAATCCCGATCAGCCGCCCAGGCGAACGCATACCTTCGCCGAGGAGAACCGATAACTTCAGCCGCGACGGTCGATTGTCACCAGGAGAAACGGCGTTCCGCACAGCGGTTCCTGGTGGTTTCATGGTAAGCCGGGATCCACCGTGTCCATTTTCCTGACTGATGGTTTGGCTGACCGGGTGAGTAAGGGGTCTGGGCGGAGCGGGTTGGACGTTCCAGACTGATTGGGGCGGCCATCGGCCGGGTCTAGCCCTGCCACGGGCTTGGTGGTGGCCGTCGGCGCCCGGGTGGTCGCGGGCCCACACGGGGCTGGGTGCTGCGAGTAGGACTGGCGCGTGTCGTCAGGTTGGGAATGGCATGCAGCGCAGCCGGTCCAGCGCCACCGCGAACCGCTCGGCCCACGGCCACCGGCTGGGCATGTGGAGGCGGACCCTGCGGGCCGAGCGGGTGAGGCGGCCGGGCAGGGTCAGATAGCGCATACGTAAGGTCTTGGTCGTGACCAGCTGCTCACCCAGGCCGATCCGGCTGGTCCAGCGGGCCAGGTTGTGGGCGATGACGTTCAGAGTGAGCCAGGCGGCGTTGGCGGCGAACTTGCCAGATGGCAGGTGGCCAAGGCCCACGCCCTCTTTAAGGTCACGGATGGCGTTTTCGACCTCGGCGTGGCGGCGGTGATCGGCCTCAAGCTCAAGGATGGCGCCGTCGCGGTCGGTGATGAACGGGTGGTAGTCATAGTCGCAGAACAGCGCGAGCTGGCTGCCCGGAGTGGGACGCACGCGGCGCACGATCAGGCGCATCGTGCGGCCCTTGCGGCCAAAGGGGTGAATGCTGGTCTCGGCCACGTCGGCGCCGTCGTCCAGCCAGTACGGGATCGGAGTCCAGGCGTGGTCGGGGATGTGCCCGATCGCGTCGCGGACCAGTCTGGTGAGCTTGGCCGTGATCGAGCAGCGCACGCCCTGCTGCTGGCAGACGGCGAGGACCTTGTGGTTGTAGAAGGCAGAGTCGGCCCGGATCGTGATCGGCCCGGTCGCCCCGGCCCGGCGGGCCCGGTTAACCGCTTCGGCCAGGAAGCTTGCCGCACCACGCCCGGAGTGGGCTACACCCTCGCGCAGCCGTGAATGCAGCACATCAGCGGTGCCGGCCACGCTGGCCACAAGCGGGTGGTAGCCGCGGGTGCCGTCCCGGCCGATCGCCGCCGCGCCCTGCTTGGCGAGCCCGTAGGTCTGGCAATGGGTGGAGTCGATGTCGATGGTGAGCGGCCAGGGGCCCGGGCCCGCCCCGGCCGCCCACGCTCGGGTGAGCGCTTCGCCGGCGACCTGGTCGAGCTGACGGGCCGAGCCCCAGGTGAACGAGCGCAAGAACGTGCCCAGCGTGGAGGATGCAGCCACCCGGTGGCCGAGCACCTCCCCGGTGGCGCCGGCACGCAGCCAGTCAGCATCACCGATCCATGCTCCCCCGGCCAGCGCCGAGTGCACCAGCGTCATGGCTTTGTCGCCGACGTTGGCCGCGCCCGGCGCATCGCCAAGGTCGACGCCGTCATCGAACAGCTCGCGCAGCAATAGTCCCTCGGCCAGCGTGGCGGCCAGGATCAGGCCGGCGGCGGCGACCAAGTGCTCGTCATCGAAGCTGACCGCGATGGTGTCGGGACTGCGGCAGGATCCCACCTGACAGGCGCCTTTCTGATCGGCTCCAGGGTCACTTCAGCAACCCATTCTCCCAGGTCAACAGGCATGAGTTGGCCGTTTTAGTCGTCCAATCTGAACAGATCACCGCTGGATCCGACCTGAGGAATGAAGCAGCCGCGGGGCGTGGCGGGCGCACGATCAAGCGATGCCAGGGCCCGGGGAACCCAGGTGCAGATCTGGTCCTTGACTCGGGATGGTCAAGGGAGGACCTTGGGAGCTTGGATCGCATTCACGCCGATAGATCCGATGGTGGCGGCCGGTAGGGCTGCTTTGCCGATGCCATGCCGACTCGCCCCTGGATTGGGGGGGCAGCTCCATGCGCAGAGGAATCCTGAGTCGGGCAGCCGTCGTCATGGTGGCCGCGCTGCTGCTGGCGACACCAGCGGCGCTCACCAGCCCCGCCCAGGCAACACCACGGGTCGCCCGCGACCCGGCCGTGATCAGGACCTGGGACGCCATCGCCGTCCGAACCATCGTCGTCCAGGGCCTCAAGCCACCACCGGTGACCCAGCTGTACCTGGGCTTTGTTTCGGCCGCCATGTACAACGCGGTGGTCACCATCGACGGCCGGTTCGCGCCCTACACAACCCAGCCGCGCGCCCACGCCCACGCCTCACCCGAGGCCGCCGCCGCCACCGCCGCCTACCGGGTGCTCAGCGTCTACTTCCCAGCCTCGGCCGAGCAGCTGACCGCCGACTACCAAGCATCCCTGGCCCGAATCCCCAACGGTGTCGGCAAGGTCCACGGCATCCGAGTGGGCGAGGATGCGGCCAGGGCGATCGTGCGGCTGCGGGAGGGCGACGGCCGCGACGCGGCCATCACCCTGAATGTCGTCCCTGCCCCGGGGGTGTGGCGGCCGACCCCGCCGGCGTTCGCGCCCATGCTGGCCCCCTGGCTGGGCTTTGTCCGCCCCCTGCTGCTGGCCTCCCCAACCCAGATCCCCTACGCCGGCCCCAACCCTCTCACCAGCGCCGCCTACACCCGGGATTTCAACGAGGTGAAGGCGATCGGCGCGGCCGCTAGCACCACCCGAACGCCTGCCCAGACCGAGACCGCCCGGTTCTGGAACGACAGCGTGCCGGTGCAATATCAAGCGGCGTTCCGGGACCTCGCGACCCGCTACCGGCTCGACATCGTCCACAGCGCCCGGATGCTGGCGATCCTCAACATGACCGCCGCCGACGCCGTCATCTCCTGCTGGCGCGGCAAGTACGACATCCCCTTCTGGCGGCCCATCACCGCCATCCAGTTGGCCGACACCGACGGCAACCCCGCCACCACCGCCGACCCGACCTGGACCCCGCTGGTGGCCAACCCGCCGTATCCGGAACACCTCAGCGGGCATGCCTGCCTCACCGGCGCCACCACCAACGGGCTGGGCGCCCTGCTCGGCCCGCAGCATATCGATCTTGTCGTGAGCTCCGCCGTCACCGGGACGACCAGGCACTACGCTACCGAGCGGGCGCTGGACCAGGAGACCATGAACGCCAGGGTCTGGCTGGGCATCCACTTCCGCAAGGCCGTGGTGGAGGGCAACCGGTTGGGCCACCGGGTGTCGCGTTGGGCGTTGCAGCACTACTTCCAGCCCGTCGACGACGACTAGCCCGCCGCGCAACTGGCCGCTCAACGACAACTGCCTTCCCAGAGCTCGGCGCTGTTGCGCTGTTGGACCGTGCGCCAGCACGCATATCCCATACCCCGTCGGGGCGATGGACCCTAGCGGCTCGTCCGCAACAAGGCGAGATCTCCAGACCACCCGAGGGCGTGGAGCAGCCGCTGCTGAAGACCAGGACGGAACGCGCCACAAGAACACTCAAGAGGTGAGCCTCGAACCTGCCTCCACGGCCAACCCTCCATCACTGTTCTCGCTGGTCAGGCAGGTCAGTGCCGCTACATGGCAGGCGCCGGCAGGCAAGAGCCGCGGTGGATCCGGGGTAAGTTAGCCGCTGTCTCGCGGCCCCACGACGGCCCCAGTACTGTTGCCCTGCCTCCATCCTCCCTCGGGTCGCATCCTCAGGAGCCGGGAGGTCTAACCCCGGTGGGATTTGATGGGCGCCTCTGGGTCATGAGTCATCTATGCTGGCCTGTCCATACCCAGAGACGGGCATATTATGATGAACGCGCAGGACGGATCAGCTTTCCCATTAAGCATTGACTTCGCCATTGCCAAGAGTAGCCTACCAGCGCGGACCTAGCATCCCCTCAGACGGTGAGGAGATCTCAGAAAACCCAAGGTGGAAATTCCCAGTGGGTAGGGAGGCATTCGATGGGCACCGAAGAAAACAAGCTGCTCGTCCGCCGCCAGTTCGACGAAATCTGGAACGGGGCAAACTGGGCCACCGTCGATGAGCTGTACGCCCCGAGCTATGTCAACCACGATCCATACAACCCGGACCAAGGAACCGGCCCAGAGGGATTCAAGCAGCGTGTCGAGGGGTATCGCAGTGTCCTCCACGGCTTCGACCTGAGGATCGAACGTCAAATCGCTGAAGGCGATATGGTCGAAACCCATTGGTCGTTGCGTGGTACCCACGGCGGCCCACTCGAAGGCACCGCTCCCACCGGCAAGTCCATCTATGTGGATGGACAACTTCTCAGCCGAATTGTCGACAGCAAGTTCGTTGAAGAGTGGGTCCACTGGGACACTCTGGGCCTGCTTCGGCAGATCGGCGCAGTGCCACCCCCCAGAGCATGATGACGAGCTGGTGAGACGCTGGTTCCGTCGTCGCTTCCTCACGGTCTGAGCACGGAGTGGAAAGGCTGGACGGCTCCGTGACTTCTGCCGTTGAAACAAGCACGGCCGTTCCCCCTACCAGCGACCGACTCGGCGCTGCGGTCCTCTGCGGCCAGAACCGATGGTCGGCCGCTACGGGTTGCTGCCGTATACAACACTGCCACCTGGGACCGGCTGGGATGGACCACCAGGCTCACTGATAGAGACGAGCGTAGGCAGCAGCCTGGGCAAGGAGGCTGCCGACCCGACCCGTCGGGACATCGGTGACGTACCGGATGGCGAGTCCCACCTCCATGGTGACGCCTTGGGGTTCGGGGCCGTCGCACAGCAGTCTGGCTGTGGTGATCATGGTGTCGTGCGGGGAGTCATAGTTGCCGTCCCGGTGGTAGCGAACCCAATGCTCCTCGGTCAGCGTCACCAAGCCGCGCACCAGCCCGTCCTCCACCCGCACCTGCCCGCCAGTCAAGCCGCGGCCATGATCACTGGAGAGCTTGCCCATGGTGGCATAAAAGGTCCATGGCACCCGAGGGCACTCGACGGCTCCGGCCCGGTAGCTGGGGATCAGCTCGGGCGGCACGTCCTTGACCACACTGCGGGCTGGGGGCAGCGGTTGAGTGGTTTGGGTGGTCCCACTGCTGGAGCTCTGATCATTGTTTGCCGACAGCATCGCCCACAGTCCCAAGGCCGCAGCCACCACCAGGACCAGGAGTAGGACGATGCTGCGCATGCGAGGCATCGTGGCTCCTTCCGGGATGCGCCCCGCCGGCAATGTGTCGGCCGCATCGTGTCCAGCTCTTGTTGGTAGCGTGGCCGGACGAGGTCACGATGCGACGAACCGGCCGCATCTGTGTGATGTCCGGTTCAGCTCGCTTGCGTCACGATCAGGCTATGAACCGTGCAAACGCAAGCCAGAGAACACCGCGAGCTTGGGAAGCACCCTCGCACCGCTCCGGAAAGGCTGATCCTACAGCTCGAAAGGCTTGGGCATCGACCGTGGTTATCCGTGGATGACCGCTGCGGACCGATGCTTAGGCACGTCGAGGGCATGGCCGGCTAGGGATGACGCAGCCGGAGCGTGGCGGCGATGGTTCAGCCTGACCGAAAGGTGAGGGCCGCCCCGCTGCCGCCGGCCTCGTTGGCAAGCCAGCGATGATGGGGCGGCAGAGGGATGCGTGATTGAGCTGGCCGAGGCATCTTCTAAACAGCCTATAGAACACTAGCGGTTGCGTCGCCCGGTGACAGCACGAACAAAAAGTGCCACAGAAGCGAAAACAAGACCACTGGCGACAAGTTGGAGCGATACCGCCTGCGGTTTATCGAGGAGCCCACGAAATGACTCCACACCCGCAAGAAGTAGGGCGAAGGCTGGAAATGCGACAAAATGGCGATCACTCTGGTCCATATCTGGCCGAACCTGGAAAGCGCGCTGCTCAAACGCAAGAGTCAGAAACAGTACCGGTACGACCTGAGCAGCCGCTGAATAGAATTCCTTGGAAGTGGTCGATTCTGGTACCAGCAGGAAGGCGATGATTGCTGCTCCAAATGAGATCTCGCCACTGTACTTTCGTGCAGTCGTAGGTGACAAATAGACGATGGAAAAGGCTGCTACCCCGACAATTATCAGAATACCATTAATAAAGCGCCGTACGTCGAAGCGCGATTCGTGCCAGGGCATTACGCCGAGCAACCAGATTGCGGCTAGAACTAGGATTGCCGTTCGAGCCTTATCGAGTTTCCCGAGGCGTTGCCAGACTGCAATGACGACGACAGCTGCTTGGCGTAATCGTCGCCACAATGAGACGGCCGTGGCGACCGCACGTTCCCAACGAGGCGGACGGCGAGTGGGGTCAGATGACATGAGACTGGGGATCCTAGCGCCGCCCGCAGGGCCGGCCTTGAGGAAGGGTAGAGGAATTTGTAACGAGCCGGAACGATCGTGGATTGGCCGTCCATTGTTTCTCCAGATCGACTGGCGGCCGGACGGACTCTGTCCGCGCCTGACCGTGAGGATCGTCCAGCCCGCAGCGCTGCCGTGCGTCGGCGCCGGCCAGGAACTGGGCACGCTAGCGACCCCTCTGGCCGCCGTTGGGGGGGGCTTCCGGAGCCGGCTACGGCCCCAGAACGAGAAGTCGTCGACCAGCCTGGCTGAGGCCAGGGCCGCGCTATAGCGGCGCTCAGCGTGCAGGGGTGGGCAGCCTGCACAGAGTGCGTCCGTACCCGTCTTATGCAGCGTAGTCGAGGATCTGCGCGGTCGTGGCGTAGGCCCGCACCACGTCGGCCGCGTACACAAGATCCTTCTTGTTGGGGTAGGTCTCGCTGGTGAAGAGCACTTCGCCGTTGCTGGCCACGATCCGGCAGTAGAACTGGCCGTTGATGGCACGGTGGAGTTGGAATTCGATCACGGTGGTTGGTTCTCCTCGTCGTGGGTGCCCGGCGGCGCCCACCAACGGCGGGTTATCCGTGGCCGACGGGCAGTCTGCTCCCGGTCGAATCTCATCATCGTAATAGTCTTGATGTCAAAACTCCGTACGAGCCGGATAGGACGATCTATCCGGAGAAATAAGCCGACCGGTCGCCGGCTATCGGCCCGTCCGGGCGCAAGCTGATCCCGGTTCGGCGTCTCCAGCTCGTCTTGCAACCCCGCCCAATTCCTGGATGCCGCATCTCGGCACCGCAGATCCTGCCTGCAGCGTCACCGACAGCGCCCGGCGGCCTTGGAAGTCGGGGCGCCTCTACCGACCGCTGAGCTGGCAGCCCAGCCGGTTCCTCTCAGCCCGCGCTGAGGCCGAACGCGCCTTCTAGCTCGCCAAGCGGCTGGGCAGCGTCAGCGACAGGCGAAACGCCCTCGTCGGCTGGGCCGTTCTTGTCGAAGGGTGATTTCGTGACCGAGCCGCGCGACCTTTCCGACCTGGTGCCGGCCGACGTCCGGACCGAGCTCGCCGCGGTGGTCGCCGCG
>Ga0081538_10005090_pt1 | contig 11942 bp, 13 predicted proteins | sample TabmetS5T2R1_FD_71022 | JGI IMG/M metagenome (GOLD analysis project Ga0081538, IMG submission 71022) | Tabebuia heterophylla rhizosphere microbial communities from the University of Puerto Rico - S5T2R1 | ecosystem: Host-associated > Plants > Roots > Rhizosphere ... | reverse complement strand
CTGCCCCTGCGACTTCGCCGTGAACGGGGTGTCGATCCTGCCCGACCGCCAGCAGCGGGTCGACTTCTCCTCCCCCTACTTCACCGCCAACCAGGGGGTGCTGGTCCGCAAGGGCACCACCGTCTCCGGGGTCGCCGACGCCCGCAAGCTCCGCTTCGGCGTCCAGGAGGCCACCTCCGGCCAGGCCTACCTGGAGCGGATCCTCAAGCCGGTGGAGCCCCCGCGTCCCTACCGGTCGACCACGGCCGCGTTCATGGCCCTGCGGGCCGGCCAGGTCGACGCCGTCATGTCCGACGTCCCGATCGTGGTCGACGCGGCCGCCAAGTACCCTGGGCTGGCCGTCGTGGGCCAGTTCAAGACCGATGAGCAGTACGGGGCGGTGCTGGCCAAGGGCTCGCCCAACACCCCGGCCCTGTCCGCGGTGATCGACCAGCTCCGGGCGGAGGGCGTGCTCGACCAGCTGTTCCAGAAGTACTTCCCGGAGCAGGTGGACATCCCGCCGCTCGGCTGACCGGGCGGCCTGACCAGGAGCGGCCATGCTGACCATCCGGCGCGACCAAGAGATTCACAAAGAGGAGGGCGGCTGGTTCAGCGCCCGTTGGCACTTCTCCTTCGGCTCCTACCGCGATCCCGGCAACGACAGCTTCGGGGCCATGCGGGTGTTCAACGAAGCGTGTCATCGGGGTTACCGAACAGCGGCAGCACGCCCGTGATGCAGAGCTCCGGCCGGACGTGCCGGCGCACGCGGACCTCCGCGCGCACGATGCGCACCTTGACGTCGAGGGCGGCGAGCACGTCGCGCTGATACTCCGGAGTCGGGTCGGCAAACCCGCGCTTGGCGATCTCGGCGAGGCGCCACAGATTCCGCAGGAGCGCGGCGCGTTCCGCGTTGGCCTTGGCCCACGCGCGGGCTTGCTCGCGCATTCGCTCCAGCTCGTCGATCTGGCTGGTAATCTCGGCGAGCGCGTCAGCGACAGCATCGGGGCCGATGTTGGCTGCGGCGAGCGCGAGGTTGGTGCGCCGACGCTTGGCCTCGGTGATGCGCCGGTCCAGGTCGCGAAGTTGACCAGCCTCCGAGCGCATCTCCTTGCCGCGCTGGTCGAGGTACTCCCTCGCCATGCGGAGCAGCCGCTCAGGGTCGCTCAGCACCTTCTCCACCTCGGTCCAGACCGTCGTCTCAAGCCAGCCAGCCTCGATGCGCGGGCACCAGCAGCGATTGCCCGTGTCGTTGAAGACGCTCTGGTTGGTCCGGCACTCGTACTGCCGCAGGTGCCGGTCGGGCCGATAGGTGCCGGTGTAGGGCTGGCCGCACGGCCCGGTCACGCGTCCAGTCAGCGGGTACACGCGGTTGCCTGGTCTGGCTCTGGCCGTCGTGTCGAGCGCCTCGCGCAGCTCTCGCATCCGGTCGGGGGTGATGATCTGCGGACCGCGGATAGGGAAGTCGCGCAGGGTGCCGTCCAGGTCATGCTTGCGCAGCATCCAGTCGCCAGCGAGATGGCCGGATTTCAGCACATACCGCAGGCTCGTGTTCGTCCAGCGGGTGCCCTTGCGCGGGCGAAGGCCGAGCGCGTTCAGCTCCTTGGCTGCCTCCCAGCAGGTCAACCGCTTATCCACGATCAGCTCGACGGCCTTGCGGATCGTTGCCGCCTCGGCCTCGTGGAGTACGACAACCTTGCGCTTGGGGTTGTCTGGCGCCTCCGCAGTCCGCCAGCCGAACGGCGGGACACAGACGCCCCAGTAGCCCTGCTGGGCGGCAGCCAGGATGCCCCGGTGGGTGTTCTTGCGGATCTGGTCCCGCATCCAGTGGTTCTGCAGGTAGCTGAACATCCGTGCCAGCTCGTCGGCGTTCGGGTTGTCCGCGTCGATGACCTCCACGCCGAGCTGGTGTAGCTCATGCTCGAAGTTGAGGCTGTTGCGCAGGTCGCGGCTGAGCCGGGAAAGATCCCCTACTACCACCACGTCGACGAGGCCGGCGCGGCACATCTCGAACAGCCGGTCGAGATCGGGCCGTGACTCCTTGGCCCCGGAGACTCCTCCGTCGAAGAAGTCCCCAACGTGCTGCCAGCTCTCCCGGTTGATGATCGCCAAGGCGCGCTCAAGCTGCGTCTCGGGTGAGGTGCCACCGAGTTGGCCGAAGGTGCTCACACGACGATAGGTCACCGCGCGGATCACCGCCGCGCGAACCGTACCCGGTGTAGCCATGGCCGGGTGCTCCTTCCTGCTACTTGCGGTGGTCCTGGAGCCAGCGCTGGACATCACGGCGGATCCAGCGACACCTCCGTCGAGGTGGTCTCTTGCCGCAGTGGTCATGGACTTCACGGTTGAGACCTAGGCCGTCCAAGCCACATGGACTTGTCTGTCCTCGAATGGACTCGTACATGCGTTCGAAATCGTACCATAGAGCAGCCACGATCTCCCCAGGACGCTCGCGCGGAGTACGTGCACAACCCGCCGCTTGCCGGGCTCCGGTTCGAGCAGCTCACTCATGGCGGGCCAGGGGTGGACCGCTATGACGGCGGACGGCCATCAGTGCGGCTCTTGGCAGCGCCGCTCCTGCGCTTGTCAGGGGCATGGCGATCACCATCGATCACGGCTTGCTCCTGTTGGGTGCCTTCCTCGAATAGGAGCCGCAAAAGGCGCTGTAGGCGGGCTCGGTCGTAAGGTGCGACCCGCCAAGTCACCGTGGGAGGCCTGCCTGTGACCGCCTTTGAAGGCGGTACGGGATCTTGCTCGGCGCACTCTCGCCGTGCCCTGATGACGTCCATATCCGCATGCGGGGCGTCGTGCACCCGGCGCCCCGGGACAACCGAGCCGACGCCCCCTGGCGGTTGGCCGAGCATGTCGTTGACGCTCTGCTCAGGCACCGGCGTTCAGCTCCTCGCCTGCTAGCTGCTCGCCTGTCAGTTGACGCCGGGGAGCTTTACGGGAGGGTCACTGGACACCTGACGTGCGGAACCCTTCGGCGGAGTGAGGTGGGGCGACGGCGCGGTGAGTCGGGTGTGCGCCTGCCGCTGACTCTTCCGCTTCTGGCTTGTTCCACCGTCAGGACTCCTCTGTGCGCTTGCCTCCGTGAAGCTGGCCGGCTCCATGTACTTCATTCGCCTCGCTTAGCGTCGTTTTACCTCTGTTTCCTCAAGTAGCCATCAACAGGCTCGGAAATCGGACGAGCGAGGGTGTGATGTCGACCCGGGCCGGAATGCCGGCATCGCGGTCAGCGTGGCCGAGGACCAGCGGCATCCAGCAGCTGCCCAGGACCTGTGAGCAGAGCAGCAAGCCCGCTGTCAGCTCCTGTGGGCGCTGTGCACACGAGCGGCCGGTATGTCACCACGAAGACGGGGCGCGGCTGCGGCTACTGTGGCCCGCCACGGCCCGAGGGTGGGACCAGCCTCGGGGTGGCCGCCCTGCCATGCGTGCGTCCCGGAGGGACGCGCCAGTGCTCGCTGATTCCCGCGGAATATTTCAAGGGCCGCGGATTTCATTGGATGCGAATACGCGATGACATGCGTGCAAGGCAGCGGGAGTCGTCGGCGTTGCCGCCTGCTACCTGGTGTTCCCATGGCTGGGGATCCCTTGGCCGCGACGTGACGGACGCCACGCGATCTCGGTCGCCGTGCGTGCCTGCCTTGGTTGAGCTGCGGGTTTCCCCTGCCTCGCAGCAGATGCGAGCGTCCCGCATCCGATGCGACGAGGGTGGGAGTCAGGATCGCAACCTCGTCGCCACCGTCCCGGTAGCGGTAGGCGACCGGCGCAGCACCGGCCACCCGGCCGCCGTCGCGTCGCGGGCCGTCAGGATCCCCTGACCGGCAGCACCCAGCAGCCCGGGCCAGGACCCGAGTCCGGGACGTTCTTGGGGAGGCGGGCGGCTCCGCCGCGGCCTCGAACCTGACCGACCCGGCCAGTGACGACGCCGACTCGGGCGCGCTCAGTCGGGGTGCTCACCGGTCAGGCGCTGATGGCGGTCACCGCCTCGGTGCGGAGCTACACGTCGGCATCGCCGGGCTCCTCGGGCTCCTCGGCTGCTTCCGCGGCCCCCCGGGACGCCGGCTTCTCGCTGTCAGGCTACGCAGCGCTGTGACTAGGGCAAACGGGGATGTGGTCGGTTCGTGGGGCCAGGCGCGTGACGCCATCAGGGCTAGTCCGCCCCAGTGGGGATAGTCGGGATATTCCCATCGTGGCCGTCATGACTTACACTTCGGCCGTAAGGGAGTCGCCCCAGCGGAAGGGGACAGCCATGCATCTGACCAAGCTCGACGGATGCCAGGGCAACAGTTGCCCGGCGATCTACATCACCGACCGTGGAACGCTGGTGGTCCAGGGCGACCTTGTCACCGACCCGCAGGCCATCGCTGACGCCAACCCTTCCGCTGGCGAAACCCTCGTGGAAATCCCACGCGAGCTGTTGGCGAGCCTCACGGTCCAATCGTGAATCCTGACGAATTCGGACGGCTGTTCACCACGTTCCGACGAACGGCGTTCCGACTCGAAACGCTGGCGGCATACAACGTGCCAGAGGAAGCGGAATCGTTGCGGTTGTGGCGGGAAGGCAAACCACCCCCAGCATGGCAGAAGGAACGCGAATGGCTGCGGATGGTCGCCAACGCCGCCGCGGCCGGGAAGTCCATGCAACGGGTTCGCGTCGTCCGTCGACCACTCTCGGACTACGTTCGCCTGGAATTCGATTGGGGCTATCCCGACAACATCGCGAGCGGCGAGGACATCCGCATACTCGAACTCACGGACGGTGACAACGTTCCCGGCATGCTCGACCACGATTACTGGCTGTTCGATGATGTCATCGTGGTTCGCATGGAGTACACGAGCGATGGTTCGTTCATTCGCCCTGTGGGAGTCTCGGACGTTGTGCCGTACTGCCGTTGCCGCGACGTGGCAATGGCTCGTGCCGTGCCGTTCAGTCAGTACCGTGTCCATACGACCTAGGGGGCGACCTTCACCACCGATGCCGCAGCCTTCGCCGCGAAGCTCAAGGGGCTTCGCGCGGACGCCGGCTTGACCGGGCAGCAGCTTGGTTCCCGCATCGGCAAAGGGCAATCGTGGGTTGCCAAGGTGGAAAACGGCCGACTGTTGCCATCGGTGGCCGATGTTGAACGATGGGCGGCTGCGACAGGCGCCAGTGCCGACGTGAAGGCCTCGCTGGTTGACCAGACGACGGCGTTGCACACGGAGTCGCGATCCTGGCGTGCGCTGCATCGGCCGAGCTTCCGCCGTCGCCAAGAGGAACTTCGGCGGATGGAGCAGCAGGCGACCGCCATCAGGCTGTTTCAGCCGAACGTCGTTCCTGGTCTGTTGCAGACTGCCGAGTATGCCCGTCACGTCTTGCAAGCTAGTGGCTTTGGCGCCGAGAACCTCGCCGACGCGGTTGCAAGTCGCGTCGAGCGGCAGACCGTGCTGTACGACGATTCGAAGCAGTTCCGGTTCGTGGTGACAGAGGGCGCTCTACGCTGGCGGCTGTGTCCGGTTCCCGCCCACCTTGCCCAGCTCGACCGTGTTGCATCGCTGTCCACCCTGGCGAACGTGTCGGTTGGCATCATTTCGTGGTCTGCCTACGTGCCGAACCGACCGCCCAACATGTTCATGATCCTCGATGATTCGGCTGTGCAAGTCGAAACCATGCACGGCTTGGATACGCTCACGGAAAGGCAACAGATCGACGCATACCTCACCGCGTTCGACACGCTGGATTCGTTAGCCCAGCACGACGAGGACGCAAGAGCGACCCTCAGCCGGATCGCCACAGACCTTCGAAGCTTGGGCAACTGACCTCCGACCGCTGGTCCCGCCGAAGCTGGGCCAGCAACAGAGGGTTTTCTTCGCATGTCTGCCCGGAATACAAGGACCGATTCTGTGCCAGACTAGTCTTGAATAGCGCTGAGTATGAGGACTAGTCTTGTCGCTCGGGAATCGGAGAACTAGCGCAGCCGCCGGGACGGATCCGTCAGGTCCCCATCACCGCGAGGAGACGCATGGACGACGAGGATCGCGCAGTGGCCGCCATCACGGCCGGGGTATGTGTGAGCGGCTTGCAAACCCTGTCGTCCCGCGCGGAAGTCCCGGGTCTGTTGAGGAGTGCCACCGATGCGCGTCGTCGGCGGTTCGAGGAGCTGGCTGACGTTGAGATCCGAGTACCGCCCTTGGACGGGGACCGCGGGAGGGGGTGATCGGTCCGAAGCGCGCGCCACCGATCAATCCCGGTCCCAGGATCAGGCCGCCGACAACCCGCAAGCGGGTCCGGCCTGACGGGGTGGGAGCCGCAGTGTTGAGCCCACACGAGCCCCATCCCCGCCCGACCGGCCCTTGCCGCAGCAAGGAGGCCAACGATGCGTTGGGGAACCAGCATCGTCGACCACCCCCGATCCTACCCGGACGGCCAGCTCGCCGTGCGGGTGGACGACACCGACACCGACCAGCTCTCCGCCGCCGCCTGCGAGCTCGAGGCGCTGGTGCTGCATGAGCTGGCCGGCCATCTCGCCGACGTGCGCGCCCTGCTGGTCGACCGCTACCAGCGCGACGGCGTCCAGGTCGAGGACGACGTGCTGGATGCCCGGGCAGAGGAGGTAGCCTGCCGGGAGCGCGGCGAGTGGTTCCTCCAGGAGCTGGCGACCCGCCTCCACCCGGGCAGCGAGCTGCTGGAGCTGGCCCGTCAGGTGGACGATCAGGGCCTTAGGGTGTGGCGGGAGGCCGCCGGTAGCCTGGTGGACGACTGCCCGCCGAGCCTGGCGCATCTGCGGTGGCGGGTGGAGGAAGAGCAGCGCGCCGAGCTGCGCAGCCACGCCCACCTGGTCAGAGCCGAGGCCCACCTTGGCGCCCAGCTGCGCCAGCACGGGCTGGCTGGGCGGTGGTGGCGCCGCCGCCGGGTCGCGGAGCTACGCGGCCAGCTTGCCGACTGCCGCGTGCGGCGGGAGCGGTCGCAGCGGCGGCTTGCCCACCTGGACGCCAAGATCCAGGTGATCGACAACACCGAGCACGCCAGAGGTGCCTGGATCAGGCACGCCCGCGAGGTCTTGGTCCGTGGCGTGGCGGCCGCGCAGGTGCTGGCCGAACGCGAGCAGCAGCACCGCGGCGGCGAGCAGGGGATTGCCCGACCGGCGTGGCCGGCCGCCGGGCACGGCGTGCGGCTGGGGGCGGTGTCGTGACCGCCCGCAAGCGCCCGGCGCGTCGCTGCACCTGGCGCGACTGCCCGGAGGCCGCCGTGGCCACGGTCGCGTTCGAGCTGCCGAACCTGCTGGCGGGCAGCCGCCGCGACTACTGCGCCACGCACACCACCCAGGTGTGCATGGCGCGGGGGACGGTGCTGGTCGCCCGCTTCGGCGCCCGACAGCCGGCCCTGCCCGGCTTTCGCGGAGCCGCGCCTGGTCGTCGGACCGGGCCGGCCTCGCGCAACCGCGGGAAGGGGGTGATGCCCTAGCACGCGGGTCGGGACGGCCGCGCCCAGGTCAGCCAACCCGAGGGCGAGGGCACCAGCAACCGGCCCGCCGTCCCGACCCACGCCACCCGTCGTCTGCGAGGCCACCGGGTCTCGCCGCCGCAAAGGAGTCCACCTGCCATGCCCACCGCAACCGTTCGGCTGGCCCCACCACCAGGGCCAGCCCCCACCCGCGATCTCGATGCGGCGCTGGCCGAGGTCGACCGCCGCCTGGGCGCCGGCGTGGCCGGCACCCTCGACGGCCCACCCCCGGTGGCAGCGATCTCCACCGGCAATCCCACCCTCGACCTGGCCCTTAGGGTCGGCGGGGTGCCCAGGGGCCGCATCACCGAAGTCTACGGGCCCGAGGGAGCCGGCAAGACCACCCTGGCGTTGAGCGTGATCGCCCACGCCCAGCGGGCCGACGGTACCGCCTGCTTCATCGACGCCGAGCACGCCCTGGACCTCGCCTGGGCCGCTACCGCCGGGGTTGACCTTGCCCGACTGGTGGTCTGCCGGCCCGAGTGTGGCGAGCAGGCCCTGCAGGTCGCCAGCCTGCTGCTCGCCTCCGGGGCGCTGGATGTGCTGGTGGTCGACTCGATCGCCGCGCTGGTCCCCAAAGCCGAACTGGCCGCCGAGATCGGCGAGCGGCTGCCAGGGGTGCAGGCCAACCTGCTCAGCCAGGCGCTGCGACGGCTCTGCGGCCCGATCGCACGCGCCAACACCGCGGTCATCGTGACCAATCAGCTTCGCCAGCGCGCCGGCGTTCCAGGCACCCCGACCTACACCGCGGGGGGTCGGGCGCTGGGGTACTACGCCTCGGTGCGGCTGGACCTGCGCCCCTTGGGGCAGCTCAAGGACGGCGGCCACGTGGTTGGCACCCGCATCCGCGTCCAGGTCACCAAGAACAAGCTGGCGCCAGCCTGGCAATCGGCCGAGCTGGAGGTGCGCGACGACCGCGGCGTCTGCGGGCAAGCCGACCAGCTCGAGGACCCCACCCCCGCCGCCAGCTGACCGCCACGGCAACCACGGTGGCCTTGCCAGGCAAGGGGAAGGGCAAGGGCACCAACCACCGGGAGGGGTCCGGGGTCTCCGGACTCCTCCCATGGCACGAAGGGACCAGCACCGATGTCGGCATCGCATCCAGGCCGCCCCCGCGGGCCGGCAGGACTGCAGGCCCGCTGGCCGCTGCTGGAGGAGGACGAGCATGAGCCTTGACGTGATCTTCGCCTATGTCGTGGGCGTGCTGGCGGCGCTGGCGGTCATCGGCGCGCTGGCGTTCGCGCTGGTGTGGGAGTGGTGCGCCATCCGGCGCACCCTGGCCGCCCACCGGCGTCGAGCGCCTGAAGGGTTCTGGCGTGAGCGCGGCGCGTTGACGCCGACCATGTCGGCGGAGCCCGAGCTGATCCGCGAGGGCGCACGCCGCGTCCTGGCAGGGCACTCGCTGCGTGGGATCGCGATGGACTGGAAGGGCCGTGGTCTGCGCGGCCAGCGGCGGCCATGAGGACGGCTGGCCGCTGGCTGCTGGTGGGCTGGCTGCTGGCGGCGCTGGTGCTGTTGGGGATGGAGGGACGGCTGCCGGAGTTCCTGGTGGGTGCCGCGTCGGGCTCGCTGCTGGTGCTTGGCCTGTGGTCGCTGGTCCGCCAGCAGCTAGCCCCCTCGCGCTACAACCAGCCGGCGCTGCCCGAACGGTACCGGGTGGCCGACGACCTTCGCCAGCCGCTCACCGCCGTCGTCGCAGTGGCCGAAGCGGAAGCCTCGGCCCGACGGCAGTAGGCGCCGGTGGCTCCGCCCTCGGCTGCCGAGCTGGGCGACCCCGCCGGGCTTGATGGCCAGCCGGTCACTACCCCTGTCGGCCACCGCCGCGCCGAGCTGGCGCCTGCTGGCAGGCCAAGCTGGCCCGATGGGCCCGGGGGCGCCTCGGCACCCACCCCGTGGGGGACGCGCTATGAGGCTGCCTGTGAGGCGAACGACGCATCGTCACCGGACGAAGGAGGTATGCCCGGACCCAGTCACCGAGGACGGCGGAGGCGCCCTGATGCAAAAGGACGCATGCCCGACCGCCAACATGCCGACTTCCCCGCCGCCGCTGCTGGTGCTCACCAGCGAACGCGCCCCGTGGCCCTGGTCGACACGGTGCCGCGCCTGCCGGTGGGTGAGCCAGCAGGCCGCGTCGCTGGACGAGGCGAGGCGGGAGTACGCGTTGCATTCCTGCCGACCGTCCGGCGCCGAGCCAAGCCAAGCAACGACAGCCGGTGAGCACGCCAGGCGCCTAGCGCTGCAAGGAAACAGTGGGCGATGATGCGAACGCCTCCCCGCACAGGCCGAGACGGCTCGGACCGCTCCAGTGATCACCCCGTCCGCGGCGACAGGCGCTGCACTCACGCGGGTCCTGCCGGCCGCCAGCCGGGAACCCGACCCCGTCCCTGATTGTGGTGGACCGCCCAAGCCCGAGGTCAGCCCTGACTAGCCGGCCAGCCGGCTAGCGGACCGGTCGCGGCCGAGGAGCTCGCCCCCACGGCGGTCCAGCCACGCAGCTGCCTGGAGCAGGCGCTGCACGTCCTCGCCGGTGGCGGCCCCCTGCTGCAGGGCGGCCTTGACCGCCCCAAGCTCCTGGACGACCTCCTCGAAGGTATCGGCCCACGGCTGCGGCTCCAACCGAGGCAAAGCCGGCCGCCGGCGGCGGACCGCCACGGCGGCAAGCGCGAGCACGACGACCGCGACCGCAGCGAGCCACCCACCCCACCGAACGGCAAGGGCAGCCAGGGCGACGGCCGCGACAGCGAACCCGAGTTGGCGCCAACGCGCGGCGTGCCGGGCGGCCAGGCGGGCCTGGGCGGCGCGCCGGATGGCGGCCAGTTCCTGCTCCAGCGTTCGCTCCGCGCGCTGCAGGCGCTCGGCGACCACCGCGGCTGCGGCCGCCGGCGACACACACGCCTGCCAGGCGGCCGCATCGGCCAGGGTATCGTGGCGGCTGTGGCCGATGCCGGTGATGACCGGCACCGGCGCGGTGGCGATCGCGCTCACGACCGGGGCGCTGTCGAAGGGGCTGAGCTGGGCGTCCTCTCCCCCACCCCGGACCACCAGCACCGCCTGGTTGCCGACGCCGGCGGCCCGGATCTGGGCGGCGATGCGTGCCGGGGCCGCCTCCCCCTCCAGCGGGGCCGGGAAGTGCGTCGTGGCGACCTGGAACCCGCTTTGGCGGAGCACGGCGACGGCATCGGCGTAGCCGACCGTGCCGGCGCCACCGGCCACGATGCCGACCCGGCCGGGGGCCAGCGGCAGCCGAAGGGTGGCGCGCTGGCGGTCCAGCAGGCCGCTTGCGGCGAGGTCCTGCTGCAGGGCCTCGCGCTGATGGATGACTTCGCCGGGGCCGGCCGGGGTCCGCACGACCCGGTCGACCTTGAGCTCCAAGCTGCCGAACGGCCCCCCGTACTGCAGCCAGCCGCCGACCACCACCAGGTTGCCGACCCGCAGCAGCTCGGCGATGGCCTCCTCGCCGAGCTGCTGGCGAAGCTGCTGGTACCAGGGTCGGCCGAGCCACGCCCGCAGGGTGAGGACGGTGCTGCCGCGCGACTCGGCCAGGGTGAAGGCGATCCCGGCGCCGCCGCCGCGGATCGCCGGCGTTCCGACGACCTCGCCGCAAAGCCACACCCGGTCGGCGAAGGCGGCCGCCAGCGCGCCGCCGATGCGCTGCTGGAGGTCGGCGACGCCGAGGGACGGCTGGTCGGGGCCGTCGGCGGCAACGGGCCCGGATGCCGGGAGGGCACGCCTAGCGGCCTGGTCGGTCATGGGACTCGCCGCCGATTCCCGCGGAATCGCCGCCGTGGCGAGGTGCTCACAGCCGGCCGGCCGAGCTGCAGCCGCCCCGCAGGGACGCGGAGCGAGCATGACGCGACCTCGTGGCGTGGGATCGGGCCGAGTGGCCGCGAGAACGGCCGAGAGCCGTCCGGGTGCAGGGTCCCAGGCGTAGCACCGGCCAGGCCGCCCCATCCCTGTGGCTCGGTACCCGAGGCGCGCGAGAGGCTGAGCTGGCTCCACATGAGTGGACGTTAGCCGAGCAGGCGGACATTAGCGCCATTGCAGCGTCGCGGATCCATTCAGGGTCGTCCCGGCAGCAAGATCGTCGAGGCATCCTCGTCTCCTGGGCCGGATCATCGTTGCGGGACAGACTGCGCGACATAGAGCCGGCCGGCCCATCCCAACCCAGATACCGCACTCTCCCCAGCCTTCCAGCTCAAGCGCTGCTCGGCTCATTGGCCACCTCCACACCACCTCGATGGACTCGGCCACCGGATGTGAGGCGTCCAACCTGCCGGAGCGTCCAGGAGACGCGACACACACGAGCGCACGCCATGGCACCAGGGCTCGCGGGCCAGACCATCGAACAGGCCGGACACCTCGACGGCAGCATGCACCCCACCGCAACCGAGCGGTGCATCGCCGATCAGCTTGTGGATAACTGGGGTTGGATGGATCTTCCGGTGATGCCGCCGGTGGCGCCGATGCTGGCCAAGCCGGT
>Ga0081538_10005089_pt1 | contig 11942 bp, 8 predicted proteins | sample TabmetS5T2R1_FD_71022 | JGI IMG/M metagenome (GOLD analysis project Ga0081538, IMG submission 71022) | Tabebuia heterophylla rhizosphere microbial communities from the University of Puerto Rico - S5T2R1 | ecosystem: Host-associated > Plants > Roots > Rhizosphere ... | reverse complement strand
ACGACGTCGGCCACCAGGCCCATGCCGTGGCCGCCGAGCGCGGCGTGGAGCTCCCGCAGGCCGGGCTCGCCGCCCAGCTCGGGCCCGAGAGCCCGCACGAGGATGCCGCCGCGCTCGACCTCGGCCTGGGGCATCCGCTCACCGGGCCCGTCTTCGTCGAGGGGGCCGAGCCGGGCGACGTGCTCGAGGTCGAGTTCCTCGACTACGAGACGTCCGCGACCGGGGTAACGGCGATCATTCCGGGGTTCGGGTTTCTTGCCGACCTCTTCCCCGACCCCTACGTCGCCGGCTGGCGGATTGACGGAGACCGAGCGCGCTCGCCCGAGCTTCCCGGCGTCGCGGTTCCCGGCGCCCCGTTCGCCGGAGTCGCCGGGGTTGCTCCCTCGCACGAGACGCTCGAGCGGATCCGGGCCCGCGAGGAGGAGCTCCGCGGACGCGGCGGATCAGTGGCGCCCGACCTCCCGGAGGCCGCCGCCCCGCCTCGGGCTGCGTCGGGGCTGAGAACCATCCCGCCCCGGGAGCTCGGCGGCAACCTCGACGTGCCCCAGCTCGTTGCCGACAGCCGCCTCCTCCTCCCCGTCGACGTCCCCGGGGCGCTCTTCTCCGTCGGTGACCTTCACTTCGCCCAGGGCGAGGGCGAGGTCTGCGGCACGGGCATCGAGATCGCGGGGGCGGTCACCGTTCGATTCGGGCTCCGGAAGCGGCCGGCCTGGCGGCTCACCTTCCCGGCCTATGAGACTCCGGCGCGCCAGGGGCGCGCTTGCTTCGCGACCACGGGCCTCCCGGTCGACGAGTCGGGACAGAACGAGTCGCTGGACCTCTCGCTCGCCACCCGGCGCGCGCTCGGCGAGATGCTCGACTGGCTCACGGCGGAGCGCGGCCTCGGCCGGGAGGCCGCCTATGTCCTCATGAGCGCGGCCGTCGACCTGCGTCTCTCCGAGGTCGTCGACGTGCCGAACCCGGTTGTGTCGGCCCTCCTGCCGCTCGACGTGTTCGAGGCCTGACCCGCTCGAGCGTGAGCGCGTTCTTCGAGGAGGCCCTAGCCGAAGACGCCGGCGGCTGAGAGCTCACGCACACGCTCCTCGGAATAGCCGCAGAGCTCGACGAGCACCTGCTGGGTGTGCTCGCCGCGGAACGGAGCGCGGCGGGCGGGCTTCTCCTCCTCGCCCACGCGGAGCGGCGTGGCGACCTGGCGGACTGTCCCGAACCGCGGGTGCTCGGTCTCGACGATGCCGTTCCTGGCCCCGACCTGGGGCTCCGCGAGGGCCTCCGCGACGTCGTTCACGCGGGCGTTGGGAACGCCGGCCGTCGAGAGGACGGCGTTCCACTCGTCCGTCGTCCGCTTCGCGAACGCTGCCCGGAGCTCGGGCACGAGCGCCGCTCGGTTCTCGTGGCGGCCGGCGAAGTCGGCGAAGCGGGGGTCGGACGCGAGCTCCCGGCGCTCGATCGCCCCGCAGAGCCGCTCCCAGAATTTCTGCTTGGGGCAGGCGACCACGATCCACCCGTCGGAGGTCTGGAAGTTCTGGAAGGGCACGATCGAAGGGTGAGCCGACTCGGCCAGCCGCTCTGGCTCGAAGCCGCGTGAGGCGACCCAGGTGCCGACGTACATGAGCTCGTGGAGCGCGGTCTCGAAGAGCGAGACGTCGCAGTCGCATCCGACTCCGTCCCGCCGCGCGCGCCAGAGGCCGGCGAGCAGGGCGATCGCAGAGACGTACCCGCCGGAGAGGTCGACGAGGGAGAGCCCGCTCTTCGTGGGTGGGCCGTCCGGCTCGCCCGTGAGGCTCATCCAGCCGGCGAGCCCCTGCATCATGTAGTCGTAGCCGCCCTCGCCGGCCCGCGGCCCGCTCATGCCGAAGCCCGACAGCGAGCAGCAGACGATGCGGGGATTCACCGCGGCGAGGTCCTCGTACGTGACGCGAAGGCGCTTCGGATGGTCGCCGCGGAGGTTGGAGTAGACGGCGTCGACCGCGCGCACGAGGTCTTCGACCACGGCGCGCGCGTCCGGATGGCGGAGATCGAGGGAGACGCTCTTCTTGTTGCGGTTGAACGTCTCGAAGAAGAGCGAGTCTTCGCCCTCCTGGAACGGGGGAACGTAGCGGCCCACGTCCCCGCCCGACGAGGGGTCCTCGATCTTGATCACCTCGGCGCCGAGGTCGGCAAGCTGCAGCGTCCCCCACGGCCCGGCGCCGTACTGCTCGATCGCGAGGACCCGGACGTCGGCGAGCGGAAGCGTCACGCGCGCCGGCGCATGGCGACGGCGTGCCGCCACGCCCGCTCGTAGGCGGGCCGCAAGTACTCGAGGTGGGCGTGCATCTGCTCGGCGGCGCCGTCAGCGTCGCCCTCCGCGATCGACGCCAGGATCGCGCGATGGTGCTCGTTGATCGAGCTGTGGAAGCTCCGGCCGAGCGTTGACCGGGCGAGATGGGTCTGAAGGACGGTGAAGACGGGCTGCGTGGCGATGTAGAGGAGCGTGTTCCCGCACGCCTCGACGATCACGGTGTGGAACCCCTTGTTGAACGAGAACTGCTCCTGCGTCGTCATCTGGAGCGGCTGCTCGGGGATCGTGTCCCGCAGGCGCTCGATGTCGCCCGGGCTCGCCCGCTGGGCGGCGAGGCGCGCCGCCGGCACCTCGATCAGCTCGCGTAGCTCGAGGAACTCCTCCAGCGTGACGTGGTCCGACTCCGACAGGAGATTGAGGTTGCCGCGGAGGAACTCGGAGATGTGGTCGACCGTCGGCAGCGTGACGTAGCTGCCGCCGCCCGCGCCCTTCGTCGTCCGGATCAGATTCTGGGCGGTGAGGATCCGCAGCGCCTCCCGCACGGTCGCGCGGCTGACGCCGAACTCCCGCGCGAGCACCGCCTCGTTCGGGAGACGCTCGCCCGGCGCGAGCTCGCCGGAGACGATCAGCTCCCGCAGCTGGTCGTTCACCTGCTCGTATGCCTTGCGCACCCGGCGCACGGGCATCGCCTGTGGGTCTTTCGGCACCGGTCGGATCGTGCGCTTGGCTGCCACTAGCCCTTCCCAAATTCGCGGTCGCCGGCCGCAGAGACCGGGTTCTGCCGCCGCTTCGGGTCGTGCGTGTCGAAGTACTCCGTCAGGCTCCCCGCGTCGTCTCGGGAGGCGCGCAGCTGCTCGCGCAGGCGCTCCGTGGCTTCGGCGTCGACGGCCCACGTCCGCTCGTCGGCGAAGACGACCCCGTAGGCGTCGCGGGCGATCTCGGGCGTCGTGAAGTCGTCGAGGACGTCCTCTCGGACCAGCTCGGGGTCACGCTCGAGCGGGTCGCCGTAGCCGGCCGCGTTCGGCTCGACGAGCTCGATGAAGTCGCCCGCTTCGAAGGGGACGCCTGTGACCTTCGCTTCCAGGATCTCTTCGTCGGCGCGGTCCGCGTTCTTCCGGCAGGAAGCGACGAGGCCGTCCCAGCCGCCGAACACGCCGCGAGGCGGATCGGTCTGCCGGTCGCCCTCGCAGGAGTACACACCGGGAACGAGGTAGCGGTTTCGCCGGATGATGCCGATACCGCCTCGCCACTTGCCCGGGGCGGCGGGCTCGGGCCTGAGCTCGTATTGGTCGCAGCGGACAGGGAAGCGCAGGTCGAGCTCCTCGATCGGGTTGTTGCGCGTGTTGGCCATCAGGTTGTCGACGGAGTCCATCGCATCCTTGCCGTGGCGGCCGCCGTACGCCCCCTCGTTCACCTCGAGGTAGAGCCAGTACTCGCCCTGCTTCTCGTCGAAGCCCGAGTACGCGCAGAAGTGGATGCCTGCCGAGTTCCCCGCCGTCGTCTGTTCCGGCAGCGCGTCGCTCAGGGCGAGGATGACGTTGTCGACCACCCGTTGCACCTGGGTGAAGCGCGAGAAGCACGCACGGGGAAAGGTCGGGTTGTAGATCGTCCCCTTGGGAGCGACCACGTCCACCGGACGGAAGACGCCGTCGTTTTGCGGGACGTGCTCGGGGAAGACGGCCTCGTCGAGCAGGATCGTGCGGACGGCGTAGTACGCCCCCACGAGCAGCGAGCCCTCGAAGGGGACGTTGAACCCGGTCGGGACCTCGGGGTTGGAGCCCGTCAGGTCGATCGTGATCGAATCGCCGTCGACGACGACCTTCGACTCGATGCGGAGGCGCACGCCGCGGTTGCGGGCATCGTCGTCGAGCCATCCCGTCGGCGCCGAGTACTCGCCGTCCGGGATCTTCGCGATCTCCGCGCGGAGCATCCGCTCCGAGTAATCCATCCACTCGTACGCGGCGCTCATGACCGTCTCGACTCCGTACCGCTCCACCAGCCTCAGGAACCGCTCCCGGCCGAGGTGACAAGCGGCGAGCATCGCGTTCATGTCGCCCCGGTTCATCGTCTCGGTCCGGACGTTGTCGAAGATCATCCGGTCGAGGTCCTCGTTCAGCTCGCCGGCCTCGTACCACCGGAGCGCGTTGTACATCTTCGCCTCGGCATAGACGTCGAACGCGTCGGCGTTGATGCCCGGGAAGGAGCCTCCCACATCGAGCACGTGCGCGGTCACGGCGGCGAAGCCGAGCAGCTCACCGTCGTGGAAGATCGGAACCGCAACGGCGACGTCGGGGCTGTGCGAGGCGCCGAGGTAGGGATGGTTGTGGACGATGACGTCGCCGTCCTGGATCTGGCCCTCCAGCCGGTAGAGGAACCCTCGGATGTACCAGGGCAGGGAGCCGATGTGCATCGGCGTCGAGTCCGACTCGCAGAGCTCCCGTCCCTCCGCGTCGAAGATTCCCGCGCCGAGGTCCTCGGACTCGCGGATGATCGAGCTGTAGCTCATACGGAAGAGCACGCCGGCCATCTCCTTGGCGATGGCGTGGAACGCGCCGCCGAGGACGCGCAGGGTGACCGGGTCGACCTCCACCCGTTCGCGCGTCGGCGGGCCCGGCCGGCGACCTACCTCGTATTCCATCACGGACATCTAGGCCTCCACTGCTTCGGCGGCGCCGCGGGCCTCGGCCCGGGCGGCGGCGCCGGTCGCGATGACGATGTTGCCGTGGCCGTCGACCGAGGCGGCGAGCCCCGGGGGAATCACCGTCGTCGAGTCGTACTGGTGGACGATCGCAGGCCCCTGGATACGGTTTCCCGCCTGCAGGGAGGAGCGGTCGTAGTAGCTGGTCGCTACTTGCTGCAGTTCTCCCTCCGACCGGAACCACGCAGTGCCTTCGTAGCGCAGGGCATCCTCGGGCGGCGCCTCGTCCCCGCGCTCGACCTCGACGTCCTGCAGCGGCGGCATGAGCCCGATGCCCCGTACGCGGACGTTCGGAATCTCGATGTCGGAGTCTTCGAACCGGCGCGAGTACTCCCGCTCGTGGATGTCGTGGAAGTCGGCGCGGACCTTTTCCGCCCAGGCCTCGTCGATCTCGCCCGAGCCGACGTCGACCCGCAACTCGTAGCCCTGGCCGGCGTAGCGGGCGTCGACGACGCGCTGGACGACCAAGCGGTCGGCCGGGATCCCGTCCGCCTCGAGCTGGCGACGGGCCTCCTCCTCGAGCTCCGCGAAGCGGGTCGCAAGCGCGTCAGTGTCCAGGGCCGACAGACGCTGGTACGACGTCGCCACGTACTCGTAGACCATGTCGGTGGCCAGGAGGCCCATGGCCGCCGTGACGCCGGGGAACGGCGGCACGACGACGTTCGGCGTTCCCACCTCGAGCGCGATCTGCGCGGCGAAGAGCGGGCCGGCCCCACCCTCGGCGACGAGCGCGAAGTCGCGCGGGTCGAAGCCCTTGCGAACGGAGTTCTCCTCGATCGACTGCACCATCGAGTGCGTGAGGATCTGCACCGCCCCCATCGCGGCTTCCTCGACGCTCATCCCGAGGGCCTCTGCCGGGCCTTCTTCGAACGCTCGTCGGGCCAGGTCGGGCTGAAGCTCCATGCCGCCCCCGAGGAAGGCCTCGGGGCTGAGCCAGCCGAGCACGACCATGGCATCCGTCGCGGTCGGCTCGGTGCCGCCGCGTCCGTACGCGGCCGGGCCTGGGTCGGCACCCGCCGAGCGGGGCCCGACGCGGAAGATCCCGCCCTGGTCGACGTAGGCGATCGAGCCGCCGCCCGCGCCGATCGTGTCGACGTCGACCATCGGGATCATCGCCTGGTACGGGCCGACCTTCGTGTCCAGCAGGTGCTTCATGCGGAGCTTGCCGCCCTGCGCGAGCCCGATGTCGGCCGAGGTCCCTCCGACGTCGAGCGTGATCACGTTCTCGTAGCCCGCCTGCCGGCCTGCCCAGATGCCGCCGACGACGCCGGCAACGGGCCCCGACATGAGGAGGTTCACCGGGCGCGTCGTCGCGGCCTCCGGCGTCGACACGCCGCTCGCCGAGGTCATCAGGTGGACGTCTGTTCGTACGTCCAGCGCCCGCAACTCCTCCTCGAGCCGGCGCACGTAGCCTGCGACCTTCGGCCCGATGAAGGCGTTGAGGCAGACGGTGGAGAAGCGCTCGTACTCCCGGTACTGCGGCAGGACCTCCGACGAGACCGAGAGGAAGGCCTCCGGGAACTCCTCGCGGAGGATCTGGGCGACGCGAGCCTCATGCTCCGGGTTGAGGAAGGAGAAGAGGAAGCACACCGCGACCGCCTCGACCCCGGCCTCCTTCAGCTCCCTGACTCGTTCGCGGGCGGCATCCTCGTCGAGCGGCACGAGCACCTCGCCGTCCCGCGTGATCCGCTCGGGCACGGTCAGCCGGTAGCGGCGACGCACGATCGGGTACCGCTGCCACGGCAGGTCCTGGTAGTTCGAGAAGTTGAGCGGCTTCTTGTGCCGCGCGATGTGGAGGATGTCGCGGTAGCCCTCGGTCGTGATCATCCCGACCCGCGCGCCGTTGTGCTCGATCACGATGTTGGTTGCGATCGTCGTCCCGTGGTAGACGCCGTCGAGCGCTGCAGGGCTCTCGCCCGCCTCGGCGGTCAGCTCCCGGATGCCCTGCACCGTTCCCTGCGACGGGTCCTGCGCGGTCGTGGGCAGCTTGTGGACGAGCACCGCGCCGCTCTCGTCGTCGACGTAGATCAGGTCCGTGAACGTGCCGCCGACGTCGACGCCGAGCCGCTTCATGCGCCCCCCGCCGGCGTCAGGACGATCTTTCCGAAGAACTCGCGGCTCTCCATCAGGTCCATCGCGTCCTTCGCCTGCTCGAGGGGGAAGATCTGATGGACGAGCGGGACGATGCGACCGCGGCGCGCGAGCTCGAGGCAGGTCTCCACTTCGGCCTTCGTGTAGACGAACGAGCCGATGACCGACTTCTGCGCGCGGAAGAACGGGATGATGTCGAAGGGGACGACCTCGCCCGCGTGGCCGCCGCAGATGACTAGACGCCCGTCCTTCGAGAGCGAGTCGAGCCCCGTCTGGAAGAGGTCGCCGCCGCAGTGCTCGTACACGAGGTCGACGCCACGGTCGTCCGTGAGGCGCATGACCTCGGCGACGAGGTCCTGCTTCGTGTAGTTGACCCCCGCGTCCAGCCCGAGCTCGGAGGCCCGCGCGAGCTTGTCATCGCGCGACGAGTTCCCGATCACGTAGGCGCCGGCCATGTGCGCGAGCTGCACCGCGGCCGAGCCGATGCCGCTTCCCACCGAGTTGACGAGCACGGTCTCGCCGGGGCGGAGCTGCCCGCGCGTGAAGAGCATGTGCCACGCGGTCGCGAAGGCGATCTGAACCGCAGCCGCCTCGACGTCCGAGACCTCGTCCGGGACGCGCACGAGCTGCGAGGCCGAGCAGACGAGCCGCTCCGCGTAGCCTCCGGAGTGCGCGAAGCTGATGAAGCCGGCATCGAGGCAGAGCGACTCGCGCCCGGTCGTGCAGAAGCGGCAGCGGCCGCAGGTGTCCATCAGGTACGGCATGACGCGGTCGCCCACCTGCCACCCCTCGACTCCTTCACCGAGCTCGGCGATCTGGCCGACGACCTCGAGGCCGAGGACGTGGGGCGGCTCCACCGGGAAGCGCGACGTGCCTTCGCGGACGTCCACGTCGAGGTGGTTCAGCGCACAGGCGGCGATGTCGATCGCGACCTCGCCGGGACCCGGGCTCGGGTCGTCCAGCTGCTCGAGCTGGAGCACGTCGGAACTCCCGAACTCGCGGAACACCACGGCCCTCACAGCGGCTCCTCCTTGCGCGGAAGACGGAATCCGTGTTTATGTCTGACTTCGGCAACAATGTCAACTTCGATGTCGCTCGCAACGGCCCGCTCCCTCCTCTTCGCGCCCGGCCACGAGGAGCGGAAGCTGCAGAAGGCGCTCGCCGCGGGCGCCGACGCGGTCGTCGCCGACCTCGAGGACGCCGTGCCGGCCGACGAGAAGGAAGGCGCCCGCGAGGTTGCGAGCCGCGTGGTCCGCGAAGCTTCGGGCGGGAGCCTCGTCGCCCTGCGCGTGAACGGCGTCGGGACGCCGCACTGGGAAGGCGACCTGGAGGCCGCGAGCGCCCTCGAGCTCGATGCGCTCGTCCTGCCGAAGGCGACGCCGGAAGCCGTGACTGCGCTCGGGCCGCCCGGCCCCCCGGTCGTCGCGATCGTGGAGACGGCGCTCGGCGTGCGGCAGGCGTACGAGATCGCCACCCTGCCGCGGGTCGCGGCTCTCGTTCTCGGCGCCGTCGACCTGGGCGCCGAGCTGGGTCTCGAGGCGCGCCCCGACGGCCAGGAGGTGCTCTACGCGCGCTCGCGGCTGGTCCTCGATTCGGCCGCCGCCGGCATCCGGAGCCCCTTCGACATCGTGCACCTGGACATTCGCGACGACGAGGGCCTCGAAGCCGAAGCGCTCCTCGCCCGCTCGCTCGGCTTCCGCGGCAAGGCGTGCATCCACCCCGCCCAGATCGAGATCGTGAACCGGGTCTTCTCGCCGACGAAGGAGGAGCAGGAGCGCGCCCGTCGCGTGATCGAGGCCTACGAGCACGCGCTCGAGGACGGGCGGGGCGTCGTCGCGCTCGACGGCGAGATGATCGACCTCCCCGTCGTCGAGCGGGCCAGGCGCGTTCTGGCCGAGACCGAAAGGAGCGTTCCCGAATGACGACAGAGCGCGTGGCGGCGCCCAAGGCGTGGCGCGGCAGGTTCTACGAGGACTTCGAGGTCGGCGACGTCTTCCGCAGCCGCTTCGGACGCACGATCACCGAGACGGACAACGTCTGGTTCACGTGTCTGACCATGAACACGAACCAGGTGCACTTCAACGTCCCCTTCGCGGAGCGAACCCGGTTCGGGCGCCCGCTCGTCAACAGCACCTTCACGCTCGCGCTCGTCACCGGCATGACGGTCCCGGACACGAGCGAGAACGCGACCGCGAACCTCTCGTGGACGGACATCAAGCTGCCGCACCCGGTCTTCGCCGGCGACACGCTCTGGGCCGAGAGCGAGATTACCGACCTGCGCGAGTCGGGTTCGAACCCGAGCGTCGGCATCGTCACCATGCGCTCCCGCGGCGTGAACCAGCGGCGCGAGGTTGTGATCGAGTTCCAACGCACGTTCATGGTCTACAAGCGCAGGGCTCCCGAGGTCGAAGACTCGTTTCCGGGCACCGACGCGGACTGGACGGTCTGAGATGACGGCCGCACACAGGCTTGCAAAGTGGTCTACCGGCCTCGTCCTGGACGAGATTCCGCCCGAGGTGGGCGAGGCGGCCAAGCTCCACCTGCTCGACACCCTCGGCTGCGGTCTCGCCGCCGCGGCCCTCGGCATCGCCACCGAGGGCCGCGAGACGATGGTGGAGCTCGGCGGCGGCGACCAGGCAACCGTGATCGGCGGGCCGGGGCTCCCCGCCCCCAACGCCGCGTTTGCGAACGCAATGCTCTGCCACGGCCTCGACTTCGACGACACGCACTCGGACTCGATCGCCCACGTGAGCGTGGTCACCTGCCCGGCCTCGCTCGCGGTGGCAGAGTCCGGCGGAGTCTCGGGGCGCGACGCGCTCGCGGCGATCGTGGCCGCGAACGAGGTCGTCACCCGAGTCGGCATGGCCGCCTCCGGCCGCTTCCACGAGCGCGGGTTCCACCCCACCGCGGTCTGCGGGATCTTCGGCGCGACCGCGGCGGCCGCGCGCCTGGGCGGGTTGGATGCCGTGCGGGCCGCGAGCGCCCTCGGGATCGCCGGCTCCCTCGCGTCGGGCGTCTTCGCCTATCTCGAGGACGGCACGGCGACGAAGCCCATCCACCCGGCCTGGGCCGCGCACGGCGGCCTCGTCGCCGCCCGCCTCGCCGCGCACGGGGCCGAGGGGCCGCCCAGCATCTTCGAGGGGAAGTTCGGCCTCTACCACGCCTTCCTCGGCGCGGGGAAGGACGAGATCGACCTGGACGCCCAGCTCGACGACCTGGGGGCGCGCTGGGAGACTCCCCGGATCGCCTTCAAGCCCTACCCCGCCTGCCACTTCATGCACGGCGCGGTGGGCGCGACGGCGGAAGCCGGCGCGGGCGGCCTCGAGCCGGACGACGTCGAGGAGATCGTCGTCACGGTGCCCGCGGCGGGGGTCGACCTCGTGCTCGAGCCGGCGGAGACGAAGGTCGCTCCCCGCACGACGTACGAGGCGAAGTTCAGCCTCCAGTACTCGGCGGCCGCGATGGTCGTCCACGGCCGCTGCGGCGTCACGACCTACGCCGACGACGCGATCCGCGATCCCCGCGTGCTCGAGCTCGCGAGGCGCGTCCGCTACGAGACGAAGGACTACACGACCTATCCGGCTGCCTTCCCCGGCGGGGTTCGCATCACGACGCGGGACGGGCGGACGCTCGAGGCCGATCTGCCGCACCAGCGCGGCGGGCCCGAGAACCCGATGACGCCCCACGAGGTGAGGGCGAAGTACCGCGAGAACGCCGGCGTCGCGCTCGACCCCGAGGCCGTGGAGTTGCTCGAGGAGGCCGTCCTCGCGCTCGAGGAGCGGGACGACCTGCGGGCTGCCCTCGCGCCGCTCGCCGCCGCTGCGCTCGAGCGAACGGCCGCCTGATGGCAGCGACGGAGGAAAGCGCCGAGCAGCGAGAGATCGTCGCCACGATCCGGGAGTTCGTCGAGCGCGACGTCGTGCCCGTCGCCTCGGAGCTCGAGCACGCCGACGAGTACCCCACTCAGCTCGTCGAGACGATGAAGGATCTCGGCCTCTTCGGCGTCACGATCCCGGAGACCTACGGCGGGCTCGGCCTCGACCTCTCGACGTACGCCCGCATCCAAGTCGAGCTGTCCCGCGGCTGGATGAGCCTCTCCGGCGTGCTCAACACGCACTTCATCTCCGCGTGGATGATCGGTGCCCACGGAACGGAGGAGCAGCGCCGTCGCTACCTGCCCCGCATGGCCACCGGCGAGCTCCACTTCGCCTACTCGATGACCGAGCCGCACGCCGGCTCCGACGTCCAGGCCATTCGCACTCGCGCCGTCCGCGACGGGGACGAGTACGTCGTCACCGGCCAGAAGATGTGGGCCACGAACGGGCTCCGGTCGAGCGGCGTCATGCTGCTCGCAAAGACCGACCCCGACGCCGACCCGCCCCACCGCGGCATGACGGCCTTCATCGTCGAGAAGGAGCCGAACGTCCACGAACAGCCGGGCCTGACCGTCTCCCTCCCGCTCAAGAAGCTCGGGTACAAGGGCGTCGAGTCGACGGAGCTCGTCTTCGACGGCTTCCGCACGCCCGCCGCCTCCGTGCTGGGCGGCGAGGAAGGCCTCGGCTTCAAGCAGTTCATGGGCGGGATCGAGCTCGGACGCGTGAACATCGCGGCCCGGGCGGTGGGTATCGCCCAGGCGGCGTTCGAGGCCGCGATCCGCTACGCGCAGGAGCGGGAGGCATTTGGGAAGCCGATCGCCCAGCACCAGGCGATCCAGCTCAAGCTCGCGCAGATGGCGACGAAGATCGAGGCCTCGCGGCTGCTCATGCTCGAGGCCGCGGGCAGGAAGGACGCCGGCGAGCGGGCCGACCTGCAGGCCGGCATGGCCAAGCTCTTCGCCACCGAGACGGCCCAGGAGGTCGCGCTCGAGGCGATGCG
>Ga0081538_10005088_pt1 | contig 11946 bp, 9 predicted proteins | sample TabmetS5T2R1_FD_71022 | JGI IMG/M metagenome (GOLD analysis project Ga0081538, IMG submission 71022) | Tabebuia heterophylla rhizosphere microbial communities from the University of Puerto Rico - S5T2R1 | ecosystem: Host-associated > Plants > Roots > Rhizosphere ... | reverse complement strand
CGCGCTGGTGGCGCTCGACGCCGTGTTCCCGGTCGCGCCGAGCGAAACCGTGCTCGTCACCGGCGGGATCCTGATCGAGCGCGGCGACCTGATCGCGCCGCTGTTCGTCCTCGTGGCCGCGTGCGGGGCCGTTCTCGGCGACTCGATCCTGTTCGGTGTCGGCAGCCGCGCCGGGCCGGGCCTGCGAGCGAGGCTGTTCTCGAGCGAAAGGGCGCGAGAGCGTCTGCGCGTCGCCGGGCGCCTCGTCCACGAGCGCACGTGGCTGCTGATCGTCTCCGATTTCGTGCCGGGCGGGCGCACGGCCGCGATGTTCGCCGCCGGCGCGCTCGGCTTGCCGGCGCCCCGCTTCTACGGCTTCATCGTCCCGGGCTCGCTTCTGTGGGCGGTGTTCTACACCGTGCTCGGGATCGCGGGCGGGTCGCTGTTCGAGGAAGGCTGGGGCGCGTTCGCCGTGTCGATCGGCGTGGCGCTCGCCATCGGCGTCGCCGCCGAGGCGATCTACCGCTTCCGCCGCCGCTCGCCGCGCACCCCGTAGCCCGATCGTCATCGATGCAGGAGCGCGGCTAGTTCAGGATCTCGACGTACCCATCCGTTCCGTGCACGCGGATCCGCTGCCCGTCGCGGATCAGCCGCGTCGCGTGTTCCACCCCCACGACGGCTGGCAAGCCGTACTCCCGGGCGATCACTGCGCCGTGAGTCATCAATCCCCCGACCTCCGTCACCAGGCCCTTGATCGCGACGAACAGCGGCGTCCAGCTAGGGTCGGTGTAGGCCGTGACCAGGATGTCGTCAGGTTCGAGCTCGGCCTCCGCCATGTCCAGGATGACGCGGGCCCGCCCTTCGATGGTCCCGTGGGAAACCGGTAGGCCGATGAGCGCGCCGGTCGGCAGGTCGTCACGTCTGTAGGCCCCGGCGATGACCTCGCCCTCCGAGGTCAGCACCCGGGGCGGTGCGAGCGCCTGATACGACCTGAACGCGAGCTTGCGCTGGGAGATGAGAAGGTCGTCCACCTCGTTCGTGCGCACGACGTCGCGGAGCTCCTGGAACGAGAGGTAGAAGCTGTCCTCCTTCTCACGCAGCACGCCGGCTCTGACGAGGCGCTCGGCTTCTTCCAGCAGGGCCTGCTTGTAGACGAAGTAGCGGCTGACGATGTGGTACTTCGGATACTCCCGGTACCCGGCGAAGGTCCGGACACGGTCGATCATCCGCTTGGCCTCGTCGGCCTTCGGCTCTCCGCCCGGCAAGGCCCGCAAGCGCTCCAGCAGCTCCTGCTCCTTCTCGCATGCCTCCTTGCGCCCCTGCTCGAAGCGCCGCTGACCGGCGCCCGGCTCGAAGTTCCTGATGTTGCCGAGGAGTGCGGACACGAGCGTGGATGGGCGTTCACTCCACCGCGGCCTCGTGATGTCGATCTCCCCGACGCAGCGCATGCCGTGCTTGTCGAGGTATGCCCGGATGGCGCCTTGCGCTTCCCGCCCGCCTGCGAGCTCGGCCAGCTCGCCCAGGAAGTCCTCGTCCTCGATGTGCTGCAGGAAGGCGACCACGTCCGGATACGGGCGTATCACGTCTGCGACGTCCAGGAGCGCCAGCCCCATCTCCGACGTGATGTTGCCGGGAGCAGACTGCGTCAGCGCGTCGGCCGCGTTCTTCTCGCCAAGCCACGCCTCCAACTGCTCGTTCAGCCACCACGCGGCCTCCATCCCGGCCATGATCACCTGGTGGTTCAGGGGATCGGACAGGAGCCGCTTCAGCTCTTGGATGTCGGCCGGGATGTAGTCGAACAGCGCCGATCCGGACGTCGTCGCGATGTCGCGCTTCACGGCGGCGAGGGAAGCCTCGCTGCGCCCGATCAGCTCGGCGACGATGGCCGGATCGTTCTCGATCGGGGCTGGTGCGCCGCCCGCCGGCGGCCCGCCGCGATCGTCTTCCGGGGTCGAGGGGATGAAGTCGCCGCGGTCGAGGATGGTCTGCAGCGCGTCCCCGATCAGCGGATCGGATCTTCCGACCAGTTCGATGAGGCCCGCGCGGCTCGTCGGCGAACGCAGGTGCTGGGTGACGTCGACGAACAGCCGCCCGCCGGCCTCGTACATCGTCGGGAGGGCCGTCAGCTGGAACAGGGACAGCCCCAGGGGCTTCATGGGGTCGGTCATCATCTGCTGATGGCCGACGGAGACGTAGACGTGGTTCTCTCCGTCATCGGCCGCCGGGATCGGGAACAGCGTTGTGATCGGCCGGCTCTGAACGATCTCGAAGCCATCGTCGACTAGGCACCATTCGATGTCCTGGGGCCGGCCGAAGTGCGCTTCGATGCGCCGGCCCAGCTGAGCCAGCCGCACGACCTGCTGATCGGTCAGCGCCGGCTGCTCCTGCCGCCCCGCTTCGACCGTCTGCTCCAGCGTCCCGCCTGCCGGGGAGGCCCGAACGGCGAGCCGCTTTGTGGCGATCGCCTTGGCGACGACCTCGTCGCCCCGCACCTTGTAGACGTCGGCGTCCGCCACACCGGAGACCAGGGCCTCGCCCAGGCCGACGCCGGCTTCCACGGAGGCGACCCGCCGGTTGGACGTGACCGGATCTGCCGTGAAGAGGATCCCCGCGGCATGCGGGAAGACCATCTGCTGCACGACGACGGCCATGTCGACCTTCCGGTGGTCGAAGCCGTTGCGCAGGCGGTAGGTCACGGCTCGCTCGGTGAACAGCGCGGCCCAGCTCATGCTGACGTGCTGGAGGATCGCGGCCCGCCCCGCGATGTTCAGGTACGTGTCGTGCTGACCTGCGAAGGAAGCCGTCGGCGAGTCCTCGGCCGTCGCACTCGATCGGACGGCGTAGGCGGCATGCTCGCCGAGACCGGCGAGCGCGAGTGCGATCGCCGCCGCCACATCTTCGGGGATGGCGATCGCTTCGAGGGTCCGGCGCATCTCCGCGCTTAGTCTGCGGATCGCGTCTCTGTCGCCCGGAGTCAGGCGCGACAGCCGATCGAGGCGATCATCGATCGACGGGGCTTCCGCCTTGATCCGCCGGAAGGCGTGCGTCGTCACGCAAAAGCCGGGGGGCACGCGGATGCCGTCGATCCGCGAAAGCTCACCGAGGTGTGCGCCCTTGCCGCCGACGAGCGCGACCTGCGTCCTGTCGATCGCTTGGAAGCTCAACACGTAGCAATCGGGCTGGAAGGTTTCGACCCCCTTCCCACGTTCGCTTGCGGCGAGCAAGTATGGAGCACACCCCGGGCTGCGTTCGCGACCGGCTCACACGCCTAGTCGCGTCGCGCCTGCCACGGCAAGCGGCGTAGTTCCTCGGCAAGGGCGTGGACCGCGGATTCGCCGAAGCGACGCGCCCACAAGTCGCGCAAGACCTCGTTGTCCAGGAAGAACTTCCAGTCGCTGACGACGCCGAGCCGCACGAACAGGAACGGCACGGGCGCTGTGAACGGCCGGAAGCTCGCGTTGTAGATCGCGGTCCCCTCGTTGCCCTCGTAGAAGGGCCCGAACAGGATCCCGTCGTCCGCATACGATCGAACCGCAAGCTGCTGTAGGACCTCGTCGAAGACGCCTTGCGCACGATCGGCCGGCAAGTCGGCGAAGACGACGACGATCACCTTGTACTTGGTGTTGTCGCCGTCAGTTGGTTCAGCGTCCAGCAACCGTCTGATGTAACCGTTCATGAGCTCGACGACGGCCGGCGCGCTGCGGTCCGCGATCTGCTCGGGAGCGAGCCAGAGTGTCTTGCGCTCCAGGGACCCGGGCACGAACGGACATACGGGCCCGGGGCGGCCGAGATCCTTGTGCGGCCTGGCCACGAAGGCCCTGATCCAGTCCGCGACGGCTTGCAGCGCGGCTAGATCGTCTTCCGCGAGCTCCCTCGTCCTGCCGACGTCCTCGAGATCCTCGAGGAGGAAGAGATTGGCGGCGGTGTCTGCTGGCATGACAACCTCCCGAGAGAGCGGATGACGATCGTACTTCTTCCGCGAACCGGGGCTACGGAACGAGCAAACCCCGGAGCGACCACGAGATGCGCGCCGGCCCCGCGGAGAAACGGGGCCGGCGCGGCACCGCTGTGGTTGCTCAGGCGGGCACGGCTGCCAGGCGGCGACGGCGCCGCGCGAGCAGTCCGGCCTGGACGAGGAAGTCGATTCCGCCGCCGGCGGCGTAGATCGCGAGCATGTTGAGCATCGGGTCTGGGGTGGTCGAGGCGATGACGTAGGCGATGCCGAAGCCGACCGATCCGATGCCGGCGAGCAGCATCGGCCACTGGTTGCCGTACTGCGCGCGCCGGCGCAGCGCGACGAGGAACTGCGCTGCACCGCTGAGGAGGGCCCAGATGCCGAAGACGGCGAGCACGTCGGCGACGCTGCCGGTCGCGGCGATGGCGAGCGCGGCGGCGGCGATGGCGCTGGCCGCGGCGCCGGCGAGCAGCGGCCGCCGCGCGGAGCCGCGCTGGCCGCGCGCGTCGATCAGCGAGGCGGCGACATCGATCAGCGGATAGATCACGACCAGGATCCCGGCGGCGACCGTCACGCCGGTCGTCAGCGAGTCCGACACCGCGGCGAAGACGGCGGCCCAGGCGATGGCCACGAGGCCACGGACGAGGAAGAGCTGCATGGTGATACTCCTTGGTTAGTCGAGGAACGACGTGCGAGCGAGGACGCGACCAAGCGTCGCCGACGCGTCCGCACCTCGCGCCTGTGATGAACCCCGGCCTACGCCCTGGTCACACTGGCCTGCTCCCTGGTGCACTGCGGGGCTGGCACCACACAGCGCGGCATCTCCGTGCGGACCTGCGAACTCGGGGCCCGGAATCGTCAGACGGGTACGGCGGCCGGCCGCTCTGGCAGGGCCGAGCGAAGCTGCCGGCGCGAGCTGATGCCGAGCTTGGCGAGCACCTTGTGCATGTGCCATTCGACCGTGCGCGGGCTGAGGAACAGCTGGGCGGCGATCTCGGTGTTGGTGTTCCCGTCGGCCGCCAGTCGCGCGATCTGCGCCTCCTGCCGGGTCAGCTCGTCGAGCGTGTCGACGGTGCGCTTGCGCACGGTCTCCCCGGTGGCCCGCAGCTCGCGCGCAGCCCGCTCCGCGAACGCCCCGGCCCCCATCGTCGCGAAGGCCTCGTGCGCCGCGCGCAGCTGCTGGCGAGCGTCGACGCGGCGGTTGTGGCGTCGCAGCCACTCGCCGTAGAGCAGCTGGGCGCGCGCACAGTCGACGCGCATGCGGCTCTTGCCCAGTTGCGAGATCGCCTGCCGGTAGAGCGCGTCGGCATCGCCGCCGGCGACGAGGGCACGCGAGCGCGCCTCGACGCCGCGCGCCCACGACGTGCCGCTCGCCTCGGTCTTCTCGCGGAGCGCGTCGAGCGCGCGTCGCGCCAGGTCGAGCTCGCCGGTTCGAACCGCGGCCTCCACGAGCTCCGGAAGCGCCGTCATGTAGAAGGCATGGGGATTGTGCTCGACCTCCTGCCGTGCCCACTTCAACGCGTCGTCGTAGCGGCCGAGCCCGATATAGAGCACCGCCGCCGCGTGCTCGGCGTGTCGGACGAGGAAGCCCTCGCCCCGTTCGGTCGCGTCGCGGATGCTCGCCGTGATCAACGCGTGGGCGTCGCCGCCCCGCAGGGCGGCCAGACGGAGACGGGCGTGGCTCATCGGGGCGTCGCCCGTCGCCGCAAGGATCGAGTCGGCCTCGGCGAGCAGCGTGTCGGCGAGCGCGAGGTCACCGGCGAGCATGTGCCAGCTCGCGATCGCATGGAGGGCGAGTGGCAGCACCGTGAGCGCGCCGGCAGCGCGGGCGGCCTGCATGTGGCGGGTGCCGAGCTCGAGCCAGGCGTCGGCGTCCCACAGCTCGACCGCGAGCCAGACCCACGCCGTATCGAAGACACCCTCAGTCTCGGTCCGGCGGAACTCGCTCAGCGCGCGCTGCAGCGTCGGAGCGCCGGCGGGGAAGCCGTCGACGAAGCGCGTGGCGAGCCCCTCGAGCATCAGGTCGTAGGGACCCGGAGGTCCGGTCGCGGCCGGCGCAGCGCGTGCCGCCGCTGATACTTCGAGCGGCCCGCTCGGATTCGCGAGGTGCAGGGCAAAGCACGCCGCCCAGATCGCCTCGAGATATGCGGTGCGGCACATTCCGGGGTCGAGCGGCTCAAGACGCTGGGCCGCGGCTGCGAGCAGTGAGGGCGCGTCGCGGCCCCGCCGGGAGCTAAAAGCGATCTGGGCCTCGAGCAGTTGACCCTGGGCGTCCTCGAGCTCTTCCAGCGGTCCGCGTCGCGCAGCCGCTACAAGGGCGGATGCGGCATCCGCCGCTCCGGCAGTGTGAGCGGCGCGCGCCGCCGCGAGCGCACGCTGCGCGCGTCGTTCGGGATCCGGGGTCAGTACGACCGCGCGCTCGAGAAAGGCTGCTCCCGCGGCAAGTCCACCGCGAGCCTGCGCGCGGCCGGCCGAGGCGTCCAGCTCGGCCGCGACCGTCTCGTCGGGCCCTGCGGCGGCGTGGGCGCGGTGCCATGCGCGCCGATCCTCGTCGTCGCCCGGCGCGATGGACTCGGCAAGCGCGGCATGTACCCGCCGGCGCTCAGCCGCCGACGCCAGCCAGTAGACGGTGGAGCGGACGAGCGGATGGCGAAAGCGCACACGGTCGTCCACCGTGATCAGCTCTTCGGCGTCAGCCAGCGCCACATGACCGTTCAGGCCCATGCGATCGGCGGCCTCGAACACGAGCGCGGGATCGCCGATCGGCTCGGCGGCCGCGATCAGGAGGAGCTGCTGCGTGCCCGCGGGCATCCGTTCCACCCGACGAGCAAAGGTCTGCTCGATGCGAGCTGTCAACGGAGCAAGGTCTGACAGCCCGAAGCCGCCCGCCAGCTCGGCTGGGTTGCGGCCGCGCGGCAGCTCCAGCAACGCCAGCGGGTTGCCGGCCGTCTCGGCGATGATGCGGTCGCGGACGCGATCGTCCAGCGGCCCCGCGACCGCCGACCGCAGCAGGGCTCGTGCGTCGTCGGACCCCAGCCCCTCGACCACGAGCTCCGGCAGATCCCCCACCGCGCTTTCGTCGGCCGGCAGGCGGGACGCGAAGACGACCGCGACCGACTCGGCGACCAACCGGCGTGCAACGAACCCGATGATCTGGGCCGACGCGCGGTCGAGCCATTGCGCGTCGTCCACCAGGCAGACGAGCGGCCGTTCCTCGGCAGCTTCGCCCAAGAGGCTCAGTACCGCCAGGCTGAGCAGGAAGCGATCCGGCGCTGCGCCGGCGCGCAGGCCGAACGCCGTGGCCAGCGCGTCGCGCTGCGGCGCCGGCAGCCGCTCGAGCGGATCCAGCAGCGGCGCACACAGCTGATGCAGGCCCGCGAAGCAGAGCTCCAGCTCGGACTCGACGCCGAGCGCGTGCGCGATGCGGCAGCCCGTCGCACGCTCGGCCGCGTACTCCAGCAGGGCCGACTTGCCCACGCCCGCGTCACCGCGCAGCACCAGCGTCCGGCTCTCGCCCGCGCGGACGGCCGCGATCAGCGCATCGAGGGCCGCGCGCTCGCGGCGCCGGCCCAGCAGGGCCGGCGCGGGATGCAGCGTCGACATGGCAAGACCGACCTTAAGGGACGCGCCAACCGCGTGGCAACGCGGCCGCGGTCATCGAGCGGGGCGAGCTTGCGCTACGCCCGCCGGACGTGCCGGGGCCAGGATGCGATCGCCCAGGCTGACGAGCATGACACCGGCGATCACGACAACGCCGCCGACCAGCTCGCCGACGAGCGGCACCTCGCCAAGCCAGACGAACCCGATCACGACGGCGAACGCCGGCACGAGGTACAGCAGCGAGGTCGAACTCGCCATCGGCAGGTTCGCCACCGCGTATCCCCACAGCACGAACCCGAGCGCGGAGGGCAGCAGGGCGAGGTAGATCGCCGAAACCCACGCGGACGCGGGCGCGGCGACCATCTCGTGCCAGCCCCACGGCAGCAACGGCAGCGACATGACGGTGCCGGCCACCATCGCGTACGTGGCGACCTCGAGGCCTGACCTGTCGCGCAGCAGCGGCTTAGTCAGCGGGTGGTAGATCCCCTGGACGACCGCCGCGCCGACGACGATCCACAGCGCGGACGTGACGGTCGCTCCCGACCGTGCCAGGGCGACGGCGACCACCCCGCCGATGGCGACCACGCTGCCGGCCACCCTCGTCACGGTGAGCTGCTCGCCGAGGAACACGGTCGCGATCGCGACGCTGACCAGCGGGGCGGCTGCGACGACGATGCTCGCCGTCGCAGCCGGCACGTGCAGCTCCGCGGCATTGAGTAGCAGCTGATAGGCCGTCATGCCGAAGAACGCCGCGGCCACGACGAGCGGCAGCTGCCGGCGCTCCGGCCGGCGCACGTGCGCCAGGGGAGCGACCGCGAGCAGAGCCAGCGACGCGACCGCGAGTCTCACGACCGAAAGGCCGATGACCCCGAGGTCGGGCGCCGCTACCCGGATCGCGGGAAACGCGCTCGCCCAGAGCACGACCACTCCGAGGCCCGCCATCAGCACCTTGAGCTTGCTCATGGGTGCAGGATCGCCCGCGAGACCCGTAGTGTCCATTGACGATTGCGAACGTCAGGCGTAAGATTCCCTGAAGTGTTGGATGTCCGGCGCCTGCAGATGCTCTCCGAGTTGCAGCGGCTCGGCACGATCGCCGCGGTCGCCAACGAGCTGCATCTGAGCGCGCCGGCGGTCTCGATGCAGTTGGCCGCCTTGGAGCGGGAGGTCGGGCTCACGCTCACCGAGCGCCGGGGCCGACGCGTCGTGCTCACCCCCGCCGGTGAGGTCCTCGCCGGGCACGGTCGCAACATCTTCGACCTCGTCACCGTCGCCGAGATGGAGGTCCACGCGCTCCATCAAGGCGAGTCGGGCTCCTACGCGATCGCAGCCTTCCCGACGGCCGCGCGCTCGTACGTCGCCGACGCGTGGCAGCAGTTGCGAGACGGGTCACGCGCAGGCCCGGCGCTGCGACTCACGGAGCTCGAGCCCGACGCCGCGATTGAGGCGCTCGTCCGCGGCGACGTCGATCTGGCCATCACCCATGCGTACTCGAACGTCCCCGGCCTTCCCGCGCAAGGGCTGAACGCCACGAGCATCGTCACGGAGGACGTGCTGGTCGCGGTGCCGACGAGCGCGTCGCCTGCGACGACCCCGGCGGGCGCCGCCCGGCTGGCCGACCTCGCGACGAGCGACTGGGTGGTCCCCCACGCGGACCTCACGTGCGCCGACATGGTGATGCGCGCCTGCGGCGCCGCCGGCTTCCAACCGAACGTCGTCGCCGAGGCGACCGACCACTCCGTGCAGCTCCGGCTCGTCGCCACGGGCATCGGCGTCGCGCTCGTTCCGCAGCTGGCCGCGCAACCCACGCCCGGGCTGCGGCTGCTGCCCCTTCACCCGCGCGTGCAGCGACATCACTTCGCGCTGATGCGCAGCTCCGCGACGAGCGACTCCGGGATCCGCCGGATCGTCGAGCTCCTTGAGCAGCACGCGGCCCGGCTGCTCGCCGACCCGGCGCTCCGCACCGGATGAGCCGCTGGAGTCTGGGCGCTTCTCGCTCACCGACTCGCTGAGTGGACACTGCCTACGAGTGATCGATCCAGCTCGGATCGCCGTTGGTCGGCGTTGGTACGTTGGGGAGGTGGCGGAGGCCCCGGATCGCCAGGAGCTCTTGACCGCTCTCACCACCGAGCACTTCACGCTCCAGGGCGCCCGCTCGCAGACCGCGAGCGAGAGCGCCTCGCGCGCCTCGCTCTACATCCTCTCGGTCTCCAGCACCCTGGTCGCGCTGGGGTTCATCGGCCAGGCATCCCAGACCGGCACCACCTTCGATGTCTTCGCCCTCACCGTCCTTCCGACGCTCTATGTCCTCGGCGCCTTCACCTTCGTGCGCGTGGTCGAGTGCGGCGCCGAGGACTTCCGCTACGGCGTCGCAATCAATCGGATCCGCAACTACTACAAGCAGATCGCCGGCGACCACGCGAGGCTCTTCCTACTCTCCGGGCACGACGATGGACGAGGTGTGTTCGAGAACGCCGCGGTGCCGCCCGAGGGGCGCAAGCAGTTCTTCACCTTCGCAACGGTCGTCGCCGTGATCAACAGCGTGGTCGGTGGCAGCGCGATCGCGATCGCGCTTGGTGCGATCGCCGATGCCTCGCTCGGCGTGGCCGCGGGCGTGGGCGGCGTCGCGGCGCTCGTTTCCCTTGTTGCTCTGCTCCGTTACGCCGACCGGCTGCTCGAGGAGCGCGCGGGTCGCACCGAGTCGATCTTCCCTTCGCCGCAGTAGCGTCAGACAGCTGCAGCACCGATCAAACCGGGCTGCTGCCCGCCGTTCCGCGATGGAGCTGCGTCGAGATGAAGCCGGGCCTAACGCAATGTCAGGCTCCTGTCAAGCAGCGCGCGCAGCTGTGATGCGGTCAGCGTCGCGCCCGCGATCCGCGCCTGTCGGTACGCCTCGTAGAGGCTCGTGCCGGGCTGCTGGCGGTGGCTCTCGGCGAGGCTGCCGGCGTCGACGGGCGTGAACCCGAGCTGGTCGACGAGGGCGGCGACGGTCCTCGCGGCATCCGGGTCGTCCGCGGCGACCGGAACCGCGATCCGCAGCTCGGCGGGCAGGTCGGGTCGGCTGTCGCGGAGCAGGCGCTCGAAGTACAGCGTGTTGAACGCCTTCACGATCCGAGCGCCCGGCAGCAGCGAGCCGAGCGCCTCCGAGGAGCTGAGGTCGCTGCCGTCGAGCTCGGCGAGCGGCCCGTTGTGCTCGGGGTAGTAGTTGTTGACGTCGATCACGATCTTGCCGGCGAACGGCCCCGCCGGGAGGTCGCGCAGCGCGCGCGGCGGGATCGCGATCGCGACGACGTCGCCGAACCGCGCCGCCTCCGGCACGGTGCCGGCGCGGACGTTGGGGCCGAGCGCGGCGACGACAGCCGCGAGCGTCTCCGGCCCCCGCGAGTTGCTGAGCATGACCTCGTGGCCGGCTGCGGCGAACCGGACGGCCAGCGCGTGGCCGATGCTGCCTGCTCCGACGATTCCGATCTTCATGGTTACTTCCTTAGGGCGTTTCGATACGACGTAACGTAACGTTGTTGCGATAGTCTGTCAAGCGCATGGGGCGACCGCGACAGCACGACGAGCAGACGCGGGCGTCGCTCGTGACCGCGGCCGAGCGGCTCGTCGCCGAGGCCGGGCCTGACGCGCTGTCCGTGCGGGAGGTCGCCGCGCGTGCCGGCACGACGACACGTGCCGTCTACAGCCTCTTCGGCTCGAAGCAGGGATTGCTCACCGCGCTCGCCCGGCAGGCATACGAACAGCTTCGCACGACTGTCGCGGCGCTGCCCGAGACCGACGACCCGGTCGCCGACCTGCTGGCCGCCGGCGTGCACGGCTTCCGGCCCTTCGTCCGCGACCACCCGTCGCTGTTCCGGATCGCGTTCCAACGCGTCGTGCCCGGGCTGCAGCCCGCCGCCGAGCTGACCGCCGCGCGGGAACGGGCGCTCGCCCCGCTCACGGCCCGCGTCCAGCGCGTCCAGGACGCCGGGCTGCTCGGCAGCAAGTCGATCCTCGAAGCGGCGATCCAGTTCCACACGATGTGCGAGGGGCTCGCCAACGCCGAGCTCCGCGGCGCGATCCTGCCGATCCTGCCGGCTGGCGACGAGGAGGCGGCCTGGCGCGACAGCCTCTCGACCCTCGTCATGGGCTTTCGAGCTTAGGCGACGCGAGGCCTGGCCACGCCCCGGCGTCGAACGGCCCGGCCTCGCGCACCGGCGGCTCGCTTAGGCTTCACCCGTGGAGGAGCTCGTCATCGGCCGCGACAGCCAGCGCGCGGCGCTCGCGTCGTCGGCGGCCGCGGCGCGCGCCGGCACCGGCTCGATCGTGCTGCTGGCGGGGGGGGGCGGGGGGGGGGAGGCGGAGCCCCCGCGGGGCGGCCCCCCGGGGTTCCCGGCCCGGGGGGTGGGGGGGGGGGGGGGGCCGGGGGGGGGGGC
>Ga0081538_10005087_pt1 | contig 11947 bp, 12 predicted proteins | sample TabmetS5T2R1_FD_71022 | JGI IMG/M metagenome (GOLD analysis project Ga0081538, IMG submission 71022) | Tabebuia heterophylla rhizosphere microbial communities from the University of Puerto Rico - S5T2R1 | ecosystem: Host-associated > Plants > Roots > Rhizosphere ... | reverse complement strand
CTGAGGGACGGCACCGCCAGGTGCAGCACCGTCAGGTCCATGGCGTACAGCAGGCAGGCCAGGGCGAGCACCGCGAGCCCGATCCACTCGCGCCGGCCAGCCAACGCCGGCGCAGCCGAAGCAGTCGCGTCGGTGTCCTGGTCGGTGGGATCCATCAGTGCTTGTTCCTCTTTCCTCTGGCCGCAGGGCTTGGCCCCGGCCGGCCGCTGCTTCCGTTCCTGGGGTTACTGGAGACGGTGCCCGGCGATGTCGTAGGGGACGTTCACGGTTCCGTCGGCGCCGGGGTTGGGCCGCCAGCCGCCCGAGAAGGTGCCGTCGTCGCGCCAGGAGCCGGTGAAGGTCGCGTCCAGCCCCGCGTACGCCACCGTGATGGTCACCCGGTCGCCCCGGACATCCCACCGGTACGGCAACGGTGCCGGCGAGAAGCCGGAGAACACCGTCGACGGGAAGGTGTCGGTCTCCGGGTCGTAGCCGATCAGCTCCAGGGAGTCGATCTGCTGGCCGACGAAGTCGATCCGCGCACGCTGCTCGAGGAAGAAGCCGCCCGCAAGCCAGCGGAAGGTCGTCTCCCCCTTGATGTTCTTCTCGTCGGAGCCGACCAGGTTGCCTTCCATCGTCCAGGTGCCGACCAGGCGGTCCAGGCGCCGCAGCGCGGGATCCGGCTGCGGAGGAGTCTGGTTGTTGGACATGACGGTGCTCTCCCTTGTGCCCTAGTCAGGTCGTTGCTACTGGAAGCGGGTGGACCGCTCCGAGAGATCTCGTGGTGTTCCTGAAGGATCCTCCTGGTGATCGGCCGGTCTGGGGAGGCGCAACGAGTTGTGCGGCTGGATACGGCCGGTCGAATGCCTGCGACGATCATCGGAAGGCTGCTGCCGCGGGCCCGGCAGGCCATGGTGGCTAGTCGCGGGTCTTCCTGAAGGTGTTGTCCATCCACGGCTGCCACTCGCCCTGGGCGTCGCGCAGCCACCAAGCCACGGAGATCACGCCGTCCGCGCTCGTCTTGATCTTGCCGTCCGCATCGAGCTCGTACTGGTAGCGCGCCGGACCGACGAAGGTGAGCCTGCCGTCGGCCACCTGGCCCTCGTAACGGTTGCCCTCCTCGGTGAACGGTCCGTTGTTGCTGAAGAAGACGATCCGGAACCTGCTGGCCTGGGCGTCGTAGCCCCAGTAGGCCACGCCGCGTTGGGCCGGTTCCTCGCCGAAGGTCGTCGCGTACTCCTGGACCATGAAGTAGCCGCCGTCGAGCCAGCGGAACGTCTCGGTGCTGGTGACCGGGACGCCGGGACCGGCTACGCCGTCCTTGGTGTGCCCCTGGGTCGTCCAGGTGCCAAGCAGCGGCGCCAACCGCGTGAGCTCGGGATCAGGCGGTGGGGCGTCGAACGCTGCTTGCGCTGACCTCTCTGCCATCGTCGTACCTCCTACTGATGTGCCCATGCGGACGATGGGCAGCGCTGCTTGACCGGGGAGCGTTCAACATGGGTGGACCATTGTTCAGGCACGGCCAGTGGCCACCGCTCGGCGTCGGCGGTCGACCGCCCGAGGGAGCAGGACGGGTATCCGAGCCAGTCGGGCGTTCCTCCCGACACCCGTTGGATCATGTGGCGCGGAGGGCGTCGGTGGGCGCAAGGCGGGAGGCGCGGATGGCCGGGCCGAGGCCGGCGGCCGCGCCGATGAGGAGGGCGGTGGCGAGGCCGCCGCCGATCGCGATCGGGGGGATGACAATCTGCCATCCTCGGCTGGCGGCGTAGGCCGCGACGATGCCGGCGGCGATGGCGACCCCGGAGGCGCCGCCGAGCGCCGCCATGGCGAGGGACTCGGCGAGGAACTGGGTGGCGATCTGGCGGCGGGTCGCGCCCAGCGCCCGGCGCAGGCCGACCTCGCCGCGGCGCTCGAGCACGGCGATCACCATGATGTTGGCGACGCCGACGCCGCCCACCAACAGCGCGACCGCGCCGAGGCCGAGGAACAGGGTGGTGTAGGCGTTCCTGGCCGCGACCCGCGCCTGGAGGGCGTCAGAGGGGCGGCTGACCTGGACCCGCTCGGGATGGGCCGGGTTGGCGGTGGCGCCGAGGACGCCCTCGACCGCGCCGACCTGGTCAGGGTCAGCGCGCAGGTACACCGTGGTCGGCGTGCCGTCCGAGTTGAGCAGTTGGGCGGCGACCGGCATGCCGACGAACGCGGTCCGGTCCAGCGCGGGGACGAGCACGTTGGGCCGCAGGATCCCCACGACCCGGAACCAGCGGCCCCCCGCCCACACCCTGACGCCCGTCCGGTCGATGCCGAGCTCCCGGGCGGCGGTGGCGCCCAGCACGATCGCGGGGGCGCGGGCGGTCGCCTGGTCCAGCCAGCGCCCCCGCGCGACGCCGACGCCGAGCTGGCCGATCAGGTCGAGGTCGGCGGCGACGACGTTGAGGCCGCTGGTGTCGGCGGTGGGGATGTGGTCGTTGCGGTAGAGGCCGGCCTGGGTCGCGGAGACCGAGGTCACCTGCTCTACCGGGCCGATGCGGCGGATCATCGGCACGGCGGTGGTGGGCAGGGTGGCGTTCTCGCCGGTGAAGGTCTGCCCGGGGGTGACGCTGAGCAGGTTGGTGCCGAGCCGGTCCAGTTCGGCCAGGAGCTGCGCCTTGCTGGACTGGGAGATCCCCAGCACGGCCACCATGGCGGCGACGCCGATCGCGATCCCCAGCGCCGACAGGGTGCCGCGCAGCCGCCGGGTGCGCAGCCCGACCGCGCTCAGCCGCGCCATATCGGCGGGCCGCACCCGGCTGGGCGGCAGGGTCGGAACGCCCTTGCGCGTGCTCATCCGACCGGTTTCCTTCTGGTGTCGTCGATGACGCTGCCGTCGCGCAACCGGATCCGCCGCCGCGCGCGGCCGGCGATCTCCGGGTCATGGGTGACCACCACGATCGTGGTGCCCTCCTGGCGGTTCAGCGTCTCCAGCAGGTGGAGGATGCCGGCGCCGGACTCGCTGTCGAGGTTGCCGGTGGGCTCGTCGGCGAGGATGATCGCCGGCCGCGACACCAGCGCGCGGGCGATGGCGACGCGCTGGCGCTCCCCGCCCGACAGCGCCGCCGGCTGGTGCCGCAGCCGCGCGCCCAGGCCCACCCGCACCAGGGTGGCGGCCGCCCGGCGGCGCCGCTCGGCCTGCGGGATGCCGTGGTACAGCAGCCCGCCGGCGACGTTGTCCAGGGCGCTCATCCCATCCAGCAGGAAGAAGTGCTGGAACACGAAGCCGATCCGGCGGGCGCGCACAGCCGACAGCTGCCCATCGCCCATGCGGGCCACCTCCATCCCGTCCAGCCGCACCGAGCCGTGGGTGGGGCGGTCGAGCGTCCCCATAAGGTGCAGCAGGGTGGACTTCCCCGAGCCGGACGGTCCCAGGATCGCCGCCAGCTCGCCGTGGCCGATGACCAGGTCGATGCCGTGCAGTACCTCCAGCGGGCCGGGGTACACCTTGGTCACGCCACGCAGCTCCAGGACCGGGCGGCTCAGGCGCCGCCGCCTCGGCGCGCCCGGCGGGCGCTCGGTGATGGTCACGGGGCGGTCACCACCTGGTTGCCTGCCCGCAGGCCGGAGCCGCTGACCTCGACGTTGCCGTCGGCGGAGAACAGCCCGGCGCGGACGGGCACGAGCTGGCGCCTGCCGTCCGGACGCGCCACCTCGACCCCATAGCCGCCCTCGGCCAGCGCCAGCAGCGCGGTCACCGGCACGCTCAGGACGTCGTGGCGGGACCGGGTCACGATCTCGACGGTGACCGGCGCCTGGTCGAGGCTGCCGGCGGCGCGCTGGTCGCTGAGCGTGGCGGTCACCGGGACGGTGGTGGTCTGCTCGCTGCCTGGCGTGGGGCTGCCGCTGCCGCTCGGGACGGTCGCGGCGGTCCCGACCGTGCTGATCCTCGCCTTGGTCGTCCTCCCGCCGGGCAACTCGACGGTGATGGTCTGGCCGGGTCGGACCAGATGGGCGAGCGTGGCGTCGAGCTGGACGGTGACCTGCTTGGTGGTCGAGGTCACCGTCATCAGCGGCGCGCTGCCTGGCGTGCCCACCTGAGCCGTCAGCGACGCGACCCGCAGGCCGTCCCAGGGCAGGAACCGCACCTGGCCAAGCGGGATCTCGCCGGTCTCATCGAGGCCGTGGGACTCCTGCCAGCGCTTGATCGCGGCGGTGGTCGCCCAGGTGAAGTCGTCGTCGATGGTCACGTCGCCGTCGGGGTCGAACCCGAGCGCCTTGAGGTTGCTCTCCAGCTGCCGCACATCTGGCCCGTCGCCCATGCCGGCGACGAACGGCCGCCACGCGGGCCGGTCGCCACGCATGAACACCACCGGGGTGCCGCCATCCAGCTCGTACAGCACCTCGCCGCGCTTGAGGACCGCGCCGGTTACCGGCAACCTGGTGACCGTGCCGGGCAGCGTCCCTACCACCTTGGTGGGGGTGCTGGCGGCCGCGCCGGTGCTGTAGGCGGCGTAGCCGAGCGCCCCGTCCACTTCCTCGGTGGAGACCAGGTCACCGCGCCGGACGGTGGCGGTAGCGGCCGGGTCCGCCGGCCGCGCCGCCTCCGACCTCGTGCGGCCGTCCAGGGTGGCGGCCACCCACGACCCGACGCCCACGGCGGCGACCAGCCCGACCGTGGCCAGCGTCACGGCCGCCCGCCGCCCCCAGCGGCGCCGCGGCGGCACGTCGGAGTCGCTCTGGGCCTCGTCGGATACGGTCAAGGCCTCATCGGGTCCGGCCGGAGCCTGGTCAGAACTGACCAGGGCCTCTGCCAGGTCGCTTTGCGCCTTATCAGCGCGGGTCTCGGCCCCGTCGGGGCTCGATGCCTGGTGGGGGCCGGGTGAGGTGCCGGCGTCGCCGTCGCGCCGGGCCGCCACCGTCTCCGGGGCGCTCATCCCTGCCCTCCGGGGCTCCCTGCGGCCGCGCCAGGAGCCTGCATGATCGACTGGCAGGCCTGCTGCGCCTCCTGGAAGGACGGCGAGTTGGGGTTGACGCCCGCGCCGCCCAAGACGACTCCGCCGTTCGCGCCCTGCTTGGGGTCCGGGAAGTCCGGCACGCCGTTCTTGCGCATGCAGTCGGCGTACTCCAGCGCGGCCTCGTACTGCCCCTGCTGCCGGGCGGGGCTGGACGGCGGCGCGAGGCGCTGGCACGCCTGCTCGGCCGCTTGCAGCTGGGCCTGACCAACGCCAAGCTGGTCAGGGGTGATCTGGAGGTTGGGTTCACCGTTCGGACCCGGCTTCGGGTCGGGGAACTTGGGGACGCCGTGCTCGCGCATGCACCTGGAGTAGGCCACCACCTTCTGGAACCGGTCGGAGCTGCCGCCGGCCGTGGTGGGGGCGGCCCCCGCCGCGCCGGCGCCCTTCGCGCTGGCGACCTTGGGCTCGTCGGCGCTTCCCTGGCAGGCCGCCGCGAGCAACGCCACCAGCAGCAGCGAAGCGAGACCAAGACGTCTAGACACAGACTCCCTCCTCGGGATTCGACGCTCGGTGCCTTCCGCCGGGCCGGTTTCCGGCCTGGCACGCACCGGTCTACGCCAGGGCGGGTGTCGTTCCCGCTAAGCCAGCGCGGGCGGGTTTTACACGGGCTACATGCCCGCTCGCGCAAGATCAGCGGACCTGTTCGAGCGTCGCCGGGCCAGAGCTGGAGGGAAGCGATGCGCCTGCGCGGTCGCCGGGCCGTGGGGCCACGGGCATGCGGATCCTGATCGTCGAGGACGAGCCGGCGCTCGCCGCGACCGTCGCCGTGGCCTGCGGGGCGAGGGCATGGCGGTCGACACCGCCGGCGACGGCGCCAGCGCGCTGGAAAAGCTCGACGTCAACGACTACGACGTGGTCGTGCTCGACCGGGACTTGCCAGGCGTCCACGGCGACGACGTCTGCCGCCACCTGAGCCAGTCCGGCGCCACCACGCGAATCCTGATGCTGACCGCGGCCGGCTCCATCGGCGACCGGGTCGAGGGGCTGGGCATCGGCGCCGACGACTACCTGCCCAAGCCGTTCTTCTTCGAGGAGTTGGTCGCCCGCGTGCGTGCTCTCGGCCGCCGCGCCACGCCGGCGACCCCGCCCATCCTCACCCACGGGGACCTGACCCTCGACCCGGCGCGCCACATCGTCACCCGCGCCGGCCGCGAGCTGTTCCTCGCCCGCAAGGAGTTCGGCGTGCTGGAGACGCTGCTCGCCGCGCGCGGCGCGGTCGTCAGCGCCGAGGAGCTGCTGGAGCGGGTGTGGGACGAGCGTACCGACCCGTTTACCAACACCGTCCGGGTAACCATGCGCAACCTGCGCCGCAAGCTCGGCGAGCCGCAGCTGATCCAGACCGTGATCGGCAAGGGCTACCGCGTGTGAACCGCACAGGAGCACCAGCAATGACAGCCAGCCCCCTTGCATGGGCCCGGCGGCGAGCCCGCGAGCTGCTGCGGCCCACCATCCGACTGCGCCTCACCCTGGTCTACGGCACGCTGTTCGTGGTCGCGGGCGCGGTCCTGCTCACCATCACCTACCTGCTGGTCGACCACGACCTGTCGCAGCGTGTCCGCGTGCTGGTCCGGCGCGTGGACCACCTGCCCGTCTCGACGGCCGGGGGGCCCACCCAATCGGTGACCAGCCACACACCCCCGGCGGCCGGCGGAGGTGGGGCCCCATCCGGCGGGCAGGGGACGGGCGGCCTGCCCGACGACGCCGAGCTCCGCCAGCAGGCCGACACGATCGCCGACCGGCTCCACGAGGAGACACTGTCGGCGCTCATGCGCCGCTCGCTGCTGGCGCTCGGGCTGATGGCCGTGGCCGGGATCGGGCTCGGCTGGCTGGTCGCCGGGCGGGTGCTGCGGCCGCTGGCGGCCATCACTGCCACCGCCAAACGCTGCTCCACCGACACCCTAAAGCAGCGTATCCGCCTGAACGGCCCGAAGGACGAGCTCAAGGACCTCGCCGACACCTTCGACGGCATGCTGGAGCGGCTGGACCGGTCGTTCGCCAGCCAACGGCGCTTCGCCGCCAACGCCTCCCACGAGCTGCGCACGCCGCTGGCGATCATGCGCGCGGCACTGGACGTGGGCCTTCGCGACCCCAAGGCCACCACCGGTGACCTGCGCACCATGGGCGCGACCACCCTCGAGGCGGTCGACCGCAGTGAGCGCCTGGTCGACAGCCTGCTGCTGCTGGCCCGCAGCGAGCAGTCCCCACGCCACCCCCAGCGGCTCGACCTGGCCGCGGCAGCCCAAGACGCCATCGACGCCAGCCGGGCCGAGCGCGCCGCCCTCGGCCTGCGGCTCACCGACGCGCTCGAACCCGCCGTGGCCTCCGGCGAGCGGGTGCTGCTGGAACGGGCGGTCGCCAACCTGGTCGAGAACGCCGTCCAGCACAACCGGCCCAGCGGACGGATCGAGGTCGCAAGCGGCACCGACGACCACAACGGCGCCTGGCTGCGGGTGGCCAACAGCGGCCGGCGGATCCCACCCGAACAGGTCCAGCGGTTGTTCGAGCCGTTCCGTCGGCTCGACGTCGCCCGCGCCAGCTCCCAGCCCGGCGCCCGCGCCAGCGGTCAGGGTGGCGCCGGGCTCGGCCTGTCGATCGTCCGCGCGGTCGCCCGCGCCCACGGCGGCACCACCTCCGCGGAAGCCCTGCCCGACGGCGGCCTCGCCGTCACCCTCGCCCTACCCGCCGCCGCGACCAGCCCAGGCGCGACGCCCGCCACACTCCCCACCGGCGCGGGCCTCGCAGACAGATGAGCTGGAGGAACACCGTCCCGGACCGAACGAGGGCTGCTCGGCCACCCCGAGCACGACCACGGCTGCAGCGCCGTCATCCCGGCCAACAGCCCGCCGGGCGCCAACGCCCACTCCCAGCAGGGTCCGCTGCCAGCATGGACTCGTGGACCGAGTTGCCAGTCCCGCTCTGCGGGTTAGCAGGTGAGGTGGAGGGCGGCCGCGGCCCGTGCCGGGTCCAGCTCACCGAAGCGGCGCACGGCCTGGCCGGTGGGCAGCGCCTCCACGGTCACACCCCGCTCCTCTAGTTGCTGGACCGTGTCGGAATCGGGCCGCATCCGCCCGTCGGCGCCGGTCCCCACAACCAGGTGGGCAGGGAGTTCGTCCAGGACCTCGACCAGGTCGCCGAGCACCAGCGCGTGGCCGTCCCGGCGCCACCAGTTCCGCACCACCCGGTTGGGCAGCACGATGAGGTCCCTGCTGTCCTCGCGCCCGTCGATGACGATCCGCCCGAACTGGTAGTGGTCGATCCGCGCCATCTCATCGCTCCCAATGGTTCGGTCGCCTCGCAGCCCCCAGGCTGATCGGCTAGGTTCAGCTCGTGGACGAGGGTACCCGCGGTTGCTGCTGCAGGGTCGCCCGGGGATCGGCAGGACCACCGTGGCCCCGGAGGCTGTTGACGCTCTACAGGAGGCGGACGTGCCGGTCGGCGGGTTCACCACAGGCGGGCTGCGGACCGGCGGGCGCCGGGAGGGGTTCGCCCTGCCGGCGCTGCACACACCGGCGGTCGGCGGGGTCGTGGTCGTGGACGAGCTGGGCAAGATGGAGCTCGCCTCTACCGCGTTCCGTGAGGCGGTGACGAAGCTGTTCGGACGGGACGTGGCCGTGGTGGCCACCGTCCACCGCGCCCGCCACCGGTTCACCGATGCCCTCAAGCGTCGGCCCGATATCCAGGTGATCCGGGTCACTGAAGCGATCCCGACGCCCTGGCCGAGCGGCTCATGGGCCGCCTGGTCGGCACCCACCAAGGGAGGAGCCGTGACTGGAGTGTCCGCTGCCGGCCTGGAGGAGGTGGCCCGGGCCAAGCAGGCGGTCCGTAAGCGCGTTTGGACTCTCCTGGAGCGCCAGCGGGCGGCCCGCTTCCCGGGTGCCGAGGGACGGATCCCCAACTTCACCGGGGCGCCGGCGGCCGCCGCCCGGCTGGCCTCGCTCCCGCCGTGGCGGGCGGCCCGCGTGGTCAAGACCAACCCCGACGCCCCGCAGCTGCCCGTCCGGGCCCGAGCCCTGGCCGACGGCAAGCTGCTGTACATGGCCGTCCCCCGCCTGACCGACGAACGGCCCTTCATCCTCCTCGACCCAGCACGGCTGGAGGTCCCAGCCCGCCGCGCCGCCTCCATCACCGGGTCGGCGCGGGCCGGTCGACGGGTCGGCGTGGCCGAGCTGCGACCCGTGGACCTGGTGGTCTGCGGCAGCGTGGCCGTCAACCGCCAGGGCGCCCGGGTGGGCAAGGGCGGCGGCTTCTCCGACCTGGAGTTCGCCCTGCTGGTCGAGGCCGGCCTGATGGGCCGCGACACCGTAGTGGCCACCACCGTCCACCCCCTGCAGGTCCTGGAGGAGGCGCTGCCCGAAACCGACCACGACTTCCGCCTGGACCTGATCATCGCCGGCGAGGAGGTCATGGCCTGCCGCCGCACCCGTCGACCGCCCGGGATCCTCTGGGACCACCTGGATGCGGCCAAGATCGCCGCCATCCCCGCCCTGGCCGCCCGAGCACCAGGTCGCAGGCACAGCTAGATCGGCACGCGCGGTGCGGATCGCGATCCATGCCGGGGACGCTCGAGAGCGCGAGGCCGACTTCTACGGGCCAGATCGCACTCGGTCGCCGCTCCGGGCCAGGGATGATGCCAGCCAAGGTGACACGGAAGATCGTGTACCCACCGGGCGACGGCACCCGGCTGCCACCTCGAAACGAATCCCTCAGCAGGCCGCTGGGCGTACTACAGGTGTGCCCGACCTGTTCCCCGGACCGGTGCTCGCGTCGCTGCGAGCCAATCCTCACCGCCCGGCCTTCGAGATCGGACCGCGTACGGTCTCGCGTGGCGACCTGCTCGCGATGGTGCGCCGGCTGGCCGCCGCGCTGCGCGACGCCGGACTGGGCCCTGGCAAAGGCGTCGGACTGGTCCTTTCGCTGTCGGTCAAGGCATACGCGACGCACCTGGCAGCCCATGCCCTCGGGTGCCGGGTAGCGGCGGCGCGGCCCGGGTGGAGCCCGGGACAGCTGAGCCATGCCCTCGATCGCCAGGTCGATGCGGTCGTTGCAGACACGCCGCTGGACCGGCCGGCGCTCCCGCTCGACGAGTTGCTCGACCGCCCCGATCCCGGCGGATTGGTGCCCGAGCTGGCGCGACCCGACGACATCGCCCGGCTCACGTACACCAGCGGCAGCACCGGTCAGCCCAAAGCCTGCGCGCACACGTACCGCGCGATCAGCCTGGCCTACCAGCCCGACCGGTGGGCGCCGGTCCTGGCCCGGCTGCTCACCCGGTTCGAGCGCTGCCTCATCCAGGAGAGCCTGGCCAGCCCGGTGATGTTCACGTACCTCGGGCGCTGCCTGGTGACCGGAGGCACGGCGGTCCTCCACGACGGGCCTGGGCTGCCGGAGGCCATCGAGGGGTACCGCGTATCAGCCACGCTCATGCCCCCGGCCAGGCTGCACCAGGTACTGCGGTCGCGAGCCGACCTGAGCAGCCTGCGCGCAGTGGTGCTTGGCGGCTCACCGGCCAGCCCGGGGCTGTTGCGTGTGGCAACCGAGCAACTAGGGCCGATCGTCTGGCAGGGCTACGGCCAGGGCGAGGCGGGGGTGATCGCGATGCTCACTCCCGAGGACATCGTCGCCGGGCACCACGATTCGGTGGGGCGGCCGTTGCCAACGGTGGAGGTCGCCGTCCGCGCCGGCGAGATCTGCGTACGCAGCCCGCACATGATGGTCGGGTACTGGAACGACCCGGCGCAGACCCGCGAAGTGATCCGGGACGGCTGGCTGCACACGCGCGACCTCGGCTCCCTGGACAGCGCCGGCCTGCTCCACCTGACCGGCCGTGCCCGTGACGTGATCATGGTCAACGCCGAGGTCTGCTACGCCGGTGCCATCGAACGGGTCCTGGCCGGCCACCCCCGGGTCGCCCAGGCGTACGTGGTCGGCGCACCTGATCCGGAGACCGGTGAGGCGATCCACGCCTTCGTGGTCCCGGCCAGCGACCGAGCGCCCGATCCGGAAGCCCTGCGCGCGCTGGTACAGGAGAGGTTGAGCGCGAACAGCGTGCCAAAGACGGTCGAGGTGATCCGGGAGGTGCCGTTGAACGCGAGCGGGAAGCCCGACAAAAAGGCGCTCCTGGGTTGACCTGGATCGGTTCCCCGGATCCGGCTATCGAGGACCTCCGGGTCGCCGCTCACCGCGATGTTCCACGAACCGATGACTCATTGGACGGCGTCTCGCTGACGCGAGGCGCTGAACCGTCGCGCGTCTCGCTGACGCGGGCCGCGACCCGCGCCCAGAACTTCTCCGGGTCGTTGAGGTGCGGGTACGGCTCGTCCGGGATGGGTACCCGAAGAAACTCGCACAACGGCTCCCACCCCGCGTCCGGGGTGATCACCAACAGCCGGTCGGCCGGCACCTCGCGGATCACGGCCGCGTTGTGCTCCTCGTACACCCGCATCGCGTACGCGCGGTCAGCGAACCGGCCGGCGAAGAACCCGTCCCAGATCATCTGCCGGTGGAAGGCGGTGAACACGTCGAGGCCGGGCACGATCCGGCGGGCCTCGGCCACCCGCGCGTCCGGCGGGCCGTACCCGAACATCCGGAAGATCGTGCGGTCCACGCTGTCGTACCAGCTCTCCGCGTCCCGGACGGTGAGGATCACCTTCGCCGCGGGGAACGCGGTAGTGAGCGGGCGCCAGAACGCGGCGCCCGGCCAGTCCACAGTGGACGAGTACCCTGCGAACACCGCACCCCAGTCGACCGGTTCGCCGGCGGCAGCCGCCCGCCACAGCGGTAGCCGGTCCGGATGGTCGAGGACGTGGCGGCCGTGGAAGCAGGGCCCGAAACCGAGTCGTTCCAGCGCGGCCTTCAGCGACAGCGTCCCGGTCCGCCCGACGCCGACGCCGATGATCTTCATGGCACCACCTGATCCCGGGTCAGCTCCGCCGGCGCTCCGACGCCGAGGAGGGGGAGGGCATTGGGCAACTCGACGCGCAGCG
>Ga0081538_10005086_pt1 | contig 11947 bp, 12 predicted proteins | sample TabmetS5T2R1_FD_71022 | JGI IMG/M metagenome (GOLD analysis project Ga0081538, IMG submission 71022) | Tabebuia heterophylla rhizosphere microbial communities from the University of Puerto Rico - S5T2R1 | ecosystem: Host-associated > Plants > Roots > Rhizosphere ... | reverse complement strand
CCGCGATCCACGCAGCTCTTGCAGCGCGCCGCCGTCGGCGAGGCCCTCACGCCCGACGAGCAGCGCGAGCTGGGAACCACATGTCGCTAGCCTCCTCGTCCCGGATGCTCGTGCTCGGCGCCTGCGTCGTGAGCGCCGCCGTCTTCCTCGCCGCCTGCGCGACCCAGGCGCCGCCGCCTTCGCCTCCGCCCGCGCCGCCGCCCTTGCCGGAGCGTCCGGCGCCTCAGCGCACCGATCTGAACTTCGCGCAGGGCATCGCCTTCGCGGTGGACGACCTCTTCATCCAGCTCCAGCGGCTGCCGGCCTTCGCGCCGCGGGCCGCCGGGGCGCCGCCGCCGAAGCGCGGCGTCATCGTGGTCGACACCATCATCGACGCGGCGACCGGGCAGCAGACCCAGGCCACGCTGCTCGCCGAGGCCTTCGTCTACGAGCGCACCCAGGCCAAGTTCAAGCAGTTCGACGTCTACGCGGCCAAGCCGGAGTTCCTCCAGCGCGCCGAGTACGTGGTGACCTCGACCATGACGCCGGTCATGAACGACAAGGGGCTCTATCGCCTCAACATGTCCGTGACCGAGATCCGCGCCGGCCTCGTCGTGGCCCAGTCGGCGGCGCGCGTGCGGGACGACTCGGTGGACGTCACGCCCACCCCCTTCTTCCGCGAGAGCCCGGCCATCGCGAAGGACCGGGTCACCGAGGGCCAGATCAAGACCGCGGAGACGGCCGCCGCCCAGCCCGCGGACGCCGTCTACATCGAGCGCCTGCCGACGTCCGCCGTGGTCAACGAGGGCATGGCCGCCATCAACGTGGGCAAGTACGCGGAGGCCCTGCCCTTCTACGAGGAGGCGGCGAAGCGCCAGGACGGGCAGCAGCTCCGGGTCTACAACGGCCTCTACATGATCTACTGGAACCTGGGGCGCAGCGGCGAGGCCGAGAGCGCCTTCGGCAAGATCGTGGCGATCGGGCTCGCCACCAACAACCTCGCGGTGAAGTTCCTCTTCCGGCCCGGCAGCACCGATTTCTGGCCGGACACCAAGATCAGCGGCCCCTACCCCATCTGGCTGCGGCAGATCGCTCAGCAGATGAAGGAGACGAAGACCTGTCTCCGGGTCGTCGGCCACACCAGCCGCACCGGCTCGGAGCAGCTCAACGAGCGCCTCTCGCTGCGCCGCGCCGACTTCATCAAGCAGCGCCTGATCGTGGAGAACCGCGAGCCCGCCTCGCGCATCGAGACCGCCGGCGTGGGCTCGCGCGAGAACATCATCGGCAGCGGCACCGACGATCAGCGCGACGCCCTGGACCGGCGCGTCGAGTTCCGCGTCACCCCCTGCCCAGGCGCCTGAGCCATGCGAGCAGTCCTGTGCGAGGCCTGGGGACCGGTGGCGTCCCTGCGCCTGGGCGACGCGCCCGCTCCCGTGCCCGGCGACGCCGACGTGGTCATCGCGGTGAAGGCCACCGGCATCAACTACGCCGACGCCATCATGGTCGCGGGCCAGTATCAGACCAAGCCCGCGTTCCCCTTCAGCCCCGGCCTCGAGACGGCGGGCGTCGTCGCGACCTGCGGCAGCGCGGTGACGCGGTTCCGCCCCGGCGACCGCGTGATGGCCATCCTCGCCCACGGCGGGCTCGCCGAGCTCGCGGTGGCGCCCGAGGCGGAGACCTTCGCGATCCCCGAGCGCATGCCGTTCGACGAGGCCGGCGCCTTCCCCGTGGCCTACATCTCGAGCCACGTGGCGCTGCGCTGGCAGGGCCGCCTCGAGCGCGGCGAGACCCTGCTGGTCCTGGGCGCCGCGGGCGGGGTCGGGCTCACCGCGGTGGAGATCGGCAAGGCGATGGGCGCGCGGATCATCGCCGCGGCCAGCACGCCGGAGAAGCTCGCGGTGGCCCGGGAGCGCGGGGCGGACGAGGTGGTGAACTACGCCACCGAGAAGCTGACCGACCGAGTGATGACGTTGACGGACGGCCGGGGCGCGGACGTGTGCTTCGACCCGGTCGGGGGCGACCTCTTCGACGCCGCGCTCTCCTCGCTGGGCTGGGGCGGGCGCATCCTCCTCATCGGCTTCGTGGCCGGCGTGCCCCAGATCCCCGCCAACCGCCTGCTCGTCAAGCACCGGGCCGCCATCGGCTCCTCGCTGCGCTACTTCCGCTGGCACGCGCCGGACAAGCTTCGCCGCTCCGTCGAGGAGCTGATGCAGTGGTACGGCGAGGGCCAGCTGCGGCCGCTCGTCACCCATCGGCTGCCCCTCGAGCGCAGCGTGGAGGCGATCCGCCTCCTCACCGACCGCAAGGCCCACGGCAAAGTCGTCGTCATGGTGAACGAGGAGCGGGACTGATGGAGATCCGGGTGGCGCGCCACGGGCGGCACGTGGCCGTGGTCACGGTCGACAATCAGCCGCGGCTCAACGCGATGACGCGCCAGATGATGGCGGAGCTGGGTCGCGTGTGGGACGAGCTCGAGCGCGACGACAGCCGCTGCATCGTGCTCACCGGCGCGGGGCCGCGCGCCTTCTGCGCCGGCGCCGACATCAGCGGCGATCTCTCGGCCAGCGTGGAGACGGCCCGGGTGGTCAGCCACGCGCTGCTCAAGACCGACACCTACACCAAGCCCATCGTGGCCGCGGTGAACGGAGACTGCGTGGGCGGCGGGGTCGAGCTGCTCCTCGCCACCGACATCCGCGCCGCCGCGCCGCACGCGCGCTTCGGCCTCCCCGAGGTGAAGTGGTCGATTTACCCATTCGGGGGCGCGACCGTGAAGCTCATCCAGCAGATCGGCCACGTGCACGCCATGGATCTGCTCCTCCGCGGCCACCTGGTCGACGCGCCCGAAGCGGCGCGCCTCGGGCTCGTCAATACCGTGGTTCCCGCCGATGGGCTCATGCCCTGGGCGCTCCAGACCGCCGAGGCCGTCGCCGCCAACAGCCCCGCCGCGGTGCAGGCGGTGAAGCGGCAGATCAGCGCCACCATCGCCGACCACGCGCGCGCCCGCGAGCCCCTGGATCAGGAGCTGGGCGATCGCGTGCGGGCCAGCGCCGCGTTCGCCGAGGGCGTCGCCGCGTTCCGCGAGAAGCGCACCCCCCGCTACGAGTGATCCCGTGACCCAGCTCCGCATCGAGCGCGCCGAGCGCGTCCTCACGCTCACCCTGGACGGGCCGGACGATCAGAACCGGCTCACCCGCGAGGTGCTCGTCGCCATGCAGGGGCTCGTGGACGAGCTCGCCGCGGACGACGGCATCCAGGCCGTGGTCATCACGGGCGCGGGCCCGGAGTTCTTCTCCATGGGCATCCTGAACCCGACCGTGCGGGCCGGCTACACCAAGGAGCAGATCCTCGACCTCGTCCGCATCGCCAACCGGCTCTACGACGCGATCGAGGCCCTGCCCCAGATCGTCATCGCCGCCTACAACGGCGCCGCGCGGGCCGGCGCGGCCGAGCTCTCGCTCGCGTGCGACATGCGCCTCGCCGCCGCGCACGCCACGTTCCGGCTGCCCGAGGCGCTCTGGGGCGGCTTCCCCGGCGCGGCCGGGCCGGTGCGGCTGCCCGCCATCGTGGGGCGCGCGCGGGCGCTGGAGCTGATCTGCACGGGGCGCGAGATCGACGCGGCGGAGATGCTGCGGTTGGGGCTGGTGCTCGCGGTGCACCCGTCGGATCGCCTGCGCGCCGAGGCCCAGGGCCTGGCCGCGCAGATCGCGGCGAGCGGGCCCCTGGCCACGCGCGGGGCCAAGCGCATCATGAACACGCACCGCACCGAGGGCTTCGCGGCCGCCCGCATGCTGTCCGACCGGCTGCGCCACGCGCTCGAGTGGAGCCGCGACGTCGACGAAGGCCTCGCCGCGCACCGCGAGGGCCGGCCGCCGCGCTTCATCGGGACGTAGCGCCGCGATGCCCACGTCACCCGCGGCCGCGGCGCCGCAGAGCCGCACCCTCGGCGATCTCATCGATGAGCTGGCCGGCCGGACTCCCCACGCGCCGGCCCTGGTCTTCCGCGGCCGGACGCTCGACTACGCCGCGCTGCAGGCCGAGAGCGACGCGCTGGCCCGCGCGCTCCTGGCCGCGGGCGTCGGCCGCGGCGACCGCGTGGCGGTGCTCCTGCCGAATCGCCCCGAGTGGGTGGTGGCCGCGCTCGCCGTCGCGAAAGTCGGCGCCATCCTGGCCGCGATCAGCACGTTCTCCACCGGGCGCGAGCTCGGCTGGATGCTCGAGCACTCCGGCGCGGTGGCGCTGCTCACGATCTCGGCGTTTCGCGGCCGCGAGTACCTGGCCGCGCTCCACGAGCTCTGCCCCGAGCTGGGCGCCGCCGCGCCGGGAGCGCTCCGCAGCGCGCGGCTGCCCGCCCTCCGCACCGTCGTCACCGTGGACGAGGGAGCCGCGGGCGGCGTGTTCTCCTGGCGCGACTTCCTGGGCCGCGGGGCCGGCACGCGCCCGGCCACCCTGCGCGAGCGGCAGGCCACCGTTCGACCGGACGACGTGGCCTACATCCTCTACACCTCGGGCTCCACCGCGCTCCCGAAGGGCGTCACGCTCACCCACGGCGGTGTCATCGAGAACGGCTTCAACATCGGCGAGCGCATGCACCTCACGAGCGATGATCGCCTGTGGCTGGCCGTCCCGCTCTTCTGGTCCTTCGGCTCGGCCAATGCGCTGCCCGCCATCCTCACCCACGGCGGCTGCGCGGTGCTGCAGGAGAGCTTCGAGCCCGGCGAGGCGCTCGCCCTGCTCGAGGGCGAGCGGTGCACGGTCTACTACGGCATGGCCAACATGGCGCGCGCCCTGCTGGAGCATCCGGACCGCCCGCGCCGGCGGCTCGACGCCATGCGCACCGGACTCACCATCGGGCTCCCCGAAGACATCCAGATGACGATGGACGCGCTCGGCGCGCGGGCGCTCTGCAATGTCTACGGCTCCACCGAGACCTATGGCAACTGCGCGGTCACCGACGCCAATGATCCCCTTGATCAGCGCCTGCAGACGCAGGGTCTGCCGCTGCCCGGCATGCGCATTCGCGTGGTGGACCCCGAGACGGGACGGCCGCTCCCCCCGGGCGAGGTGGGCGAGCTCTACGTGGCGGGCTGGGTCACCCCCGGCTACTTCGAGGCGCCCGAGCAGAACGCCGCCGCCTTCGACGCCGACGGCTACTTCCGCACCGGCGACCTCGGGCTCATCGGGGCGGACGGGCGCGTGCGCTTTCGCGGCCGTCTCAAGGAGATGATCAAGACCGGCGGCATCAACGTGGCGCCCCTCGAGGTCGAAGAGGTGCTCCTCCAGCACCCCGCGGTGAAGCAGGTGTACGTCGTCGGGGTGCCCGATCGCCAGCGTGACGAGGCGGTGGCCGCGGTGCTCGAGCTCCACGAGGGCGCGACGGCGGACGCCGCGGCCCTCACCGCCTTCTGCCGGGACCGGCTGGCCAGCTACAAGGTGCCGACGCGGCTGGTGTTCAAGAAGGCGGAGGAGTTTCCCCGCACCCCCACCGGCAAGATCCACAAGCCGGGTCTGCGCGCCGAGCTCGGCGCCGGCCGGTAGACGGCACCGCGTGTGATGGGCATGGAGTCCTGGCTCGGAATTCCCGTGGGCCTCGCGCTGAGCACCGCCGCCGGCCTGCGCATCTTCGTGCCTCTGCTCCTCACCGGCCTGGCCGGGCGCTACGGCTATCTTCCGCTCGCCGAGGGCATGAGCTGGCTCGGGTCGGACGCGGCGCTGCTCGCCTTCGCCACCGCCACCGTGCTGGAGATCGGCGCCTACTACGTGCCCTGGCTCGACAACCTGCTCGACACCCTGGCGACGCCCGCCGCCGTCGCCGCCGGCGTGATCGCGACGGCGGCGGTGACGCCGGACCTTCCGCCGCTGTTGCGCTGGACGCTGGCCATCGTGGCGGGAGGCGGGGTGGCGGGCATGGTGCAGGCGGGCACCGCGCTGCTCCGGCTCAAGTCCTCCGCGTTCACCGCGGGCGCGGGCAATCCCGCGCTCGCCACCGGCGAGCTGATGGGCTCGCTGGCCCTGAGCGTCCTGGCCCTGCTGATCCCCGTCCTTGCCGTCACGGTGGCGGTCGTGCTGCTGATCGTGCTCGGGTGGCGCCTGGCCGTCACGCGCCGCCGCCGCCGAGCATCCTCCGTCTGATACTATTCGCTCGCCCCAGCCCCAAGGAGGAGAGCATGCCCAGGAAGACCGCCGCCGCCGAGACCACCCCATCCGTGGACGTCGAGACACTGAAGCGCCTCTACCAGACCATGCTCCGCATCCGGCGCTTCGACGAGCGCACGGTGGAGCTGTTCAACGAGGGGCTGGTCAAGGGGACGGCGCACAGCTACGTGGGCGAGGAGGCGGTGGCGACGGCGGTGTGCGCCCATCTCACCACCGAGGACTCCATCATCAGCAATCACCGCGGCCACGGCCACTGCATCGCCAAGGGCGCGCGCCTGGACCTCATGATGGCCGAGCTCATGGGCCGCGAGGACGGCTACTGCCGGGGGCTCGGGGGATCCATGCACATCGCGGCGCTCGACATGAACATCCTGGGCGCCAACGGCATCGTGGGCGCGGGCGTGCCGATCGGCGCGGGGGCGGCGCTGGCCAACAGGCTGAGGAAGAACGACAAGGTCGTCGTCTCCTTCTTCGGCGACGGCGCCGCCAATCAGGGCGTGGTGCACGAGACCATGAACCTGGCCGGGGTGTGGAAGCTGCCCCTGATCTTCGTCTGCGAGAACAACAAGTACGCGCTCTCCACCGACAACACGCGCACCACCGCCGGCGAGGGCGTGGCGGCGCGCGCGCAGGCGTACGGCATTCCCTCGGCGCGCGTGGACGGCAATGACCTCGTGGCCGTCTACCACGCCGTCGGCGAGGCGGTCGCGCGCGCCCGCCGGGGCGAGGGACCGAGCTGCGTCGAAGCCGTCACCTACCGATGGGGCGGCCACAGCATGCGCGCCAATCTGCCGAGCTACCGCACCAAGGAAGAGGAGCTCGAGTGGATGGAGAAGGACCCCGTCGCCCGCGTGGAGCGGCGGATGGTCCAGGCCGGCGTCGGCGAGCTCGAGCTCAAGGAGATTCGCCGCCGCGTCGAGGGCGAGATGGAGGCGGCGGTGGCCTACGGCACGGAGAGCCCCGAGCCCAGCGTCGAGGTGATGGAGGCCGCGGTGTATGCTCCGCATGCGGCGGCGCCCGAGCCGGCGCGCGGCGGCGGCCAGGAGATGACCTTCGTCGACGCGCTCAACTCGGCGCTCCACGTCGAGATGGCCCGCGACGAGCGCGTCTTCCTCATGGGCGAGGATGTGGGGCTGATCGGCGGCATCTTCCAGGTCACGCGCGGCCTGCGCGATCGCTTCGGCGAGGACCGCGTGCGCGACACGCCGATCTCCGAGCCCTCGTTCGTCGGCATGGGCGTGGGCGCGGCGGTGGCCGGGCTTCGGCCCATCGTGGAGATCCAGATCTGGGACTTCATCGCCATGACCATGGACCAGGTCGTCAACCAGGCGGCCAAGATCCGCTACATGCTGGGCGGCCGGCCCACGGTGCCGCTGGTGATTCGCGGCCCGCAGGGCGGCGGCATCCGGCTCGCCGCGCAGCACTCCCAGAGCCTGGAGGCGTGGTTCTGTCATGTCCCGGGCCTGGTCGTCATCGCGCCGTCGACTCCCTACGACGCCAAGGGCCTCCTCGCCGCGGCGATCCGCGACGACAATCCCGTCATCTTCCTCGAGCACAAGATGCTCTACCCGACCAAGGGCGAGGTGCCGGTCGGGGACTACGTCATTCCCCTCGGCCGCGCGGACGTGAAGCGCGCCGGCACCGACGTCACCGTGGTCGCCACCCAGATGATGGTGCCGCGCGCCCTCCAGGTCGCCGGGGACCTCGCCCAGGAGGGCATCTCGGTGGAGGTGGTGGACCCGCGCACGCTCGTCCCGCTCGACGAGGAGGCCATCCTCTCGTCGGTGGCGAAGACCAATCGCCTCGTCATCGTCCACGAGGCGGTCAAGCGCGGCGGCTTCGGGGGCGAGATCGCCGCGCTGGTCAGCGAGAAGGGGCTCGACCTCCTCGACGCCCCCATCGTGCGGGTCGGCGCCCGCAACGTGCCCATGCCCTACAATGACAAGCTGGAGCTGGCGACCATCCCTTCCCGGGAGAGCATCACCGCGGCGATCCGGTCCGTGCTGGCGTAGGCCGACGTGAGAAAGGAGCCCGTCATGAACAAAGCTCGAGGCATCGTGGCCATCCTGGTGACGCTGGCGCTCGTGTCGTGGACGGGGGTGGCGTTCGCGCAGGCCGAGGAAGGCATCGCCCACCACTACAGCGACAAGTTCGAGGGCAAGAAGACGGCGAGCGGCGCGATGTACGACAAGGCCGCGCTGACCGCGGCGCACAAGAAGCTCGCGTTCGGCACCAAGGTCAAGGTGACCAACGTCGAGAACGGCAAGAGCGTCGTGGTCACCGTCAACGACCGGATGGGCGCCTCGAGCAAGTCCGTCATCGACGTCACCCCGCGCGCGGCCGAGGCGCTCGGCTTCAAGGGCGGGCAAGCCAAGGTCAAGCTGGAGGTCCAGAAGTAGCTTACAGGACGGCCACGCCCTCGATCTCGATGAGGAGGTCGGGCTGCGCGAGCTTGCTCACCTCGACCATGGTGCTCGCGGGAAGATTGCCGGTGAAGTGGCGGCGCCGCACCTCCGCGATGGCGTCGAAGAAGCGCATGTCGGTGGTGTAGACCGTCACCTTCACCAGGTTCTCCAGGTCGGCGCCTTCCGCGCGGAGGATGGTGCGGATGTTCTTGATCACCTGCTCGGTCTGCGCGCGGATGTCGCCCACCCCGACGGTCTGCCCGTTCTCGTCGCGGGCGAGCTGGCCGGAGAAGTAGAGGGTGGCGGCCGGGTTCGTCACCCGCACGCAGTGGCTGTAGAGGGTGGCGCGTCCCTTGGACACGCCGTCCGGGTTGTGGCGCTCGATCGTCGCGGGCATGGGTCAACGCCTCCTCTGGTGTCACCTTGCTAGTCCATTCGGGCCGCCCTATCCTACCCGACACCCCAGACCCCCACCTACGGGAGACCCGATGGCGGCTCGAGCCGAGGCGGCGGCGCATCTCTGCGTGATGCTTCTGGTCCTCCCGCTGCTGGCCGGCTGCGCGACGTCGCTCGCCGCATCAGGCCGCGTGTCATCGACGGCCGAAGGCGTCTGCATGCTGCGGGCCATCGCGGCCAAGGATCCCGACCCGAAGATCCGCAATCCCGACTACCTCGCCGAGCGATTCGTGAGCGAGGCCTACTGGCGCCAGTCTCCGTACCCGAACGACTATGCCCGCGCGCGGGCGATCATCGACCGGTGGGGCGGCCCCATCTACTTCTTCGTGAACGCGCGGACGCATCACATGGACCGCCTGCTCGTCGAGGCCGTCGCCGGCGGCGCGACTCAGGTCGTCAATCTCGGCGCCGGGTTCGACAGCCGCGCCTATCGATTTCGCGAGCGCTTCCCTCACGTGCGCTTCTTCGAGCTGGACCTCCCCGCCACCATCAAGGCCAAGCGCGAGCGGGTCATCCAGATACTCGGCGCGGTGCCGGAAGGGGTGACCCTGGTGGCGACCGACTTCAATACTCAACCCCTGGAGCGGGTCCTGCGCGATGCGGGGTACGACGCGACCCAGCGCACCTTCTTCATCTGGGAAGGCGTCACGATGTACCTCCCCGAGGAGGCCAACCGGGCCACGCTCCGATTCATCCGGTCGACCGCGCCGGGGAGCGCCGTGGTCTACGACTACCTGATCGACACGGCGCTGCGCCCGGACGGCGGGGGCTTCGAGGGAGCCCGGAGCGCGGTCGAAGCGACGGCGAAGCAGGGGGAGCCATTCATCTTCGGCTGGAGCCCCGCCGGCGCCGCGGCCTTCGCGGCCCGCGAAGGCCTTGTGGTCGTATCCGATCTCGGCCCGACCGAGCTGACCGAGCGCTATCTCATCCGCTCCGACGGAAGGCCGGACGGCCGGATCGCGGAGTTCGCCCGCATCCTCCACGTGCGGGTCCCCTGACGCGCACGCGCCCGCCGCGCTACAGCGCGACGTCGCCCAGGAAGATGCGCTTGACCTCGGCGGACTGGAGCAGCTCCGCGGATGGGCCGTTCAGGATGGTGCGCCCCGATTCCAGGATGTAGCCGCGGTCGGCGAGACGCAGCGCCAGCTCCACGTTCTGCTCGATGAAGACGATGCCGATGCCCTGCTCGTCACGGATGCGACGCATGAGGGCGCCCAGCTCCTCGACGATGCGGGGCGCCAGCCCGAGGAACGGCTCATCGATCATGAGGAGCCGCGGGCGCGCCATGAGGCCGCGCGCGATCGCCACCATCTGCTGCTCGCCGCCGGAGAGGGTGTGGCCGAGCTGGCCGCGCCGGTTCGCGATCACCGGGAAGAGCTGCTCGACCCGCGCCAGGGTCTCGGCGCGATGGGGCCGGGCGGCGGGATTGTGCGCGCCGAGCAGCACGTTGTCGAGCACGGTCAGGAACGGGAAGAGCCGCCGGCGCTCCAGCACGTGGGCCAGCCCCTCGCCCACCGTCCGGTGGGCGGGCAGGCCCTCGATGCGCTTGCCGCGGAAGGTGATGCGGCCCGCGCGCGGCGCCACCAGGCCGGAGATCGTGTTCATGAGGGTGGACTTGCCGGCGCCGTTGGGGCCGAGCACCGCCACGATCTCGCCCTCCCCCACCTCCAGCGCGGCCTGCCACAGCACCTGGAAGTCGCCGTAGGCGACGTCGAGCTCTTCCACGGTCAGGAGCGGCGGCGGGCTCACTGCGCGTAGGCCTGGCCGAGATAGGCTTCCACGACGCGACGGTCGCGCGTGACGACGTCCGGCACGCCGTCGGCGATCTTCTCGCCGAGGTAGAGCGCGATGATGCGTTCGGCAACGGACGTGACGACGCGCATGTTGTGCTCGATGACGAGCAGCGTGAGCCCGTCGCGGTGGAGCTCGCGCACGAGCTGCACCAGGCCGGGGATGCTCCGCTGATCCACCCCGCCCGTCACCTCGTCGAGCAGCAGCACGCGGGGCTCGGTGGCCAGGGCCCGGGCCAGCTCGAGGCGCTTGCGCTGGCCGGTGGAGAGGGTGCGCGCATGGGCGTGGGCCTTCTCGCCGAGCCCCACCCGCTCGAGCAGCGCGTGCGCGCGCTCCCGGGCATGGCGCACGTCGCGGGTGCGGGTGAGGGCTCCCACCATCACGTTGTCCACCACGCTCATGCCCGCGAAGGGCCGGAGCTTCTGGAAGGTGCGGGCGATGCCCAGCCGGCACACGTGATCGGGCGAGTGCCCGGTGAGGCGATGGCCGTCCAGGCGCACCTCGCCCGCGTCGGGATGGTAGAAGCCGCTGATGACCTCGAACAGCGTGGACTTCCCCGAGCCGTTGGGCCCGATGATGCCCACCAGCTCGCCGGGCGCCACCTCGAACGAGATGTCCCGGTTGGCGGTGATGCCGCCGAAGCGCTTGGTGATCCCGCGGACGGAGAGCCGGCTCATGACGCCGCGCTCGTCTGCGCGGGCCGCCGCCGCAGGCGCCCGAGCCAGGGCACCAGCCCCTCGGGGGTGAAGCGCATGATGAGGATCAGCGCCACGCCGTAGATGATGAGGTAGATCCCCACGAGCCCGGCGCCGATGCCGCCGAAGCGCGCGCGGAGATACGTCTCGAGCACGGTGATGAGGGCCGCGCCCAGGAAGGGCCCCAGCGCGGTGCCGATGCCTCCGGTGACGGCGGCCAGCGCGAAGCGTACCGACAGATCCACCGAGAACACGTAGAACGGATCCACGAAGCCCACGTACTGCGCCCAGAGCGTGCCGCACATCGCGGTCAGCGCCGCGCTCACCGCGATCGCCGCCACCTTGAGGCGCCGCGCCGCGACCCCGAGCGACAGGGCGGCGTCCTCGTCCTCGCGCACCGCGGCGAGCTGGTAGCCCCGGCGGGAGCGCTCGAGATAGAGCTGGATCAGGTAGAGGCCGACGGCGAGC
>Ga0081538_10005085_pt1 | contig 11948 bp, 10 predicted proteins | sample TabmetS5T2R1_FD_71022 | JGI IMG/M metagenome (GOLD analysis project Ga0081538, IMG submission 71022) | Tabebuia heterophylla rhizosphere microbial communities from the University of Puerto Rico - S5T2R1 | ecosystem: Host-associated > Plants > Roots > Rhizosphere ... | reverse complement strand
GCATCACAAATCCTGGCCCTTCAGCCGGGACCTGCCATCCGCCACGCTGGAACACAGCCGGCGAGATGTACCGCTCGCGCACGCCGGATATTACCGCGGGGTGGGAAGGGTAACGAGTGATTGGCAACTACGGGCCATACGACCGGTCAGCACGATCAGGCGGTACACCTTGCGATCGTATGCGCAATATCATACGGGGGCGCTAAGTGACGATATGCGCCGGCGTGCCCTGCAGTTGCCTGCCACTCTTGATGCACGCGTGCTGCAGCTGGCGCAACAGTGGCGGCACACGGGGAGTAGTGAGCAAGACGTGGTGCTCCAGGCATTGCACTATTTTCGCGACCAACCTTTTGTTTATACCCTGACGCCACCCGCGCTGCCTGACGATCCAATCGCGTCGTTTCTCTTCGAGACCCGACGCGGCTATTGTGAACACTTCGCCTCCAGCTTTACCGTGCTGATGCGCAGTGCCGGTATCCCAGCGCGGGTGGTGGTGGGCTATCAAGGTGGCGAGATCAACCCCTTGGGTAGCCACTTAACCGTCCTACAACGCAATGCCCATGCATGGTCCGAGGTGTGGCTAGCCGAGCACGGCTGGATGCGCGTGGACCCGACCACGATGGTCGCCCCCGAACGCATCGAGCGAGGACTCGAGGCATTCCCTGAGCTGTCCCCTACTCCCATGCTTATCCGTCATTCGACCTGGCTCTACACCCTGTGGCGCAGCATGCGCTTGAGCTGGGATATCGTCCATCACACGTGGAATCGCTGGGTCTTACAATACTCTGCCGAGCGCCAAACGCAACTGATGGTCCATCTTGGCCTCGGCAAACTGACCTGGCAGGGATTGACCGTTGCACTTGTCGTCTTTCTGAGCCTGACGTTGGCCATTTTTGCTGTACGTATGTTTCGTCAACGGGCACCCCGCGACCGTGTGGTGCTTCTCTATCAACGGTTCTGCCACAAACTGGCACGGCGTGGTCTGGTACGTAAAGCCCACGAAGGCCCGGTGGCGTTTGCGCAGCGGGTGCAGCAACAACGTCCCGCCTGGGCTGACCAAGTAGACCTCATTGTCCATCTCTACTGCAGTTTGCGCTACGGTCGTCAACGCTGTGACACGGACATCAAGCGCTTGCAGCGCGCCGTGCAGGCATTTCGCCCGCAGCGCTAATCACCGGTGGCCTGCCACGGGGCCGCCAACGGAGCCATCGCAGAGGCATGATGCCACGTTGGAACGATTTTTGCTAAAGCACAGGCCCGAAAATACCGATACTCCATAAGAAGGACTCCTGTATGGCATTCACTTAGAAAAGGATAGCAAAGGAGAAAGGCTGACGATGGGGCTCCTGCGCAGAAGTTTGGCACTGGCGCTCATCGGCTCGATATGGGTATCTCCTTTCTGGTTACGGCAAGCAATGGCTTCCATGCCGATGCGCGCCATCATCTTGTTTGACATCTCGGGTAGCATGCTGAAGAATGACCCCGAGCGTCTGAGCCAGGCCGCGGCGAAACTTTTTCTGGCCTTGGCCGGCTCACAGGATATGGTGGGACTCGTGGCCTTTAGCGATCAAGGGATGCCCATCATGTCGCCCACGCCGCTGCACTATCGCACCCTTCGAGAGTGGCTCCAGACCCAGATGGATGGCCTCCAATTCACAGGCCAGACGACGAACCTGGCCGCAGCTCTCGAGGCAGGGCTGGCGAACTTCCCGACGCAACAGGACAACACCACCCGCGATTTGGCGTTACTCCTCACGGATGGCAAGCTCGACTTGGGACCGCAGCGGCGCGCCGAAGAACCTGCGATGCTGCACCATATCCGGCAGACCCTCTTGCCACAATACAAGCAGCGCGGCATCGCTCTCTATACCATTGCGTTTACTGAGGCGGCGGATCAGGCGTTGTTGCAGGAGATGGCACAGGCCACCGCAGGGGAATTTCGCTTTATCCAGAGTGCCAAGGGACTCCACCAAGCCTTTCAGGAATTGTTCCAGGTGGCGCGCCAGGCTGAGTCGCTCCCTCTCACAGACAATGCGTTTCTCCTTGATGGCAGTATTACGGAAGCTTCTCTCGTCGTCTCGAAAAAGGCTGGGCAACAGCCTTTAAGTCTGATCACGCCGAGTCAGGAGCGCGTCAATGCAAACAGCACACACCCAGGTGTGACCTGGACCTCAACCCCTGCGTATGACTTGGTCCAATTCGTGGAGCCCGCGCCAGGCAAGTGGCAGATCGAAGGAGAGGAAAAGGCCGCGGCAAGTGTCACCCTCGTTGGCCACAGTACCTTGCGTCTCCAGGTCAACATTGACCCGGTGTATTGTGAGGTCGGAGAGGATATTTTCATTCGGGCTTATCTAGAAGACAAAGAACAACGCGTTCAGGATCTCGCTCGGCTGCCGGGACTCACGGTCCTGGCGGAGGTCACGGCACCACACGGCGAGACCAGTCAACTGAGCCTTAAACACCACGATGGCGGGGTGTTTGCTGCCACCCTACCAGGACTGCAAGAACCGGGTCGCTATCAGGTGCGCGTCACCGCCACTGGCTCCCACCTCCAGCGTCAGCTGGCCCTTGCGTTCGTGCTGCACCCCCCCTGTTTTCAGGCGAAGGTTGACAAAGGTCCGCCGCTGGCGATGTCTTTGACCTTGGCCGATACCTGTCCGGCTTTGCGCGCTCTGGAGGGCGAAGCCGGGATGGTCATAGGGCAACAACCTTCTGCATGGATTCCCCTGATTGCAAGAGAGTCAGGAGGATTCTCGGCGATGCTCCCGCCGTATCCTTCTGGGCAGACTGCAGAGGTCGTCATGCGCCTGCGCGGAGCCCTCGCCGACGGCCCTCCCTTTACCCTGGTAAAAGGACCGTGGCCCCTCCCCCTATCCTCCCCCCCTGCGCCAGCACCTCGGCCTGGGGTTATCCTGGGCATCATCCAGCGCGTTTTGCTCATCAATGGGATCTTGGTGCTGCTTGCAGGGGGCGGCTATGGGTTCTACGCCTATCGCAAAAAACAAAGGGATGTTGCCCATGGTTGAGATGTCGATCTGGGTTCCAGTATTGCTCCTCCAAGCCTGCTTGATCACAGGCGGGATACTCGGATTTTGTCTATGGCGAGAACGAAAGAGCCGGCGACGTCTGCAGCATGAGCTTGCTGAGATCTACAAAGCCTCGCAAGAGAGGATGGAGGAGGCTGATCCACTTGTAACAGAAGATGCCGATCCTCCTGCAACGGGAGAGGCTGATCTCCTAGCCGCGGCAAGCGCAGAGGAAGATCTTCTGCAGGCAGCCCCGGATGCAGAGGCCATGGACCAGGAGGCCGAACCTGATGCAGTGCTGCAGATGCCCGAAATGATGCATGGGATGATCACCCAACTTGAGGCAAAGAATGGTCTCTTACAACAACATGTGAAGTCCTTGCACGAGTTGATGACTCTGGAGGAAGAAGACCAGCAAGTGCTAAACTCGCTTTCAGCTCTCTTGCGAGAGAGCCAAGAAGAATTGCAGGCCTTACAGAAGGTCAATCTCAAACTCAAGGGGACCCTGCAAGAGAAGAAGTGGCACATTAGAGTCAAGGATGATGCCCTGGACGCTGTCGTCCAAGGCTATGCACGCCTGGAGAGGGCCAATCGCACACTCCGTTTGACCAATTCCGGTCTGAAGCTAGAAAACGAAGCACATAAGAAGACGTTAGCAGATTACGAGAAGAGAATTGCCCGATACACGGATATCCAGGCCGAGAACTTTGAGTTGCAACAGCAAGTCAATCGCTCTAGCCACGCTGCCACAGCCGAACAAGAGACCCGCTATTTGAAACAGGAGCTCTGGGAGGTGAAAAACAAGCTGGTGCAACGAGAAACAGAATTGCGTAGCGTACAGGAACAGTATGAAGATCTCTCGGCCGAATATCATCGCCTTTTTTCATGCCTCAAGACGTAGGGCAGTGGCAGAGTGACAGTACGGTGCAACGCTAGAGGACCATGCGGATGAGTGGATGGTTCTTGAGCGCGGTGTAAATCTCGGTCCGGATTGCTTCACTCTCCACGGTCATCTCAACATTCAGACAACAATACTTGCGCGTGCGGCTCCAGTTCGAAAAGGTCACAACATAATCATAGCCGTCGACAACTTCTGCAATCGCCCTGCGGACTTGTTCATGTCCAGAACCGATAACCTTATAAATCCACTGACACGGATAGGTAAGGCGTAACCGCTCTCCATCAAAATCAAACACGCGGATTTCCTCTTGGTGAAACCGGGCCGCACCGCGGCCCGGTCGTTCTTGCCATGGCATGACTGCCCCTGGCGCCTGGCTAGACAACAGCCGAGCTGCCGCCATCGATGTTGATGGCCACACCAGTGAGATAACTCGCCCGCGCTGAGGCCAGAAAGGCAATAACGTCTCCTGCCTCGCTGGCTTCACCAAAGCGCCCCAAGGGAACGCCGCGAGTCTTCACCCGCTGCGCGTAAAATTCATCGAAGGTTAGATTGGGATGCGTCGCCTTCTGGCGGGCATAGGCCCGTTCGTGCTGGCCACTTTTGATGAGACCAATGCAGACAGTGGTGACCAGAATGTTGTCTTGCGCCAGGTCTTTTGACAGACCCTTGGTAATGGCAATACCCGCAGCCCGGGAAATCGAGGTAGGCATAGACGACGCACCCGGTGTCCGTCCCCCCAGGTTGGTGACGTTGATAATCCGCCCCCCACCGACTTTGCGCATTTCAGGGATGGCGGCCCGGATGAGACGGACCGCGGCCCAAACCTTCAAGTCAAAATCCGTTTCCCAGTCTGCATCACTCACCTCTTCAAAGGACTTGGCCATCGACACCCCGGCGTTGTTCACCAAAATGTCAACCCGGCCAAAGTTGTCGAGAGTCGCTTGCATCACCTGCTGCACCGTCTCCGGCTTGGACACATCGCCCGGTACGGGTAACACGGCCCCGTCAGTCGCCTTGCGTATTTCTTGTGCCGCCGCTTCGAGCACTTCCGGTCGCCGTGCCACGATGACCACGCGTGCGCCTTCCTCGGCCATACGATGGGCAGCGGCTTTGCCGATACCCTCGCTGCCACCGGTGATGATGGCTACCTTATCTGTCAATCCTAAGTCCATGCACTCCCTCCTTTTGAGGATTCCAATACTGGCGGCATTATAACAACAGCCTGGCCTATGGCCAACCCCCGCGGTGCAGATTCCTTTGGCGATTTTGTTGCAGGAGATGAGAACAGCCAACGCGAGAGTTGATTTTCGTTCGCATCTATGGCACAAAGAGGTAAGCGTCAGGATATCCTGCAGGTGGGGCGTACGACTAGCGTTTGCATCTGTTGTCCGAGAAAGCACGTACAGCGATGTATGGCTGCAAAGCGGATAACACCTGGAGGGCAAAGGAGACCCCCATGGTAGACAGTTGTGAGCTGTTCGATATCATCTTCACAACACGGGCCATGCGCCGGCTGAAATCCGATCCAGTACCTGACCCTCTCATTCATCAGATTCTACGGGCTGGAGTGGCCGCGCCGAGTGGCGGCAACCGGCAGCAATGGCGTTTCCTGGTGGTCAAAGATCCGCAGATTAAGCGGCAAGTGCAGCGTTACTATAAAATCGCCTTGGATGAGGTGGTTATCCCACGCTATCAGGTGAGCGACCCACCGCCAGGGATGACGCGCGCGCAATACGAACGCCAACTCGACGCGGTGATTTACCTCACCGAGCATTTTCACGAGGCTCCTGTCTGGATCGTTGCCTGTCTAGATGAGGGGGATCAGCCTCCAACGCCCAGGTCGGGGGCATCGATCTATCCCGCGGTGCAAAACATGCTTCTCGCCGCCCGTACACTCGGGCTTGGGGCGACACTGACGACCCGACACTTACTCTTCGAAACCGAGGTCGAAGCCATCCTGGGGCTGCCGCCGGGAGTGCATTCGTATGCGATCGTGCCCATCGGCTATCCGCTCGGCCGCTTTGGCCCAGTGCGCCGGGGTCAGCTGGCGGACGTTGTCTACCTCGACACGTGGGGGAAACCCTATGCAGGGCTTGCATGATGAAAATCGCCTCCTGGAATATTAATGGCATTCGTGCTCTGTTGCGTTACGATCGGTTTCCTCCTTTCGTGGCGGCCTGCGATGCGGATGTGATCTGTCTGCAGGAAACCAAAGCGCAACCGGGACAGGTGACCTTCGATCTGCCGTCATATCCGTACCATTGCTGGTATGGTGCCGATCGGAAAGGCTATGCTGGCACGGCCATTGTCTCGAAGATCGCCCCGCTCACCGTGCAGCGTGGCATGGGCGTTGCCCGCTACGATTGCGAAGGGCGGGTGATTACCGCGGAATTTGCCCCTTTCTTTGTGGTCTCGGTCTATGTCCCCAACGCCAAACGCGATTTAACTCGGCTCGACGACCGACAGGCTTGGGATCGCTGTTTGCTCGACTACTTACTGGAACTAGAACAACGGAAACCGGTGGTGTGTGGAGGCGACTTCAATGTGGCGCACACGGCCCTCGATCTCGCCCGCCCGAAAGACAACGAGGGCCACCACGGCTTTACCCAGGAGGAACGCAGTGGCTTCCAACGTTTTATGGACGCCGGCTTTATCGATGCGTTTCGCCACTTGCATCCCGACGAACCGCAGCATTACACCTGGTGGCGCCAGTTTGGCGGGGCGCGTGAGCGGAACATCGGCTGGCGCATTGACTATATTCTGATTTCCACGGCGCTGCTGCCACGCCTGCAGTCGGCACACATCCTCGCCGACGTCTACGGCTCAGACCATTGCCCTGTGGCGATCGAGCTGAGTCAGTAGACATAAAGGGCTGCGTTGCTGCAGGAGTCTCCGTCCTCATGCCGGTTTGCCATAGACCGGACGGATAGGATGCACGGTTTCTGCATGCTTGCTTTCAACGGCCCACAGAATGCCGCGCTTCTGTATCTCCAGGGCTTCTGGTACAGCAAAATCATCAATCTTGTGCCCGAGCGACGAATAGAAGATGCGACCCTTGCCGTACACCTTCTTCCATATCACGGGCACCACACACCCCTCGATCCAGTGGACATGGTTGCCGCTGAAGGTCGTGGTTGCCAGGACCTTGTTGTTCGGATCCACCAGCATGTAATATTGCTCTGTATGCATGCTGAAATCGCTGAGGCCGCTGGTGACTTCGTCATCAGGGTTGGTGATGTTGACCGTGTAGTCGGTGATCTCACCGGGATGGGCAACCCACTGGCCACCGGTCATAAACTGGTATTCCGTCTGTCCCCGGAAGGCGTCACACATCCCTCCGTGCCAGCCAGCCATGCCGGTCCCGCCCCGCACCGCGGCAATAAGCCCCTGGACCTGCTCGTGGGTGATGGTTCCCATAGTCCAGATCTGGATCACCAGGTCGAGTGAGCGCATCAACCCGGCATCTGTATAGGCATCGAGGCTATCTGAGACCACAACCTCAAAGCCCTGCTGACGCATCCACGGCACGAACAGGTCGCGGCATGCTGCAGGCGCGTGGCCTTGCCAGCCGCCATAGACGAAGAGGACCTTTCTGTGTTGCGGCTGCAGGGAACGACTCCCTGCGGCACCGCCCTCCCTTGCAAACGCGACGGCAAGACCAGCGGTAGTACTGTTCTTGAGGAAATCTCGTCTGTTCATGATGTTTGCCATGTCTTCTCTCCTCACTTGCTCTAGAAAAAACCCGCCCTGCTCGTTTGCTTCGTGCAGTACATCGCAATCAACGGTATGATGTACGGAGTTGCAGATTTCTGCAGGGGCCAAAGCGGAGCGTTCTCTATGCGTGATATTCTCTGGCGCAAGGTGCAAGCGTTTTTTGATATTTTATCACCAGGAGGGTGGCTCATTTGCGTCTTAGCCCTCGTGTCTTCTCTCGTCATCGCGCTCTGGTCCATTCCTCAGAAGCAGGGATTGGTCTTTTGGACCTTTGCGAAAACCCATCAGCTCCTGTACGATCCTATGACCGAGGTCTGGAACGGCAGGCAAACGCAGGAAGAACGCGTGCATATTTTGCTACTCTCTGCAGGCGCGCTGCAACGGCGTTTGCTCTCCGGTTTTCTCTCGGACACGCCGCTGCCAGATCTGGTTGAAGCCTACGCGCAAATCGTTGCCCAGGCCTTCAAGGGGCCGTTAGAGGAGGTAGGATTCACGGATCTGACCGATCTATTGCATACTGAGGGCCTTTACGAGCAGATCAATGCACCCTCTTTTAGCCCGTGGACGACACGTGGACGTATTTTTGGACTGCCGCATGACGTGCATCCCGTGCTGCTCGCCTACCGCTCGGACATCGTTGAGGCGGCGGGGATTGATGTGGCGGCGATTGAAACGTGGGATGACTTCGTGCGGCTGTTGCGACCGCTGGTACGTGACGTGAACGGCGATGGCGATGTGGACCATTATCTTCTGAACCTTTGGGAAACCAATCCGGAGTTGATCGAGCTCCTCATGTTGCAAGCTGGCGGGGCGTTCTTTGACGACCAGGAGCGGCTGGTGCTGCATGCAGAGATCAACGCCCGGGTGCTGGCAACGGTCGTCTCATGGACGACGGGTCCCAATCGCATTGCCATCAATGCCCCGGAGTTCGACGCCGCTGGCAATAAAATGCGCCTGGAGGGTACGGTGTTGTTTAGCTTTATGCCCGATTGGCTCACCAGCCCCTGGCGCCGAGATCTGCCGCAATTGGCGGGGAAAGTGAAGCTCATGCCGCTTCCTGCCTGGGAAAAAGATGGCCGCAGAACCTCGGTGATGGGTGGCACGATGCTAGGCATCCCAAAACGCGTGAAGAATTTTCCGAGTGCCTGGCGCTATGCCAAACACCTGTATCTGTCCAAGGAATTGGCACGGGCGTTGTTCCACACCACAGGCATCATCACCCCTATCAAACGGCACTGGAGCGATCCGATTTACGACGAACCAAGTCCCTACTTTCGCGGCCAGCGACCTGGGCGGCTCTATATCGCCGCAGCGCCCGCGGTGCCGCCACGTACCTCTTCACCCTATAACGCCCTGGCGCGCACCAAAATGGGGGATGGGGCGCTGGCGCTGAAAGCGTATGCCGAGCGCTACAACAAATACACAGTGGCTGAGCTCCTACCAGAAGCGAGGCGACAACTCGCCCAGGCCGAAGCTCTGGTCAAGGAACAGATACAACGCAACGTGTTTCTGGCGCAATCACCCCGATGAACTCGCACGCATCCAGGTCACATCCCCGTTGGGCGCCGTACGTCTTCATCGCCCCTTTTATCATTGTCTTTTGCACCTTCATGGTCTATCCGTTGCTCCAGTCCCTGGTCCTTACCCTGCAGCAGACGTTTGGGCCTAAAACTGCGACGTTTGTGGGACTCAAAAACTTTCGTGATCTCTTCGCGGATCGACTGTTCTGGGTCGCCATGCGTAACACGTTTGTCTTTGCGCTGAGCGTGGTTAGCCTGCAACTGCCATTGTCACTCGGACTGGCTTTGGCTTTAAACCGCCCAGGATTGAAGGGACGAGCTATCTTTCGTCTGGTTTTTTTTTCGCCCTCCCTGGTTGGCATGGTGTTTGTGGCCATGATGTTTGCGCTGATGTTTCATGAGCGCGACGGTCTGGTCAATGCTACTTTGCGACTGCTTATCCCGCATTTCCCACGGGAATTCCCGTGGCTGCAGACCTACGTCATGCCGGCGTTGATCATTGCCGCCTTGTGGATGTCGGTTGGCTTCAACATGATATACTTTCTGGCTGCTTTGCAGAATGTGAGCGCGGAGTGTCTGGAAGCGGCTGCCATCGACGGCGCCAATGCCTGGCAGAAGTTTGTGCACGTCATTCTCCCTGACATTGCGCCGGTGACCGGATTTGTCGTGCTGCTGTCGTTGATTGGGAGTTTTCAGCTCTTCGAGCTGCCCTTCATCCTGCTCAACGGCCCAGGCCCGGAAAATCGGGGGCTCACGGTGGTGATGTACCTTTATGAGTACGGTTTTGAGATCGGGGATCTGGGCTATGCCAGCGCTATTGGGTGGACGCTAGCCCTAGTCCTTGTGGGCTTCACCGTGCTACAACGTATGTTGAGTAGAGAGCAGTGACACGATGGGAACGACAAAACAAGTGGGAAAACGCACGCTAGATGGGTTAACCTATGCCCTCTTGCTGGTGTGTGCCAACATTACCCTGGTGCCGTTTTTCTACCTCCTGTGTTCTGCAGTAAAGTCCCGCGAGGCTTTTTTTACCTCGCACTTTCTGCCAGTGGGAAACGGTTTTCTGGGTCTCGATTGGGACGGCTTGACCCTGGAACACTTTCATGTGCTGTTCACCGATGCGAGTTTGGGATTCGCGCGGGCGATCGTCAATTCCGTCTTTTACGCCTCGGTTGCCAGTGTGTTGTCCACGCTCTGTGCCGCCATGGGGGGCTATGCGCTGGCCAAATTTGTGTTTCGCGCCAATCGCTGGTTGACCGTTCTGGTACTGACCTCGTTGATCATTCCCGGGCCACTCCTGCTCGCCCCCGGCTACCAATTGATCTATCGTCTGGGCCTGTTGGATAGTTTCGCTGGCCTGATTCTACCCGGGATTGCGCCCGCCTTTGGTGTCTTTCTCTTCCGCCAGGCAATGCTGAATAGCGTGCCCGTCGATCTCATCGAAGCGGCGCGCGTCGATGGCTGTGGGGAAATCCGCCTGTTCTTTACCATGATTTTGCCTCTGGTAAAACCCATGGTGGGCGCCTTTCTCCTCATTACTTTTTTGGGCGCCTGGAATAACTTCCTGCAGCCGCAAATCGTCTTGCAAACACCACAGAAATTTCCCTTAGCCGTCGCCATTGCCCAGTTGAAGGGACTGTACGGCACCGACTACGGACTCCTCATGGCCGGCACGCTGGTTTCCATCGTGCCGATCATGGGCCTGTTCCTGCTCTTGCAAAAAGACTTCGTCTCCGGGCTCACCACCGGAGCCGTCAAAGGGTAACACATCATGATCGCACCTCTGAGCGACGAACAACAACAGTGGGTCGATGCGACCTTCGCGTCGTTAACCATGGAAGACAAAGTGGCGCAGCTGTTAATCCCGAATCTCGGAGCCTATGACGACAGGGGGGCTGTAGATACCTTTCTGGGGCAACGGATGCTAGGCGGGATCTTTGTGGGGGGGGCGCCGCGGGACACCCATCTTCAGGAAATCGGCAAGCTGCAGGCGCGGTGCCGTATTCCGCTGGTCGTTGCTGCAGACCTCGAGGCTGGCGCAGGGTATATGGTCTATAGCGGGGTGCGCTTCCCCGACCCGTTGGCTGTTGCTGCAGCCAATGATGCCAAGCTGGCCTATGCGATGGGTATGGCCGCGGCCAAAGAGGGCCGTGAGGTGGGAATACACTGGAACTATGCCCCGATCGTTGATGTGAACGTGAATCCGGAAAATCCCATTGCCAATACCCGTTCGCTTGGTGACGATCCAGGACGGGTGGCCTACCTCGCAGAGGCGATCATACACGGTATGCAAGAACACGGGCTAGCGGCGTGTGCGAAACATTTTCCAGGTGATGGCGTGGACGATGTGGATCAGCACACGGCAACCTCGGTCAATAGCCTCTCCAGAGAGGAGTGGTATCGTCTCTCCGGTTTGCCTTTTCGTAAGAGTATTGAGGCTGGTGTCTGGAGCATCATGGTCGGCCATATCGGCTTACCTGCGTGGGACAATGCGAGGGACGTGAGGGGGGTCTATCGTCCGGCCAGTATTAACCGCACACTGGTGACCGGTTTGTTGCGCAACGAATTAGGGTTTGATGGCCTCATCGTCACCGATGACATGAACATGGGTGGCGTGGCCGGCTATACGCACCGTAAGGACAGGACTGTTGCTTGTATCACCGCTGGCTGCGACATGTTACTCTTTCCCAAGTTGCCAGAGGACTTCGTTACCCTTGTCGACGCCATGCAGGCAGGCGTGCTGTCAGTAACCCGCCTGGACGAGGCGGTGCGCCGCATTTTGGCTTT
>Ga0081538_10005084_pt1 | contig 11948 bp, 9 predicted proteins | sample TabmetS5T2R1_FD_71022 | JGI IMG/M metagenome (GOLD analysis project Ga0081538, IMG submission 71022) | Tabebuia heterophylla rhizosphere microbial communities from the University of Puerto Rico - S5T2R1 | ecosystem: Host-associated > Plants > Roots > Rhizosphere ... | reverse complement strand
CGCAGCGGCGGCCGGGGGGCCAGAGCCGGACGGGCTGGCGCCGCCCGAGCAGGCCGCGCCGCCGGAGCACGAGCCGGCCGCGCCACTCGAGCACGAGCCGGCCGCACCATCGGAACCCGAGCCCGGAACCCTGCAGTCCCAGGCCCCAGCGCCGCATCGAGCGTCGCGCGCAGCGCCCGCTCGCCCTCCCGCGGTCCCGCCACGCGCCCCTGCGTCGACCCGCGAACGCGTGGTTGCGCTCCTCGCCCTCGGCTCGGCGACCGGCGTCCTTCTCTTCCTCCTCGTGTCGCTCGGATCGTCGGGTTCGCCGGTTGGGGGCGCGGGTGACTTCGGGGCGGAGCCGTCGCGGCGGGTCGTGGCGCCCGGCGGCTGGATCGCTCTCACCGGGTCGGACGCGCCCGACGGCGCCCCCCTCGTGCTCGAGACGCATGCCCCGGGCGGTCGCTGGCGGGTGTCGGGGAGGTCCTCGGCGGCCGACGACGGGAGCTTCCGGCTCGAGGGCCGCGTGCTGGCGCGTCCGGGGCGGATCGCGCTGCGGGCGCGTGCGCCCGGGGTTGGCGTCTCGGCTCCCGTCGCGGTGACCGTCAGGCCGCTTCGGCTGGCCTCGGTGGGCGACATCAATCTCGGCGACGTGCCGGGCGAGGCTATCGCCGCGAACGGCCCGCGCTATCCGTGGAGGAGCGTCGGAAAGGCGCTCCGCCAGGCGGACATAGCCTTCGGCAACCTCGAGTGCGCGATCTCGAAGCGGGGCGAGCCGTTCCCCAAGCAATTCAACTTCCGCGGCACTCCCGCGGCGCTCGAAGGCCTTCGGCGCCACTCCGGAATCGACGTGCTGAACCTCGCGAACAACCATGTGGGGGACTTCGGCCGCACGGCCACGGTCGACACGGTGCGCGCCGTACAGCGGCTCGGGATGCGAGCGGTCGGCGCCGGCCCCAACCTGAAACGAGCGCTGGCTCCGCAGGTGGTTGACCGGCTGGGCCTGCGTGTCGCGTTCGTCGGGTTCTCGAGCATCGCGCCGTTGGAGTTCGCGGCCGGAGCTGACAGTCCCGGTACGGCTTGGGCGTCGGTGGAGGCCGTCGCCGAGGCGGTTCGCGACGCGCGGAGGCGGGCGGACGTCGTGGTGGCGACGTTCCACTGGGGGATCGAGAAGGCGACCTACGAGACGGCGGACCAGCAGCTGCTGGCCCAGACGGCCGCGGCAGCCGGGGCACAACTGGTGATCGGGGCGCATCCACACGTGCTGCAGCCGCTCCGTCGCGAGGGGGCGGCGCTCGTGGCCTACTCACTCGGGAACTTCGTCTTCGGCGCCGCTTCTCCCGGCACGGAATCCACGGGCATTCTCGAGTCCGACCTGACCGCCGACGGGGTCGCGGCGGCCCGCTGGCGCGCCGGCCAGATCGAGGGCGGACGCCCCATGCTCGAAGCCAAACACCCGCGCCGCCTGCCAATCCAGAAGATGGCGGCCGGCATACAGCTCTGATCACCTCGGGAATGCCGTGGATCTGTTTCGACTCCAGGCAGCGAGGGAAGCGAAACCCTGATGAAGGTCGGGCTTGTGCTCGGGGCAGGGGGAGTCCTCGGTGGGGCGTGGCTTACGGGCGCGCTGCATGCGATCGCGCGCGAAACGGAGTGGGATCCGGCCAGCGCGGACTACATAGTGGGCACCTCGGCGGGGGCCATGGTCGGGGTGCTTGTGGCCGCCGGGGTACCGCCGTGGTTCATGGTCGCCCACTCGCGCGGCGAGGTGTTCGATGGCTTGAACGGCCACGACGGGCGTCCAGCGGCAGAGGCCCACCGCGCGGCCGGCGCGGTCTTCCGGCTTCACCGTGGACTGCCGCTGCCCGGCCCCGGATCGCTTCGGATGGCCGCGACGGCGTTGGCGAACCCGCTGCGTCATACCCCGCTCCAGATGCTTGCCGGCTGGCTGCCGTTGGGCCTCATATCGACCGACTCGCTGGCGGAGACCGTGCGCCGCGCGGTCGCCGGCCGCTGGGTCGACCATCCAAACTATTGGGCCGTGGCCTGCGATTACCACTCCGGACGTCGCGCTCCCTTCGGCCGACTCGACATGCCCCGAGTCGAGGTCGCGGACGCCGTGGCCGCCTCCTGCGCCATCCCCGGCTTCTACCGCCCGGTGCGCATTCGCGGCCGGCGGTACGTGGACGGCGGCGTGTGCTCCGCCTCGAACCTCGACCTCGTTGCCGGGCGTGGGCTCGATCTCGTGATCTGCCTGAACCCGCTCTCGAGCCGGGCCGGCCCCACCGCGCTCGAACCCCTTGAGTGGCTGCCGGCCCTGAGTCGGCGCTTCAACCGCCGCCGCCTTGAGCACGAGGAGCGCAAGGTCCGCCGCTACGGCTCGGCGGTGGCGATCATCGAACCGACGGCCGAGGATCATTCGGCGATGGGGCTGAACTGGATGAGCGTCGAGCGACGCCGGCGCGTAATCGAGACCGCGGAGCGAACGGTCGCCGAGCAGCTCCGAGGGCCGGAGCTGCGGGCCGCCCTGGACGGCCTCCCGCGAGGCGCCCCGCACATGATTGGACGGCCTCCCGGACCGGCGACCGGCTGGCCTCGCGCTCCCGCGCGGAGGGCCGTGTGATTCTGAGCGGCCTCGCCGGACGCGTCACCTCGGCGGTCGCCGAGCGGGCCCAAAGCCGAGTTCCCAGCGCCGACCTCGACGAGCGCGATCCCGACTACATCCGCGAGAGCCTCCCGGGACTCTGGATGCTGGCGAGCCTCTACTTCCGCGCCGATGTGCGGGGCCTGCGGCACATTCCCGATGAGGGCCCGGTGCTCCTGGTGGGGAACCACTCGGGCGGGAACGTCACGCCCGACACGCACGTGTTCACGCTTGCCTTCACCACCTACTTCGGAGTCGAGCGGCGGTTCCACCAGCTCGCCCACAACCTGGTGCTCTCGTTGCCGGGGCTCGGCGTCCTGCGAAAGTACGGAACGGTCGCCGCCAACCCCGCCAACGCCGAACGCGCCCTCCGCGAGGGCGCGGCGCTGCTCGTGTACCCGGGCGGCGACCACGAGGTGCACCGACCGAGCTGGGAGTCGGCCCGAGTCGACTTCGGAGGTCGCCGGGGCTTCGTCCGGCTGGCGAAGGCGCACGGGGTGCCGCTCGTGCCGGTGGTCTCGATCGGAGGTCAGGAGACCGCGCTCTTCGTCAGCCGCGGCGAGTGGCTTGCGCGGCTGCTCGGCCTCGACCGCATGTTCCGGCTCAAGGTGCTGCCGATCTCGATCGCGCTGCCGTGGGTGCTGAACGTGGGCGACATGCTCGGCCACCTGCCGCTGCCGGCGAAGATCACGATCCAGGTGCTGCCGCCGATCGACGTGCGCGAGCTCGACGTCGACGAGGCGTACGAGCTCGTTGTCGGGCGGATGCAGGAGGCGCTCGCCGCGCTCCAGGCGGAGCGCAGGCTCCCGGTGGTCGGCTGATGCGGATCGAGCGCGAAACGACGGTCGACGCCCCTCGGGCGCGGGCGTGGGAGCTCGTGGCCGATCCGCGCCGCTACCCCGCCTTCTTTCACGGCATCACACGCCTGGAGCTGCGGGGCGAGGTCGAGCGCGGCATCGGCGCGCGCTTCTCGATGCGCATGCGGGTCGGCTCGGCGGACGTCGGCGGGCTGGTCGAGGTCGTCGAGTTCGACGAGCCGGCGGACATGGCGTGGACCTCGATCACCGGCATCGACCAGCGCGGGCGCTGGCGGCTTCGCGAGACGGATGACGGCCGCACGCGGGTGGTGCTTCGCCTTTCCTACGGCTCACCCGGCGGCCTCCTCGGCACGCTGTCCGATCAGGTGTCGAAGCCGATGGTGGCGCGGAACCTCGAGCGAACTCTGCACAATCTGCGGCTCGAGCTCGCAGAGGAAGGAGGAGCGTTCGAGATGAGCGAGGAAGGCATGAGTCTGCCCGGGCGGGCGGCCTACGTGCTCGGCAGCGTGAAGGTGCTCGTCGACGCGGGCGTGGTGCGGCCCATGCGTCCGGACCGGGCGTGGGGCGTGCTCCGGACGATCCAGAAGTGGGGGCGGAGCCCGGCTGCGGGGTCGATCTCGCTCGCCGAGCGCTACCCGGACGAGCCGATGATCGTCGACGAGCTCGGGGCGCTCACCTACTCGGAGGTCCACACGCGCACGAACGCGCTCGCGCACGCGCTCTCGGACGCGGGCATCGTCGAGGGCGACGGCGTCGGGATCATGTGCCGCAACCATCGCGGATTCGTCGAGGCGACCGTCGCCGTCTCGAAGCTCGGAGCCAACTCGCTCTACCTCAACACCGCCTTCGCAGGGCCCCAGCTCACCGACGTGGTGAAGCGGGAGAAGCCCACCGCGCTCGTGTACGACGAGGAGTTCACCGAACTGCTCGCCGATGCCGGGCGCCGGCGCAGACGGTTCGTCGCCTGGCACGACTCGGACCGCTGCGACGATCCGACGCTCGACGAGCTGATGGCCGAGGGCGAGCCGGGCGACGTGGTACCGCCCGATCGCGAGGGCCGGGCGGTGATCCTCACCTCGGGCACGACTGGCGCGCCCAAGGGCGCGGCGCGGAGCAACCCGCAGTCGCTCGATCCGGCGGTCTCCCTGCTCTCGAAGATCCCACTGAAGGCGCGCCAGGTCTCACACATCGCCGCTCCGCTCTTCCACTCCTGGGGTTTCGCGCACTTCACGATCGGCCTGATCCTCGGCACGACCTACGTGCTGCGTCGGAAGTTCGAGCCCGAGGCCTGCCTGGCCGAGGTCGCGCGCTACCGCTGCGACTCGCTGGTCGTCGTGCCGGTGATGATGCAGCGGATCCTCGAGCTGCCGGAGGAGACACGCGCCAAGTACGACGTCTCCTCACTGAATGTGGTGGCGGCGAGCGGCTCCGCGCTGCCCGGCGACCTCGCGATCGAGTGGATGAACGCGTTCGGCGACACGCTCTACAACCTCTACGGCTCGACCGAGGTTGCATGGGCGTCGATCGCGACGCCCACCGACATGCGCGCCGCCCCCGGGACCGCCGGCAAGCCGCCGCGCGGGACCGTGGTGCGCCTCTTCGACGAGCACGGGGTGGAGGTGCCGCAGGGCCAGACGGGTCGTATCTTCGTCGGCAACGAGCTGCTCTTCGAGGGCTACACGGGCGGCGGCTCGAAGGACTTCATCGGGTCGCTGATGGCCACCGGCGACGTGGGCCGCTTCGACGAAGGCGGCCGCCTCTTCGTCGAGGGCCGAGACGACGAGATGATCGTCTCCGGCGGGGAGAACGTCTTCCCGCAGGAGGTCGAAGACCTGCTGGCGCGGCACGCGGCGGTGTCGGAGGTCGCCGCGATCGGCGTGGAGGACACGGACTTCGGCCAGCGCCTGCGAGCGTTCGTGGTACTCGAGCGGGGCAAGCAGGCGAGCGAAGACGACCTCAAGTCTCACGTCAAGGCGAACCTCGCGCGCTACAAGGTGCCGCGCGAGATCGTCTTCCTCGAGGAGCTGCCGCGCAATGCGACCGGCAAGGTGCTGAAGCGCGAGCTGAAGCGGCTCGAGCCGGACACCGCGACGAGCTAGGGGTATCCGCGGCCGCGTTGGGTAGCCGATGCGGTAGACCCGAAGTGGGAGTGGCGTATGAGCACCGGAATTGTGATTCTCATCGTTGTCGTCGCGCTGATCCTGATCGCGGTCATCGCCTGGATGGGCACGCGCGCAAGGCACCAGAGGCTTGACGCTCGGCGCCATGAGGCGCGTGAGATCAGGCGCGAGGCCGAGGTCCACGACGCCCGCGCCGATCGAGTGTCCGCCGAGGCGGAGGAGCGGGCGGCGCGAGCGCGTCAGGAGGAGGCCGAGGCGCGCGAGCAGGCGGCCCGTGCGCACGAACATCGCCGGGAGGCCGACACCCGCCACGAGCGGGCGGACGACGTCGACCCGGACGCTCCGCGCGAGGCGGAAGAGCACCCGCGGGCCGAGCGCTGAGATGGCGGGCCCGCCCGGCCGCAGGCCGGGCGGGCCTTCACGCTTCGGAGCTCAGCCGCACACCGGCCAGTGGCCGGAGCCGTGGCGGCTGAGGAGCAGCCAGGCGCGCCAGGTCTGCTCGGTGCGCGGCGCGGCGGCCGGGTCCCCCGAGCCCCCGACGACCCGCCAGGTGCCGAATGTGAACTGGTACAGGCCGCGGAACGCGCCCCCGCCGCCCACGGCACGCGGGTTGCCGCGCGACTCGCACGCCGCGATGCTGCGTAGGTGGCCCCGACCCCAGGACGGGATCCGCCGGACCTTCAGGGCGAACCTCACCGCCTGTCCGCGCGGGGTGCGCAGGAAACGGTGGAAGCGCCGCTGCATCCGATGGATGGCGTGGCTCAGCTCCCGTGCCGTCGGCGACCGCAGCTCCTCCCGCGCCGCCTCGACCAGGTCGCGCCCACGCCACACGTCGTAGCGGCGCAGCTTGCGCCGCCAGCGCTCGTAGGCCCTCCGAAGCTGCTCCCCGGCCGGCTCGGCACCGGCCTCGGCGCGGATTTCCTCACCGACGGCCGGCTCGTCCGCGAGCGCGGGAGTGGCCGGGGACGCTGTGGCCGCGGACGCTAAGGCGCACGCGGACGCCAGCAGTATTGATGCCGTCTTCTTCACAAGGTCCCCCTGTCTCAGCCGCCGCAGACCGGCCACTGGCCTGCGCCGTCACGAGCGAGCAGCATCGCCGCGCGGCGGTCCTGCTCGGCCTCGGGGGCGGCGGCCGGATCGCCGCTGCCACCTACTGACTGCCACGTCTCGTACGTGAACTGGTACTTGCCGCGGTAGAGGCCTCCGCCGCCGATCGCGGTCGGGTCGCCGCCCGACTCGCAGGCCGCGATCGCCTCCAGCGCCGGGCTGGCCTGGGGCGCGGGCGCCGGGCCCGCCTGCCGTCTCAGGATCGGTATCGAGCGGCGCAGCTCCTCCCGCTTTGCCGCACGCACGCGTCCGCTGTCGGTCTCGACGCCTCGCAGGAGGATGTTGCGGCCCGGGTCGGCGCCCGTCCGAACAGCCTTCCGGCGGAGGTCCAGATAGGAGCTCTGCAAGCCCGTGCCGGGCAACTTCGAGGCCGGCACGAACGCGTCCGTGCTCGACATCAACTGCTGCTCGGCGGGGCGCGCCTCCGCTGCGGCAGGCGCGCTGGCCGCCGCTGCCGCGGCGCAGACACATGCAAAGCGCTGCAGCGCAAGCTTGGCTTGCGGGGCAGCGTAAATCGCTCGTCTTTGCAACAAAGGCGAATCGCCTCCGGGTGAAACTGCCCGGCAGGCGCTCCTCCCACGCCGCCAGGGCTTGCCGTGATCACGCGGAAGAGTGGGCACGCGATCAGGGCCGGGTTCCCGCCGCCCGCGCAAACTTCGCCGGACGGCATGTCTCGACTAACGGGAGGACCTAGCCAAGGATGGAGCCGGCTAAACCCTTGTGTGACCGATGTCACACAACGGCCGGCGCGGGTCTCAGTCCGAAACGCGCCGCGCCAGCTCGATCAGCGCGCGGGTGCCGAAGCCCGACGCGCCCTTGCCCGTGTAGTTGCGGGCCAGCCCCCAGGCGGTGCCGGCGATGTCCATGTGCACCCAGGGCCGATCGGACACGAACTGACGCAGGAACTCCGCCGCGTAGCTCGACATCGCGACCCTCTGATCAGAGGCGTTCGTGAGGTCCGCGTACTGGCCCTTCGTCAGATCGAGAAACTCTTGATGCAGCGGCATCCGCCAGCCGATCTCGCCGCTGCTGGCGCACGCCGCTTCGACCTCGGCGCACCAGTCGTCGTCGTTCGAGAACAGACCGGCGTAGGTGTGTCCCAGCGCCACGAGAATCGCCCCGGTGAGTGTCGCGAGGTCGACGATCCGCTCGACCCCCTGGTCGACGGCATAACAGAGGGCGTCGGCGAGGATCAGCCGACCCTCGGCGTCGGTGTTGTTGACCTCGATCGTCCTGCCGTTCATCGCGGTGACGATGTCGCCCGGTTTGACGGCTCGGCCGCTCGGCATGTTCTCGGTGGCCGGGACCACAGCGGTGACGGTCGCCGGAAGCCCGAGCTCGGCGACGGCGCCGATCGACTCGATCACGGCGGCGCCGCCGGACATGTCGAACTTCATCTCCTGCATCTTCGCGCTGGGCTTGATGGAGATGCCGCCGGTGTCGAAGGTCACGGCCTTGCCCACGAAGCCGAGGTGCGGGCCCCTGGCGCCGGCCGGCCGGTGACGGAGAATGATCATCCGGGGCTCGGCGTAGGTGCCCTGGGCCACGGCCGCGAACGCCCCCATCCCGCGCGCAGCGATCGCCTCGCGGTCGAGCAGCTCGACCTCCACCGCGGCGTACTGCTCCGCGATCTCGGCCGCCCGCTCGGCGAGGAATGTGGGCGTGGCGACGTTCGCAGGCAGATTCTGCAGGTCGCGGGCGGCGTTGGCGGCGACCGTCGCCACGCGGGCGCGCTCCACCTCGCTGGGATCCACGCCCTCACCGGCTATCTCGAGCGACTCGATGCCGTCGTCGCCGTCCTCGTCCCGATCGGACTTGAAGCGGTCGAAGTCGTAGAGCCGCAGCAGTGTGCCCTCGACGAGCGCGCCGGCCACGCTGTCGCCCGCCGGTGCCGCCCAGGAGAGCGACACGGCGCCCAGCTCCTTTGCACGCTCGCCCACCGCGGCCGCGGCGACGCGCGCGCGCTCGGCATCGAACTCGGCACGCTTGCCAAGACCGGCGACCAACACCCGCCTTTCGCCGCCGCCGGGAGCGGGCTCGTGCGTCAGGGCGACCTTCTTCAGGCCCGGCTTCGCCTCGCCGAGGTCCACCAGCCGCCTGAGCGTCGGCTCGGCCGGCGGCTCACCCTCGAAGAGACCGACGACCCTGGTGTCGGCGGCGGTGTCCGCCGGGGCGCCCCGGCGAGCTGTCACGGTCAAGTTGGCCACGGGCGCGGCAGTCTACCCGCGGCACCGCCCCGGATATCGTTGACGGCCCCCCGACAGCCATCGAGCCCCCAAAGGAGACCCACCGATGTCCAAGACCGTGATCCTCGGCGCCGCCCGCACGCCGTTCGGCAAGCTCGGCGGCGGCCTCTCGCCGCTCGACGCGACCGAGCTGGGGGGCAGGGTGATCGCCGCCGCTCTCGAACGCGCGGAGGTGGCGCCGCAGCAGGTCGAGCACGTCGTCTTCGGCCAAGTGCTCCAGGCCGGGCAGGGGCAGATCCCGAGCCGCCAGGCGCAGATCCAGGCGGGCATCCCGAAGGAGGTCTCCTCGGAGACGGTCAACAAGGTCTGCGCCTCCGGGCTGCGCTCCGCCGGGATGGTCGACCAATCGGTGAGGGCCGGCGACCTCGACCTCGCGGTGGCCGGGGGAATGGAGTCGATGTCGAACGCCCCCTATCTGCTCAAGCAGGCGCGCTTCGGCTTCCGCATGGGCGACGCGAAGGCGCTCGACGGCATGGTCCACGACGGGCTCACGAACCCCTTCACCGGAAAGCACATGGGTGCGGAGGCCGACGAGGTGGGCGAGGAGCTAGAGATCACGCGCGCCGACATGGACAAGTTCGCACTGCGTTCGCACGAGCTCGCGGTCCAGGCGACCGACGAGGGGCGGCTGCCGGAGGAGATCGTGGCGGTCACGATCGCGACCAAGAAGGGCGACACAACGGTCGAGGTCGACGAGGCGCCGCGGCGCGAGAGCTCGCTCGAGGCCCTGTCCAAGCTGCGCGGCGCCTTCAACAAGGACGGCGCCCACACGGCCGGCAATGCGCCTGGCGTGAACGACGGCGCCGGCGCCCTGGTGCTCAGCTCTGACGACTGGGCCAGGCAAAACGATCGCGCGCCGCTCGCCACGATCGTGGCCCAGGCGGCGGTGGCGGACGAGTTCCCGTACCTGGCCCGCACGCCCGCCAACGCGGCGACCAAGGCGCTCGAGAAGGCCGGCCTGTCGGTGGACGACATCGACCTGTTCGAGATCAACGAGGCGTTTGCGTCGGTGGCGCTCAACTCGATGCGCATGCTCGGCGCGGATGAATCGAAGGTGAACGTGAACGGCGGCGCCATCGCGCTCGGCCACCCGATCGGCGCGAGCGGGGCCCGCATCCTGATGACGCTCGCGCTCGAGCTTCGCCGTCGCGGGGGTGGGCTTGGCTGCGCCGCCATCTGTTCCGGCGGCGGCCAGGGTGACGCGATGATCATCGAGGTCAATGGCGGCTGAGAGTCCGACGGACTCTCGGGGCGCCGCCTTCTTCGACCTGGACAAGACGCTGATCGAGGGCTCCAGCGCCCTCCACTTCGCCCGCGCCGCCTACAAGACCGGCATGCTCTCCCGCCGGCAGCTGGCCAGGGACGCCTGGGCGAACATCCGGTTCCGCCTCCGGGGCTCGACCGACGAGGGAACGGAGGAGCTCAAGCAGCGGGTGCTCGACGCGATCGCGGGTCAGCGCGTCGTCGACCTCGCGCGCCTCGGCCCGCACGTGCTCGCGGGTGTGCTGCCGCTCCTCTACCACGAAGTGCTCGAGGAGGCCTACGCCCACCAGGACGCCGGCCGGCGGGCGTACATCGTCACCGCGGCCTCGCAGGAGCTGGCGGATGTGCTGGCCCGGGTCCTCGTTCTCGACGGCGGCATCGGCATGCGCAGCGAGGTGATCGACGGCGTCTACACCGGCAGGGCCGACGGGCCGTTCACCTACCGGGAGGGCAAGGCGGAAGCGCTCCGCGAGCTCGCGGCGAGGGAGGGCATCGACCTCTCGGAGTCCTACGCGTACTCGGACTCCGAGTCCGACCTTCCGATGCTGCGCGTCGTCGGCCACCCGGTGGCCGTGAATCCGGACGCTGCGCTCCAGCGCATCGCCCGTGGGGAAGGCTGGCGCATCATGCGCTTCGACAAGCTCGGGCGGCGCATCAAGCTCGCGGGCGCCGTCGGCGCTCTAGGGCTCGTGGGCGCCGGCGCGGGCTTCGCGGCGGCGCGAGCGCGGCGTCCGCGGAGGTTCCCCAGGCTCGGCCGCTGACGCTGCGGGCGCCCTGATCTCCCATGGGTATGGCGATTCTCACCCTTGGGTGTCTATCGGAAGGCGCCTTCTCGTCGCAGGATGGTACGGCCCATCATCCGCCCACAGGAGGGCAACGAACATGACACCGACACACGCGACGACATCCGCCACCCCGTCGTGCTCGGGCGCCCTTCACAAGACCTGTATGTCAGCGACCGTTCCCTTGACGCCGTCTTCAAGGCGCCCCACTACGGTGAAACGGATGGATTCGATTTCAATCTCAGCGCGGCCGTCCGCCCCTTGGGCGACGATCGTCGCCGAGCGACCAGTTACTGAAGAGACAACCGGCGAGGTGATCCCTCTCCTGGCGCACGACCTGCGAGTGATGGCCGCGAACGTCCTGCGCGGCAACGACAAGGGCGGTTACACGGTCCCGTCGCAGGCCACGTATCCGCACCAGTGGAACTGGGATTCGGCTCTCGCCGCGCTCGGCTGGGCGGAGCTCGACCCGGCCCGGGCCTGGACCGAGCTCGAGACGCTCGCGGGGGCGAGGGACAGCCAGGGGATGATCCCCCACATCGCCTTCCACACGCGCGTACCGGACCGGGTCAACGGCCGGCTGCGCGGCCTGCTGACCACCGTCGTCCGCCCCTACGCTCGCTACCTTCCCGGCCCACGCTGGTGGGGCAAGCGCTTCAGCGTCGACGGCCGCCGCATCTCCGGCATCACCCAGCCGCCTCTGGCCGCCACCTGCATGCGCATGCTGTTCGAGGCGCACCCCGACGAGGAACGTGCCCGCGCCCTGCTGCGGCCGCTGCTCGGCTGGCACCGCTTTCTGCTGGAGGAGCGCGATCCGCGCGGCATGGGTGAGCCCGTTCTGATCCACCCGTGGGAGTCGGGACGCGACAACTCGGTCGAGTGGGATGCGCCTCTGTGGCGGGTGATGCCGGAGGTGACCGTGGTTCACCGACGCGACACGCACTCGGTCGACGCCGCGGAACGTCCGAGCGACGATCACTACCGCCGTT
>Ga0081538_10005083_pt1 | contig 11949 bp, 14 predicted proteins | sample TabmetS5T2R1_FD_71022 | JGI IMG/M metagenome (GOLD analysis project Ga0081538, IMG submission 71022) | Tabebuia heterophylla rhizosphere microbial communities from the University of Puerto Rico - S5T2R1 | ecosystem: Host-associated > Plants > Roots > Rhizosphere ... | reverse complement strand
CAGGGCGTGCGGGTCGCGCTCGAGCAGCTCCATGTCCTTGAAGGTGCCGGGCTCGCTCTCGTCGGCGTTGACCACCAGGTAGGTCGGCTTGCCGGTCCCCTTGGCCAGGAACCCCCACTTCATGCCGGTCGGGAACCCGGCCCCGCCCCGGCCCCGCAGCCCGGAGTCCTTGACCATCTGGACCAGGTCCTCGGGCGACCTCTCGAAGGCGGCGTCGAGGCTGGCGTACCCGTCCAGCTCCCCGAACCGGTCGATCTCATGGGCCCGGTTGTCCTCCCACCGGGAGGTCAGCACCTTCACCTGCTCGGTCATCGGCCCTCACCCGCCTGCGGCCGCGGCCCCTCCTCGGGGGCCGGGCCCTCGTCGCCGGGGGCCTCGTGGGCGGCCTCGGCGTCCTGGGGTTCGGGCTCGGTCGGGGCCTCGGGGGCGGCGGCGCCGGCGCCCTCGGAGGGCTGGGGCTCGCCGGCCTCGCGCTGCTCGGTCGGCTCGGGCGGGGACGGCTCCCGGCCGACGCGCCGGGCCGCCTGCTGGCCGTCGGCCTCGGGGGCGCCCGCGGCCGCGGCTCCGGCCGCGGCCTCGCCGGCGGCCGCGGCGGTGGCGCCGAAGCTGGCCGGGGGGTCGCCGAGGCCGGCCAGGCGCCAGTGGAGGGCGGCGGTGGAGGGCTCGGTCACCGACCCGTCGGCGGCGAAGGTGGGCGGCGGGACCTCGTCGCGCAGCAGGGCCTCCAGCAGCTCCAGGGCCTCCTCGGTGCTGAGCCGCTCGTAGTTCTCGGTGTTGACCTGGACCACCGGGGCGCCGTCGCAGGCGGCCAGGCACTCCACCTCCTCGACCGTCACCATCCCGCTCTGGTCGGTGCCGCCCAGCGGCACCTCCAGCCGGCCGGCGATCGCGGCCGAGATCTCCCGCGACCCGCGCAGCTCGCAGGGCAGGGTCTTGCACACCGAGACCAGGTACTTCCCGACCGGGCGGCGCCGGAACATGGTGTAGAAGGTGGCCACCGCCCCGACCTCGGCCTTGGTCAGCCCCAGCAGCTCCGCGACCTGGGCGACCCCGGCCGGGGACACGTAGCCGTCCTCGGCCTGGAGCAGGAACAGGATCGGGAGCAGGGCCGAGCGCCGCTGCGGGTAGCGGGCGATCAGCTCCTCGGCTCGGGCCAGGGTCTGGTCGGACAGGGGCACGGCGGTGGGGAACTCCTTCGTGGGCTTCAGCGGTCGACGCCGCCGAGGACCGGGTCGATCGAGGACAGGGCGGCGATGACGTCGGCCACCAGCAGGCCGAGCGTCATCTCGGAGGCGGTCTGGAGGTTGACGAGCGACGGGTCGCGGACGTGCACCCGGTAGGGAAGGTTGCTGCCGTCGGAGACGACGTGGTAGCCGAGCTCGCCCCGGGGCGACTCGATGGGCACGTAGACCTCGCCCCTCGGCACCTTGATGCCCTCGGTGACCTGCTTGAAGTGGTGGATGAGGGCCTCCATGGACTCGCCCATGATGTGCTGGACGTGGGCCGGGGAGTTGCCGAGGCCGTCGGGGCCGAGGGCCAGCTTGGCCGGCCAGCCGACCTTGGGGTCCTCGATCATGACCGGCCCGTCGGGCAGGCTGTCCAGCACCTGCTCGACGATCCGCAGGCTCTCGCGCATCTCGGCCAGCCGCACCTGGTAACGGGCGTACACGTCCGAGCCGGTGGCCGTGGGCACGTCGAAGTCGTACTGCTCGTAGCCGCAGTAGGGCTGGGCCTTGCGCAGGTCGTGGGCCAGGCCGGCGGCCCGCAGCATGGGCCCGGTGGTGCCGAGGCCGATCAGGTCGTCCAGGGGCAGGTGCCCGATGCCGCTGGTCCGCTCCAGCCAGATCGGGTTGTTGGTGAGCAGGGTCTCGTACTCGTCGGCCTTGGCCCGCATGTCGCGCATGAACGCGCGGATCTTGTCCTCGGTGCCCTCGGGCAGGTCCTGGGAGACGCCGGCCGGCCGCACCCAGGCGTGGTTCATCCGCAGGCCGGTGACGTCCTCGAGGATGTCGAGGATCTCCTCCCGCTCCCGGAACCCGTACAGCATGATCGACAGGGCGCCCAGCTCCAGCCCGGTGGTGGCCAGCCAGACCAGGTGGGAGCTGATCCGGTTGAGCTCCATCATCAGCACCCGCAGGGCCTGGGCCCGGGGCGGGGCCTCGATGCCGAGCAGCTTCTCTGTGGCCAGGCAGTAGGCCGTCTCGTTGAAGATCGGGGCCAGGTAGTCCATGCGGGTGACCAGGGTGACCCCCTGGACCCAGGTGCGGTACTCGCAGGTCTTCTCGATGCCGGTGTGCAGGTAGCCGACCACCGGCTGGAGGCTGATCACCTCCTCGCCCTTCAGCTCCACCACCAGCCGCAGCACCCCGTGGGTGGAGGGGTGCTGGGGGCCCATGTTGATGACCATGACGTCGTCCTGGCCCTCGGCGTCGGCCCTGGCCACGACCTCGGCCCAGTCGCCGCCGCCCATGGCCACCACCTGGTGGGCCCGGCGCTCGTTCAGCGAGACGTGCCGGGCGGCCGGGGTGGGCGGCAGGTCCAGGGCCTCGCCGGGCGGCACCACGACCTCGTCCACCAGCTCGCTGGTGGGGCGGTCGACGTCCGGCGTCTCGACCTCGCTCATGTGCTGGTCCAGCCTCCCTTGTACCGCCGCGTGTCCGGCGGGGGGATGTGGGCGTTGATGTAGTCCACGTCGACCCCGCCCAGCGGGTAGTCCTTGCGCTGCGGGTAGCCCTTCCAGTCCTCGGGCATCTGGATGCGGACCAGGTTGGGGTGCCCGTCGAAGCGGATGCCGAAGAAGTCGTAGGCCTCCCGCTCCATGAAGTTGGCCGCCGGCCAGACCCCGGTCACCGACGGGATGTGGGGGTCCTCGGTGGTGACCCGGACCTTGAGCCGGATCCGGATGTTGTGGTCGAAGGAGTAGAGGTTGTAGTCGGCGCACAGCCGCTCCGGCCGGTCGTCGTACTTCAGGTAGTCGATCCCGGTGACGCTGGCCAGCTGCCGGAACCGGGCCGCCGGGTGGTCGCGCAGGAAGGTGCAGACCTCGACCAGGCGCTCGCGCCCCAGCTCGACCACGACCTCGCCCCGGTGCCCGCCGACCTCGACGATGGCGTCCTCGAAGCGCTCACGCAGGCCGGTCAGGACCGGCTGGAGGGCGTCGGGCGGCCGGAAGCCGTTCTCGCTGGCCTCGGTGGCCTGGTCGGTGGTGGTCGGCTCGGTCACCGCGCCGCCCCCTCGGGCTCCAGCACCAGCTTGGAGCGGGGCTCGCCCTTCATGATCTTCTCGTGCAGCCGCAGGATGCCGTCCATCAGCATCTCCGGCCGGGGCGGGCAGCCGGGCACGTACATGTCCACGGGCACCAGCTGGTCGACCCCCTGGACGATCGCGTAGTTGTTGAACATGCCGCCCGAGGTGGCGCACACCCCCATGGAGATGACCCACTTGGGCTCGGGCATCTGGTCGTAGATGGTCCGCAGCACCGGAGCCATCTTCTGCGACACCCGCCCGGACACGATCATGAGGTCGGCCTGGCGGGGCGAGGCCCGGAACACCTCCATCCCGAACCGGGCCAGGTCGTAGCGGCCGGCCCCGGTGGCCATCATCTCGATGGCGCAACAGGCCAGCCCGAAGGTGGCCGGCCACAGCGAGCCCTTGCGGGCCCAGTTGGCCAGCTTCTCAACGGTCGTGACGAGGATGCCGCCTGGCAGCTTGTCCAGCCCGCTCCCAGTCTGCATGGTCAGTCCCACTCCAATCCGCCGCGCTTCCAGTCGTAGATGTAGGCGATCAGGATCAGCCCGACGAAGATGCCCATCTGCACCAGTCCGAAGACGCCGAGCTGGCGGAACACGACCGCCCACGGGTAGAGGAAGATCACCTCCACATCGAAGACCACGAACAGCATCGCGGTCAGGTAGAACTTGACCGGGTAGCGCTCCCCCTTGGGCAGCCGCCCGGGCTCGATGCCGGACTCATAGGCCGAGTACTTGGCCCGCGTCGGCCGGTGGGGCGCCAGGAACGCCGACACCAGGATCGAGAGGATCGCGAACGCGGTCGCCAGCACGAGCATGGCCAGGATCGGAGCGAAGGCACCGAGGTTCACGGGCAGCCTCCAACAGACCTCGAGCGTGGGGCCGACGGCGGCGGCGCCAGCCTATGGCCGCTCCGGGAGAGCACGCAAACTTGGGCGGGCACGACCCTCACCTCGAAGGGGCCAGTCGGACCAGGCCGCGGACGACGCGGTCGATGGCGTCGCCCCGGGCCGGCTCGTACAGGTTGGCAAGCAGCTTGAGCACCAGCTTCATCAGCGTCGGCCGGGGCAGACCGTACCGGGTGGCCAGCTTCATGAACCGTGGGTCGCCGATCAGGCGCACGAACAAACGGCCCACGGCGAAGTAGCTGCCGAAGCGCTGCTCGACCGCGGTCCGGTAGGCGAGCAGGCGCGTCCTGTCCCCCGAGGCGAGCGTGGCCAGGGCGGCCTGGGCGGCCAGCTCCCCCGACTCGAGCGCGTAGTCGATGCCCTCGCCGTTGAACGGGTTGACCAGCCCGGCGGCGTCGCCCACGAACAGCACCCCCCGGTGCACGGGAGGGTGGCGGCTGGCCCCCATGGGCAGGGGATGGGACCGCGGCCCGGCGGCCGCGTCGCCGGCGCCGAAGCCCCACTCCGGCCCCACCGTGGGCACCCACTCCTTGAGCAGCTGCCGGTAGTTGATGTTGCGGAAGTGGGCCGAGGTGTTGAGCAGCCCCACCCCGACGTTCACCGTCCCGTCGGCCAGCGGGAACACCCACCCGTAGCCGGGCAGGAGATCGTCGCCGCGGCGCAGCTCCAGGTAGGAGTCGATCCAGGGGTCGGTGTCGCGCCCGGAGCGGTAGTACTGGCGGATGGCCACCCCGATCGGGCGCTGGTCGTCGCGGCGCAGCCCGAGGGCCTGGGCGAAGCGGCTGGAGGCGCCGTCGGCCGCCACCACCACCTCGGCCCGGATGTCGAAGGGGTCCTCGCCCTCGCGCCGGACCACCGCCCCCCGGACCAGGCCCCGCTCGACCAGGGGCTCGACCACCTCGGTGGCCTCCCGCAGCTCGGCCCCGGCCTTGGCCGCGGTCCGGGCCAGCAGCTGGTCGAGGTCGGTGCGGGGCCGGGCCAGCCCGAAGGACGGGTAGTCCTCCAGCTCGGGCCAGGGCAGCTCGATCACGTGGCCGCCGCCGTGGACCTTCAGCCCGGCACTGCGCGACCAGCCCTGGTACTCCTCGCGCAGGCCCATGTGGTCCAGGGCCCGGACCGCCCTGGGGGTCAGCCCGTCGCCGCACACCTTGTCCCGCGGGTAGGTCTGCTTCTCCACCAGGCAGACGCGGGCGCCGGCGCTGGCCAGGTGGAACGCGGTCGCCGAGCCCCCTGGCCCACCGCCGATGACCAGCGCGTCGTAGGCGTCGCTCACCTCGCCTCCCAGCGGCCGCGTCCATTTGTGAATGGACGCACAAGTACGTCGACTGGAGTGTAGGGCGCGCAGTGTGTCACGGCAAACGGTGCCAGGCCATCACCTGGGGCCGGCGACCCCGCGGTGGAGGGCGACGATGCCGCCGGTGAGGTCGCGCCAGGCCACCTGCCCGAAGCCGGCCTCCTGGAGCCAGCGGGCCAGGCCGGGCTGGTCGGGCCAGGCGCCGATGGAGCGGGCCAGGTACTGGTAGGCCTCGGGGTCGGAGGTGAGGCGGCGGGCGGCCACCGGCATCAACCGGGTGAGGTACCGGCGGTACACCTCGCGGAACACCGGCACCACCGGGTGGGAGAACTCGCACACCACCAGGCGGCCGCCGGGGCGCAGCACGCGGTGGAGCTCGAGCAGGCCCCGGGCGGGCTCGGGCAGGTTGCGCAGGCCGAAGGCGATGGTCACCACGTCGACGCTGGCGTCCTCCAGGGGGAGCCGGAGGGCGTCCGCGGCCACGTAGCGGCCTGGGCCGGCCCGCCTGAGCATCTCCTGGGAGAAGTCCATGCCGGCGACCAGGGCGCCGGGGGCCAGCTGCTCCAGGTCGCGGGTCAGGGCGCCGGTGCCGGAGGCGACGTCGACGGCGAGCTCGCCGGCGGTCAGGTGGGTGGCGCGGGCGGCGGCCTGGCGCCAGGGCTTGTCCTGGCCGAGGGAGAACACGGTGTTGGCCAGGTCGTAGCGGGGGGCGACGCGGTCGAACATCCGCTGGACGCCCTCCGCGGTGCGCCGGGCTGCCGGTGTCTCGGACGGCTCGGCGGGGTTCGTCATCCTCACTACACCGTGGGGGGGCGGCGGACCGGGGTGGCCAGGACGACCGCGGTGCGGGTCCTGGCGACGCCGTCGATGCCCTGGAGGCGCTGGAGGACCTGGGACAGCTCGGCGATCGAGCGGGTCCTCACGACCAGGAGGTGGCTGTCCTCGCCGGCGACGCTGTAGGCGCTCTCGACCTGGGGGATCGCGGCCAGGGCAGCCTCGGTCGCGGCCGCGTCCATGGAGTCACTGGGGAGGACGCTGACCAGGGAGAGGACGCCGAGGCCGAGGAGCTCGGGGGCGACTTCGGCGTGGTAGCCGCGGATGACGCCGCGGGCTTCGAGGCGGTGGACGCGTTCGTGGACCGAGGCGGCGGACAGGCCGACGGCCTTGCCGATGTCGGTGTAGGTGCCCCGGGCGTTGGCCTGGAGGGCTCGGACGATGGCCAGGTCGGTGTCGTCGAGGGAGGCGCGGACGGGTTCGGGGCCCTCGTGGATGGGGACGACTTTGTTCGGCAGATCTGCCGTTCTCTTCGAACGCTTTGGCCTGTCGGGCACTGGCGGGTCTCGATTCGTTCGGGTATACCGCACCGAACTGGTCCTGGGGGATCGTACCCGGGCTCCTACCGGCCGCCGTAGCTGTGCAGGCCGACGATGACGGTGTTGACGGCGTAGAAGTTGAACAGCAGGGTGGCCAGGCCGACGATGGCCAGCCAGGCGGCCCGGCGGCCGCGCCAGCCGGCGGTGGCGCGGGCGTGCAGGTAGGCGGCGAACACCGTCCAGCTGATGAACGACCAGGTCTCCTTGGGGTCCCAACCCCAGTAGCGGCCCCAGGCCGACTGGGCCCAGATGGCGCCGGCGATGATGGCGAAGGTCCAGATGGGGAAGCCGAAGGCGATCGTCCGGTAGGCCAGGTGGTCGAGGGTGTCGGCCGACGGCAGCCGGTCCCAGACACCGGCGTGGCGGGCCACCGCCTGGTCGACCTCGACCCGGTCGGCGGTGCGGGCGGCCCCGGCGACCAGCGGCGGGGCCGGCGGGCGCCGGCGGCGCTCCACCCGGTCCTTGACCAGGTACAGGATGCTGAACACGGCGCCGAGGCACAGCACCGAGGAGCCGGTGATGGCCGCGGCCACGTGGATGACGATCCAGCGGGAGTTGAGGGCCGGCACCAGCGGGCCCGCCGGCACCCGGAAGACCAGGCCGCCCAGGCCCATGGCCAGCACCGCCGGGAGCAGCACGAACACGCCCAGGGGGCGGATCTCGGGCCGCCGCCGCACCCAGACGAGGAAGCCGGTCACGGTGATGATCCCGACGATGATCGAGAACTCGTACATGTTGCCCCACGGCACCCGGTGGACGGCCAGCCCACGGGTGGTGGCCGCGCCGACGTTGGCGGCCAGCCCGGCCACGGTCACGGCCAGGCCGGCCACCCCCAGCCAGCGGGGCCGGTAGGCGAACTCGAGCCCGAACAGGGTGGCCGCGACCACGTAGCTGAGCACGGCCAGCCAGACCAGCGTGTCGGAGGTGGTGGCCAGGTCGCCCGGGGTCATGGGCGGGTCTCCTCTGCTGCGGCGCGGTCCTTGGCGCCGTTCAGCGTACCTCGATCCTCCGGGGGGCTCGGCGTGAGTCCCCCGGACCCCCGTTCCACCTGCGCGGCCAGTCGGGCCAGCTCGCCCTCGAAGGCGGCCTTGCCCTGGAGGGCCAGGCCGGCCAGCTCCACCCGGGTGGTGCCCGGCCCGGCGGGGACGGCCCGGACCCACACCCGGCGGCGGGTCACGTACAGGGAGGGGACCAGGCCGCACAGCAGCAGGGCGGCGCCCACCGCCACCACCGGCACCCCCGGGTCGCGGGCCAGGGTGAACACGCTGTACTGCTTGAGGTCGGTGAACGACACCACCATGCCGTTGGCCAGCCTGCCCGACTGGCCGGGCCCGAGCAGCAGCGGCCGGTCCCCCAGCGGCCGCAGCCGGGAATGGTCGAGGCTGAACACGCTCTGGGCCCGGTCGGCCTGGAGGTCGCCCTGGTAGGCGAGGACGACCAGGACCGGCCGGGACAGGCGGGGGTCGTTGCAGAAGTCCATGCCCGGTGGGCAGTCGGGGGCGGTGCGCAGCCCGGTGAACAGCACCACCTGGAGGCCGACCTGGGGCGTGGAGCGGGTGACCTTGACCGCGCCGTTGGAGACCTCCGAGGCCGGGTCGCGCAGGGTCAGGACCTCCTGGGGGGCCAGCAGCTCGCGGCCGTTCCGGTCCTGGACCCGCACCACCGGGACATAGCCGTAGTCGGACTGGAAGACCCGCACCCCGTCCACGGTCATGGGCCGGTTGGGGGCGACCGGCTGGGACTGGAGCTGGCGGCCGTCCAGGTCGAGCGCGGTCAGCCGGGAGACGAACGCCCGCGGGGTGTTGTTGGCGTAGAAGGAGTTGGTGAAGTCGTCGAGCCGGAGCTGGAAGGGGGCCAGGCGCTCGGGGCCGAAGAAGCGGCCGGGGCTGAAGCTGTCGTACCCGACCCGGGCGTTGGCCCAGGTCTCGCCCTCGACGATGGCCGCCTGGCCGCGGTACCCGTAGCCCTTGCCGTAGGCCAGGCCGACGAGCAGCACCAGCAGCGACACGTGGAACAGCATGCTGGCCGCCTCGCGCAGGTAGCCCTTTTCCGCGGCCAGCTGGCCGTCGTGGGTGGCCAGGCGGAAGCGGTGGCGGCGCAGGACCCGGCGGGCGGCCGCCATGGCCTCGTCGGGCGGCGCCGAGGTCTCGAAGGTGGCCCGGGTGCGGTAGCGGGCCAGGTCGCCGCCGCGGGGCGGCCGGGAGCGGAGCACCCGCACCAGGGCCCGGGTCCGCGGCACCAGGCAGGCGACCAGCGCCCCCAGCAGCGCCAGGTAGATGGCCATGTACCAGGCCGAGCCGAAGACGTCGAACAGTCCCAGGCGCTCCAGCACCGGGGCCAGGGCCGGGTGGTCGGCGAAGTACTGGTCGACCCGCTGGGGGCTGACGCCCTCCTGGGGGAAGAGGCTGCCCAGGATCGAGGCCGCGGCCAGGACCACCAGCAGGACCAGGGCGGTCCGCATGGAGCGGTACTCGCGCCAGGCCTGGCGGAGGGTGTCGCCCAGCCCGGGCCGGCGCGGCGGCCGGTCGGGGCGGGCGGCGGGGGGACGGACGTCGACGGCCAAGGACACGGACCTCGCTAGATGGGCAGGGAGATCGACCCGGACCAGATCTTGAGCTGGGTCAGCAGCGTGTCCCAGAGCCCGGTGAGCAGCAGCAGGCCGATCACGACCAGCATCCCGCCCCCGGCCACCTCGAACAGGCGGAAGCGGGCCTTCAGGGCCGGGAACCGCCCCATGGCCCGCCGGAAGCCGAGGGCGGCGACCAGGAACGGCAGGCCGAGCCCGAGCGAGTAGGCGAACAGCAGCAGCGCCCCGCGGCGGGCCCCGCCGCCTCCGACGGTGGCCAGGCCGAGCACCGCCCCCAGGGTCGGGCCGATGCAGGGCGTCCAGCCGAGCCCGAAGACCATCCCCAGGGGCAGGGCGCCGGCCAGCCCGCCCGGGACCTTGTCGGCCCGCAGGCGCCGCTCCCGGTACAGGAAGCCGGGCTTGATCACCCCGGCCAGGAACAGGCCCATGATGATCACCAGCACCCCGGCGACCCTGGTGACCAGGCTCCGGTTCAGGACCAGCCAGGAGGTGACGGCGCCAAGGGCCGCCCCAAGGGCCACGAACACCAGCGAGAACCCGAGCACGAACAGCGCCGCCCCGGCCACCACCCGGCCAGCCTTGCGGTCGCCGTGCTGCTCCACGTCCTGGCCGGTCACCCCCGACATGTAGGAGAGGTAGCCGGGGACCAGCGGCAGCACGCACGGGGAGGCGAACGACACGAACCCGGCCAGGACGGCCACGGCCAGGGCGACCATGACGTTGCCGTCGACCACGATCTGCTGCGCCTGCTCCGCCCAGCTCATGTCAGGTCACCCGCTCGACCAGGTCGGTGAGGAGGGCGGCCTGGCGTTCGGGGTCGTCGCCGGGCAGGGCCCCGAACACCCGGGCCGCGACCCGGCCCTGGGCGTCAACGACCAGGGTGTAGGGCGGGGCCGGGGGGCCGAGGGCGCCGAGCCGGGCCGACAGCACGGCCGGCCGGTCGAACAGCGACGGGTAGCCGACCTGGAACTCTTCCAGGTAGGAGGCGGCCGCCCCGGCGTCGTCGCGGATGTTGATCCCGACCATGCGCACGTCCCGCCCGGCCAGGGCCTTGCTGGCCAGCTCCAGCCCCTCCTGCTCGGCCCGGCAGGGCCCGCACCAGGACGCCCAGAAGTTCAGCACCAGCGGGCGGCCGCGCAGGCTGGCCAGGTCGATCGTCTGGTCGTCGAGGGTGGTGCCGGTGAAGGCGGGCAGGGGCCGGCGCTGGCCGGCGGGGATCGTGGCCACGCTCGAGGAGACCGCCGCCACCTGGCCCGTGCCGGCCTCGGGGACCAGGCCCGTCCCGCCGCCGCCGGCCAGTGTCACCAGGGCGGCCACGGCGGCCACCGCGACCACGGCCACCACGGTCAGGGTGGTGCGGCGCGACATGGCGACCTCGGGCATGCTCGACGATGTTGGACGGGCTTCGAGTGTAGCCGCCAGTGCCCGAATGCAATGCTAGGATGCGTGGCAGCGGGGGACGTTCGGGTCACTCGACGCTGGAGGCAACAGGGGTGTCGCTGGTTCGGCCGAAGGACGAGGGCGAGCGCTGGGTCAAGCTCACGCTCATCACCATGGGCATCTGGGTTGCCCTGTTCGTGACCATGGCCGTGATCCCGTCGTTCTGGCTCTATTTCGCCGACGGCACGCTCAAGTGGACGAACACGTTCTCCATCCCCTACGGCTTCGGCGAGCTGGAGCTGCCCATGCAGGCGGTGCGGGACGTGGTCGTGGTGGTCTGGTACGGCGTGGCCCTCGGCGCCTTCGGCCTGGCCATCCACCTGTACAACAAGCGCAACCCCAAGACGCTGCCGTCCGGTGAGGAGAAGCGCGAGGCCACTGGTGGCTACAAGTAGTAGGCGGCGCGAGAGGATCGACCGGTGAACCCGAACAAGCCCAGCATGCACGACGACTACACCCTGGCCACGGTCGACCCCAACTGGCTCCAGGAGCGGGTGAAGCCCCGGCGGCACATCGCCCTCTCCCCCGAGCTCTGCATCCTCTGCCGCGCCTGCGAGGACGTCTGCCCCTGGGACTGCATCTACATGCTGGCCCCGGACATCGTGGCCGACGGCCAGAGCCAGGAGGTCACCACCCTCGCCCAGACGTCGCACGCCCTGTTCGTGATCGACGACAACGAGTGCGTGCGCTGCGGCATCTGCATCGACCGCTGCCCCACCGGCGCCCTGTGGTACGCGCGGGTGGGCGAAGGCAAGGCGGCGGCCAAGGGATAGTGGGTCATCGTGGGTTCTTCGACGAGGAGTGACGCGTGGCGCTGAAGCTGCGGCCGCCCAAGCCCCCCAAGCCGGGCGACCTCTGGAAGCAGACCAGGGAGTCCCAGGTCTGGAGGTCCATCTTCCGGCCCGGGTCGATCTACCGGGCCGGGTACCGCGACACCTCCAGGGACCGCGCCCTGGCCATGATGAACAACGTGCTGTACCACCTGCACCCGGTGAAGGTGAAGCGGCACGGGCTGAAGCTGACCTACACCTTCTGCCTCGGCGGGCTCTCGTTCTTCCTGTTCATCCTGCTCACCATCACCGGCATCTTCCTGATGTTC
>Ga0081538_10005082_pt1 | contig 11949 bp, 8 predicted proteins | sample TabmetS5T2R1_FD_71022 | JGI IMG/M metagenome (GOLD analysis project Ga0081538, IMG submission 71022) | Tabebuia heterophylla rhizosphere microbial communities from the University of Puerto Rico - S5T2R1 | ecosystem: Host-associated > Plants > Roots > Rhizosphere ... | reverse complement strand
CGACGAGCGCCGCGAGACGTTCTTCGCCTGGCTCAACCTGTTCGTGGCCTCGATGCTGGTGCTGGTGCTGGCCCAGAACTTCCTGGTCATGTTCCTCGGCTGGGAGGGCGTCGGCCTGTGCTCCTACCTGCTCATCGGCTTCTGGTTCAACCGCCCGCTGCCGGTGGTCAACCCGCTCGGCCGGCTGGTGGCCGGCGAGCCCGACGACCGCCAGGAGGTGTGGGCGCCACCCGCCGCCAAGAAGGCGTTCCTGGCCAACCGCATCGGCGACGCCGGCTTCCTGGTGGCGATGTTCCTGATCTTCGCCACCGTCGGCAGCCTCGACTTCGACGACGTCTTCGGCCGCGCCAGCGGCCTGGCGACCGCCACCGCCACCGCCATCGCGCTGCTGCTGTTCCTGGCCTGCACCGGCAAGAGCGCCCAGTTCCCGCTGTACGTCTGGCTGCCGGACGCGATGGCCGGCCCCACGCCGGTGTCGGCGCTGATCCACGCCGCCACCATGGTCACCGCCGGGGTGTTCCTGGTGGCCAGGACCCACTCGCTGTTCGAGGCCTCCGGCACCGCCCAGACGGTGGTGGTGGTCGTCGGGGCGTTCACCGCGCTGCTGGCGGCGATCATCGCCATCGGCCAGGACGACCTCAAGAAGATCCTCGCCTACTCGACCGTGTCGCAGCTCGGCTACATGTTCATCGGCGTCGGGCTGGGACCGATCGGCTACGCCGCCGGCATGTTCCACCTGGTCACCCACGCCTTCTTCAAGGCCCAGCTGTTCCTCGGCGCCGGGTCGGTGATGCACGGCAACGACGACGACGTCGACGTCAAGCACTTCGGCGGGCTGCGGTCGGTCATGCCGGTGACCTTCTGGACCACCGTGGCCGCCTGGGCGTCCATCATCGGCGTGCCGCTGACGGCCGGGTTCTACTCCAAGGACCAGGTCCTCGCGGCCGCCTTCGAGCACGGCGGGGTGGGCCGGCTGGCCTGGGTGGTCGGCGTGCTCACCGCGGGCCTGACCGGCTTCTACATGTCGCGCCTGCTGTTCCTCACCTTCTTCGGCGAGCGCCGCTGGCCCGACGGCCGCCATCCCCACGAGTCCCCGCCGGTCATGACGCTCCCGCTGGTGGTGCTCGGCGTGCTCGCGCTGGTGGCCGGGTTCGCCCTCAGCACCTTCACCGGCGAAGGCGGCCGCATCCAGGTGTTCCTGGAGCCGGTGCTGGGCGGGCCCGAGCACTACGAGACCACCGCCACCGCCTTGGGGCTGAGCGCGGTCGCCACCGGCATGGCCGCGGTCGGCGCCGGCGTCGCCTGGCTGCTGTACGGCAGCCGCCGGGTCGACTGGCTGGCGGTGCGGGCGCGCTTTGCCGCGCCCTGGCGGGCGCTGGCGGAGCGGCTCTACGTCGACCAGGCCTACGAGTTCGTCACCGTCACCTTCGGCCGCGCCCTGGCCGCCTTCCTGGCCGTCACCGTCGACCAGCGGCTCATCGACGGCGCCGTCAACGGCGCCGCCGAGCTGGTCGGCGACGGCGCCCGCAGCGGCCGCCGCCTCCAGTCCGGCCTGGTCCGCACCTACGCCCTCGGCGTGCTCGGCGGCGCCGTGCTGATCGTCGCCTTCCTCGTCTTCCGACCATGACCCGACCCGCCCTGGAGCCGTCGCCGTGCTGCTGACCGCCGCGCTGTTCGCCCCGCTGGCCGGGGCCGTCCTGCTCGCCGCGGTGCCCGCCGCCCGCCAGCAGGCGGCCCGCTGGCTGGCGCTTGCGGCCAGCCTGGTCGCGCTGGCGCTGGCCGTGGCCCTCGCCGTCCGCTTCCGCGCCGGCGAGGCCGGCTTCCAGCTCGGCGTGACGGCCGACTGGGTGCCGTCGTTCGGGGTCCGCTACCGCGTCGGGGTGGACGGCGTCAGCCTGCCGCTGGTGCTGCTCACCACCGTGCTCACGCCGCTGGCGATCGCCGGCTCCTGGCGCAGCGCCGAGCGGCCGCGCGGCTACCTCGCCCTGCTGCTGGTCCTGGAGACGGCCATGCTCGGGGTGTTCGTCAGCCTGGACCTGTTCCTGTTCTACGTGTTCTGGGAGGCGGTGCTGGTCCCCGCCTACTTCCTGATCGGCTCCTACGGCGGGCAGCGGCGGGTCTACGCGGCGGTCAAGTTCTTCATCTACACGCTGGCCGGCGGCCTGCTGATGCTGGTCGGCATCATCGCCCTGTTCTACCTGCACCAGAAGGCCACCGGGACGCCGAGCTTCGACTACGACGCCCTCCGCGACCTCGACAAGGCGCCGGCCACCCAGCGCTGGCTGTTCGCCGCCTTCTTCGCCGCCTTCGCCATCAAGACCCCGGTGTGGCCGTTCCACACCTGGCTGCCCGACGCCTACACCGAGGCGCCGACCACCACCACCGTGCTGCTGGCCGGCGTCATGTCCAAGCTCGGCGTCTACGGGTTCCTGCGCTTCTCGCTGCCGCTGTTCCCCGACGCCGCCCGCGACCTCCAGCCGCTGCTGCTCACCCTGGCGGTGATCGGCATCCTCTACTGCGCGCTGGTCGCGGCCGTGCAGCGGGACTTCAAGACGCTGGTGGCCTACTCGTCAGTGTCGCACCTGGGGTTCATCGTGCTCGGCGTGTTCGCCCTCAACCTCCAGGGCCTCCAGGGCGGGGTGTTCTACATGGTCGCCCACGGCCTGCTCATCGGCGGGCTGTTCTTCGTCACCGGCATGCTCGAGGAGCGCCGCGGCACCCGCCGCATCGACGAGTTCGGCGGGCTCCAGCGGTCGGCGCCCCGCATGGCCGGGATCATGCTGGTCATCACCCTCGGCGCCGTCGCCCTGCCCGGCCTGGTCGGCTTCGTCGGCGAGTTCCTGACCCTGCTGGGCGCGTTCCTGGCCAACCGCGCCTACGCGGTGCTCGCCGCCGCCGGGGTGATCCTCGGCGCCGTCTACCTGCTCTGGGCCTACCAGCGGATGTGGCACGGGACGCTGGAGCGGGACGAGAACCGCGCCGTCGGCGACCTCACCGGCCGGGAGTGGGCGGTCCTGGCCCCGCTGGTCGCCGCCATCGTCGTCCTCGGCCTGTTCCCGCGCCCGCTGCTGGAGCGGGTGGAGCCGTCCGCCCAGCGCGTCGTCGAGCAGACCCGACAACTCAGTCCCTGACCCCGGAGGAGCCACGTGCACCTGCTGGCCCAAGCCGCCGAGCCGATCCCCGTGCCGCGGGTCGACTGGCGCGCGATCGCCCCGGAGCTGGCCCTGGCCGGCGCCGGGGTGGTGCTGCTGCTGGTCGTCACCTTCTGGCCGGGCGCCCGGCGCGGCCTGCTCGCCGGCCTCACCCTCGCCGGGCTGGCGGTGGCGGCCGGGCTGACCGCCTGGAACTGGGACCTGGCCAGGGTGGCCTTTGACGGCGCCGTGTCGCTGGACGGGATCACCCGCTACGCCAGGGTGGTGCTGCTGGCGGTGGGCGCCCTCGCCACCCTGATGGCGGCCCAGGGCCGCAGGACCGACACGGACGAGGAGTCCGCCGAGGAGGAGGCGCCGCCGGAGATCTTCCCGCTGCTGCTGTTCGCGCTCACCGGCATGGTGCTGCTGGCCGCCGCCTCGGACCTGCTGGTGGTATTCATCGCCCTGGAGATCCTGTCGCTCAGCCTGTACGTGATGGCGGGGGAGACCCGGCGCAGGGCCGCCCAGGAGGCGGCGATGAAGTACTTCCTGCTGGGGGCGTTCTCGTCGGCGTTCCTGCTGTACGGCATCGCGCTGTGCTACGGGGCGACCGGCACCACCAACCTGCTCGGCATCGCGCGCGCCAGCATCGACCCCACCGACGACGGCACCCTGCTGCTGGCCGGCATCGGCCTGCTCGCGGTCGGCTTCCTCTTCAAGGTGGCCGCGGTCCCGTTCCACATGTGGACCCCGGACGTCTACCAGGGGGCGCCCACCCCGGTGACCGCGTTCATGGCCGCCGGCACCAAGGCGGCGGGCTTCGCGGTCTTCCTGCGGGTGTTCGCCGGCGCCCTCGGCGGCATGGTGGTGTCGTGGCGGCCGGTGATCGCCGCGGTGGCGGTGGTCACCATGCTGGTCGGCGCCGCGCTGGCGGTGGTGCAGACCGACCTCAAGCGCATGCTCGCCTACTCGTCGATCTCGCACGCCGGCTACCTGCTGGTCGGCGTGGCCGCGGCCGCCACCGTGCCCGCCGGCATCTCCGCGTCCATGTTCTACCTGCTCGCCTACGCCTTCATGGTCATGGGGGCGTTCATGGTGGTGCAGTACGCCTCGCGGCTGGGGCCGCCCGACACCGAGCCCGGCGAGATCGGGGAGCGGTCCAGCCTCGACGACTACCGCGGGTTCGCCCGCCGCCACCCGTGGGTGGGCGCGCTGCTGGCGCTGTTCATGCTCGCCCTCACCGGCATCCCGCCGCTGTCCGGCTTCTGGGCCAAGTACTACGTGTTCCTGGCCGGCATCGAGGCCGGGCTCACCTGGCTGGTGGTGGTCGCGGTGGTCAGCTCGGTGATCTCCGCGTTCTTCTACCTGCGCGTGCTGGTGGTGGCCTACCTCCAGGAGCCGGCCGCCGAGGCCGAGGCGGCGGCCGGCCGGGCGCCCGCCCTCGGCCTGGCCCTCGGGCTGGCCGGCGTGCTCACCGTCGCCATCGGCCTGGCCCCGGAGGTGCTGGTCGACGCCGCCCGGACCGCCGAGAGGATCCTCGGGTAGTGCGCGCCGCCGACTCCGGCACCACGCCGGACGCGGGCCTGGCCGAGATCCAGGCGCGGGTGCGGGCGGGCCTGGCGCGGGTCGAGGAGGCCCTGCGGGACGCGGTGGCCACCGCCGACCCGTTCGTGCAGGAGGCCGCCGGCTACCTGCTCGCCGCCGGCGGCAAACGTCTGCGGCCCACGCTGGTGCTGCTGGCCGGCCACACCGGCGACCCCGCCAATCCCCGGCTGGTGGGCGCCGCGGTCGCCATCGAGCTGACGCACCTGTCCAGCCTCTACCACGACGACGTCGTGGACGAGGCCGAGGTGCGCCGCGGCGCCAGCTCGGCCAACGCCCGCTACGGCAACAAGGTGGCCGTGCTCACCGGCGACTACCTGTTCGCCCGCGCCTCCGAGGTGACGGCCGGGCTCGGCACCGAGGCGACGCGCGTGCTCGCGCACGCCATCGCCCGGCTCGCGCAGGGCCAGATCCGCGAGGCCCGCGGCCCCGCCGCCGGCGAGGACCCGGTCGAGCACTACCTGGCCGTGCTCGCCGACAAGACCGGCGCGCTCATCGCCGCCGCCTGCCGGCTCGGCGGGCTCCTCGCCGGCGCATCGGCAAACACGGTCGAGGCGCTCACCGAGTACGGCGAGCGGGTCGGCCGCGCCTTCCAGCTCGGCGACGACCTGCTCGACATCACCGCCGAGACCGCCGTGGCGGGCAAGGCGCCAGGCGGCGACCTGCGCGCCGGGGTCCGCACCCTGCCGGTGCTGTACCTGCTGCGGCGCGGCGGGCCGGCGGCGGCGCGGCTGGCGGCGGTCCTGGACGGCGACCACGACGACGGGTCGGTCGCCGAGGCCCTCGACCTGCTGCGCGCCTCGCCGGCCATGGCCGAGGCCCGCCGCGCCGCCCAGGCCGACGTCGACGCCGCCAAGGCCGCCCTCGCCGCCCTGCCGGCGTGGCCGGTCCGCAGCGCCCTCGAGGAGGTCGCCGACCGGGTCCTCGACCGGGAGGTCTGATCCGGTTACGATCGGCCGACTGGTGGGATGCTGCTCAAGACGCCGTTCCGGCTGATCCATTTCCCGGGGGTGGCGCTGGCGATCGCCGGCGCCGCCCTCGTGCTTGCGGCCGTCACCGTGTCGACCCGGCTGTTCCTGCCCGCCGCCGGGGACGCCGCCCTCGAGCAGGACCTGAGCCGGGTCGGCGGCCCGGCGCTGTCGGTGGTGATGTTCTCCTCCTTCGGGCCCAATGAGCTGTCCGCGCTCTCCGGCCAGGTCGAGCGGGTGGTGTCCGGCCGGGCGCCGCGGCTCGGCGACCCCGTCCGCACCCTGCTCGGCCCGACGGTCCCGGTGAGTTCGGGAACCGCCTCGGCGCCGGTGCAGCTCGCGGCCAGGGACGGCTTCGCCGGCCACGTCCGCCGGCTCGCCACCGCCCGGGGGGGGACAGCGGCCGGCGACGGCGTCTGGGTGGCGGAGTCGGTCGCCACGGCCCTGCGGCTGCGTCCCGGCCAGGCCATCACCGTCGGCGCCAAGCCGCGGGCCCGCACCCGCGTCGCCGGCATCTACCAGGACCTGACCGCCGGCGACCAGCTGCTCGACCCGTTCTGGTCGCCCCTGTCGGGCGCCCTGAGCGTGCAGCAGGCCGACCAGCCGCCGGCGCCGCTGCTGCTGGCCGAGCCGGCGCCACTGGCCGAGCTCGGCAGGCAGCTCGAAGCCTCCGGGCGGCTGGAGTGGAACTGGTACCTGCCGCCCGGGCGGCCCACCGTGCCGGCGGTCGAGACGCTGGTGCCGCAGATCGAGCGGGTGCGGCTGGACGTCTCCGACCCGCTGAGCCTGTTCGCCGCCCGGCAGGCCACCGCCAGCTCGCCGCTGGCGGACGCGGTCGCCAGCGCCCGTGCCACCGAGGTCGCCCTCACCGGGCCGGTCGAGACGATCTCGGTGACCGGCCGCGTGCTCGCGCTCGCCCTGCTGGCCGCCGCCGGACTCTACGGGGTCAAGCGCCGCCGCGGCGAGGTGCTGCTGCTGACCGCCCAGGGGGTCGGCGGCGCCCGCCTCGCCGCCCGCACGGTGGTGGAGGCGCTGCTGCCACTGCTGGCCGGCGGGGCGCTCGGCTGGCTGCTGGCGGTCGGCCTTGCCGGCGTCCTGACCCCCACCGGCGAGCCGCAGCCGCAGGCGCTGGCCGCGGCCAACCTGGAGGTGCTGGTCGCCCTCGCGGTCGGCCTGCTGCTGCTGGCGGCGGTGACCTGGGCCTCGGTCCAGGCCGAGGAGCGCGAGCGCTCCGGGCGCCTCCGCCAGCTGCTGGCCAGGCCGCTGTGGGAGGCGCTGCTGCTGGTGCTGGCCGCCGCGGCCCTCTACGAGCTCCAGACCCGCGGCGCCCAGCCGGTGCAGACGGCGGGCGAGCCGGCGCGGGTGGACCGCTTCCTGGTGCTGTTCCCGCTGCTGCTGATCGCCGGGCTCGCCGGCCTGGCCGCCCGCGGCGCCGGCCGGCTGCTGGCCGGCGGGACCCGGCCGCTGCGGGCCGGCGCCCGCCCCCGCCCGGCCGCGTTCCTGGCCGGGCGCCGGCTGGCCGCCGCGCCCCGGCTGGTGGTGCTGCTGGTGACCGGCTCGGCGCTGGCCATCGGCATCCTCGGCTACGCGGGCATCCTGGTCGCCTCCACCCGGTCGGCCGCCCTCGACAAGGCCCGCGTCCTGGTGGGCAGCGACGCCAGCCTGTCCACCAGGGCGGCCGCCGAGGGCCTGGACGGCGCTGGCCTGGCCGCCACCAGGGTCCAGCGGCTGGGCGGCCTCACCCTGGTGCCCGACGGCGTTGCGGTCGACCTGCTCGCCGTCGACCCGTCGACCTTCGCGGCCGCCGTCCACTGGGACGCGGCCTGGTCCGGTGAGCCGCTGGGCGTGCTGCTGGACCACCTGGACGCCGACCCGCCCGCGGCCGGCCGCGTGCCCGCGCTGCTGGCCGGCCCGGCGGTGCCGGCCTTCAACGCGGTCGAGCTCGGCGCCGCCGACGTCCCGGTCGCCATGGTGGGCCGCGCGGCGGCGTTCCCCGGCATGGGCCGCGCCGACCGCCCGCTGCTGGTCGTCTCCGCCGAGCGGCTGTCGCGGTGGGCCGTCGCCCTCGGGGTCAGGATCACCGGCGGGCACGAGGTCTGGACCAGGGAGGACCCGGCCGCCGTGGCGGCCGTCCTGCGCGAGGCCGGGACCGTCCCCGAGGCCACCCGCACCGCCGCCACGGTCATGCGCACGCCCGCCTTCCTGGCGGTGTCGTGGACGTTCTCCATGCTCCAGGCCCTCGGGGCGCTGGCCGGGCTGGTCGCCCTGGTCGGCCTGGTGCTGTACGCGCAGGCGCGCCAGCGCGGCCGGCTGGTCGCCTACGCGCTGGCCAGGCGCATGGGGCTGTCCCGCGGGGCGCACCTGCGCTCGGTCGCGCTGGAGCTGGCCGCGATGCTGCTGTTCAGCTTCGCCCTCGGCGTCGGCCTGGCGCTGGTCACCTCCCTGCTGGTGTACCGCCGGCTGGACCCCATGCCGGAGCTGCCGCCCGGGCTGCACCTGGTGCTGCCGGGCGCCGTGCTCGGGCTGACCCTGCTGGGCGTGGCCGTGGCCGCGCTGGCCGGCGCCCTGCTGGTGCAGCGCGGCGCCGACCGCGCCAACGTCGCCGAGGTGATGCGCCTTGCCGGCTGACCCCCCCGCCGCGGGCGCCGCGCCGGCCGCCGTCTGCGCCGGGCTGGTCAAGATCTACTGGACCGCGACCGGCGAGGTGCACGCGCTCAAGGGGGTGGACGCGCGCTTCCCGGCGGCGGCGGTCAGCGCGGTGGTCGGGCCCTCCGGGTCGGGCAAGTCGTCGCTGCTGCGGATCCTGGCCGGGCTGGACCGGCCCACCGCCGGGCAGGTGACCGTCGCCGGCCTCCAGCTCTCCGGGCTGTCGATCGGCAGGCTGCGCCGCCTGCGCCGCCGCCGGCTCGGCTACGTCTTCCAGCGGCCGGCCGACAACCTGGTCCCCTACCTGAACGTGGCCGAGCACCTGGAGCTGGCCGCCCGCCTGCGCCGCGTCCGCGACCACGACGGCGGCGACCTGCTCGAGCTGCTCGGGCTGGCCCAGCGGCGCCGCCACCTGCCCAGGCAGCTCTCCGGCGGCGAGCAGCAGCGGCTGGCGTTCGCCAGGGCGGTGGTCGGCGACCCGCCGCTGGTGGTCGCCGACGAGCCCACGGCCGAGCTGGACTCCGCCTCGGCCGCCGCGCTGCTGGAGGCCGTGCGGGCGCTGGCGGCCCGCGGCACCGCCCTGGTGCTGGCGACCCACGACCCGGCCGTGGTGCGCCTGTCGGAGCGGACCTTCTACCTGCGGCACGGCGCCATGGAGGCGGAGGCGACCGGGCAGGACGCCCTCTCGGTGATCGACGAGGCCGGCCGGGTCCAGCTCCCGCCCGAGGCGCTCAAGCTCTTCCCGGCCAGGCGGGCGCGGATCGGCGTGGAGCAGGGCCGGGTCTGGATCGGCCCGCCATGAGCCGGGACGGGCAGGTGGTGGTCGCGGCGGTCGGGCTGCGCAAGTCCTACCGGCGCGGCCCCGAGGAGGTGCGCGCCCTCCACGACGTGTCGCTCACCCTGCACGCCGGGGAGGTCGTCGCGCTGGTCGGCCCCTCCGGCTCCGGGAAGACCACCCTGCTCAACGTGGTCTGCGGCTGGGAGCGGCCCGACGCCGGGCGGCTCGACTGGGCGGACGGCGCCGGCGACCGGGCCTGGGACGAGCTGGCCGTGGTCCCCCAGGACCTCGGCCTCATCGACGAGCTCAGCCTCGCCGAGAACGTCGCCCTGCCCCTGTGGCTGCGCGGCCGGCTCCAGGCCGGCCAGGACCAGGCCACCGCGCTGCTGGAGCGGCTCGGCCTGGCCGCCAACGCCGGGCGCCTCCCGGCCGAGGTGTCCCTCGGCGAGCGCCAGCGGGCCGCGCTGGCCAGGGCGATGGTCACCGGGCCGCGGCTGCTGCTGGCCGACGAGCCCACCGGCCACCAGGACGCCGACTGGGCCCGCGCCGTGTTCGAGGCCGTGCGCTGGCTGGCCGGCCGCGGGAGCTGCTGCCTGATCGCCACCCACAGCCAGGAGTTCCTGGCCCGCGTGGACCGCATCCTCACCATCCGCGACGGCGAGCTGACCGGGGAGCCCGGCGGGTAAACCCGCACGGCCCCCTCCGGGCACGTAGAGGGTAGGAGACACACCAGCGAGCGACAGGGACGCGATGGCGGTGCCCGAGGCGCGGGTCGAGCCCGGCGAGCGCGCCGGCGAGCGGTTCGAGGCCTTCTACGTCCGCGAGTACCGCGGGATCGTGCGGCTCGCCTACGCCCTGTCCGGGAGCCGTCTGGCCGCCGAGGACATCGCCCAGGACGTCTTCTTGCGTGCCTACCTCGACTGGCCGCGGATCCGGCGCCCGGCCGCCTGGGTCCGCAAGGTCACGGTGCGCCGGGCCGGGCGGGCGGCGCGGCGGCGGCTGCTGGAGGCGCGCGCGCTCGCCCGGCTGCTCGCCGGCAGGGGCCCGGCCGTCGCCGAGCTGCCGCCGCACGACGCCGAGGTGTGGCGGGCGGTCCGGGCCCTGCCCAGGCGGCAGGCCCAGGTGATCGCGCTGCGCTACGTGGCCGACGCCTCGGTGGCCGAGATCGCCGAGACGCTCGGGCTGGCCAAGGGGACCGTCAAGGCGCAGCTCCACCGCGGCAGGCAGGCCCTGGCGGCCCGGCTCGGCACGGCGACGGAGGGCGAGCGATGAGCCCGGAAGGGCCCGGTGCCGGGATGAGCGAGGAGCGGCTGCGCAGCGCCGCGGAGGCGCTGCACCGCAGCGTGGCGGAGGTGGACGTGATGGAGCGGCTGGAGCGGCTCGAGGGCCGCCGGCGGCGGTACCGCGCCACCGGCGTGGCCGTGGCGGTCCTGCTGGTCGCCGCCGTGGCCGGGGCGGTGGCGCTGGCCGCCAGGCAGGCCGGTGGCCCGGCGCCGCTGACCCGGCCGGCGACCACCGCGCCCGGCCCGGCGCCCGCGGGGACGGTGGTCGCGACCATCCCGGTCCAGGGGCGCCCCAGCGGGGTGGCGGTCGGCGGCGGCGCCGTCTGGGTGGCCACCGGCGGCGCCGACCGCAGCCGCGTGGTGCGCATCGACCCGGCCAGCAACCGGGTCATGGCCACCGTCGCCGTGCCGCTCGGGCAGGCCGAGCTGGCGGTCGGGGCGGGCGCGGTGTGGGTGGCGTCCTCCTCGGACAACAGCGTCATCCGCATCGACCCGGCCACCGACCGGGTCGATGCCACCATCGACGTGGGCCGCCAGCCGTCGGGCATCGCGGTCGGCGCCGGCTCGGTGTGGGTCGCCAACGCGCTCGACGACACGGTCTCCCGGATCGACCCGGCCAGCAACCAGGTGGTGGCGACGATCCCGATCCCCGGCCAGGGGTCGGCGTTGTCGGTGGCGGCCGCCGGCGGGTCGGTGTGGGTGTCGGGCAACTACGGCCTCCACCGCATCGACCCGGCCGGCAACCGCGTGACCCCGGTCGACGTCTGCTGCGGCGAGGTGGCCGCCGGCGCCGGCGGTCTGTGGGTGGCCATGGGCATGGACCGCACCGTGCTGCGGCTCAACCCCGCGACCGGCAGGGTCCTGGCGAGGATCCCGGTGCCTCCGACCGGTGGGTCGGAGGGCCCCTTCCACATCGCCGCCGCCGGCGGCGCCGTCTGGGTGACCAGCGAGACCGTGCAGCCCAAGCCCGGCGACCCCAGCCTGCTGTGGCGGGTCGACGCGGCCGGCGGCCGCTTCGCCGGCACCCTGCGGGTCGGGACCGTCGGCCGCAACCACGTCACCCCCACGGTGGCCGCCGGCCCGGGCGCCGTGTGGGTCACCGTCGGCGACGCCGACGCGGTGCTGCGCATCCGGCCCTGACCGCGGGCCGGCAGAGTAGCCCGCCAGGCCGAAGCGGCCGGCGCGCCCGGCCGGCGGTCTGAGCGTCCGCCGCCGCGCTTGTTCATTCGTGCGAAAACCGCCGTCTACCTGCGCGCCCGCGTTGGCCGGCCGCGCGCCCACTGGACTAGAATCGGCACCACCTATGACCACGTATTTCCAAGCCTACGGCACGCTCGCGGCCCTGCTGGCGCTGGCGGTCGCCTTCGTGGCGGTCGCCTTTGGCGCCAACCGGCTGCTGCGTCCCAACCGCCCGACCTCCGCCAAGCTCACCACCTACGAGAGCGGCATGGACCCGGTCGGCACGGCCTGGTCGCAGACCCAGATCCGCTACTACGTGTTCGCGTTCCTGTTCGTCATCTTCGACGTGGAGAGCGTGTTCC
>Ga0081538_10005081_pt1 | contig 11950 bp, 9 predicted proteins | sample TabmetS5T2R1_FD_71022 | JGI IMG/M metagenome (GOLD analysis project Ga0081538, IMG submission 71022) | Tabebuia heterophylla rhizosphere microbial communities from the University of Puerto Rico - S5T2R1 | ecosystem: Host-associated > Plants > Roots > Rhizosphere ... | reverse complement strand
CATCGCGGCCGTGTCGAACAGGTCCACACCTGCCGACAGGCTGGCCTCGAAGGCCCGCCGCTCCTCCTCCGGTCCCGCCGTCCCCCCGTAGGCGAGCTTGGCCGGTCCCCACCGGCTCCTGCCCGAGGGGCTGCCCCAGGTCATCGCCCCAACGCCCAGCCTCGGCACCTCGAGGTCACTACGGCCCAGACGGATACGGTCGCTCATCCCCACACCATCCTCACCACGGGATGCCGGATTTGGCTTGGCCTCGGGTTGTCAGCTGTAACACGGCCGGCTCGGCGACGGTGTACTGAGTGTGGCGTACGTCGACCTAGGGAGAGTGCTCATAATGCACCTACGTCGGGCATCGCTCGTACTTCTGACTGCCGCTGTGCTCTGTCTGTCAGGGCTGGTCTCGGTGGCCGCGGCATCGCCGGCCGGGGTGACCGCGGCCAGCCCGGCGGAGCTGACCGCCATCTGCGAGGACCTGTTCGCCGGCGTCTACGAGACCCCGAGCAGCGAACCGCTCGCCGTCTGCCAGTGGGACATGGCGCTGATCGACGCCACCGCCTCGGCCTGGTCCCGGGCCACCGGTGAGGGCGTGACGATCGGGATCCTCGACAGCGGCGTCGACCCGACCCACCCCGACATCGCGCCCAACCTCGACCTGGCCCGCTCGTGCTCGTTCATCAGCCCGGGCACGCCCACCGCCGATCCGGTGGAGGTGGCCACCAGCTGCACCAACAAGGCCGCGATCCGCGACCTGTACGGTCACGGCACCCATGTGGCCTCCATCGCTGCCGCCCCCATCAACGGCATCGGCATCGCGGGCGTGGCCCCCGAGGCGACCCTGGTGGCGCTCAAGGCCTGCACGGCCGGGGGCTTCTGTTTTGTCGACTCGGTCGCGGCCGCGCTGCGCTATGCCGGTGACCAGCGGCTGGACGTCGTCAACATGAGCCTGTTCGCCGACCCCTTCCTCTACTACTGCCGGAACGAGGCCGAGCAGCGGGCGATGCTCAGGGAGCTCCAGTCGGCCGCGAGGTACGCCCAGCAGCGCGGCGTCCTGCTGGTCGCCTCGGCCGGGAACGAGGCCGACGACCTCCAGCACCCCACGATCGACGAGATCAGCCCCGACTACCCGCCCGACAGCGCCGAGACCCGCCGGGTCCGCAACAACTGCCGGGTCGCCCCGGCCGAGCTGCCGGGTGTGGTGACGGTGTCGGCAACGGGTCCCGTCGGCTACCCCGGGTACACCATGAACATCGCCGAGTACTCCTCCGTCGGCATGGGCGTGGTCGACGTGACCGCCCCCGGCGGCGACTACTTCTCGGCCACCGACACCGTCCAGGACGCCGTGCTGGGGGCGCTGCCGAACACCCCGTCGGTCCTCTGGGATGCCTTCGACCCGCTGGAGCCCGACCTGCCCGGCATCACCGTGGTGGACCAGGGGGCACGGTACGGCTTCCTGAACGGCACCTCGATGGCCGCCCCCCACGCGTCCGGTGTCGCCGCCCTGATCCGCCAGGTCCACCCGGAGTGGTCCCAGGGTGCGGTCGCGGCCGCGCTCGAACGCTCGGCCACCCCGCTGGCCTGCCCGGCCGACTGGGAGCCGCTGAACCCGGATGACGACCGTCAGCGCTGCTACGGCGGCGCCAACCGCAACTCCTTCTTCGGCGCCGGGATGGTGAACGCCGCCCGCGCGGCGGCGCTGTAGCCCGGTCAAAGCCGCACGCGAGGGGAGCCCCGGCACGCGCCGGGGCTCCCCTGTCGAGGCCATGCGAACGTCCGGGGCCGTAACGTTCCCGTACCGCCGGCTCGCCAGCATGGGGGCTCAGGATGCCATCAGCCCCACGAAGACTCCGGAGGTGGCCATGCGTGACCTCGACGACTTTCTCACCACCACCCTTGTCCGTCAGGTCGAGGCCGAGGAGGCACTCCACAACGGCGACCCGGGACCGCGCCTGGCGATGTGGTCGTCCAAGGACCCGGTGACCGTGCTGGGCGCGGTGCGCAGCGCGACCGGATGGGATGAGGTCAGCCGGCTCTTCCGCTCCCTCGGGTCGCATTTCTCCGACTGCACCTCGTACCGCTTCGAGCTCGTCGCCGCGGATGTCAGTGGGGACCTGGCCTACACCGTCGGCTACGAGCACACCTCGGTGTCATGGGACGGCACCCCGCTGGAGCCGTACATCCTGCGCGTCACCCACGCCTATCGCCGCGAGGACGCCGAGTGGAGGATCGTCCACCGCCATGCCGACGCCCTCTCGGCCGACCAAAGCCCTCTCGCCGAGGCCTTGACGGAGTAACCGTAGTCCCCTGGGGATGCCGCGGGCGCCGGTCAGCGTCACGGCGGCCCCATATGGCTAGAATGCCGCCAATTGCCCCTTCGTGGGCGCCGGGGGCACGGCCGTGGAGCAGGGGAGGTCGGCATGCCCAGGGTTGCGGGGATCGAATTGGGGTGGGGATTCCCTCCGATCCGTCTGGTGAGGGGTGCTCCCGCCGTGCGCGCGGCCGCGAGCCCACCCCCCGACCACGAGGAGGCCGGCGGGGCTGGCCGGCGGGTGCTGGAGCTGCGGATCCACGGGGTGGCCAACACTCCGCCGGAGGGCACCCTTGGCGTCAGACAGGTCGAGCGGGTGGACGGGGACGAGCATACGGGCTTCTACCGTCCCCTCAAGCAGTCCGCGCCCGAACCGGTGGTCACCGAGGCGTACAGCTGGGGGTCGCTGACCTCGGCGAGCCGGTCGCTGAACCAGGACGGCACCACCGTCGGCGTCCGCAAGGACCTGGTGCGTGCCCTGTGGATGCTGCTGCTGCCGTTCGCGTTCGCCAACGTCGCCTTCTGGACCCGCCTGCGGACGGCGGGGCCGGGAGGGGCGGAACACTGGGGCGAGGCGGACGAGCGGCCGCTGGACCTCGGCGGATCGGCGGCGTGGTTTCAGCGGTTGCTGTGCCTTGGGGTGACCGCCACGTTCGCGCTGGCCGCGGTCGGCGCCGGTGTCGATCTGGTGGGGTGGCAGTGCGACACCCGGCAATGCCTGAGCAAGCTCCCGTTCCTCGGCTTCCTCGAGGTCAAGCCGGCCGGGGGCGGCTGGTGGTCGATGGGGACCCGCCCGCTGGTTGTCGGGCTTCTGGCCCCGGTCGCCGCCATGCTGGTGCTGTGGTGGCTGGCCAGGAACTCGTTCCAGTACGAGGCCGAGGTGCCGATCCGGGAGCGGGTCGGCGTCGCGCACCCGATCGGCCACCAGATGGAGAGCCGCTGGTTCTGGTCGGGCGAGGGGCAGGTCCGGCGGCTGGCCGCGCTGCACGTGGCCTTCGGCCTCCTGGTGGCGTGTGCCGCCGCCTGGCTCGCGACCTTCCTCATCGACTTGGGCCGAGCCGGGCTGGACGGCAGGGTCACGGGCGCGCCCTCCTGGTACTGGGGCGCCGGCACCGGCGTGCTCCTTGGCGTCGCCGTCCTCGCCCTGCTCTGGCGGGTCGGCCACCGGAACGTGACCTGGCGGGACGGGTCGGAGGGGCTGGCCGGGGTCGTGTGGGTCCTTCCTCTTGCCGCCGCCGCGTGCCTCGCCGCCGTCGCCTACGCCCTGCTTCCCCTGCGGGCGGTTGGCGACCGGGGCGCCGGCAGCCTCCCTGGCTACGGGGCGACCATCACCGTCCTGTTCGTCGCGCAGTTCGTCGGGGTGGTGCTGCTGGCCGGGCACAGCCGCAGCGGGCGGGTCGGCGTCCTGCTGCCCCTTGGGGCGGCCGCCGTCGCCGTGGGCATCGTGCTCCTGACGCCGCTGGCTCCAGGCCCGGGCCGGACGTTCGTCACCGGGCTCGCCGCGGTCACGGCCGGCGTGGTGACCGCGCTGGCCCTGCCGGCCAGGGGCCGGGCCGCGGAGCTGCTTGGCGGCGTCCCGAAGTCGCTGTCGGGGCCTGCCTGGGGGGCGCGGGGGCCGGCGATCATCTTTGGCATCGGGTGGCTGCTGGCGGTGATCTACTCGGTGGGGGCGCTGTACCGGCTGGCCGACTGGCTCAACGGGCGGCAGGCGCCGGCGGCGGCGGCCGTCTCGTCGTCCTCGGTCCAGGTGCCGACCTCGTTCTCATGGGGAGCGCTGGGCGTGACGCTGTTCGTCCCGGTCCTTGCCGGCACCGTCGGCGTCGTCGGCATGTGGGTTCGCCGCCGGGCTGTCCAGCTCAGAGGCAAGGTCGAGGAGCAGTATCTGCCGCCAGCAAACGGCGACCCACCGCAGCTGAGCCGGCACGAGAGGCATCGGGCCCGCGAGGTCGCCCGCTGGTGGGCGTACCACGAGCTGGTCGAGCAGCGGTCACTGGGCCCTGTCGGCGTGCTCGCGCTGCTCACTGTTCCCGGGATCGCCATCGGGATCGCGGGCGCGACGACCGGCCTGCCCCCGGTCGAGGTCGTCGCCGAGCTGGGCCTCCCGCACCTGCTGAACGGCATCGTCAAGTGGGCCACGAATGCCGGCACCTGGCTCGCCACCGCGCTGGTGACCGGCCTCGTCGCGCTCGGAGCGCTCGCCTACCGTAACCCCTCGGCCAGGCAGACGGTGGGGATCGTCTGGGACATCGCGACCTTCTGGCCACGCGCCGCCCACCCGCTGGCACCGCCGTGCTATTCCGAGCGGGCCATTCCCCACCTGGTCACCCGCGTGAGCAACACCGAAGCCCCGATCGACAGGGTGATCCTGTCCGGCCACAGCCAGGGCGCGGTCCTTGCCGTCGCGACCATCCTGCAGCTTCGCGGAGACCCCCGCGAGCACCTCTGGCTGCTCACCTACGGCACCCAGCTCAACCGCCTGTACGGGCGGGTGTTCCCGGCCCTGTTCGGCCCCGAGGAGCTCCACAAGCTGGCTGGTTCGCTGGTCAACGGCGGCACCTTACGCTGGAACAGCCTGTACCGGATGACCGACCCCCTCGGCTATCGCGTCGACGTCACGATCGGCGAGGTAGACGTCGACCAGCTCGTCCTCGACCCCACGGCGCTGCGGCCCGGCCCGGGCAAGGTCACCGACCCCCGGATCGAGAACCACTCCAGCTACCAGAAGGATCCCCGCTACGCCGCCATCAGGGACGCCGCGGCCAGGAACCTCACCGCGCCGCCCGTGAACGGGGAGAGCCGATACTAGCTGGGCTCACGGCCGGCCGCTGAGGAAGTCGAGCAGCAGGGCGTTCACGGCGATCGCCGCGCCCCAGTCGTGGCCGACCAGGTGGGCCTGTCCGATCGACAGGCGGTCGAGCACGCCGACCACGTCGCCGACCATGCGCGGCGCGGCGTAGGCCTCGGTCTCGGCGGGCCTGGGCTCAGTCGGCGATGGCGGTGAGCAGCTCCTGGCGTGCCGGTCCGGGCAGCGGGTACTGGGGGGCGCCGGCCCCGAGCTTCAGCACCCGGTCGAGGAGGCCGGGCTGGGCGAACAGCTCGTCCGGGGTGGCCAGGAACGAGGCCAGCGACTGGTAGGCCCGGCAGGCGTCGTGGTCGACGAGGCCGGCGGCGAGCAGCGCCTTGCCGACCCCGGCGAGGGCGAGCAGCTCGTCGCTCTCGACCTCGTCGAAGTGGTCGAGACGGTGAACCGCGACTAGCGAGCGCCAGCCCGGATCGGTGCGCCAGGGCGGTGCCGGGGCGTCGCGGCCGGCCAGGACGATCAGGGCGTCGGCGGGCAGGGCGGGCAGGAACGCCTGGCGCAGCCAGCCGTCGATCGGGCCGAGCTGCTCGTAGCCGTCGACCAGCAGGACGGCCCCGGCCAGGCGGCCGGCCACGGGCCCGCCGGGCGGTTCGCCGAGGGCGGCCAGGACGGCGTGCTCGAACCCCTCGGGCGACGGGTCGATCTCCCGGGCGTCGAGCAGCACCACCGCCCGCCCGGCGTCCCGGCCCCGGCTGCGCTAGTCGCTCAGCACCGTGGCCGCGATCCTGCCGACCCGGTCCGGGTCGGCGATAGCGTCGATCTCGGCGATCCTGCCGTTGGCGACCGTGAAGCCCAGGACCGCGAAGGGCCGGCCGTTGACGGTGATGACCATGCCGGCGCTGCCGTTCACCAGGGCGGGATGGAGTCGGGCACCGGGGAGCGCGCCCAGCAGGGCCTGCCGGGCGACGGCGGCGGCGCCGCGGGTCACCGGCGGGGCGGCGGGGCGGCGGCCGCCGAAGTCGGAGCGCAGGACGACGTCGGGGTCGAGCAGGGCGACCAGGGCGTCGAAGTCGCCGCCGCGGGTGGCCTGGAAGAAGGCCTCGACCACGCCCCGCTGACGGGCCAGGTCGGGGTCGGGGGCGGGGAGCTCGGCGCCCCGGACGCGCCGGCGGGCCCGGCTGGCCAGCTGCCTGGCCGCCGCCGGGGACCGGCCGACCATGGGGGCGATCTCCTCAAAGGGCAGGTCGAACATGTCGTGGAGCACGAACGCCAGCCGCTCCGCCGGGGACAGGGTGTCGAGCACGACCAGCAGGGCGAGCCCGACCGAGTCGGCCAGCAGCGCCTCCTGCTCCGGCTGGAGGTCGCCCTCGGGGCTGATCACCGGGTCGGGGAGGCGGGGGTCGAGCGGCTCCTCGCGGCGGGTGGTGCGCGACCGCAGCATGTTCAGGCAGACCCGGGCCAGGACCGTGGTCAGCCAGCCGCCGAGGTTCTCGACCTCGCCCGCCCCGGTCCGGCTGAGCCGCAGCCAGGTGTCCTGGACGGCGTCGTCGGCCTCGGCCAGCGAGCCCAGCATCCGGTAGGCCACCGCCCGCAGGCGGGGCCGCTCCTGCTCGAACCGGCCGGCCAGCCAGTCGTTGTCGTCCATCGGTCACATCTTCCCGCCGCCGGGGGTCATGGAGGTGACCCGACAGCGACATCGGATGTGACAAGGAGGACACGATGACGTCACCCATCCTGGTCACCGGCGGCACCGGCACCCTGGGGCGGCTGGTGGTCCCGCGGCTGCTGGACGCCGGGCGCGAGGTCCGGGTGCTGAGCCGGCACGGCCGCAAGGAGGCCGAGGGCGTCGAGCACGTGACCGGCGACCTGGCCACCGGCGAGGGGGTCGACGCCGCGGCCGAGGGCGCCGAGCTGATCGTGCACCTCGCCGGCACGCCCAAGGGCGACGAGGTCAAGGCCCGCCACCTGGTCAGGGCCGCCTCCCGGGCCGGGACGCGGCACCTGGTGTTCATCTCGGTCGTCGGCGCCGACCGGATTCCGGTCACCAGCGCCGTCGACCGGGCGATGTTCGGCTACTTCGCGGCCAAGCTGGCCGCCGAGCGGCTGATCGCCGGCTCCGGCGTGCCCTGGACGACCCTGCGGGCAACCCAGTTCCACGACCTGACCCTGCTGACCGTGCGGGGACTGGCCAGGCTGCCGGTGGTCCCGGTCCCGGCCGGGTGGCGGCTCCAGCCGGTCGACGCCGGCGAGGTCGCGGCCCGGCTGGCCGAGCTCGCCCTCGGAGCGCCGGCCGGCCTGGTGCCCGACATGGGCGGGCCGCGGGTCTACGAGCTGGCCGACCTGGTCCGCGGCTACCTGCGGGCCACCGGCAGGCGCCGCCCGACCGTGCCGGTCCCCCTCCCCGGCGGGGCGGCCCGCGCCTACCGGGCGGGCGCCAACCTGGCCCCGGACCGGGCCGTGGGCCGCCGCACCTGGGAGGAGTTCCTGGGCGAGCGGCTGGAGCCGGCCCGCCACACCCACGGCCTCCCGGTCGGAGGTTGAGGTGGGAGCAATCAGCAGGGCGGTCGAGCAGGCCGCCGGCTAGCCCGCGGCCTTCGCCCTCGGGCGCTGCCGGAGCCAGCGGGCGCCGCGGGTCCGGCGCTGGCGCAGGGGCACCCCGGCGTGGACGGCGCCGTCGCCGGTCCGGTGGGCCGGCGGGGGCGGGGCGGCCTGGCCGTGGGAGGCCTTGATGCGGGCGGCCCGCTCCAGCTCCAGGGACTGCAGGGTCTGCTCGATCCGGTCCAGCTGCTCGTCGGTGGCCGGGGGCATGGCGTAGGCGTCGCGGACGAAGCGGACCATGTCGGCGCGGTAGTCGTGCCCGAAGGAGCCGAACTCGCCCGGGACCGAGACCATGGCGTTGGCGGCGTCCATGGCCGTCTGGACGAAGGTGATCAGCGGCCGCCACAGCATCTGCTCGGGGACGCCGCGGCCGCGCTGCCCGTCGGCCAGCCACCAGGGCCGCTTGATGAGCAGCTCGGGGCCGAGCACGGCGATGGGGTCGTTGTCGTGGGAGAGGATCACCGCCCGCAGCCGCCCCCGCTCCTCGTCGGTCAGGGCGGCGAGCTGCTCGTGGCGGTCGAACACCCCGACGGTCCCCGCCGGTACCAGGGTGCTGGCGCCGCGGGCCATGCCGCTGCGCGACCACTTGGCCAGCCACGGCAGCCCGACCCACAGCGCCCGGTCGATGCCGTAGTGGTCGAAGCCCTCGATCCCAGAGAACATGACCACGTCCGAGCTGGTCCAGGCGCCGAGGCTCTCGCCGAAGACCAGCACCCGGGGCCGCCGCTCGGGCGGGCGCTCGGCCAGGCGCTGCTTGACGCCCCAGAGCAGGAGGCGGAACTGGCTCTGGCCGAGGGCCACCTTCTGGACCGACAGGAAGGAGGGGTAGCGCCCGTACTGGACACAGCAGGTGGCGATGTCGCCCCGGCAGAGGAACTCGGCGGTCTCGATCAGGGTGTGGTCGACCCAGCCGGTCCCGGTGGGCGACACCAGCAGCAGGTGCGACCGGTCGAAGGCGCCGGTGCGGTCCAGCTCGGCCAGGGCCAGCTCGGCCCGCCCGGTCTGGTAGATGGGCTCGCTGTTGAAGCCGACGTAGGTTCGGACCGGATGGGCCAGCGCGTCCTCCCCCATCACCTCCTTGATCAGCTCGGGGGTGACGACGTCGGTGACGTACCGGCGGCCCTGCTGGCCCAGGTCGTCGAATGGCAGCAGGCTCTCGGGGCTCCCGGACACCAGGGGGCTGGCCGGCGGGGCGGCGTAGGCTGGCTCGACCTTCTCGTTGGCCCGGCCGATATAGGCGACCCCGGCGTTGTAGGCGGCCGTGGCCGCCCCAGCCCACAGGCCGGCGTTAACCAGCCGGGCGGCCACCCGCCTGGAGAGCCCGGGCCCGAACCAGGCCTCGGTCGCGCCCCTGGTCCACACGTAGCCCCTGGTCAGGCCGGTGCCGACCGTGGTGACGACGTAGGAGGTGGCGAGGCTGCCGGGGAGGGTGGTCCGCTGGGGCAGGGGCCACGGCTGGACGGCCGCCGCCCGCGCGGTCAGCCGCCGCCCACCCCACCAGGCCAGCCCGCCGGCCAGGGCGGCGCTGACGGCCAGGGGCCGCATGGCCCGCTGGGCCGGGTAGCGCGCCTGGAGCTCCTGGCCGAGGTCGTGAACGGCCCCGCCGGCGGCCCCGGCCCGCAGCAGCAGGCCGGTCGAGCGCAGCGACGCCATCCACAAGGTCTCGCCGTCACGTTCGGGCAGCCGCGACAGCGCCACCCCGGCCCCGCCGATGGCCGCCCGGGCGGCCAGCCGCCGGCCCAGCGGCGCCGCGGCCGGCACCGCCGCCCCGGTGAGCTGCTCCACCACCCCGGTGGTGGCCCGCGCCCCGAGCACGCTCAGGCCCATCGCGATCCCCTGGAGCCGCGAGGTGCGGGGCATCAGCGACGGCCCCATCGCCTCGAGGCCGGCGATCGTCTCCAGCGGCGCCGCCGGCGACGCCACCACCGGGTTGAGCAGCCTGGCCAGCCGCCGCGCCTGGTCCTGCCAGCGCACCTCGCCGAGCGCCGTCCGCAGTCGCCCCATCCCTGTCCTTTCGGTGCCGTGGCCTCAAGCGGCAGCATGGCCGAGCCGGGGAGGGTCCGTCCTCACCCGACGCGGGTGAATCGCCACCACGCCCCGCCGCGCCCGCGAGCCCGGCTAGGCCGGCGGCAGGCGCAGCCAGCGGTAGCCGAACCCGTCCAGGTCCAGCGGCCGGCCGGTGGTGGCGCGACCGTAGGGCTGGTCGGCCAGCAGCTCGGCGAGGGGCTGGCCGGCCTTGGCGTCGAGCTCGACGGTGACCTGGACCGCCTCGGCGGCGAGGTTGTGCAGGGCCAGGACGCCCTGCCCCTGCCAGTCGCAGCGGTGGGCCAGCACCGGCGGCTGGTCGGTGTCCAGCACCCGCCAGCCGCCCCAGCCGAGCTCTGGGAGCTCCTTGCGGGTCCGGATGGCCCGCTCCGTCCAGTTCAGCAGCGACCCGGGGTCGCGGTGCTGGTCGGCCACGTTCACCCGGTCGGGCCCGAACGGGCCCTCGGTGACCAGCGGCACGGCCGGGTCGCCGGTGGTGAAGCCGGCACCGGGGCCGTCGGTCCACTGCATGGCCACCCGGACCGCGCCCCGCCCCTCGACCCGCGGGTCGTCGCCGAGGCCGATCTCCTCCCCGTACAGCAGCACCGGGGTGCCCGGCAGGGTGAACAGCAGGCTGTAGAGCAGCTCGATCCGGGCCCGGTCGCCGTCCAGCATGGGTGGGACGCGGCGCCGGACGCCCCGGCCGAAGCTGCGCATGTCCGGGTCGGGGGCGAGGGCGGCGAAGACCTCCTCGCGCTCGTCCTCGGTCAGCTTGTCCAGGGTCAGCTCGTCGTGGTTCTTGATGAAGTTGGCCCACTGGTTGGTCACCGGGACCGCGGGCAGCTCCCGCAGGGCGGTCACGATCGGCGCCGGGTCCTGGCGGACCAGGGCGAGGAAGACGTGCTGGTTGAGGATGAAGTTGAACAGCATGTGCATCTCGTCGCCGCCCTCGTCCCCGAAGAAGCGGCGCTGCTCCTCCGGCGGCAGGTTGGCCTCGGCGAGCAGGATCGCGTCGCCGCGCCGCCGGTTGGTGAAGGCACGCAGGTCGCGGAGGTAGCCGTGCGGGTCCTCGCCGGCCTCGGGCTCGGCGCCGGCCAGCTCGATGACGAACGGGGCGGCGTCGACCCGGAAGCCGGACAGGCCCAGCTCCAGCCAGTAGCCGACGATCTTGCTGATCTCGTCCCGGACCCTGGGGTTGGCGATGTTGAGGTCGGGCATGTGGGAGTAGAAGCGGTGCAGGTACCACTTGCCGGCGACCTCGTCGTGGTCCCAGTTGGAGTCCTCGGCGTCGGGGAAGACCACCCCCGGCGGCCCCTCGGGGCGCTCGTCGGCCCAGACGTAGAAGTCCCGGTAGGGCGAGCGCTCGTCGGCCCGGGCCGCCTGGAACCAGGGATGCTCGTCGGAGGTGTGGTTGACGACCAGGTCGGCGATCACCCGGATGCCCCGCTCGCGGGCCGCCCTGAGGAACTCGACCAGGTCGCCCAGGCTGCCGAGGCGCGGGTCGACGCCGTAGAAGTCGCTGATGTCGTAGCCGTTGTCCTTGTTCGGGGTCGGGTAGAAGGGCATCAGCCAGACGCAGGTCACCCCCAGCCCGGCCAGGTAGTCGACCTTGCCGGTGAGCCCGGGGAAGTCGCCGACCCCGTCGCCGTCGCTGTCGGCGAACAGCTCGACGTCGACGCAGTAGACGACGGCGTTCTTCCACCACAGGTCGTAGGCGGCCTTGTCGCTCACGGCGCCGCCTCCTCCAGCTGGGGGATGACCTTGGACCCGAAGGCGTCGATGAACGGCTGCTGGTGCTCGGCCTGGCCGACCTCGTGCAGGTAGAGGCGGTCGAAGCCGAGCTCCAGGTACTCGGCCAGCCAGGCGGTGTGGCGGCCCAGGTCGGCCGAGACGAGCACGGCCGAGCGCACGTCCTCAGGGGTCACGTACCGGGCGGCGGCGTCGAACTGCTCGGGGAGGGCCAGCTCCATGGCCAGGGCGGGGTCGAAGACGTTGCTGCGCCACTGGTCGTGGGCGACGGCCAGGGCCGTCCCCTCGTCCGGGGCCCAGGACAGGTGGACCTGGAGGTACAGCGGCTTGCCCTCGCCGCCGCCATCCCGGAACGCCTCGAGCAGCCGCCGCAGCCGGTCGTGGGGCTGGTTGAGGGTGACCAGGCCGTCGGCCCAGCCGCCGGCCCAGGCGGCCGTCTCGGCGCTGATGGCCGCCCCGATCAGCTTCGGCGGCTG
>Ga0081538_10005080_pt1 | contig 11955 bp, 10 predicted proteins | sample TabmetS5T2R1_FD_71022 | JGI IMG/M metagenome (GOLD analysis project Ga0081538, IMG submission 71022) | Tabebuia heterophylla rhizosphere microbial communities from the University of Puerto Rico - S5T2R1 | ecosystem: Host-associated > Plants > Roots > Rhizosphere ... | reverse complement strand
CGCCTACCGCTGGGGCGTGTTCGAGGACGTGGCCGACCCGGGCTGCTTCGTCGAGACCTACGTGGTCCGCTCCTGGGCCGAGCACCTGCGCCAGCACGAGCGCTTCACCGCCGAGGACCTGGCCGTCCGCGACCGGGTGCGGTCCTTCCACATCGGCCCCGACCCGCCCGCCGTCTCCCACTTCATCCACCCCGACGCGGCCAGCACCCAGCGCCGCTGGGTCCGCTGGACCCGCCGGCGCCAGGGCGACCTGGTCCAGGCGGACGAGGACTAGGGCCCGACGACCTCCCGGGCGACGTCGACCAGGGGGCGGCGGCTGGAGCGGGCCCGGGCGCGCAGCAGGTCGAAGGCGGCCTGCTGGTCGAGCCCGCGGCGCTCCATCAGCATGCCCTTGGCCTGCTCGATCAGGACGCGGTGGTCGAGGGCGTGCTGGAGCTGGGTGGCCGCCCTGCCGCTGAGGTGGGCGCGGGCGGCGGCCCGCAGCAGCGAGGCGATCACCCGGGTGTAGGCCTGGATGGCGGCGACGTCGTCGTCGTCCCAGCGGTGCGGCCGGGCGGCGTACACGTTCAGGGTGCCCACCGGCCCCTCGCGCAGGTCGATGGGAACGCCGAGGACGGCGTGGACGCGGTGCCTGGCGGCGAGCGGGCCGACCGACGGCCAGCGCTGGTCGGCGCCCATGTCGTCGGCCTTGACCAGCGTGTCGCCGAGGAAGGCGTCCACGCACGGGCCCTCGCCGAACTGCTCCTGGAGGTGCTCCAGCATGCGGCCGGGCTCGTCCGAGGCGGTCACGTAGCGGAGCGTCCCGTCCTCGCCGACCAGCATCAGGCCGGCGCCGTCGACGTCGAACACGTCGTCGGTCTCGGCCACGGCCAGTTCGAGGGCGGCGTCGAGCCCGGTGTCGGCCGGGTCGACACCTTCCAGGCGGGCCACGCTCTTGGCCAGGGCGTCGGAGTCGATACTCATGGGGGCAATTCTAGTAGGCCTCAAGGGCGCCTGGATCAGGCACCCTTGAGGCGGTTGAGGGCGGGGTCTCGGCCCTCCCAGGCTGGCGTTGCCAGCCGGGAGAGTTCCAAACCGCCGGGCTCTTCAGACACCCGCTAGCTAGAATCTCTCCACCTTCCACCTGAGGGCAGGGGGTGCGTTGGCCGCTCACTCCAATCCGGACGAGTCATCGGTGGACGGTGCGGCGCGGATCGGACTGGAGACCTTCCTTCCCGCTGACCGGCGTCGCGCCATCCTCGACGGCGTCGACCTGCCGCGTCGCATGTTCGGGGCGGCGCTGTTCGTCGACCTGACGGGGTTCACCGACCTGACCGACCGTCTCGTGCGGCAGCACGGCGCCCGGCTCGGGGCCGAACGGCTCAGCGAGGAGCTGGGGATCCTGTTCGGGATGGCCGTGGCCACGGTGCACCGCCATGGCGGCAGCGTGATCGGCTTCGCCGGCGATGCCATCACCTGCTGGTTCGCCGGGAGGGACGGGGTGCTCGGCGCGGTGGCGGCGGCGTCGGAAGCCCAGGCGCAGGCCAACATGCCGGTCAAGCTCGTGGTGACCTCGGGGTTCGCCTCCCGGTTCCTGGTCGGAGACCCGGACATCCAGGTCCTCGAGGTGCTCGCCGGCGCCGTCGTCGACCGGCTCGGTGTCGTCGAGCGGCTCGCCCGCGCCGGTGAGGTCCTGGTGGGGGGCGAGATCCTGGGGTGGCTGGGTGACCGGGCCCAGTTCGAGTGGCGGCGGGACGACCTCGCCCTCGCCGACCGGCGGACTCCCGAAGGCGAGTCCTTCGCCGTCATCCGTGGGCACAGCCTGCCGCCGCCGGCGCCCATGACGAGCTGGCCTCCCAGCGGCATCGACCAGGCCATCACCCGCCGGTGGATCCCGCCGACGGTCTACTCCCGCATCGTCCGCGGGGAAGAGGCGTTCGTCTCCGAGCTGCGGATGACCACCACCCTGTTCCTGCGCTTCGGCGGCATCGACTACGAGACCGACGACAGGGCCCACGAGAAGCTGGACCTGTTCATCCGGCGGGTCCAGCGCACCGTGCACGACCTGGGCGGCCATCTTCTCGAGATCGTCGTCGGCGACAAGGGCAGCTACCTGTACGCCACGTTCGGCGCGACCGCCGCCCACGAGGACGACAGCCACCGGGCGGTGATCGCCGCCCGGCGCATCGTCGCCGGGTCGGTCGACGACCTGACGACCGGGATGGCGGCCGGCGTGAGCCAGGGGATCACCCTGTGCGGGGTGTACGGCGGCAGCGGGCGCAGGACCTACGGCGCCCTCGGCAAGGCGGCCAACGAGGCCGCCCGCCTCATGCAGGCCGCGCCCGCGGGCGCGGTGCTGGTGACCGACAAGGTGGTGGCATCGGTCGGCTCCAGCTTCGTCGTCGCTCCGCTGGACGAACCGGTCGGCGGCACGACCGCGTTCGAGGTCGTCGGTGGGCGGACCCGGCTCCCGTTCTCGGGCGCCACCGCCGAGCTCGTCGGCAGGGTCGGGGAGCGGGAGCGGCTCCGCGACTGGACCGTCGACGCCCAGGCGGACCGCGGCCGGGTGGGCGTGCTCATCGGGGAGCCGGGCATGGGCAAGAGCCGGCTGCTGACCGCGCTGGCCGCCCACGCCGGCGCCGCCGGCCTGCTGGTGGCGGCCACCAGGGGGAGCGCGATCGACGCCGGCACCCCCTACCACGCCTGGAAGGAGATCTTCGCCGAGCTCCTCGGCCTCGGCGACGCACCCAGCCAGGAGGAGCTGCTGGCCAAGCTCGAGCCGCTGGTCGCCGGGACCGAGTTCCACGATCTGCTGCCGCTGCTCAGCCCGGTGCTGCCGGTGGAGGTTGGCTCCGCCGCCCGGACGCCCGTCCTCAGCACGCAGGGGACCGCCGACCTGACCCGTGACCTCATGCTGCACTGCCTCGAGGCGCTGCACCCCTCGGTCCTCATCTTCGACGACGGGCAGTGGATGGACTCCGCCTCCTGTCAGCTCATCTCCCTGGCCGCGAAGAACTTCCCCTGGCTGCTGGCGGTGATCGCGCTCCGCTCCGACGCGGCAGCTTCCTCGGCCGAGCCCAACCTGGTCGACCTGGCCGGTGTCGACGGCGTCCTGCGGGTGGATGCCCTCTCCGACGGCGAGATCGTGGAGGTGGTGCGGCAGCTCCTCGGCGTCGACTCGGTCCCCGACGAGCTCGGTTCGCTGCTCGTGGACCGCTCCGGTGGCAACCCGTTCTACGCCGAGGAGCTGGCCCGGGCGCTGGTCCAGGACGGGCTGATCGTGGTCGACGGCCGCAGGGCGGCGGTGCGCGGCTCCCTCCAGGAGCTCCGCCGGCGGATCCCGGAGGCGGTCATCACGCGGGTCCAGGCCCGCCTGTCGGCCCTCCCCGAGGACCTGGAGGCGACCGTGCTGGTGGCCAGCCTCCTCGGCCAGGAGTTCTCGCTGACGCTGCTCGCCGACGTCCACCCCAGCGTGCGGGACGCCGGACGACTCGCCGGCCAGCTGAAGGACCTGGTCCAGGCGGGGGTGATCGAGGAGCACGAGAGCCCCGAGGCGGACTACCGGTTCAGCCACAGCCTCATCCGGGAGGCGGCCGTCGGGCTCTCCGTCACCGACACCGCCCGCCAGATCCACCGGCGGGCGGCGGAATGGATCGAGCGGGCCCACAGCGACCTCTCGGGGTGGTCGTCCGTCCTCGCCCACCACTGGACCGGAGCCGGGGTCGCGGCCAAGGCCATCCGGTACGAGGCCGCGGCCGCCGAACGGGCGCTCACCAGCGGCGCCTACAGCGAAGCCGTCGCCGGCTTCCGCCGGGCCCTTGACCTCTACGAAGAGGACAACCAGCTGGCCACCAGGATGGAGGCGGCAACCTGGCACATGCTGCTCGGAGAGGCCCGGGTGTTCCAGCAGGGCGAGGACGAGCGGCAGGCCCGGGAGGACCTGATCCGCGGCCTGGAGCTCATCGGGGAGGCGCCGGCTCGCGTCGTCCCCTATCCGGTCGCCGCCATGGCCCGAGCGGTCGAGCAGGGCCGCAACCACCTGGTCGGCCGCCGGCCGACCGCGAGCCCCGAGAAGGTGGCCCGGCTCAGGCTGGCGGCCCGGGCCTACGAGCAGCTGGTCGAGGTCTTCTTCCTCGCCAACGAGGACTTCGCCAGCATCCACGCCTCGCTCCAGGCGCTGAACCTGGCCGAGAAGGCCGGCGCCCCCGCCGAGCTCGCCCGGGGGTTGGCCACGGTCGGCGCCGTGGCCGGGCTCATCCCACGACCCAAGCTGGCCGACCGCTACCTCAGTCGAGCCGAGGAGGCCGCCGCCACCAGCGAGGACCTGCGCGCCGTGATGTGGGTGGCGCTGGTCCGAGGCTTCTACTACGCCGGGGTGGGGAGGTGGCAGGTCGCCGAGGAGTCCTCGGCCCGAGGTCGCGACCTCGCCGCCCAGCTCGGGGACCGGCGCCGGCTGGAGGACGGCCTGGCCGCGTTGATGGTCCAGAAGTGGTTCCAGGGCGGCCTGGCCGAAGCCGACGCCTTCGCCAACGAGATCCACGACCTCGCCCAGCGCCGGCAGGCTCGGCGTTCGCAGGCGTATGCGGCCCAGGGCCGCGCCTATATCCATGTCGAGATGGGAGACGTCGAACGGGCGGCGGCCGCCATCGCCGAGCTGGAAGGGCTCGGCTACGAGCACTTCGGAGACGACCCGGCGGCGTCGCGCCGCCCCGACGACCAGGCCCTGGCCAGCGAGACGTTGGCGCTGCGGAGCCTCACCCACCTCCGGTCGGGACAGGTCGACCAGGCGGTGCGCGACGCCCGCCTGCAGCTGCGGCGGATGCGGGGCGTGCGGCCGTTCAACTTCTCGGCCTTCATGGCCTACAACGCCGCCGCCGAGGTCCTGGTCACGGTCGCCGTCCGCGCTCCCAGGCTGGGCGTCAGCGACCAGGAGCTGCGCCTGGCGATCAAGCTCTCCGACGCCTACGCCAGGATCTTCCCGGTGGGCCGCTCCCGCCCCCTGCTGTGGAGGGGGATGCTGCGGGCACGTGGAGGAGGGACCGAGTCGGCCGTGGCCGAGATCCGCAGGGCGGCCGACGCCGCCCGGTCGCGGGGCATGCTGCTCGACCAGGCGAGAGCGCTCTACGAGCTGGGCCGTCTGGGAGCCGAGGGCAGGGAGGAAGCGGAGGCGATCACCTCCCACAGCCAGGCGCTGGGCGTGGCCCGGACCCATGCGGGGACCTCCCTGTGAGCCGGCACACCTTCCCGAGCGCCGAGGTCGTGGCCGCGGTGGGCGCCCAGTGGCGGTCGCTCGCCGACGATGCCCAGCGGAGGGCCCCGACGCTCGCCCGCGAGCTGGACCGCTGGGTGGCGAAGGTCCTGGGCCAACGGCCGGAGGCGGCCTTCACCACGCTCGAGTCCTACCCGCTCGTCCACCTTCCCGTCTGGGCGGCGCCGGACCTGACCCCGGCGGTCCTGGGGCTGCTCGTCCGCTCGACCATCAGCGGCTACCTCTACGTCCGGCTGGTCGACAACGCGTTCGACGCCGACACCGACGGGTCGGAGCTCCGCGTGCTCCCCGCCGCCTCCTATCTCCACACCGAGTTCCAGCTGCCCTATCAGCGGCTGTACCCCTACGACCATCCCTTCTGGGACACCTTCACGAGTGCCTGGACCCGAGCGGCCGAGGCGACGCTGGCCGACCGTCTGCTGGGAGACCCCGACGTCGACCGCTTCGAGCTGGTGGCCGCCCGCAAGACGACGTCGGCGATCATCCCCGTCGCCGCCGCCCTGTACGCCGGGGGCGAGCCGGGCCGCCTGCCCGCATGGGCGCGCTTCGTCGACGCCTTCGGGCGCTGGCATCAACTCGAGAACGACTTCCTCGGCTGGCGAAAGGATCAGCGGCATGGCAACCCGAACCTTGTCCTTGGCGAGGCCCTGCGGCGGGGCGTCGATCCTGACGGCTGGTTCCTCGACGAGGGGTTCGAATGGGGGGCGGAGCTGCTGTCCCGGTACGCTGCCGAGGCCGCCGCCCAGGCCGGCTCGCTCGGCTCCCCGGAGCTCGACTCCTATCTGGAGACGCGGCTGGCGGCGCACCGCGCCCGCCTGGACAGCCTGCGCCGGGGAATCTCGGAACAGGTCCGGCTCGGGACGCTGCTGGCAACCCTCGGCCGGCCGGATGACCCCTGACCCAGAACGCCCACACGACGGGAGGCTGCTGTGCAACAGAGGAGAACCGACTACTCCAGCGAGTACCACCGGATGGTCGTCACCGGTCTGGTCGACCACGACTGGGCCGCCCGCCTGCAACGCGCCGCCACCGGCGAGTCGTCGGAGCGGGTCGGTGAGGTCCTCGCCGAGCACGGGTTCGCTTCGACCCCCGAGCTGGAAGACGCCCTGGCCCGGCTCGACTGGTCGGCCATCCGGGCCGTGGCCCAGTCGTTCGATCCCGACTACGCGCTCCCCGAGGCCCTCATCTGCTAGCCGTCCGCCCCTACCCGGTCGCGCCCATCTGGGAGCGGGTCAGCGCCGACATCGCCGGTCTCGGAGAGGAGCCCCGCCGCCGGGGGCAGCTGCTGCTGGCCGCGCTGGCGGTCCGCTACACCGGCGACGGGGTCCTCGGCCAGGTGCTCGCCACTCCCGAACCGGACCCGCTGCTGCACCTGCCGGCGTGGGGGCTGGCCGACCAGGACCGCGCCGATGACCTGACGGTCCGCTCGATCGCCGAGGCGGCCGCGCTGCAGTTCGCCGCCGCCGAGCTGCTGGAGGCCGACCGGGGGGCGGATGCCGTGGAGCTGGCGCGGCTCCTCGGCGAGGCGGCCGGAGCCCGCCTGGTGTCGAGCGTCGGCGACGACCAGGTGCTCTGGGCGACGAGGGAGGCCGCCTGGCGGCGCTACCAGGCCCTCCTGGCCTCCAGCGAGGTCGACGGTGACGAGCTCGTGGACGCGGACCGGACGGTGGCGCTGCACACCGTCGTGGGGGCGTCGGTCGACGCCATCGCCCGGAGCGGGAGGCGGGTGACCTCGGCGCTGGCCCACGCGGCGGCGGCACGGGTCATCGAGCGGGACCTCACCCGTCTGCGTGCCGACCTCGCCGCGGGGTCGACGACGGTCGCCACGGCCTCGGCCCGGGCGGCGGCCGGTGCCGTCGACGACCCCGAGCTCGTCTATGCCATCGCCGCCAGCCGCCGGGTCCCGCACCGGCTGCTGGACCTGGCCCTGCGACGGGCGCAGCTCGCCCTGGAAGGGCTCGACGGCCTCCCGCGCCTGGCCGGCTCGGTCGCGGCGCTGGCCGGCCGGCTCGGCGCGACGAGGGATGCGCTGGGACCCGCATCCCCGGTGGCCACCGATCCGCTTCCCCGGGCCCGCCGGGCGGCCGGCATGACGAGACGGGCGGCGGTCGCGGTCGAGCACGCCCGCCGGTTCCTCCTCGCCGACCCCGACCTGGCCGAGGCCCGGGAGGTGCACCGTCGCCGGGGCCTCGACCGGCCCGAGCTGACGTCGACGTTCCCGCTGGCCTTCCCCCTGGAGGCGCTGGCCCGGTGCGGCGCCCCCGTGTCGGAGCGGCTGGAGTCCTGGCTCCGGGAGCTGGCCTCGCGCTCGTACGCCTACTACGACGATCCCCGGCTCGCGGCCCTCGACGCCGACACGGTGGGGGCGGTGCTGCGACTGGGCCGATACCGGGCCCAAGGGCGAGACGCAGCGTCGACGACCCGGGCCCTGCTCGCCCGCGTGACGGCCGCCATCGCCCCCTCCGACTGGATCCCGGTGTGGCTGGAGCGGCCGGCCGACGGCCGCGTCCGGCTGACCGGAGGCCGGTGCGCGGCCGTCGAGGCCAACTTCCTCCTCGGGTTGCGAGCGGGCGGCGCCGAGCGCTTCCCGGAGCTGGGGGCACGACCCCTGGCCCGGCTGTGGTCGGACTTCGCCGCCCGCGGGACGGCCGACGTGGCCGACTACGTGCCCGAGTACCTCCTCGTGCCGATCTCCCGGCTGCTCGCCGACGGCGACGACCCGGGCGATGCCGCCCGGGCGCGGCTCGGATGGGAGATGGAGCGGCTGGCGGACACCCGTTCCCCGCAGACGGCCGCCTTCCTCACCCTGGCCGCGTCGGAGCATCCCGACCTGGGGTCCGTGGCCTGGTCATGGGTCGAGACCCTGGCCGGCAGCCAGCGCCACGACGGCGGTTGGGGTGCCGAGCCGCTCTTCTGGGTGAACGGGGTCGGCGGCACGCCGGAATGGTTCCGGAGCCGCACCGTCACGACCGGGTTCTGCTACGAGGCCCTGTCGGTGTTCCTCTCGGCCGCCCAGCCCGGCGACACGCCGGGTCCGCGACGCTAGTGCTCCACGAGCTGGCAGCGCATGCGCTCGATGGCCCGGCGCAGCAGGCGCGAGACGTGCATCTGGGAGATCTGCATGCGGGCCGCGATCTCGTCCTGGGTCAGCTCCTCGACGTAGCGGAGCAGGACGATCCGGCGCTCGCGCTCGGGCAGCCGACGGACCAGCTCGGGCAGGACCAGCAGGTCCTCCAGCTCCTCGCGGTGGCGGCGGTCGACGACGAAGTCGCCGAGCACGGCCTCGCCGTCCTCGCCGGCCGGCTGGTCGAGCGAGGGGGCCGAGCGGGTCTGGGCCACCTCGATGGCCTCGAGGACCTCCTCCATGCTCGCCCCCAGGTGCTCGGCCAGCTCGGGCACGGTGGGGGAGTGGCCGAGCTGCTGGGGCAGCTCGTCGATGGCCTTGCACAGCCGCAGGGCCAGGTCCTTGGTCCCGCGGGGCACCCGCAGCCGCCAGCTGGCGTCGCGCAGGTGCCGCTTGAGCTCGCCCACCACGGTGGCCACGGCATAGGGGATGAACGGGTTGGCCCGCTCCGGCTGGTAGCGGTCGACCGCCTTGACCAGCCCGAGCCGGGCCACCTGGCGCAGGTCCTCGATGGGGACGGCCCGGTTGCTCCGGTAGCGTTCGGCCAGCCGGTCGGCCAGGCCGAGATAGGCCAGGATGATGCGCTCGCGCAGGACCGGATCACGGTGCTGGGCGTAGTCACGGAACCATTGCTCGACCCGCTGGACGGCGACCTCGTCCTCCGGGCGGACCTCGAGCGCGTCGGGCGACGCGGCGGAGCCCGGGGGATCGATCGGGTCGACGCCAAGGTCGACAACCGCGGACGACATAGCGACCTCCAAGAGGTGCGGTCGGCCCGCGGGGACAGGGCGGGACCTGTCAGTGCCTGCCAACCCTAGCATGTCCTCCCCACACGGAGATAAACCCGATCTCCGGTGGGTTCGTACATTTCGACCGGATCAGCTGGCCGACCACCAGGCCCAGCGGCGGGGGGTCACCGCTACCACCGGGCCCGGCGGGCGGGCGTCCCGGTAGGGGGGATAGCGCCCGGCCAGGGCGTCCAGGGCGGCCTCGGCGGCCGCGCCCTCGAGGATGGCCGCCGTGCCCTGGAGCTCGACCCACCACAGCGCCGTCCAGTCCTCGGCGTAGTGGTCGACCAGCATGGCCACCCGCGGGTCGGCGGCCAGGTCGCGCTCGCGCCGCAGCGGGCCGGGCCGCTTGGGCTTGACCCGGTCCACCGCCCACACCGCGGTCCCGTCGTGCCAGGCGAAGGTCACCGGGACCAGCCTCGGCCCGGCGGCCGAGAGGGTGGCCAGCCTGGCCACCCTCTGTGCCGCGAACCGCTCCAGCACCGCCGCCGGCGGCCCCTCGGCCCCGGCCCGCCCGCTGGTCGCGTCCGTCATCGACCGGGGCCTGCGCCCTTGGCCAGGAACTCGTCGAGGCGGTCGAGGGACTCGGCGGCCCCGCTCTCCATCCCGGACTGGAGCATGCCGTCGCGGTCGGCGATCGACTGGAACACCGAGAGGTCGGTCATCAGGGTCCGGCCGTCCTGCTCCTCGAAGGTGATCGTCTCCAGCAGCACGTGGCCGGGCATGCCCTCGAACTCGAAGGTGGAGACGATCCGCTCGGGGGCGACGGCGTCGTGGAACACGCCGTGGAACCCGTCCTCGTTGCCTTCCTTGTCGCGCTCGACAAAGCGCCAGCTGCCGCCGGGCCGCGCCTCCAGCCGGTCCACGATGGTCTCGCTCTCCCGCAGGCCCCACCACTGCCGGACCGCGTCCGGGTCGGTGTAGGCCCGGTAGACCAGCTCGCGGGGGGCGTCGAAGCTGCGGGTGATGCGGATGTCGTGGGTGCCGGGGTCGGCGACGACCTTCATGTCACTCATGGGGTGTCCCTCTCGTCTCGTCGGTCGTGCGGTCGCTCCTGGTGCTGGCGGTCACGGTGCCTGCCGGTCGTCGGGCTCCTCCTTCCCCCGCGCCTCGCGCAGGTAGTCGTCCAGGCGCTCGTAGCGCCCCTCGCTCTGGTCCCAGAACCGCCGGAATCCGTCCACCCACTCGGCCACCTCCCTGAGCGGGTCGGCCTCCAGCCGGCAGGGCCGCCACTGCGCCTCCCGCCCCCTGGCGATCAGGCCGGCCTTCTCCAGCACCTTGAGGTGCTTGGACACCGCCGGGAGGGTCATCTGGAACGGCTCGGCCAGTGCCATCACCGACGCCTCCCCGGCCGTGAGCCGGGCCAGGATGGCCCGCCGGGTCGGGTGGGCCAGCGCCGCGAAGATGTCGTCCAGCCGGTCCGCTCGCATCGTACTTTACCCTTCAGTTAATTAACCTACCGGGAAAGTAGAGGACCGGCGGTCCCCTGTCAAGACCGGGACGTCGGCACGCGGTAGCGCGCCTCGCCGTCGAGGACCCCGTCGAGCACGCCGCCGTTGGCCTCGATGACCCGTCGCGAGGCGGTGTTGGTCTCGGCGCAGGTGACCAGGACCTCGTCCAGGCCGAGCCGGCGACAGACCGCCCTGGCCTGGGCGAGCATCCGGGTGGCGTGGCCGCGGCGCCGGTGTCCGGGCACGACGTGATAGCCGAGGTGGCCGCCCTCGCGCTCCAGGGCCGGGGTGAGGCGGTGGCGGATGACGACCGTGCCGAGGTAGTCCGTCCCGTCCACCAACCACAGCTCGGTCACCGGGACGCCCCACAGCTCGCGCGCCTGACGGCGCCGCTCGACGAAGCCGGCGAAGTCCGCCGCCGCCTCCTCGAGCCATCCGGTGGGCAGCCCCGCCTCGAGGGCGGTCTCGGCCTCGCCCCGGAGGTAGGAGTCCCGGACCGTGTCGGTCGGCGGGATCAAACGCGCCATCCTCCCCACCCAGCTCGTCCTGCGGGCCCTGCTCACCGACCCGAACAGCAACGATACGGCGTCGAGATCGGCGCCGGGGCCGGCCTGCCCAGCGGCACCGTCCACCCCATCCTGGCTCGGTTGGACGGCGTCGGCTGGCTGACCTCCCGCTGGGAGGAGATCGACCCCGGACCGAGGGCCGCCCCGCCCGCCGCTCCTACCGCCTCACCCCCGACGGCATCGAACTGGCCCGGGCCGCCCTGGCCCGCGCCGGCAACGCCACCGCCCGGCCGGGCTGGCTACGACCGGTAGGCGAGGAACCATGACCGCCTTGCTCCGGCACCGGCTGGCTGACGACGCCCTGAGGATTGTGTGGCAGGACTTTGGTGAAGCCCCGGCGCAGGTAGTCGCGCTGGAAGCGTTCGTCGGTGGTCCGCACGTCCAGCCGGAGCCAGTCGGCGCCTTGACGACTCGCGGCGACTCGTGGTTCACGGTGTGTTGTGGCCCCAAACGTGGCCCCGCGTCGCGCGCTCGTCTCGATGTCACCCAGGCGATCGGCCGCGTCGGCCGCCGCGCCACGAAGCCTGCGACCGCACCCCGCCCGTCGCGCCCGAGGTCGGGGACCGGCGAAACGCGCGCGTCCCCGGGTCGTTCTTCTCCAGGAGGTGGTGCCGTGACCGAGCCGCGCGACCTGGCCGACCTGGTGCCGGCCGACGTCCGGGTCGAGCTCGCCGCCGTGGTCGCCGCGCTGGAGCTGCACGGGCCGGCGGTCACCAGGGCGCTGGGGCGGCTGGACCGGGCGACCACGGCGGCCTGGAACGCCGTGCGGGCGGTCGAC
>Ga0081538_10005079_pt1 | contig 11955 bp, 8 predicted proteins | sample TabmetS5T2R1_FD_71022 | JGI IMG/M metagenome (GOLD analysis project Ga0081538, IMG submission 71022) | Tabebuia heterophylla rhizosphere microbial communities from the University of Puerto Rico - S5T2R1 | ecosystem: Host-associated > Plants > Roots > Rhizosphere ... | reverse complement strand
CCCACCCCAAAGGAATCGATTTGGGTCCGACCGATTTGGATAATTTGTGCTTGCTGTGCTGGGGGTGCCATAGGGATGTGCACGAGCGAGGGTGGACGCTGATCCGCGGCCCGGACGGCCACTGGACGGCACGCCCACCATGACCCCGGACCCCCGGACCCGGACCTGTCCCTGCCGCAGGCCGACGCCGCACCTGGCCTGCGGCAGGGACGGGCGGCAGCCGCCGCGCCACGGTTTGCGGGCGTCCCCGCTCGGCGCTCAACGATCAGGCGGCGGCCAGCGAGCCTGGCCACAGCCCAGCAGCCGAGCTAGCGGCCTTGCCCGCGCGGCTCGCTGTTGCCGCTCGTCCAGCGGCGGCATGACCTTGGGCTTGCGCGCCAGCGCTTGCTCGGCCGCTGCGCCTCGGCGGCCCAACCCCGCCCGATCCGTCAACGTTCTTGACGCGCAATCCTCAGGGCGTCCGGCGGGCGCTGAGCGGGGCCGGTGGGGTGGGCTGGGCGATCCGCACCCGCGCGTCCACGATCGTCGCGCCGGCAGTGCCCACGATCACCGGGTTGCAGTCCAGCTCGGCCACCTCGGGGTGGTGCTCGACGAGCGCGCTGATCCGCAAGATGACGTCCTCCAGCGCAGCGACATCGGCCTGAGGGGCGCCGCGGTAACCGTCAAGCAACGGGAAGGTCGCCAGCGAGCGGACCATCTCACGGGCGTCGAGGTCGGTCAGCGGCGTGAGCCGCACCGCGACGTCGCCGAGCAGCTCCACCGTCGTGCCGCCCGCCCCGCACGCCACGACAGGCCCGAACAAGGCGTCGTGCGCGACCCCGACGAGCAGCTCGACACCGGGCCCGGCCATGCGCTGCACCAGGAACCCGCTGACCTCATGGCCGGCGGCGGCGACTGTCTGCGCCATCTCCTGGGCCGCCGCGGTGACCTCCTCGGCTCCCTCCAGCCCGAGGCGGACGCCGTGGGCGTCGGCCTTGTGGAGCAACGTCGGCGCTACGGCCTTCAGCGCGACCGGGCCGCCCAGCTCGACCGCCGCGGCGCCCGCCTGCCCGGCCGTCGGCGCGGTCCGCCAGTCCACCAGCGGCAGGCCGTAGCAGGCGAGCAGCCCGGCGACCTCGCCAGGCCCGAGCCACCGGGGGCCTGCGTCCCGGGCGAACGCGGCGGCGAGCAAGCCGGCGGCCTCGTCGCGCCGCAGGCCAGGCAAGTTAGGCGCGTGCCCTTGCGGGGCGGCCAGCCAGGCGCCGTAGCGGGCGGCGCGGGCGAGCGCGTGAGCGGCCTCCTCGGGGAACGCGTACGTGGGGACCGCCCGGGCGCCAGGGGATCCACCAGGGGATTCGGTGGGCTGGACTTGCTGGGCGGACATGAGCACGGTCAGGACCGGCACGGTCGCCGGCCCGGCGCTGGCAGCCTCCTGGATCGCGCGGCTGACCGCCGCTGGGGCGGTCACAAGGGGCGGGATGAAGATGGCGATCACCGCGTCGACCTCGCCCGAGGCCGCCACCAGCTCGACCGCGCGCCGGTAGTGGCCGACGGGCGCGGCGGCGAGCAGGTCGACCGGGTTGGCCAGCGCCGCCTCCTTGGGGAGGAACGCCGCCAGCGCGCCCTGCAGCCGCTCGGAGAGCGGCGCGACGTGCAGCCCGGCGGCCTCGCAGGCGTCGGCGCACAAGATCCCGGGCCCGCCAGCGTTCGTGACGATCCCCACGCGCTGGCCCGCCGGGACCGGCTGGTTGGCGAGCAGCGAGGCGACGTCGAACAGCTCAGACAGCGTGTCGGTGCGGATCACGCCAGCCTGGTGGAACAGCGCGTCAACGGTGACGTCTGAGGCGGCGAGCAGCGCGCCGGTGTGCGACGCGCTCGCCCGGGCGCCCGCGACCGAGCGCCCGCTCTTCACCGCGACGATCGGCTTGGAGCGGGCCACGCGCCTGGCGATGCGGGCGAACTTGCGCGGGTTCCCGAAGGACTCCAGGTACAGGAGGATCAGGTCGGTCGCGGGATCTTGCTCCCAGTAGCGCAGCAGGTCGTTGCCGGACAGGTCGGCCTTGTTGCCCACCGACACGAACGACGAGAGCCCGAGTCCGATCACGCCCGCGTAGTCGACGATGGCCAGCCCCAGCGCGCCGCTTTGGGACAGGAACCCCACCCGCCCCGCGGCCGGGAATGAGGGGCCGAAGGTGGCGTGCAGCCGGACGTCGGGGGCGGTGTTGAGCACCCCCAGGCAGTTAGGGCCGACCAGCCGCATGCCCGCCTGGAGGCACAGCTGCAGGAGCGCCCGCTGCAGCTGCGCGCCCTCAGGCCCGATCTCGGCGAAGCCGGCCGAGATCACGACCAGCGCGCGGACGCCTTTCTCCGCGCACTGGCTGGCGGCACCGAGCACCGCGGGCGCGGGGACCGCCAGGACCGCGAGGTCGACCGGCCCCGGCACGTCCAGCACGGACGGGTAGGCCAGCACGGACTGGACGACCTCCGCGGCGGGGTTGACCGGGTAGACGGGGCCGTTGAAGCCGGAGCTGAGCAGGTTGTGGAACAGCTCCCCACCGACGGTGCCGCGCCGCCGCGACGCGCCGATCACCGCGACAGACCGGGGGGCGAGGACGCTCTGGAGCGCGGCGACCGCGGCGATCTGCTCCCGCCGCTCGAAGCGCTCGAGGGCCTCCTCGGTCAGCGAGGTCGGCCACTCCACGTGGATCGCGCCTGGCGCGGACTGCAACCTGACCGGGAACCCAGTGTCCCGGAACACCTGGACCATGCGGTGGTTCTCAGGCAGAACCTCGGCGGTCAGCAGCGCCACCCCGGCCGTGTGCGCGGCCTCAGCAAGGTGGCCGAGCAGGATCGTGCCCAGCCCACGGCCCTGGTAGGCGTCGGCGATCTCCAGCGCCGCCTCAGCGCGCTCCGGCTGCCCGGGCTCGCGCTCGTAGGCGGCGTGGCCGATGACGGCGCCGTCGAGCCCCGCCAGGGCGACGAGCCCATAGCGCCGGTCATAGTCCACCTCGGTCGCCCAGCGCACGGCCTGCTCGATGTTGGGCGCGCCAGAGAAGAACCGCAGCCATCGTGACCGCGCCGACAGCCCCTGCAGGAATCGCGTCAGCGCCGGCTCATCTTCCGGCCGCACCGGGCGCACGTGCACGGTCGAGCCGTCCCGCAGGACGACATCGGCCTCGCGGTGAGTGGGGTATAGGTGAGCGCCCATGATCTCCGCCCTTCTCTCTGCCCCGGGAGCCGCCCGCCAGTCCTTAAGTGCGTGTTTGAGAAGTCTTGTGGTAGGGGTCGGGCCTCGTCGGGTTCCGCTCGCGGAACACCCTTTTAGGTCGCTCCACCCGACGAGGTCCGACGTTGTATGACCAATCTCCGTAGTTTTTTATTATATCTGAGGCGGTTTCGCTTCGCCCACGGATAACAGCCGCAGTTCTCAAACACGTTCTCACACGTCCTGGGCCAGCCAACCCTCAACGTCAGGAGGATCGTAATGCCTATCGACACCACGACACGCCCGTTCTTCCTGCAGGCGCAGGAGGGTCGAGCGGTCTGGCACCTCGGCGCGTTGCTGGTGTTCAAAACGGCTGGCGACGGCACCGGCGGCCGGTGCTGGACCAAAGAGGTGCTCGCCCCGCGCGGCATGGCGGCGCCACGGCATGTCCACTCGTTAGAGGACGAGACGTTCTACGTGCTGGACGGCGAGGTGACCTTCTACGTCGGCGATGAGGTCCTGCCCGCCCCGGCCGGCAGCTTCCTGTGGGCGCCCCGCGGGGTGCCGCACGCCTTCTGCGTTGAGTCAGAGACCGCGCGGTTCCTCGCGTTCGCCACTCCCGGCGGGTTCGAGCAGTTCTTCTTCTCCACCGGTGAGCCTGCCCGGGCGCTGACCGTGCCCCCGCCGTCATCCGAGCCGCCCGACATCGACCAGCTCGCGCGGGCGCTAGCGGACTACGGCGTCAAGGTCGTCGGCCCACCACCGGCACCACGCCAACCGTAACAAGGGCTAGGGAGGCCCGCGCCCTCGGCTATGGTGAGGCGCCGTAGCCGAGGGCGCGCACCGCGCGGGCGATGACCAGCTCCTCGCGGGCGCGGAGCACAAGGACCCGCACGGCCGAGCCGCCGGTGGCGATGTCGGCGTCGGGCCGGGCCTCGTGGTTCTTGGCGGGATCCAGCGCGACGCCGAGGAAGCCCAGCCTCGCGCACACCTGCTGGCGGACCCAGGCCGAGCCCTCGCCGACGCCAGCGGTGAAGACCAGCGCGTCCAGCCCGCCAAGCGAGGCGGCCATCGCCCCGACCGCCGCCCCGATCCGGTGGACGTAGACGCCGAGCGCGAGCCGCGCCCGCGCGTCGCCGGCAGCCAATGCGGCCTCAAGCTCCCGGATGTCGCCTGAGCGCCCGGATATGCCTTTCAGCCCGGACTCGTGCTCCAGCGCGTGGTCGAGCTGGTCGAGCGAGCACCACCGCTCGCGCAGCAGGTAGAGGAGCGCGCCGGGATCGACCGAGCCCGCGCGGGTGGTCATCGGCACGCCCTCAAGCGGGCTGAAGCCCATCGTGGTGTCGACCGAGCGCCCGTCGAGCACAGCCGTCACCGAGCAGCCGCCGCCGAGGTGGCAGACGATCAGCCGCCGGACCGCCACCTGCTCAGCCGCCCAGGCGACCGACAGGCCGTGGAAGCCGTAGCGGCGGATCCCCCACTCCTCAGCCCAGCGCTCCGGCACCGCGTAGCGGGCGGCCTCCTCGGGGATCGTCGCGTGGAACGCGGTGTCGAACACGGCCACGTGCGGGACGCCGGGGAGCGCCTGTTGCGCCTGCTCGATCGCGGCGAGCGCGGGAGCGTTGTGCAGCGGCGCGATCGTAGACAGCGCCGCGATCGCGTCCTTGACCCCACGGTCGATCACCACCGGGTCGCGGAACCGCGCGCCCCCGTGGACGACGCGATGGCCGACCGCCGCGACGCCGGCAGGCGCGCTGGCGAGCGAGTCCAGCGTGGACACCGCCTCGTCGGCGCCGACGAGGCGCAGCTTGAGGCTCGTCGACCCGGCGTTGACAACAGCGACCAGCGTCATCCGGCGCCCGTGTCACGCCTCACCAGAACAGCAGCAGGCATGCGCCTCAGTCTCACACTGACCGCGCTGGCGCCGCACCCCTGGTGGGGGGTTCCGTCGACCGAGGGCCAGGGGTTACAGTCACATTCGGGACGTGCTTAGGAGGGGGGCCATGGCCACGACCGAGCAGCGGCGGGAGTTCCTGCTCAGCAAAGGGTGGATCCAGGCGGTCGCGCTGGTCGTGCTGTTCGGGTTTGGCGTGCTGGGGCTGCTCGCCTACCGCACCTACACCGCCGAGCCGCCAATCCCGCGGGCAGTCGTGGACCCAGGCGGGCGGGTCCTGTTCACCGGCGCAGACGTGATCAAGGGCCAGCAGATCTTCCTGCGCGCCGGCTTGATGGAGTACGGCTCGATCTTCGGGCACGGCGCCTACCTGGGCCCCGACTTCACCGCCGACTACCTGCGCCGCGCGGCCGAGAGCGCGCTGCGGGCCTACGGCGGGACCGAGGACGCCCGCGCCCGGGTCGTCGCCGATTTCCAAGCCAACCGGTACGACCCCAGCACGGGGACGTTGCCGCTCAGCGCAGCGCAGGCCAACGCGTTTGGCGAGCTGGAGCGCTACTACGCCACCTACTTCGGCGACCCGACGACGGGCAAGGGCCTCAAGCCCCAGGCGATCACCGATCCGGGTGAGATCCGCCAGCTGACGTCCTACTTCGCGTGGACGTCGTGGGCCGCGTCAGCGCGGCGCCCGGGCAAGAGCTACTCCTACACCAACTCGTGGCCGCCCGAGCCCCTGGTCGGCAACAGGCCGATCGGCCACGTCGTCGTCTGGAGCGTGCTGTCGCTGATCGCGCTGCTGGGCGGCATCGGCGCGCTGTTCGCGGCGTTCGGCCGGTGGGGCGACCGGCTCGGCTGGCGGGGGCGGCAGGCCGACACCATCGTGTTCCGCCCACCCGGCGACGTGGCGCTCACGCCAGCCCAGCGGGCGACGGCATGGTTCTTCCTCGTCGTCGCGGTGCTGTTCGTCGCCCAGAGCCTGCTCGGCTCGGCCTCCGCGCACTACCGGGCCGAGGTGACGAACTTCTTCGGGTTGGACCTCGCCCGGCTGCTGCCGTTCAACCTGGCCCGCACCTGGCACCTGCAGCTCGCCCTGTTCTGGGTCGCCGCGGCGTTCCTGGCCGCGGGGATCTTCCTGACGCCGATGATCGCGGGCCGCGAGCCACGCGGCCAGCACGTCTTGGCCTACCTGCTGCTGGGCGCGCTGGCCGTGGTGGTCTTCGGCAGCCTGGCCACCGAGTACCTGAGCATCCATGGCCACGTGCGCTCGGTCGGCTCGTTCTTCGCCAACCAGGGCTTTGAGTATTTGGACCTGCCCCGTGTCTGGCAGGTGCTGCTCACACTCGGCCTGCTCATGTGGGCGGCGATCCTGTTCCGCGGCATGCGCGGCCGGCTGCGCGGCGAGCACCCGGGCAACATGCCGTGGCTGTTCTTCCTGTCGGCGCTCGCGATCCCCGCGGTCTACGCCGTCGGCCTGCTGGCCCGGTCCGACGCTCCCTTCACGACCGCGGACTTCTGGCGCTTCTGGGTGGTGCACCTGTGGGTCGAGGACTTCCTCGAGCTGTTCACGACCGTGATGGTGGCCTACATGTTCGTGCTGCTGGGGGTCGTGCGGGAGCGGGTCGCGATGATCGTGATCTACCTGGACATCATCCTCTACTCGGTCGGCGGCGTGATCGGCACGATGCACCACATGTACTTCAACGGCGAGCCCGCGGAGCACCTGGCGCTCGGGGCGTTCTTCTCCGCCGCCGAGGTCATCCCCCTGACCTTCCTGACGGTCGAGGCGTGGAGCTTCCTCCAGCTCGGCGCCCGCCAGGAGGCGAGATCCCCGACGCCGTTCCCCCACCGCTGGGCCGTCATGTTCCTGGTCGCCGTGGGCTTTTGGAACTTCCTGGGCGCTGGCGTGTTCGGCTTCCTCATCAACCTGCCGATCGTGTCCTACTACCAGATCGGCACCGCGCTGACCGCCAACCACGGCCACGCGGCGATGATGGGCGTGTATGGCATGCTCGCCGTCGGCCTCGCGCTGTTCTGCCTGCGCTACCTCATCCCCGCGCAGCGCTGGCCGGACCGGATGGCGAAGGCGTCGTTCTGGTCGCTCAACATCGGCCTGGCGTGGATGTGCTTCGCGACCATGCTGCCGCTGGGGGTCCTGCAGCTGTACCACTCCGTCGACCAGGGCTACTTCGAGGCGCGCCAACTCGGGTTCCTCACCAACCCGACCAGCCGCTTCCTGGAGTGGCTGCGGATGCCCGGGGACATCCTGTTCATCGTCGGGGGGACCCTGCCATTCCTGTGGATCGCCTGGCTGGGCGTGCGGCGCGCCGTGAGGCGGGTCACCCGCGAGGAGCCCGAGCACCCGCTGTTCACCGACATCATCGAGCCGGTCGGGGCTGGTGAGCGATGAGCGTGCACATCGAGGTCGCCCTCATGGCCGGCTACGCGGTCTTCCTGCTGGCCTGCGCCGCCGGCTTGGACCTGCTCGCCCAGCACGCCCACCGGCGGTCGGACCGGTACCGCACCGCAGGGTTCACCTACCACCCCGACCACGACTACTGGGTCTGCCCGGAGGACCAGCAGCTCTGGCCCCACGAGCTTGACCACGAGCGGCGGCTCGTCCGCTACCGCGCCAAACCGGTGGTGTGCAACGCCTGCCCCGCCAAGCACCGGTGCACCACATCGGACTCCGGCCGCGAGATCACCCGGGCGCTCGACCCGTGGCCGCACTCAGAGGCCGGGCGGTTCCACCGCGGCATCGCGCTGGCGCTCGTGGCCCTGGCCGGCTTTGCCCTGGCGGTCGAGGCCGTCCGCCACCATCAGCCGGCTGAGCTGGCGGTCCTCGGTGCGGTCGCGGCGCTGGCAGCGGCGGTGGGCTGGTGGCTCACCGGCCACTTCCGCCACACCCCTGCAGGCTTCCCCGAGCCCACCCCCGCTCACGGCCTGCGCCTGGCCGCGCCTGGCGCGCACCGGCGCACCCGGTGGGGGTTCGACACACGGAGCATGCGATGATCTGGGCGCTCGCCATCGCCGTGGCCGCCGCGCTCGCCCTCGGCCTCGCCAGCATGCGGGTGCTGCGGGAGTACCAGCGCGCCGTGGTCTTCCGCCTCGGGCGCCTCCTGCCGCTGCGGGGGCCCGGCCTCGTCGCCTTGATCCCGATCGTGGACCGCATGGTGCGGGTCGACCTGCGCACGGTCACGCTGACCATCCCGCCCCAGGAGGTCATCACCCGGGACAACGTCCCGGTGCGGGTCAACGCGGTCGCGTACTTCCGCGTCGTCGATCCCGCCAAGGCCATCAACGAGGTGGAGCGCTACCCCATCGCCACCTCTCAGATCGCCCAGACCACCCTGCGGTCCGTGCTCGGCCGCGCTGACCTGGACGCGCTGCTGGCCGAGCGCGACCAGCTCAACGAGAGCCTGCAGAAGATCATCGACGAGCAAACCGAGCCGTGGGGCATCAAGGTGACCACAGTCGAGATCAAAGACGTCGAGATCCCCGAGGCCATGCAGCGCGCCATCGCCCGCCAAGCCGAGGCGGAGCGCGAGCGCCGCGCCAAGATCATCAACTCCCAGGGTGAGTACCAGGCCGCCGAGCAGCTCTACGACGCCTCACAGATCCTCAGCCGCAATCCCACCGCCATCCAGCTGCGCTACCTGCAGACCTTGCTGGAGCTGGGCGGCGACCAGCGGTCCACGGTCGTGTTCCCGCTGCCGATGGACCTCATCGCCCCGCTCCTGGACGCGGCGCGCAGCCGCCCGCGAGACGCGTGACCACTCGCGGGCGGCCCGCTACCTCGCCCCTGCTGGGGGCGTGGCAGGCGGCTGGCCTGACCGGAAGCCATCCGCTGCCTGGAGGAGAAGGCGGCTGGCGCTGGCGGCATCGCCGCTCGTTACCTGGCAATGCCAGAGAAGCGCGCTGACGCTCCACTGCCCAGGGCCATGCAGCCTCTCCCGGCCGGGCCACAGGTCCCGATCCTCAGCGCGCGATGCTGCGCCGGCGGAAGAGCGTGACGGCAAGCACGGGGAAGACCGCCGCGACCAGCGCGAGCAGGAGAAGCCAGGCGGAGGGGCCAGAGGCGAGCGGCGTCGCGTCGCCGAGGTACCAGAAGAACGGCGAGAGCCGGCGGGCCGCCGTGAGGGGAGCGACGATCGCCCCGACCCCGTTGAGGACGTAAGCGCCCGCGGCGGCGCCCCCCGCCACGCCCATCGCCACCCCTGGTCGCCCGGTCGCTGCCCCGGCGGCCAGGGCCAGGCCCCCGAATAGGAGGGCGATCAAGGCCAGCCCCACAGTGGCCGCCACTATCGCGCCTGCGCTGAGCCCGAGGTCGAGGATGAGATCGCCGGCCACGAGCACGGCCAGCACGCCAGTGGCGACGGCCGCGACCATGGTGGCCATCGCCAGGTACTTCTCCAGGACGAGCCGATCCCGGCTGATCGGGTTGGCGAGTAAGAGATCCATCGTGCCGCTGGCCTCCTCCCCCGCCACCGCCCCGCTTCCCATCCCGATGGCGAGCGCGAGCACCAGAATGAGGCCCACGCCGGTGTACACCCGGCTGGAGATGAACCCGGCCGGCGTCAGCAGCACCTGGGGGTCGGAGAACCCCAGCAGCGCCAGGAGCTCTGGTGGCATCGAGGCGATGACCGCGCCGAAGGCGTCCTGCCCCCGCTCCACCGTCGGCCAGAGCGCCACGGTGATCCCCGCGAGCGCCATCAGCCCTCCCGCCCACCACCATCCGGCCGCCCGGCGCTCCCAGAGCGTCTTGCCAGAGACCGTGCAGAGCAAGACGGGGAGGCGCACCCGTTGCCGGCGCCCGTGTGCCCGCCATCGGGGGGCCGGCGCCAGCCGCCTCTCGACGGCCAGATCCCTCCCGCGGAACCCGGCGAGCGTCGCCACAACAAAGACCGCGACCCAGGCCGCCAGCAGCAGATGGTGGCCGGTAGGACCGGCGAGCAGCGGCTGGCCGGCCTGGTACCAGGAGAACGGCGACGCCCTCTGCGCCACCTCCAGCCCGTCCACCAGCGGGGCGAAGCCATCGGTGAGGAAGGCGGCCACCGCCAGCCCGGCGGTGATCCCACCGGCCATCCCCGGCCGGCCGAGCCAGGCCCCGAGCGCCGCCGCCAGCGCTCCGAAGAGCAGGCTGACCAGCAACAGGCCGAGGTTTGCCCCCACGATGCCGGCCACTCGCAACCCCAGGCCAGCCAGCTCATTGCCGGCTAGGAGGACGGCGGCGATCCCGAGAACCACCAGCCCGATCAGGGTCACCATGGCCAGGAGCTTGCCGAGCGTGAGACGGTCCCGGCTGATCGGGTTGGCGAGCAGCAGGTCGATGGTGCCCGCCTGCTCCTCGCCCGCGGTCGCCCGGGCGCCCATCCTGATGCCGAGGGTCACCAGCAGGATGGGGGCGGCGAACGAGTAGAGCTGCGCCTGGAGGTAGCCGGCGGCGGTCTGGAAGGTTGCCGGGTCGACGCCAAACAGGGCCAGCATCTGGGCAGGCAGGGCGTCGATGACGGCCTGGAGGTCGGCCTCCGCCGAGATGGACGGGAACACCGCCACCAGGAAGCCGGTGAGGCTCATGGCGCCGCCCGCCCACCATAGGAGGGGCACGCGGTGCTCCCAGAGCGTCTTCCAGTAGACGCTACCCAGCATGGTCATCCTCGTAGAAGGCGAGGAAGGCCGTCTCCAGGTCACCCTCGTGGCTGATGACGTTCGCCACCCCGAGGTCGGCGGCCACCCGCATCACCGCCTCGAGGGTGCCCTCCACCTGCAGCTGGAGGATCGTCCCGTTGTGAGCCGGGTCCACCTGGAGGACCCCCGCCACGCCGCGGAAACGGGCCGGGTCGACCGCGGCGCCGAACACCAGCTCGATGCGCTGCCGGGCCTTGCGCCGCAGGTCGTCCACCGCCTCCACGGCTGCCAGCCGGCTCGCTCGGACGATGCCCACCCGGTCGGCGATGCGCTCGACCTCGGGCAGCACATGCGAGGACAGCAGCACCGTCCGGCCCCTCGCGCAGACCTCCCGGACCAGCCGGTAGAACTCCTGCTGGACCAGCGGGTCCAGGGAGCTGGTCGGCTCGTCAAGGATCAACAGCTCAGGGTCATGCATGAAGGCCTGCACGATGGCCAGCTTCTGCCGGTTGCCGCTGGAGTAGGCGCCGATCCTGCGGTCCAGGTCGAGGTCGAACCGGTCGGCCAGCCGCTGGACGCCCGCCCACCGCTTGGCGCGCCGCAAAGCCCCGAAGTAGCGGAGCATCTCCCGCCCGGTCATCTCGTCGTACATGGCCAGCTCCCCGGGCAGGTAGCCGATCCGGCGGCGGATCTCCACCGAGTCCCGCCGGCTGTCGAGCCCGAAGATCGTTGCGGAGCCCGAAGTCGGGTGGAGCAGGTCCAGGAGTGTCCGGATCGTGGTGGTCTTCCCGGCGCCGTTCGGCCCCAGCAAGCCGAACACCTCCCCCACCCTCACCTCCAGGTCCAGATCGACGATGCCGGCCACATCGCCGTAGTACTTGGTAAGCCCGCTGGTCACGATTACGGCCACAGCCTCACCTCCGCCCGCAGTGGCCAGGCCCTTAACTGCCTCCCTCACAGTAAACGGCGGCACGTGAGGGCGCCAGGCCCGATGAGGCGTGCTCGATAGGTCCGCAGCGCCTCAGACGAGCCGATGTCGAAAAGCTCCAGGCGGTGACCGGCGGAACGGTAAGGTAGGCCGCTGGCTGGTCGGCAAATGGTGCCCGCATCGCCAGCGGCCCCCTGTCAAGTGAAGTAGGACGCCGGCGAGGTGCCCCTTTGGGTCCTTTTCCGTCGCCCCCTTCCCGAACCGGACAGGCCCGTTTTCCGGGCATCCGGCTCTCCAGTGATGACCTCCGCAAGAACAACTTGC
>Ga0081538_10005078_pt1 | contig 11958 bp, 10 predicted proteins | sample TabmetS5T2R1_FD_71022 | JGI IMG/M metagenome (GOLD analysis project Ga0081538, IMG submission 71022) | Tabebuia heterophylla rhizosphere microbial communities from the University of Puerto Rico - S5T2R1 | ecosystem: Host-associated > Plants > Roots > Rhizosphere ... | reverse complement strand
TTCATCGACGACCTCGGTGCTGACAGCCTCGACACTGTCGAACTCGTCATGGCCTTCGAGGAGGAGTTCGGCTGCGAGATCCCCGACGATGCCGCCGAGACCATCCTGACGGTCGGCGACGCCATCAAATTCCTCGAGAAGAACGCAAAGAGCTGACAACCGCCGCTTTGGCGGACCTTCGCGAATCGTGCAACCGGACCTCGCCCCCTGAGCGCTCCGTGGCGCCGGGAGAGTATGATATTGGCAGCGAGGCGGGACAACGCAGGCCGGGCGCAGATCGATCGGCCCGACAGCGACCCGCCCGCTCTGCGCGCGTTCGGACGCGAACCGGCTTTCACTCTCGCTGAACGCGTCCTATGGAGTCGGAGATGAGACGCGTCGTCGTCACAGGGCTCGGCATGGTGACGCCGCTCGCTTGCGGCGTCGAGCCGACCTGGCAACGCCTCGTCAGTGGCGAGAGCGGCGCAAGGCGCATCGAGACGTTCGACGTCTCCGACCTGCCGGCGAAGATCGCGTGCCAGGTCCCACGCGGTGACGGCTCGAACGGCAGCTTCAATCCCGACTATTGGATGGAGCCGAAGGAACGGCGAAAGGTGGACGATTTCATCGTCTTCGCCATGTGCGCCGCGCGCCAGGCGCTCGAAGACGCGGGCTGGAAGCCCACCACCCGCGAAGAGCAGATCAGCACCGGCGTGATGATCGGCTCCGGGATCGGCGGTCTCAGCGGCATTGCCGAGACCGCGGTGCTGCTGAAGGAGAGGGGGCCGCGGCGCGTGTCGCCGTTCTTCATTCCGGGTCGGCTCATCAATCTCGCGTCGGGGTACGTTTCAATCGCGCATGGCCTCAAGGGCCCCAACCACGCGGTGGTGACCGCCTGTTCGACCGGAGCCCATGCCATCGGAGACGCCGCGCGGCTGGTGGCGCTCGGCGATGCGGAGGTCATGGTGGCGGGAGGGGCCGAGTCGCCGGTCTCGCGGATCGGGATGGCCGGGTTCATCGCCTGTCGCGCCCTGTCGACGTCGTTCAATGACACGCCGGAACGTGCGTCCCGTCCCTATGACCGTGACCGCGACGGGTTCGTGATGGGCGAGGGCGCGGGCATCGTCGTGCTGGAGACCTACGACCACGCCAAGCGTCGCGGAGCGAAGATTTACGCCGAGCTGATCGGCTATGGACTCTCGGGCGATGCCTATCACATCACGGCACCGGCCGACGATGGCGACGGCGCTCTGCGCTGCATGAATGCGGCGATCAAGCGTGCGGGCATCTCCCCGGCCGAGATCGACTACATCAACGCCCACGGCACCTCGACGCCGCTCGGCGACGAGATCGAGCTGGGCGCGGTCAAGCGGCTGTTCGGCGAGGCGGCCTGGCGCCTCTCGATGTCCTCGACCAAATCGGCGATTGGCCATCTGCTCGGCGCGGCCGGGAGCGTGGAAGCGATTTTTTCACTGCTTGCCATCTATCATCAAATCGTGCCGCCGACCCTCAATCTGGATCGACCGGCCGAGGGCTGCGATCTCGATCTCGTGCCGCATCGGGCGCGCGAGCGGGAGGTGCGGACCGCGCTGTCGAATTCATTCGGTTTTGGCGGGACCAACGCCAGCCTGATCTTCGCTCGGGCGCCCGAACACTGATCCATCGGAGACGATGAGCGCGCGTGCGCTGAAGTCCCTGGCTCTGCTGTCGATGGTGGTCGCGCTGGCCGGCGCGATCCTGATCGCCGCGTGGAGCCAGCTCAATGCGTATCTAGTCCGGTCCGGCCCGACCACCGCAGAGACCGTCGTGGTGCTGCCGCGGGGCGCGGGCCTCGGGCAGATCGCCGCGACACTGGTCGAAGCCGGGGTGATCGACCATCCCTGGCTGTTCCGGCTCGCGGTCCGCGTCCTCGGCCGGGATCGGGATCTCAAGGCCGGCGAGTATGCGTTTCCGGCGCGGGCCACGCCTCAGGGCGTGATCGCCATGCTGGCCAAAGGCGAGACGGTCGCGCGTCGGCTTACGGTCGCCGAGGGGCTGACGGTCGCCGAGATCTTCCAGCTGCTGGAGAACGCCGAGGCCCTCGAAGGCGCGCTGCCGCCGCCCCCGGAGGAAGGCAGCCTGCTACCCGAGACGTACTTCTACGCCTTCGGCGATTCCCGGGTCGGCCTGGTCCGACGCATGGAGGACGCGATGCGCGAGACCATGGACGAGCTCTGGTCGCAGCGGGCGGAGGGTCTGCCGTTCCGCACGCAGAGGGAGGCGCTGATCCTAGCCTCGATCGTCGACAAGGAAACCGGCGTCGCGGACGAGCGCGACAAGGTCGCGGCGGTGTTCATCAATCGGCTGCGGCGGGGCATGCGGCTGCAGGCTGATCCGACCGTGATCTATGGCCTGACCGAGGGCGATGGCGCGCTCGGTCGCGAGCTCAGTCGCCGCGACTGGGAACATGGCAGCGCCTATAACACCTACCAGATCGACGGCCTGCCGCCAGGGCCGATTGGGAATCCGGGGCGGGCCTCGATCGAAGCGGTGCTGCGACCGGCCGAAGTCGAGTACCTGTACTTCGTCGCAAATGGCAGCGGCGGGCACGCCTTTGCCCGCACCCTGGCCGAGCACAACCGCAACGTCGCGCAGTGGCGCAAGCTCAAGAACGGCGAGCGTCCGCTGCCGATGGCGCCGACGCCGCCCAAGCCCGAGACCGCAGGCTGAGCCCATCCGCTACGACTTGTCCCCCGGACGTGCCGTCAGCCGGGCGGCCAGGTTCGGGGGCAGGGTCGCGAGCAAGCGCATGGCAAAGTAGATGGCGAGCGGAAACGCGATCCGCGCCTGGCCGCGCGCCAGACCGCGCCCGATGATCGTCGCCGCCCGCTCGGCGCTCAGCGCGAGCGGGGTACGCGGACGGACCCGCGCAGTCATCGGGGTCTCGACATATCCGGGACAGATCACCGAAACAACGATGCCGCCTTGCGCCAGGCGCGGGCGCAGGGCTTCGCCGAGCAGGCGTACCGCAGCCTTGCTGCTGCAGTAAGCGGGCGAGTTGGGCGAGCCGTAAAAGCTCGCGAGCGAGCTCATCAAGGCCAGCTGACCGTGGCCGCGGGCCAGCATGGCAGTCTTTGCGGGCTCGATGGTATTGAGCACGCCATCGACGTTGACCGCGAAGATCGCCCGGGTGCGCTCAGGACCGTGCGGCAGATGCTGACCCGCGGTACCGGCATTGGCGATCACCAGATCGAGCGGCGCCGCCCGGTCGACCTCATCGAGCCAGGCGGCCATCGCCCTGCGGTCGGTCACGTCGACGGTTCGCTCGCGCACGTTTGCGCCCGCGTGGCGGCATTCGGCTGCGATCGTGGCAAGACGGTCCGGATCGCGGCCCCCGAGCGCCAGGTGGGTACCTGGTCTGGCGTAATGCCGGGCAAGCGCGGCGCCGATCCCGCTGCTGGCCCCGGTGATCAGGATCGAATGCGGCGGTGGAGGTCGGCTGCGGGCCATACGCCCAGTAATGGATTGGCAACCATCTTCGCGTCAACTAAACGCCAGGGTGATCCACGGCGCGTGGCCGAGGCGGCTGCGCGGCACCTGGGAGACAAGCAGTGAGCGCCAGTCCGGCAGCGCCGGCAACTCAGATCAAGCGGCGGGGCCTTATGTTGGTGCTGTCGTCGCCATCAGGCGCGGGCAAGACGTCGATCGCACGCCGCCTGCTCGAGCTCGAGCCTGAGCTGTCCCTGTCCGTCTCCGTGACCACCCGACCCAAGCGGCCGAGCGAGGTCGACGGCGCTGATTACCATTTCATCGACCGCGCCGCCTACCGGGCCATGATCGAGGCCGGCGAGCTGCTGGAGCACGCCGAGGTCTACGGCCACGGTTATGGCACCCCGCGCGCCCCGGTCGAGCAAGAGCTGGCGGCGGGACGCGACGTCCTGTTCGACATCGACTGGCAGGGCACGCAGCAGCTGCGCGAGGCCCGCGCCGACATGGTCAGTGTGTTCATCCTGCCGCCGTCGATGGCCGAGCTGGAGCGGCGGCTGTGGCGCCGCGCCGAGGACGCTGAAACGGTCGTACACAAGCGTCTGGCTCAGGTCGCAGCGGACGTGACGCATTTCGCCGAATACGACTACGTCCTGATCAACAGCGAGTTCGAGGAGAGCGTGGCGCGCGTCCGGCAGATCCTGGCGGCCGAGCGCCTCAAGACCCACCGCCAGTCCGGGCTCAGCGAGTTCGTCAATCAGTTCCGGACGAGCGGCTGACCCGATCGCCCGCCTGCTGCGCAGAGTAGCTGCGCGCAAGGCGACAAAAGCCCGCGACGTCGATGTCCTCGGCGCGCAGGGTGGGCGGCACCCCGGCGGTCTCGAGCAGCGCGATCGGATCGGCGGTCAGGCTCTTCAGGCTGGCTCGCAGCATCTTGCGGCGCTGCCCGAACGCCGCCGCGAGCACCCGCTCGAGGGCGGGCTTGTCGGCGGGTGCCAGCGGTCGCGGTCGCGGCGTGAGCTGTACCAGGGTCGAGGCCACCTGCGGCGGCGGGACGAAGGCACGGCCCGGCAGGTGCATCACGATCCGCACCTCGCACAGCCACTGCACGAGCACCGACAGGCGGCCGTACGCACCGGTGCCCGGCGCGGCAGCGAGGCGTTCCGCGACCTCGCGCTGGAACATCAGGACCAGGCTGTCGAACAGCTGGGTCCGGTCCAGCCACTGGAGCAGCAGCGGTGTGCCGATGTTGTACGGCAGATTGGCCACCGCGACGAGCCGATCGGCTCCGAGCCGTGCGACATCGAATTGGAGAGCATCGGTCTCGATCACCTCGAGGCGGCCCGGCGCGGCGTCGGCCAGCTCCGAGAGTGCGGCGATGCAACGCGGGTCGCGCTCGATCGCGATCACGCGGCCCGCGCCGGCGGCAAGGAGCGCGCGGGTGAGCCCGCCCGGCCCTGGGCCGACCTCGAGCACCGTGCGGCCGCGCAGGTCGCCGGCCGCGCGCGCGATCTTGGCCAGGAGCTGCGGGTCGAGCAGGAAGTGCTGGCCAAGCCGTTTGTCCGCCCGCAGCCGAAACCGTTCCATAACCGCGCGCAGCGGCGCCAGATCGGCAAGTCGCCCGCTCAGAGGCGCACCTCGACGAACGCCTCCTTGCGCAGGTCACGCAGATAGCGACGGGCGAGGCGCTCGACGCGCTCGCGCTGGAGCCGCTCCGCGATCTGCTCGCGTTGCGGCGTCTCAGCCTGCGCGTTGCGTCGGTCGCACACCATCAGCAGGTGAACGCCCGCTGGCCCATCCAGCGGTAGGCTCACCTGACCGACCGGCAAGCTCGACACGGCCTGGCGGAGCGTAGGAGGCAGGTCGCCAACCCGTAGCCAGCCGAGCCTCCCCGACTCTGGCGCGTTCAGCTCGGCAGCCGTATCGGCCATGGCTGCGCAGTCGCCGATATCATCGCGCAGTTCGGCGGCCTGCACACGCAGGGCATCGATGTCGGCCTCGGCATCGACCGGGAACAGGATCTGAGCCAGTTCGACTTCGACGTCGTCTGCCGTTCGGTCCACGGCTGCCTGGTTCAGTCGCCGGTCGCGCAGCAGGAAGATGTAGTAGCCGACCGGCGACGGGATGGGCTCGGAGATCTCGCCCTCGCGCATGCTCTCCAACGTATTGCGCAGCTCCTGCGGAATCGCGCTGCTGCGGATCCAGCCCACGTCGCCGCCGGTCTCGGCGCTCGCGGCAGCCGACACCTGGCGGGCGAGCGACTCGAAACTGGCGCCCTCGCGCAGGGTCTGGACCAGCCGGGCGGCATCCTGCGCGACCACCTGCGCCTGCGCCGGATTGTCCACCGGCAACACCATCTCAGAGAGGAGATACTCCGGCTCGCCCTCGTTGCGGCGCGCCTCCTCGACCGCCATGTCGAGCTGATCGACCGTGACCGTGACGCGCGGCACGATCTGGCGGTTGACCACCTTGACCCAGGCGATCTGCGCCCGGACCTGGTCGAGCAGGGTGGCGAAATCGATGCCGTTCTGGGCGAAGAACCGTCGCATCGCCTCGACGGTCATCTGGTTGCGCTCGGCGATATTGGCCAGCGCACGCTCGATTTCCGCATCCTCGACGGCGATCTCCAGGCGCTCGGCTTCCTGCAGCTGCAGCGTCTCCTCGATCAGGCTGCGCAGCACCTGCGGTGCGAGCCGGGCGCGCGCCTGCTCACTGTCGGGAATCCCGCTGGTGAGCGTGACCAGCTGCAGTCGATCGTTTAGGTCCCGCGCGCTGATCACCTCGTCGTTGACCACGGCCACGATGCGCTGCTCGAGCGCGGCGCGCGCGGGATCACTGGCGAGGATCAGACCGAGCAGCGAAGTCATGGCGAGCAGCAACGGGCGCATCTGGATGGTCCTCGCGATCACTAACCTCCCGCGCCAAACAGGTCGGCATCCGCGCCGATCTCGCCAAGGGTTTTGAGAGTGACCCGGAAGGAGACCGTGGTCGTGTCTTCGGCGTCGCGATCGTTGGTATTGCGCCGCTCGACACCGGCCGCAATCTGCAGGCAGGGGTGAGTATAGACCAGCCCGAACTTATGGAAAATGGTGGTGTCGGCTTCGAGGTTCTGGCGCGTCTGAGCGCGCATCGCGATCGAGTCCGAGATCCGTACGAAAAGGCCGGCGGTGATCTCTTCACGCTCGCGCAGGGTCTGCAGGGCAGGGTCGTCCCGGAGCATCAGGTAATCGACTGCGAAACGCACCCGGGACGGGCCGACGGTCGCGCCGACCTCGTGGCGGACGAAGCTCAAATCATCCTGGTCCAGGCGAAAACGGTAGCGGGCGTTCAGCCAGTCGGCGGGCGTGTAATCGATCCGCCCGACGTAGTCCGACAGCTTGGTGTCGAGCCCCGTGCTCGGATCGAATTCCGGGTCCTTGTCGAAGGTGTACGCCTGGCCGAACAGGCCGCTGACCAGACCCATATCGGTGTAGGTGCCAAAGCGCAGACCGTACGCAACGCTTGCGCCGCCCTGGACGCGGTCCAGCCCAGGGAAGCGGTTGGGCTCCAGGAGGCTGGTGTCGTCGAACTCGAAGTCCTGGCTGTCCTCGTTGGGGATGTCGTCGTCGTTGTTGCCGCTGGTCGCCCATGTCGCCATGGCGACGGGCTCGATCACCTGTGACAGACCGAATACGTCGCCGATGAACGGCCAGCTCCAGTGCAGCGTCGCGCGCGGGATGGCTCTCGCGTCCACGCTCGAACCATTGTCCTCGAAGCTCTCGGGATCGCCGTTGGTCTGGTAGAAATCGCCGCGCATGCTGAGCTGCAGCTCGTAGCGGTCGCCGATCGGACTGTACCAGGGCAGCTGCCAGCCGCCGGTGGCCGATAACCGCCGCGTGTCGAGACCTTCGGTGCGCGTCAGCGCCACGGCATCGGTATCGATGCTGAAGCGGGAGCCCCAACGCCAGGGCTCGCTGACCAGGCGCGCGTGGGCCTGAGGCAGCGCGATCGGGATCAGGCCCTGATCGTCCTGCTCGCGCAATCCCTGGAAACCGTAGGCGTTGACAGTCACGTAGTCCCGTTCCCAGAAGCGCTCGGCAAACAGCCTGCTGTCGAGCACGTTGTCGTTGCTGAAACCGTAACGTTCAAGATACGTATCGTCGGAGGCCGCCTCCAGATCGAAGCCGCTGCGCCAGTCGTTCGGCAGCCGAAAGCGGCCCTCGCCTTCGATCGCGCCCCGGAAGGTGTTACCGGAAGGCTGAGGCTCGTCCTCTCGCTCGATCGGTTTGCTGGCGTAGGTACCGCTGGCGTTGAATTGAAACCGACCGCTCTCCAGCAGATGTCGGTACTCGACGGCGAGGACCGGGTTCTCGCTGGTGTAGAAGATGGGAGCAAGGGTCACATCGTAATTGGGCGCGAGGGCGAAATAATAAGTCGGCTGGACCGACGCTCCGAGGATGCTGTCGTTGCCGAAACTGGGCGCGAGGAAACCCGAGCGCCGTTTGACCGTCGGATCGGGATGGGTGAAGTACGGCGTGTAAGCGATGGGGACGCCGTACAGCTCGAAGAACGCGTCGCGATAGGTGATGTTCTGGGTTTCCTGATCGTGGGTCACGCGGCGCGCCGTGATTTGCCAGAGCGGCGGTGCGTCGGAATCCGGGCACAGCGGGCAGGGCGAGTAGACGGCGCGGTCGAGCTCGCTGCGCACGCCGCCGATCCGGCGGCCGCCGCTCGCCGCAAGCAGCGAGTTGTCGGTCAGCCGGGCGCGCAGCTGCTCGGCGACGCCCTCCCTGAGGTCGCCGCTGAGCACGACCCGATCGGCGAACAGCGTGTCGCCGGTCGGCTCGACCAGGGCCACGTTGCCCTCGGCCTCCATCACGTCCGTGGCCTGATTGTAACGGAGCATGTCCGCGAGCAGGCGCCGCTCGCCACGCGTCACCTCGACGTTGCCCCTGGCAGTGATGACCTTCGCCTCGGTGTCGTAGACGACCTCGTCGGCGACCAACAACACCGGCCCTTCGCCCAGATCGAGGGCGGCAAGGGGCGGCGCGATGACCAGCAGTGCGACGACGAGCAAGGTCGCGTATGCCGATCTCCAGCGACCCATGATCAGCCGTCCTCGACATCGAGCACGGTCGTCATGCCGAGGAGAACCCGACCTGCGGCGGCATGCGGGCCGCCAGCGCAAGACTGACCCGACCGCAAGGGACCGACCGTGGCGATCAGGTCGAACGACATGGAGAGCTAGGCCGATCAGCCGGCCGGCGACGAGGATGCCGGCGCAGTCAACTGCAACTCGTGCGAGCTCGCGACCCGCATCGGTTCACACTCCCCCTGACCCACCCGACCTTAGTCAAACCACACCAGCAAAAAACCACGCCAGGGGCAAGACTACCAGCGCACATTTCATGTGCTACGGAAGGCTTGGCGCGCTACCGACCGGCCAGCAGGACCAGCCATCTGCCAGGAGGCACACACCAGCCGTCTTAGGATCTTCCGATCCGCGATCCACAGGGATCTGATGGAAAGCCGGGCGGGGAACAGGGTGGTCGGGGTGAGCGAGTCTGCTAGATAGATCGGTTGAAGCCGTATGCGCTAATATACGAAGAGGCGATCTCCAGGTCGCCGTCGGCACGCCGGACGCGATACGGGCGCATCTGCGGAGAACTGAAATCATGGACATCGCATTTGCGGCGGCGACCACTCCGACGAGGGGCACCTGGGTGGTCCTCGCCGCGGGCGACGGAACTCTCGGCCCGACCGGATCCGAGCTGGATCGGCGTTCGGACGGCGCTTTGCGCCGCGCCGTCGCGGACTGGGGCGGCAAGTTCAAGCGCGGCGAGGCGATCGATCTCCGCTATCCGCCGGGGGTCGAGCTCGACCGGGTGCTGGTGCTGAGCCTGGGCAAGCCCGAGGAGGCATCGCGTTACGATCTGGACACGGTAGGGGGCGCGCTCGCCGTCAGGCTGAAGGGTCTGCGGGTACGTGAGGCCAGCGTTGCGGTCGAGTTGGTCGGCGGCATCAAGGCGAGCGCGCAGGAGCTGGCGATCAGTCTCGCGACCGGCGCCTGTCTGCGCGCCTACCGCTTCGACAAGTACCGCACGGCCAAAGATGCGGAGGAGGACCAAGGCGAGGAGGTCGCGAAACTCACGTTGCATCTGGCCGAACCCGCCACAGCGGAAGCCGCATGGCCCGCGGCCGCAGCGGTGATCGCCGGGGTGAGCCACGGCCGCGATCTGGTCACCGAGCCTGCCAACGTGCTGACGCCCGAGGCGTTCGCCGAAGCATGCGTCGAACTCGGATCTGCGCTCGATGTGGAGGTCGAAGTGCTGGACCACGCGGCGCTGCAGCGCATCGGTATGAATGCGCTGCTCGCCGTCGGTCAGGGCAGCGCGCACGAGTCGCGCGTTGCGACGCTGCGCTGGTCAGGCGGCGCGCCTGACGAGCCGCCGGTCGCGCTGCTCGGTAAAGGCGTGTGCTTCGATTCCGGCGGTATCTCGATCAAGCCGGCCGCCGGCATGGAGGAGATGAAGTGGGACATGGCCGGCGCGGCCGCCGTGTTCGGCGCCATGAAGGCGCTCGCCGGGCGCAAGGCCAAGGCGAACGTGGTCGGCGTGCTCGGCCTTACCGAGAACATGCCGTCCGGCACCGCGCAGCGCCCGGGCGACGTGATCACCGCCATGGCCGGCGTGACCATCGAGGTGGTCAACACCGACGCCGAAGGCCGGCTCCTGCTGGCCGACGTGCTGCACTACGCCAAGGAGCACTTCAAGCCCAAGGTGATGATCGACCTCGCCACCCTCACCGGCGCCATCGTGGTCGCCCTGGGTCACGAGCAGGCCGGCCTGTTCTCGCCCGACGACCAGCTGGCCGAGCGCATCCGGGCGGCCGGCGCCGCGGTGGGCGAGCGGGTGTGGCGCATGCCGCTCGGCGACGACTACGCCAAGCACATCAAGTCCGACATCGCCGACATCAAGAATGTCGGCCGCGAGCGACAGGCGGGGGCGACCGCGGGCGCCGTGTTCCTGCAACGCTTCGCCGGCGATGTGCCCTGGGCGCACATCGACATGGCGGGGACGGCGTGGTCGAAGGAGGACCGCCCGCTCGCCCCCAAGGGCGCGACAGGCTACGGCATCCGCCTGCTCGAGCGCCTGATCGCCGAGCATTACGAGACCTGAGCTGCGCCCGTCGCGGCGGTGGTCGAGTACGGCTTCTATCACCTGACCAGGACGGCGCTCGAGCCGGCGCTCGGGCGGCTGCTGGAGCGGGTGCTGGCGAGCGGGCAGCGCGCCGTGGTCGTAGCGTCCTCGCCGGAGCGGGTCGAGGCGCTCAGTCGGGCGCTGTGGACCTTCGGCCGCGACAGCTTCCTGCCGCACGGCACGCGCGACGACGGCTTTGCCGAGGACCAGCCGGTGTTCCTGACCGATCAGGCGGACTATCCGAACGGCGCCACGGTGCTGGTCCTGGTCGACGGCGCCGAAATCGAGCCGCCGCCGCAGTTCACGCGGTGCCTCTACCTGTTTGACGGCAACGACGAGGCGGCGCTGGCCCAGGCGCGTGCGCTGTGGCGCAGGCTGCGCGAGCGCGGCGAAACGCTGACCTACTGGCATCAGACCGAGCGGGGCTGGCAGCGGGCAATGGCAAGCACCGACCCCGAGTGAGAGCGATCCGGGCTTTGCCGATCGGGGCCGGCTGGCTATAAGGCGGCACTCGCAAGCAAGAGCGGAACTCCCCGGATGGCCATCGAGCGCACGCTGTCGATCATCAAGCCCGACGCCACCAGGCGCAATCTGACCGGTCAGATCAACGCCCGCCTCGAGGCGGCCGGGCTGCGCATCGTTGCGCAGCGGCGCATGCGCCTCAGCCGCGGCCAGGCCGAGGCGTTCTACGCCGTCCATCGCGAGCGGCCTTTCTATCGCTCGCTGTGTGAATTCATGACCTCCGGGCCGGTCGTGGTGCAGGTGCTCGAGGGCGAGCACGCGATCGAGACCAACCGCGAGGTCATGGGCGCGACCGATCCTGCCAAGGCCGCGCCCGGCACGATCCGCAAGGACTTCGCCGAATCCATCGAAGCGAATTCCGTGCACGGCAGCGACTCCCCGGACACGGCTGCGCGCGAGATCGCTTTCTTCTTCGCCAAGGTCGACATCGTCGGGTGACCGGGCGCGGCGGCCATGCGGCGCGATCCGGCGATATGCCGCCCGCGCCCACGGGAGACCTGATCGAGCAGTTTCGCCGCGCGCGCCGGGATCAGACCCGGGCCGTGCTCGAGGGGTTCCATGCCATCAAGCATGCCATCCGCTTCGATGCCGCGATCGAACAGGTCTGCGCGGTCGATCCGGACGCGCTGTGGGCGCTGACGAGGAAGCTGGCGCCGGATGTGGAACCGGAGTTGGGCAGAGTTGTCCAGTCGGTGCCCCGATCGGTGTTCGCCGACCTCGCGCCGGTCCCGCCCGAGACCGGCGTCATCGCCATTGCCTGGCGGCCAGAGGCAGACGTCCCAGCGATTCTGGAACGACGCAGCGCTGCGCCGGT
>Ga0081538_10005077_pt1 | contig 11961 bp, 7 predicted proteins | sample TabmetS5T2R1_FD_71022 | JGI IMG/M metagenome (GOLD analysis project Ga0081538, IMG submission 71022) | Tabebuia heterophylla rhizosphere microbial communities from the University of Puerto Rico - S5T2R1 | ecosystem: Host-associated > Plants > Roots > Rhizosphere ... | reverse complement strand
CGTCGGGCGAGGCGCTCGGATCGTAGCGATAGACGAGGCTATCAGAGACCAGCTCATCGTCCATGGCTCTCAGTGTCGAGAGCCACATTGGGTCGTTTGGGGCGACGAAACCAACCAGCGGCATCAGCAGCAACGATGCATCGAGGACGTCGTTTGAGTAATTCTGGACGAAGGCCTCACGCTCGGGGTTGTACCCGCGTTTGATGATCTCCTCATAGATTCGGTCCCGCTCGATGATCCACCGAGAGAGGTCGGCCGGTCGTCCCCGGTTCTGGGCCAGGCGAACGGCGCGATCCAGCGCCACCCAGGACATCAGACGCCCGTAGGTGAATTCCTGGCGGCCTCCGCGGGTCTCCCAGATGCCCTCCTCTGGCTGATTCCAGTTCTCGCAGAGCCAGTCCATCATCTCCGCGACCCCGTTCCAGCCTTCGTGCCCCACTTGAAAACCTTGGGTGTCGGTTTGATAGATGGAATCCATCGCCTCACCGTAAATGTCGAGCTGCAGTTGATCGGCCGCGCCGTTGCCGATCCGTACCGGGCGTGAGCCGCGGTACCCTTCGAGGTGGTCGAGAACCTCTTCCTCGAGGTCTGAAGAGCCATCGACGCGGTACATGATCTTAAGCGGACCAGAGCCCTCACCCGCTTGCTCTTTTATCCGGCCTCTTAGCCAACCCATGAAGGCGGCGGCCTCATCGATGTAGCCGAGCCCGAGTAGCGCGTACACCGAGAATGAGGCGTCGCGTACCCAGGTGAAGCGGTAGTCCCAGTTGCGCTCGCCGCCCACCTGTTCGGGGAGGGCGGCCGTGGGGGCGGCGACTAACCCACCGCTCGGGGCATAGGTCATCAGCTTGAGCGTCATCGCCGAGCGGGCCACCTGCTCGTGCCAACGGCCGTTGTAGGTAGAACGTCCGAGCCATCCGCGCCAGAAGCGCACCGTCTCATCGAACAGTTCCACCAACTCCTGAGGGTGCACCAAACTGGGCGGACCACCCGCAGACTCCATCACCACTCCCGCGATCTCGCCTTCTCGCAGGGTCTTGGTGAGGCGCAGCCCCTCGCCGTCGCGCTCCAGCGAGGTCCCTTGCTCGTGCAGAGAGCGGCCAGGAATATCGGCGCGGTGCAGCGTCAGGGTCAGGTCCTCGGAACGGAAAAGTGCCCCGTCGTGGGAAAACTCGAGTTCGTGCGGCTTGCGCCCGTAATCGAAGCGCGGGTGAATCTCTATCCGGAAGGCCATCGTGCCGCGCACCACGCGCACCAGCCGAACCAGCCGGTGACGGTCGGTGGCTTTTCCCTCGATAACGGGCATGAAGTCGACCACCTCGCCGACCCCGTCGGGGCTCAAGAACCGCGTGATCAAGATCGCGGTGTCGGGGAAGTAAAGTTGCCGGCTTACGTAGTCGTCCCTGTCGGGCCCGACGCGGAAGTGCCCGCCGCGGTCGTGGTCGAGCAAGGACGCGAAGACGCTCGGGGAGTCGAAACGCGGACAGCAGAACCAGTCGATGGTGCCGTCGGTACTGACCAGGGCTGCTGTCTGCAGGTCGCCGATCAGGCCGTGCTCACTGATGTCGGGGTAGCGGTCCATCACACCGTCCTTTCGAGTCGATCTGGCAGTCGTTGGCCGCCGCTCTGCATGATACTTTTTGAGCATACACCCCAGCGAGGTAATACGTCATCCCCCCAGGCGAAAATCCCCTAGGGGATTTCCATTCCCGGGTGAACACTCCGCACTCACTGGCGCCTGGGATGTTACTGGTCAGCCTGAACACCGCACGAAGACATCGAGATCTAGGGCGAGCGAACACTTTGGAGTGTATGAGCGAGCAGCTCAAGTTCGTCGGGGTGAGACCTGCCGATTCCGCCGGTCCCGGATGCGAAAGGCGAAGACGATCAGCGCCAGGCCCACCACTATGGCGAAAATACCGATGAACGGGGCTAGAGTGGGCAGGTCGGAGCCAACTAGAGCTGCAAGGATCACGCCAAAGAGCACCGACAGCGCCCCGCCGCCGGCGAGTAGCAGAGCGCGGCGAGGACGAGACCTGGCCAGAAGAGAACCACGAGCCCGAATAGCAGGGCAACGAGGCCGCGTAGCGCCACGGACCGCCAGTTCTCGGCGAACCTGCTTAGCCTCTACCTGTAGGGTCCTCCGCTGCTCATGCCGTCCTCCTCATAGCCGCTCCATACCGCGTGGCCGAGCCTACCTTGCTTGGCGGTCCTCTTCGTCTTCCGGTCCTCCGCTTCTGTCGCCGGCTCGTCTGCGTGGCCGTTCCTTGTTCCGCCCCACCGCGATGCCCACGGTGCTTGTTACGAAAGCGGCTGCGAAGCCGCAAACGACACCTATCACCGCACCCCTGAGGACGCCGTCCGTCAACCACACCACGCCGAGGCTCACGAGCAAGGATACGACGACGAAGACGACCACGGATAAGAGAACGGTAGCGGTGATCCTAGCTAACATCTGCACGGCCGTGGCAACGCTGATGCGGCGTTCGATCCCGAGTGTGCTTCACACATCTCTCATCCTCCTTCTCCGGGTGACCGTAGTCTCATTGTCCAGACTCCTGGGCATTTCCGCCTCCATCATCCCGTCCGGTAGCGTGTGGTAGGTCGCCGCGTTGACCTCCGCGCCCAGCAGCACCACCGACGCCGAGAGATAGAGGTAGAAGAGCAGACCTACGGCTGCTCCCAGGCTCCCGTAGGTGACGCCGTAGTCTGCAAAGTTCGCCAGATAGATAGAGAAACCGACCGAGGATATCGTCCACAGAACCACGGCGAGGGCCGCACCCAGTCCCACTGATCGAAAGCGCTGCTTGGCGTCGGGACCGTAACGGTAGACCAGAGAAACCACCACGGCGAGCAGGAAAAGGGCTACGGCAAAGCGCAGCCATCCCCACAGGAAGACGATCACCTGGTCCAAGCCCACCAACTCCGCAACGCGCACCACGAGCCGCGGCCCGATCAGCATGAGCCCCACGGAGACGATTACCATGAGCGCGAGGACAGGACCGAAAGCCACTGAGAGCGCGAACCGCTTCCAACCCGGGCGAGTCTCTTCGATCTCGTAGGCGGTGTTGAATGCCTCGGTCAAGGTACGCGCGAGCGCGGAGGTTGACCACAGCGCGACGGCGATCCCGAAGAAGAGCAATTCTTCCCCGGCTTGCTTCTTAGCCTGCTCGATCATCCGCTCGAGAGGTTGGATCTGCTCCCTGCTTTGTTCAACCACCGGCTCTAGTTGGTGGGGAGCTTGCTGGGATGATTGTGAGTGCGCCTGGTCGATGATGTCTGGGAGACCGAGCGTGCTGGCCAGCACGACGAAGATGAGCACGAAAGGGAAGAGCCCGAAAAGCCCGCGGTAGGCTAGCGCTGCAGCGTAAGTGCTCATACGGTGCTCGAAGAACTTCCGGATCGATCGGTCGCCGAGTTCGAAAATCTCCTGTAGCATCAGAACGCGCACACCATCCTATCCTGAGGAGAGCACGAGCCGCCCCGAGTCTACGACCAGGCATCTCCAGTCCTCTTCCATCACGTCGACCAGGGAGGGTTCGTCGGCCGAGCACCACAGGCTCCAGTCGGCCACACCCAGGTTCTCGATGCGGAGCCCAAGCTTGCGCGCCTCCTCAGAGTACTGGCGCACCACATTTTCTTTCACCTCGGAGAGCGAATAGCTCTCCCTGGACAGCCCCTCGATGGCGCGCCAGTAAGCGTTGAACTCTTCCCTGTTCCGCAGCGGGTCCATGCGTAACACCAGACCCTGCTCGTGTCGCTCGAGATCGCTGAACCGGATGCGCAGCAGCTTCAAGGAGTCTTTGGCGTAAGGTGACAGGCGCACGATCTTCAGTTCGGGAGCGACCCGCTGGTAGCGTTTAAAGAGCCCCTTGTAGATATCTGGAGAAAGCTCGCTCGAGCTGGTCCGGTTGACGTCAGCGAGAGGAAGCATTCGGTCAAGCCGTACGAAATCCGAGTTGGGATCGAGGACCACTATCCTGAGGTCGGTCTCCAGCAACAGGCGTTCGAGGATCACACCCAGAGCGAAAGTCTTGCCCGAGCCGGACTGGCCGCACAGGAAGGTGTGCCGGTAGGAACCTATGGGGATAGGCATCGAGAGAGGAGCCTCGTAGCCGAACGTTCGCCCGTCGGTCGAGTAGGCGACAGCGAGCAGCGGAACGAGTTCCTGGAGCTCTTTCAAAACCTTCGGTAGTGCGCCGAGCTGTTCGACGGCGCCGATCCGGATCTTCTGAAGGTCGTCTTTGGATTCCATGCTGCCGCTTTCCTCCATCACACCCGATTATCTCCGGTTGCTGGCCATCTTTCTAGCATCCCGGTCGCCGACGGTGCGAGAATCGCCCTGTAGCCCCGGGCCTTTGATACCACTCTGATACCACCGGGAACGCAATACGGTGCAACACCCAGCAAGGCAGGGAAAGGAAACGCCTCTACATATGCGGCATTTGCAATCCCGTGCAACCCCCTGCAACGCCTGAGTGATCACTCGTAATGAGCAGCTCGGCGGTTCGAGTCCGCTCGCCGGCTCTTCACATTCGGTTTAACTAAGCCGAATACTCGGAAAGGGAGAAGCCCTGGTGGTCTACCAGGCCTTCTCTACATCACCCGTTATAGTAGATCGCCTAGCACAACGTTTCGTCCATCGCACTCGCGGTGTACGTGCCCATGCCAGCTATCCAGTGGGAGTAGCGGTCGAGGCAGAGCGGCATCCCGGAGGTATGTAGAGCGCCAGAAGAAATCCTGACACCACATACATCAATTTGCGTTCGAATTAACCTGCCTATGACTAGAAGGCAACCACGGGGAAGTCCGGTGGAACCCCTAGACACACCTGCCCGAAGGTCCCATAACGTTGCTCAGAGGCGAAGACATGATGTCTCATCGTCTGGACATCCCGGAAGCAACGTTCCAACGGGCTGGAGGCTCGAAACGCCGTCGTTCCCGCGATGCTGCATGCGAGCTCCACCGCCTGGACGGCGCTGCTCATCGCGTGGGCCATCGCGAGCAGGAGGTCCGCCTTTTGCTCGAGCGAGTGGGTCTCGCCGTCGACGCATCTCCGCCACGCTTCGCTCAGGGTGTCAAGAAGCAACAAGCGCCCTGAGCGCAGGATCGCTTCCGCCCGGCCCAGCTGGTCTTGGGCTGACGCCCGTTCCTTCAGCAGACCACTCGACGCCACCGGAGTCTTGGTCCGGGCGAGTTCGGTCACCTCGTCGAGAGTGCGTCGCGCCACCCCCAACATCGGCGTCGGGATACCGGACGCCGCCGCGCCCACGACCGGGAGTCGATACAGCGGGCCTCGATAGTGCGATCCCGGCTCGAAGTCCGGCACCATGGGAAAGGTCCTGGATCGGGGCACATACACGTCGGTCACGGAGATGTCGTTGCTGCCCGTGCCCCGCATCCCCATGACGTCCCACGTATCGATGATTTCGCACTCCTCGCTCCGAAAGTAGACCATGCGCATCTCGGGCTCGCCTCCGGCGGATTCGTCCTCGTCCACGAGGACCGTCGACGAGATCCAGTCGGCGTCATAGCAGTTGCTGACGAACGGGGCTCGACCAGAAATGCGGTATCCGCCGTTGGCCGACGTCGCCTTCAGGGGGCGGCCGAACTGGGCGGCGATAAGGATGTCAGCTCCGCCGCTGTAGATCTCCTCGGCTCCTTCGTCGGGGAGACGGCAACAGAAGAAGGCCCAGTCCAGAGGGTTCTCCAAGGTCCACGCCGCAGCAGAGTCGTGGCGACCGATCTCCTCAGCGACGAGGGCGCGGGTAACGGGGTCGGTCTCCAACCCCCCGAGCGAACGGGGAGTTGTCATTCGCAGTAGGCCCGTCTCGCGCAATGCCTTCAAGGCCGGCTGCGACAGTCGTCGTTCCCGCTCTGCTTCCTCGCTGTGCGCCCGGATGATCGGGGCAATCTCCCGCGCTGCGTCGAGCAGAGAGGTGTCGGGTTCCCAAGCCATTTGGCTTGTTCCTGGCGTTGACAGGGTTCCGTTCATCGCGCTCACCTCCGCTTCGCTGGAGCGATGTTCTGGTTGACGTGGAAGAGGTTGTCCGGGTCATAGGCCGCCTTCACGGCGGAGAGTCGCTCGTAGTTGGCGCCGTAGTTCTCGGCGGCACGGTGCGCATCGTCGCCGGACATGAAGTTGACGTAGCCCCCGGCGCTGCCCGAGTGGGGATGAATGGCTGCGTAGTAGTCCCTCACCCACTTGGTGTTGGCCTCGTTGTCGGCAGGATCAGGCCAGATCCCGACGATCACCGGCGCAAAGCTCTTGTCCCGGTGTCCGAAGGCGGTCTCGTCGGCGCCGACTCGCTGCGCCGCGCCATTGATGACGTGGAGATGCATGGACGAGCTCACGTTCGGTGTCCTCTTGCCATGTTCGACGTGAGCAGCGATCGCGGCGTCTGTGAGTTCGGTGGCGAAGTCCGCTTTCCAGTAGTTCTGCATGCCTTTCGGGACGAAATCGTCGAAGGCGCTCTGCAGGGCCGGGAACGGCATCACCTCGACCAGCTCCGCCTTCACCTCGGCGACATCGCGCAGTGGCCGGAGCACCTGCTCGGCCTCCTCATGAGGACCGTTCCAGCACGTTACCAGCACGCAGAACAGATCCCCGACCCGGTCCTCGGGGATGAACGGCAGCGGAGGCGCGATCTGCCAGCCGAAGAGGCATCCCAGCTGCTCGGGCGCCTCGTTGATGAAGGAGCGGTGGCACTCCAGGACCGCCGTGGCATCGTCGAAGTCGTAGAACAGCGGGCCGCCCACGACATCACCGACCTCGTGGAGCCGGAACTCGAAGCTGGTGACGACCCCGAAGTTGCCGCCGCCGCCGCGCAGTGCCCAGAACAGATCCTCGTTCTGATAGTCGCTGGCCGTGACCTGCCGGCCATCGGCGAGAACGACATCGGCCGAGAGCAGGTTGTCGATGGAGAGCCCCACGCTGCGGGTGAGGTAGCCGATGCCGCCACCCAGCGTGAGGCCCGCCACCCCGGTCGTGGAGACGATCCCGCCGGGCGCGGCCAGGCCGAACGGGTAGGTCGCGTGGTCGACATCCCCCCAGGTCGCGCCGCCCCCGACCCAGGCGACCTTCTTGGCCGGGTTGACCCGTACGCCCTTCATGGGCGAGAGGTCGATGACCAGACCGTCGTCCACCGTGCCGAAGCCCGCAGCGCTGTGGCCCCCACCACGAACGGCGAGGTCGAGTCCGCCGTCGCGGGCTGCGGCGACCGCGGCCATCACGTCGGCTGCATCCACGCACTGGATGACGGCGCGGGGTCTGCGGTCGTGCATGGCATTGTAGACGACGCGAGCGTCGTCGTAGCCAGAGTCCGCGGGAGTAATGACGCGCCCTCGTACCGCTTCGGCGAGCTTCTCGATCGTGTCGCTCATTGGGTGCTCCTCATCTCGGTTTCACATACATGAGGGAAGGATGCACCCCAAGGCGTTCCCGAAGCGTTCCCTCTCAGCCGGGCTTGCTTAGCAGCTCCGTTGCTGCACGGAACGCCGGGAGATCATGGCCCGACGGAATGGTCTCGACGAGGTCCCCGAGTTGCTTACGCACAGTTTGATCGGGAAATCGACTGGCGAGGGAGTGCAGCGCCCGAAGCTCCAGCCAGCCCGCCCCTTGTTGAGAGGCGAGCTCGACGGCGTTGCGTAATGAGGCGGCCGCGGCTTCTCCGCTGCGATACGCTAACTCCCCATCGACTCGCCACAGCTCGGCCTCTAGATAGCGCTGCTTGCGGCGGTGTGACCATGAGAGCCCCTCGCGCGTGGCGGCTCGTCCTTGGTCGAGCTCAGTGGCCATGCCGCGAGCCCGGGCGAGCAGCAGGAGACAGTACGTCAAGTGCAGGGTCTCCCCATCGGTGCGCGAGCGTGCCACCGAGCGCACGATCTTCTCGATGCCCGCCGGCGATCCCTCGCATACCTCCAGCCAGCCCCTAAGGGCCTCCAGGACGACTACGAGGTAGCGCTCCGAAAGGCGCGTCCACAGAAGCTCAGCGTCGCCGAGGAGCTCGGCGAGGTGGGGGAGGTCTTCGGATTCAGCCGCGATGATCGCCGCGTAAGTGGTGACGTACCCCAACGTCATCAGGTGATCGAGATCGACGGCGATCTCAAGAGCAGATCGGGCTGTCTCGTTGGCCCGGCCGGCGTCTCCCGCCCACAGGTCGACCCAGGCCAGGCGTACGAGACAGACCGCCTTCGGGTCCTGGGCGTACAACGCCAGATGCTCGTCGCGACGGGACACGTCATAGGCTTCAATAGCGCCTTCGAGATAGTGCCGGGCCATAGCCAGATCGCCCCGCCAGAACGCACTCACGCCGAGGAGATATCGGCCCTCTGTGCTGGCGATCGGATCATGCCTCTCATCGTCGAGGAGGGCCTGGCCGAGTTCACTACAATCGTCGAAGCGGCAGCCCTGCAGCCGGGCGAGGCCGAGACCGCGGAGAATCGGTGCGTCCACGGGTCGGTGAAGCTTGCGGCAAAGCGAGAGGGCTCGTTCATAGAGTCGGTGCGCACTGTTGGAGCCGTAGCCCTCGAGGGCCACAAGGGGGGATCCGAGAGCGATCCGGACATCGAGTTCGAGCGCATCGCGGTCGGACGACGTCGGCAGGTCAGCGAGCAGAGAGAGCGCTCGCCGAAACATGGTGACCGCTTCATCGAGAGCTGACACCGCCACCGCTCGGGCCCCCGCCCTGCGGTAGGCATCGATGGCCGGTTCGACCATACCGGCCTGATCGTAGTGCGCGGCCAGCTGCGGGCTGGCCGCGTCGATGTGGTCCTGGAACTCGACCGCGATCGCCTCGGCGACGGCCCGGTGGAGTTGACGTCGACGAGCTGGACTGAGCATCTCCAGGGCGACCGCCCGAAGCTTGTCGTGGCTGAAGTCGTAGGTGAGCCCCTGATCGCGGATGATCCGTCGACGCCAGAGCTCGTCGAGATGGTCGACAAGCTCTGGCTCGCCGATCCCGGCGGCCGAGACCAGCAGACCGACCGAGAAGGGCCGACCGATGACGGCCGCCACCTCGGCAAGCCGCCGAGCGCCGTCAGGGAGTTGGCCCAGTCGGGCGCCCAGCACCGCCCGCATCGTGGGAGTGAGCGCCGCCTGACTTCCCTCAGGGGAGACCCCGGCTCGAAGCACTTCGATGACGAAGAGGGGGTTGCCCTCGGTCTCCACCCAGAGTCGTGCCGCGAGTTCCGGATCGATCGTGTCGGCATTGCGGAGCCGAGCAGCGAGCGTCGCCGTGGTGGCCTCATCGAGCCGGTCGAGGGGCACGGTGGTCACTGCCTGGTCGTGGCCCAAAGCGTCGACGAGTCTAACGAGGGGATGATGCTCTGGGATCTCCTCCAAGCGGACGGTGCCGACGATCAGGACCGGCGTCGCCTGACCGGAACGGACAACGAAGCCGATCAACTCGATGGTCTCGGCGTCACACCACTGCAGATCGTCGATGATCAGCAAGCGCGGGCGGTCGCCGACAGTGATGGCTCGGTTCACAGCATCGAACAACCGATGGCGCTGTGCCAGGTCGCCCGACTGGCTCGGTCCAGATGGCTGGGCAGCGTCTAGGAGTTCGGGCAGGAGGCGAGCGAGCTCGGCCCTCCAGACCGTGTCGAGCGTGTCGATTTGGCTCCGGAGAGCATCCGATCGGAGTAGGTCTACCACTGGGCCCCACGGCAGTCTGCCCGCGGCCTCGTACGCACGAGCCGATGCCACCACGTATCCCTCTGCTCGAACGCGCCTGCCGAACTCCATCGCGAGACGGGACTTTCCGATCCCCGGCTCCCCGGTCACCAACACGAGATGTGCCCCACCCTCCCGCACGGTACTCCAGGCCTCGTTGAGCTGGTTCAACTCCAGGTCGCGGCCCACGAAAGGCGATTCGGCGACGGGTGCCAGGTCCTCGCCGCGCACCTCTTCGCGGTTGACTGTGCCGGCCAGGAGCTGTCGGTACATGGCCCGGATCGCTTCCCCCGGTGCCATCCCGAGGTCGCGATCCAGCACCTCCGCACACCGGTGGTAGGAGCGCAGCGCCGCGGCTCTATCGCCAAGTGCGAGATGTGCTTCCATCTGGATTCGAACGGCCGCTTCGTCAGTAGGCTCCAGGTCGATGACGCGCTGGGCCTGCTTGATCGTGGCATTGTGGTCTTCGCGCCCCGCAGCCTCTTCTGTCAGCCGCACGAAGGCCCCGTACGCCTCGGCTCGGAGTTTCGCTCGCTCGTCCAGGACCCAGTCGTCATAGCAAGCTGGAAGGAGATCGCCCGAATAGAGGCGCGCGGCGAGCTCGAGATCACCGACCGCTATGGCTTCGCGGAACCTCAGCACGTCGACCTCGCTCGGCCCGGTCGGAATCCACCGGACAATCTCGTTGTCGATCTCGACGAACTCACCGATATCGGGAAGGGAATGCCGGAAGTCGTGGAGCAGCTTTCTGAGGTTGGTGCGCGCCTGACGTTCGTTGGAGTCGGGCCAGAGCTCGAACGCGAGTCGCGAGCGGTGCTGCAGATCTCTCCGCAACGTGATCAACGCCAGGAACCGCTGCAAGCGAAGATTGTTGAAGGCGCCGAGACGGCGGCCGTCCAAGATGACTTCGACTGCACCGAGCAGTCGGACCTCGAGCCGCGCCGGCGATTCGCTACTGACCCTGCTCCTGTCACTCAGCATACGGCGCCTCTGGTAGCGGTCCAACCTCCCAGAGTCTGTTATTCCCCTGGTGCGTGTCGATGACAAGCTTATCATTCGCAATGAGCAGATAAGCCACCTGAGTCTGCTCGAATGGATTTACTGCAACCGGGCTGATACGTACTAGTACTCTGTCACTCTTTCACTGATGGGTAGAGACTGCGCAGCTTGATGCGCGCATCCTCCGCCTTGAATCGCCAATCCACGCTCGCGCCGACCCTATTGCGCTCGGTGCACCAAGCCTTAGCCTCTCGCTCCAGCGTCTCCATGTCCGGCAGCCTTCGCCCCAGGCACTGCCTCACCAACACAGAGATCTCCACCTCGACCATGTTCAGCCATGAGCCGTGTACTGGCGTGTAGCAAAACTCGATCCTTCGAGCCAACTTGCGAGCATCTTCTGATGAGAAGGTCTCGTAGAAGGCCGCACCACTGTGAGTCGAGAGGTTGTCCATAACCACTCGGATCTTCTCGGCTTTAGGGTAATGCTCCTCTGCTAGGCGTCGCATCGCCAGGGCGAACTCTCGCTTCCTGCGGCGCTCGGTGACCACCAACTCTCGCCAGCCACCCAAGGGCTCGAAGCTCATCAGAACCCAGCAGACCCCTCCTCGTTCGTACTCCGAGTCGAAGCGCTCGATTGACCCTGGCTTCATCGGCAGGGGGTTTCTCACATCGCCTATGAGTTGGCAAGGGCGCTCGTCGAAGCAGACCACCGGTCGCAGAGGGTCGTAAGGCTCTTCGTAGAGGTCCAGAATCTCCTCCATCCTCCACACGAAAGCCGCGCTCTTCCTCGGAGGGATCACCCACTGACGTTTGAGGTGAGGCCTGAGCTCGTTTTTTTGAGCGTGCGCCTCACCGTCTCGTAGGAGAGCTCATCCGCGTAGCCCAGCTCCACCATCCGATCGGCAAGCAGCCTCAACGACCAACGTTCTCTTCCCTCGGGAGGTTGCGAACAAGAGAGCGCTACCAAGTGCGCCTCGGCTCGACCGTCCAGGACCCTTCTCCTGGGCCTTGCGGGCTTCCTGGGCATCAACGCCACTTCCAAGCCCTCCTCGCACAAGCGTCTGCGCTCCCGCGCCACCGTGGCGGTTGAAACCTCAAAAGCATCGGCGATCTTCTCGTCGGTCCAGTGGTCGGGTCCGTCAGCGTCAGCCTTGAGCAGGATGCGCCCGTAGAGCAGCTTTCGGGCGTGAGCCCTGCCGCTGCGTACGAGCGTTTCGAGCTGGGTGCGCTGTTTGTCGGTGAGGCGGACGATGTATTTCTTGTACATGGCGAGATCACCCCCGTTT
>Ga0081538_10005076_pt1 | contig 11963 bp, 6 predicted proteins | sample TabmetS5T2R1_FD_71022 | JGI IMG/M metagenome (GOLD analysis project Ga0081538, IMG submission 71022) | Tabebuia heterophylla rhizosphere microbial communities from the University of Puerto Rico - S5T2R1 | ecosystem: Host-associated > Plants > Roots > Rhizosphere ... | reverse complement strand
CTGTCGCGTCGTGCACGCCGCCGTCACCGTCCTCGGTCTCCCCAGCTAACGTGACCAGACCATGCACGCTAGTGCGACCGGCGACGTCGGTGATTCCCGAGGTGACACCACGGCCGCCATGACGCAGGCCGAGCTACTGGCGGCCCTGGACGGGGTGGAGGGATGGTTCAGCCCGGACCAGCTCGGCCGGCTGGCGGAGCGCGCCGCGGCCGTGCCACCCGGTGGGCGCATCGTTGAGATCGGCAGCTTTCGTGGCCGCTCGACGATCGCGATCGCCCGCGGCAGCCCGCCCGGTGTCGAGATCGTGGCCGTCGACCCCCACGCCGGCACCGACCGGGGGCCTCAGGAGATCGCAGGCTTCGCGGCGGCGGCCGCGGAGGACCACGACGCGTTCCTTGCCAACCTCCGCCGCGCGGGCGTCAGCGATCGCGTCACCCATGTCCGGCGCTTCAGCGAGGAGGCCCTGGCGGAGGTGGCCGGGCCCGTCGACCTGCTGCACGTCGACGGCGCCCATCGCTTCGTGCCCGCCCGCCACGACCTCCGCTGCTGGGGGGCCCGGGTGCCGCCGGGGGGCTGCCTGCTCGTGCACGACGCCTTTTCATCGGTGGGTGTGACCGCGGCCATCGGTGCCGAGCTGCTGTTGTCGCGCGGCTGGCGCTACGTCGGGCGCAGCCGGTCGCTCGCCGAGTACCGACGGGAGCCGGTCACCGGCCGGGCGCGGCTCCGCAACGTGGGCCGCCAGCTCGCCGAGCTGCCGTGGTTCGCCCGCAACCTGGCGATAAAGGCCCTGCTGGCGGCCCGGCTCGGCGTGGTGACGCGGGCACTGGGCCACGACGGCCGGACCTGGCCGTACTGACTCAGCGACGCGGTGGGCGCGTCCCCCAGCGCAGCAGCCGATCGCGCACGGTCCACCAGGCGACCAGCGACATGGCCTCTCCGATGATGTGCCACGACAGCTTCGACACCCCGCGGACGCGGTCGTTGAACGTGATGGGCACCTCGACCATCCGGGCCCCCATGCGGTGGGCCCGGTAGGCGAGCTCGACCTGCAACGCGTAGCCGGTGGCCCGGGTCGCGCCGGCCTCGATGACCTTGAGGACGCTGGCGCGATAGGCGCGGAAGCCCGACGTCGCATCGTGGATGCCCAGTCCGAGCAGTGTGGACGCGTAGAGGTTCCCACCGCGGGACAGGAGCCGGCGCACGGTGGGCCAGTCGTAGATGCTGCCGCCGGCGACATACCGCGAGCCGATCACCACGTCGGCGCCGGCGTCCACCTGGCGGAGCAGCTCGGGCAGCATCGCGGGGTCGTGGGAGAAGTCCGCGTCCATCTGGACGACGACCTCGTAGCCACCGGCGAAGCCGTGCGCGAAGCCGGCCCGGTAGGCAACGCCCAAGCCGCTCTTCTCCGGCTGGACCAGGGTCTCGATCTGGCCTTCCTCGTCGGCGGTCTGCTTGGCCAGCGCGGCGGTGCCATCGGGGCTGCTGTCGTCCACGACGAGGATGTCGGCCTCGGGAACCGACGCCCGAAGTACGCGCAGGAGGTCGGTGATGTTCTCCGCCTCCAGGTACGTCGGGATGATGATCAGCGTCCTCATGATCGGAATGTCCGTCCCCAGGTCGAACGTCGGGGGGGCAACCTAGCTCGTTTGACCGTCGTGCTCAGGAATCGGCGCCGGCGGGATGGCCGGCGCCAGACCAGGCGGCGACGGAGAGACGCGCGGAACTGACGTGCTCCCGGCGGGCCTGCGGTGGGATCTCCGGGCTCGTCCGCCTGGTCGCTCGGGCGATCGCGGCCATGGAGGCGAGGGCCAACCCGTACGCGAGCGCTCCCGCCCAGAACGCGGTCGAGATGCCGAAGAACAGGGCGATCACCACCCCCAGGACGGACGCGCAGACCGATGCGGCGCCGTTGATGCCCCACAGAAACGCCGTCGGTGCGGAGGGAACGGTGGCCGCGGCCCGCATGCCGAGCGCGAACGGCATCCCCATGACCAGCGCCAGCGGCGCGAGGAGGGCGACGGCGGCGGCGATCCGGACAGGGGTCGTGGCACCGTCGAGGGCGCGGAGGACCGCGGGGGTCGCGAACCCGGCGACGATCACGGTGACGACGAGCGCGGCGAGGGGAAGCAGTCGCGAGCGGGGGCGGTCGTCGCGGGCGATGCGCTCGGTCAGCATGCTGCCCAGGCCGCTGAACACGAGGACAGAGAACAGCGAGACGGTCAGGCCGTACGTCGGATGGCCCAGGAAGATGCTCAGGCGCTGCAGCTGGGCGACCTCGATCAGCAGGAAGCCGAGACCGATGCCGGCGAAGTACGTGTAGAGCGGCAGCAGGCACCGGCGGTTCGTCCGGATCGCCGAGGTGCGCCCGGCCAGCAGCAGGGGAAGGCCGACACAGCATGCCGCCAGGGCCAGGACGGTGACCGCGAGCAGGCCCAGCACGAGGACGGGACGGGTCACGAAGTCGTCCCGACCGATGTCGCCGTTGAGGAAGGTGCCGATGTCCGCCATCTGGAAGAAGAAGGGCCGGTTGTCGCTCGGCGGCGAGATGTCGGCATCCACCCGGTCGAGGGCGTCGCCCGGGCCCCCGGGTGCGGTCAGGGCCGCAAGCGTGGGATCGGCAGCGGCGTCGGGCGTCAGCACCGGTGTGAAGCCGAGCTCGCCGGCGCGGGCGGACAGGATGGCGAGGTCCTCGTCGGAGAAGGCGTCGGGACTCACCATGACGGTCGCCAGGTCGACGCCGTAGATCGTGGGCACGCGGTAGACCACGACGTGGTCGCGGGGATCGGCGACCCCGCGCCGGGTGAGGGCCTCCGAGGCCAGGGCGATCGTGCGGTACGTCTCGAGCGGCTCGACCGGTCGCCCTTCGCCGTCGGCCGCGCGGTAGTAGCGGGTGACGGTCAGGATGCCGTCGGTGCGAAGACGGTCCAGGAACAGGTCCCACGCCTCGGTCGTGTACAACGAGTTCTCGGACAGCGCGAAGGCACCGGCCGCGCTGGCGGCCCAGGTGTCGATGAGCGAGATCTGGATCAGGTCGAAGCGCTGGTCGGTCCGGGCCAGGTAGCTGCGGGCCTCGTCGTTGACGATGTCGACCCTCGGGTCCCGGTCGAGGTGACCCGTGAAGTCGCCGTAGACCCCGTTGGTGATGTCGATGATGTCGCCGTTGATCTCGGCACCCGTGACCGAGCGCTGATCGAACTCCAGGGCGGCGAGGACGTCGACGCCGCCCCCGACCCCCACGACGTAGACGTCCGCGTCGTGGCGAACGTGGTGGGGCAGGTTTCGGATCTCGCCGCGAAGGCTGTCGCTCTCGGCCGGGTCACCCGAGTAGCGGAAGAGACCCGTCCCGGCGGTGCTGTCGATGACCAGGCCGAGCCTGTTCGTCGCCGGGTCATCGGCGTCGCCGCTGACGGTCAGTCGGGAGAACGCGTTCCAGCGTTCGTACGCGTGGTCGGGGTCGCGCGCCTCCTTCGCCCACAGGATCTTCAGCAACGGCGAGCCGTCGGTGTAGAGGTGGCCGTTGAGCCCGGCGAACCCTGCGAGCACCGCGGTCGCGACCCCCGCGGTCGCCAGGCGACGGGCGTTGCCGTCGGCCATGGCGAAGGCGATCGCACCGGCGGTGGCGAAGGCGCCGATCAGCACGACGAGGCTCGGGCCGTCCAGGAAGGAGAAGAGCACGACCAGCAGCACGCAGCCGAGGCCCGCGCCGACGAGGTCGACCGCGTACAGCCGGTTGACCCGGCGGGGGAAGCGGGTCAGCGCCAGGCACACGACGATGCCGCTGAAGACGAACGGCACCGAGATGACGCCGCAGGTGGCCACGACCGAGGCGATGCCCGCGACCGTTGCCCGGGGCGTGAACGGGATGGCGAGCTGGATCGCGAAGCAGGCGGCGACGGCCACGCCGAACAGCAGGGCGAAGATCCACAGCTGACGGCCCACGCCGACGACGGGGAACCATTGCGGGCGCAGGTGCACGATGAGCGCGCCCGCCGTCATCCCGAACAGCGCGACCGAGATCGCGACGAAGGCGAAGTGGTACCACATCGTGACGCTGAAGATGCGCGTGAGCCCGATCTCCAGCATCAGGGTCGACAGCGTCACCAGGAACAGACCGACGTAGGTGCCGGCGCGGGGCTGGGGTGCCTCCGCCACCGGCGGCGATGTGATTCCCCCCATGCCCGTCAGACTCCCTCAGCAGTGCCTGTACAGCTCGAACAGGCCCCGCCCGCGATAGCCCTCGCCGTACGAGTCGATCAAGCAGAACTCCTCCTCGATCACCTCGTTCGGTTCGTTCGGTCCGAACTTGCGCGAGTCGTTGGGTTCGTCCCAGTTGGCGTAGATCGACGACAGGACGACGACATCGGCCCGCCTGAGCTCGTCGGCCATGCCCGAGTCGTCCGCGTTGGCGATGCCGGGGTCCATCTCGATGTACCGCGTGGCCGGCTCGAGCTCCGGCATGAGGTAGTACAGGTACGCCTCGCTGTACGGCGTCTTCCGCAGGTCGATGGGCCCGACGAAGAGGGTGTCGCCGGATTGGGTGGTGCGCTCGAGGTCCGGCAGCATGGCGTTCACGGCGTCGACCGCCTCGAGGCGGCCGTAGTGGAACACGCGGTCGCCGCGGCGCATGGTACCGGCCTCGATCGGGTCGACGCCGAAGCTGCGGCCCACGTAGTCGCCGTACACGCCCCAGATGAACGTGGGGGCGAGCGCCAGCGTTGCCACCACGGGCACCGCGACCGCCAGTACGGCTGCGCGTCGCTGCGGCCACGACGGGCGCCACGTACGTTGCCCCTCGATCACCGCCGCCGGCACGAAGCCGAGCGGCACGCAGCTCACCCAGGCGAGGTGCGTCGAGTCCGCCCGCTGGATGGCCTGTGGGAGCAGCCCGACGCAGAAGAGCGCCATGACCAGGAGCCGGCGGTCGCCCCGGCGGGCTGCCGCGACCCCCGCTGCCACGAGCCCCGCGGACGCGACCAGGAGGAGTCCCAACCACAGGGTGAGCTGGGCGGGGCTGGCGGGCGCCGGCAACGGCCACGCCGGCTCGATGAACGCCCCCACCCGCTGGAGGAACCCGTCGAAGTGGCCCCACGAGGGTGGGAACGGAAGGCTGCGGCCGGCGCGGAGCTCGAACACCGGCTCGACGACGAGGCCCTCCACCACGTTGCCGACGCCCGCCGTGGCGAGGTGGACCGCATACGGTGCCAGCCCGATCGCCACGCCACCGGCCAGGCGCAGGCGTGCCCCGCGATCCAGGCCCCACCACAGCACCACCGCCGACAGCCCGAGGGCGGCGACGAGATCCGGCCGGTAGAGCAGGGCGAGGCCGGCCAGCAGGCCGGCGAGGAGGAACAGGCGCGAGCGACGTCGCGACGTCGTCGGCGCGGCCCGGCCGGCGAGCGCGACGGTGAGCGCCCACAGCCCGAGCGCCAAGCCTCCGGGCCACGCCATGGCGACGAGTCCGGCCGGGGGCAACAACACGACGGCAGTCAAGACCGCGCCGGCGGCCGCGACCCAGCGGCCCCAGGGACGCATCAGCGCGAAGACGCCGAGCACCACACCGATCAGCTGCAGCAAGCCCACCACGCGCTCCGCCGCGAGCGTCGTCCCGAACACCTCGAAGACGCCCGCCAGCACCCACAGGCTCCCAGGGCCGTAGAGATGCAGGAAGTCGCGATTCGGCATCTGCCCCTCGAGCACCAGCTCGGGGAAGGCGAGCATGAATCCCTCTTCCATCGGCGACCCCGGCGCCCGCCAGAGCTCGACGACGGGCAGCGCGCACGCACCGGCGACGATGGCGATGGGAGGCAGCCAGGGCAGGGCGCGTCGGAGGTCGCGCCGACCGGGTGGCGGGTCCCGATCGACGGTCGACCCGGCAGCCGGCGCTGCCATCAGTGCGACCCCATCGGTCCCGGAGTCAGTCAAGGTTCGCCAATGCGCTGCAGCTCGGCGGCCCGGTCGAGCTGCGACGGCTCCGGTGCCGGGGCCTCAGCCGTCGCACCCGGCGGTGCCAGGTGGCGGCGGCCCGTGAGGAACGCCAACCCGTAGGCCACGGCCACGACGAACAGCAGGTTGCGGTAGCCGGTGACGAGAGCGGCGTACTCCAGCAGCCCGCCCATCATGGCCCCGACGAGGTTGGCGCCGAACGCCAGGGTCGAGCTCGACGTGTCCTTGAAGCGCTGCGTGAACACGAGGTTGGCGGTGAAGATGGGAAAGAAGGCCAGCGTCGTCGCCGCGAGGAAGCGGGGCACGACGTCGAGCTCGAGGAGCTGCTCGGGCGGGACCACCCAGGCAAGCGCCAGCGCTGCCAGGAGGACGGCGTAGAGCCGCCCCGGCCGCCGGAAGCTCACCCGCTGCGAGACCGCCACCGCCACCAGAACGCTCACGAGGACGCCGAGGAAGACCAGGGCGTTGACGAGCCAGGTCGTGCCGAACAGCAGTGCGAACTGGACCACGCTCTTGGTCTCCAGCAGCATGAACGCCGCGCCCATGAAGAAGAGGTCGGCGTATCCGCCCATCTGCCGCAGGGCCCCGGCCTTGTCTCGCCGGCCGATCAGCGTGATGCCGGCCACCGCCCCCACCGACAGGACCAGGACCAGGACGCCGCTCCCCACGTACAGCGCGGGCACCGACGGGCTCTCGAGGTAGGGGAACGGCTGATCGTCCGACACGGGACCCGGGGCGCCCGGACGGGACGTCCAGACCTCGTCGGCCGGGCAGTTCACCGCGCCCGCCTCGTCGGAGGCGAGGAGGACCGCCAGGTTGTTGCCGAGCCGGCTGACGCAGGGCGGCTGGTCGAACACGCTGGCCAGGGTCTCCGCGTACCGGTCGACCAGCCAGTCCTGGCGGTACCAGTTGTACATGGCGAAGACCCCGCCGGGCGCCAGGTGCTCCCGGGCCGACCGCACCGCCTCCTCGGTGAACAGGTAGCTCTCGAGCCGGACCGACGACTGGCCCTGCACGAGCGTCAGGGAGTCGGGCAGCGCCAGCAGGATGCGGTCCCAGCGTTCGTCGGACCGCTCGAGGAAGGCCCGGCCGTCGTCGACGTGCGTGTCGACTCGGGGATCCTCGTACGGGTGTTCCGGGTGGCTGCGCTCGGCGATCTCCATGAGCCGGGGGTCGATCTCGACGGCATCGACGTGCTCGGCGCCCCGGCGCAACACCGCGGCCACGTCGTTGCCCGACCCGGCGCCGATGATCAGCACGTCACCGCCGGTCGGGTCACCGCCACGCTCGTAGACGCGCTCGTAGAGCGGGTTGCCGGCGGTGCGGAACTGATGCCAGTGCGGTGTCTGGTTGACGAAGACGCTCTTGCCGCCGTCGGGATTGTCGAGGGAGGTGATGCGGTAGTACGGCGACCACGTGATGCGCTTGTTGCTGGCGCCCTCGACGAAGCCGGCCTCCTGGTCGCTCACGCTGGTGTCGCGGACCTCGGCGACCAGCGGGACGAGCAGCAGCACGATGCCGGCCGCGCACAGAGCCGCCCGCACGGCGTGGCGCAGCGGCAGCGTGGCCACGAAGACCGCGGCGATGATGACCCCCCAGACCACCGGCTGCGCCCCGAGGAACGCCAGCACCGTGAAGCCGGCGATGCCCAGGACGCTGCCGATGAGGTCCCACTTGTAGGCGTCGAGGGGGCGGAACAGCCTGAAGGTGCGGGCCACGCCGTCGCCGATGCATGCCATCGTGGCCGCGACGCTCACGAACAGCAGCGTGAGCACGACCTCGCGGGGCAGGGCGCTCGACGGGGTGATCGACTCGAAGAACACGACGTCGCGCATCGTCACGTCCAGTGGGACGTCGAACACGTAGACGTAGGCGACGAGGGCCCCGAGGAGCGGCGGAGCCAACGGGTAGATCGAGCGCCCCGAGCGGCTGGCCCAGAGGAAGCCGAGCCCGAAGCCCAGGAAGCTGCCCAGCAGGACGAAGTTGGAGAAGTACGACAGGTAGAAGATGTGGCCGCCCAGCCAGCGGATCAGCGCCAGCTCCGAGAACAGCATCAGGAAGCTGAGCGCCACGAGCCGCGCGCGCGGCGTCAGCACGGTGCCCTCGCTCACGTTCGTGCCCCAGCGACACCCGACATAGCAGGTGAACGTACACGCCCCGGCCGGCCGGAGACCGACCCGACGCGGTTCGCGTCGCGGTGCCCGTACGAGCTCGCGCCCGCTCAGCCGGCGCCGGTGGCGTCCCGGCAGAGCGAGGGGTCGTACGGCATCAGCTCCGCCTCCCCCGGGTAGCGCCCGGCCACGCCGGGCACGGCGACCCCTTCGGGAAGGGCACCGACGGTGGGCTCCGCAGCCGGGTCGCTCGTCGGGGCGGTGTGCAGCACGGTGCTTCCCACACTGATGCGGTTGTCGTCGATGCGGGGATCCGCGGACAGGCGCACGGTCACCCGGCCATCCACGGCGGCCGGCGTGCCCTCGTCCCAGCCGCCCGTGCCGGGGGTGAACGTGTCGACCCGAACCTCGCCGCCGGCGAGGCGGGTCAGCGCCACGACCGACGCGTCGGCGCCCCGCCCGAGGCTGAGGAGGGGGGCGCGTTCGCCGGTCCCGAGGGCGCGCAGCGCATCGAGGTCGACGGCGACGTCGTACATGCCGACGCCGGGCCCACGGTCGACCCCCCACCACGTCTCGCCGACGCGCACGTAGAACCCCAGGCAGTCCCCGATCACCGCCAGCGTGCCGTCGGCGGCATCGGGAAGCCGCTCGGACCCTGCGTCCACGGTGACGACCGGCGCTCCACCCCCCGGCAGGTCGGCACGCCAGCGGAAGAGCTGGGCCCGGGCCTCCTCGGTCACGAACTTGCCGCGCTCGCGCTGGCTCTCGACGGCCAGCGCCGCGTTGGCCCACACGCCTGCCGCGAGGACCAGGACGAGGGCGGCCGCACCGGCGCTGCGCCAGGCGGGGCGAGCCGTGGGCGCAGCTCTCAGCAGGACGTGGAAGCCGACCAGCGCCGGCAGCAGGACGAGCGGCACGAAGTCGGCCAGGTAGCGGTGAGCGATGTAGCCGATGGCCACGGCGCCGGCCGCCCCGACCCCGGTCCCGACCCACAGGAGCAAGAGGCCGACGCCCGATCCGTGGCGTCGCCGCGCCGCCCCCACGAGCCAGACCGCCCCCGGGATCGCCAGGACGAGCAGGACCGGCATCGTCACAGGGACGCTGGAGGACCACTCGAGGTCGTCGAAGGTGACGTCGCCGATGACGGTCGGCCCGCCCGCGGGGAAGTCGAGCCACGGGAACGACCCGCGCAGGTCGAACGCATCCGGCCGGGAGTACTGCAGGAGGGTCGTCGGCACGAACTGGGGCCCGAACCAGGTGTCGCCGTTGGCTTCGAGGAACGCCTTGCGGTCGTCGAAGGTCGCCGAGGCGATCTGCCGCTCGATGGGAGGGCCCAAGGGATCCCCGAATCGGGCGACGTTGGGGGCGGCCGCGACGATCACCAACACGCCACACACCGCCAGCAGGCCGCCGGGCCGCACGCCCGGCAGCGGTTCTCCGGACCGCTCGGCCCGCCGCCGCAGACGCGCCGTCCACGCGACGACTGCCACCGCGCCCAGGCCCGCGATGAGGCCCAGGCCGAGTGTCTGGCGGCTCGAGACGGCCAGCGCACCGAACACCCCGACCACGGCCAGCCGGCCGGGTGTCGGGCGCAGGATCCAGCGCGCGGCTGCGTCGAGCGTGGCGATCGTGAGGGCGAGTCCCCAGATGATCGCCTCGTGGTAGACGACGGCCGCCGACGCGAGCCACAACGGCGGGCCCGCCAGGACGACCACGGCCAGGCCGGCGGTTGCCACGATCTCGCCGCGCGTCACGCCGGCCGCCCCGCGCACGATCTCGCGGACCGCCAGGTTCAGCCGGCAGGCGGCGACGGCGAGCACCGCCATCGCCAGCGCCATCGACACGGTGGTGAGCCGCCCGTCGAAGCGATCCGTCGCCACCAGTAGGGGCATGCGCAGGAGCGCAGGCCAGGGACCGAAGTACATGTAGGTCTTCCCGTCGACCTCGAACCCCTCGAACGCCACCACGGGGCGCGGCACGTCCCAGCGCCCGTCGAGAAAGGCACGGGCCTGGGCATCGAAGAAGTCGTCGAAGATCCGCCGCCGGAGCGGCGACCAGCTCCCCTCCATCAGCAGCCAGCCGAACGCGACCACCACGGGCGCGGCGGCGGCCGCCCAGGCCACCCGCAAGCTGCGCCCCGGCCGTGGGTCGCGCGATGCCGTCCCCGAGCGCTCGCGGGGTGCGCCAGCGTCGACGACCGTGGCCGCGGTGGTCGCGGGCCGGGACGTCCCCAGGTCGCCCACGACGTCGGTCACAGCGAGACAGTACGGGTCGGTCACAGAGCGACGCCATCGCACGCCACCCCCGAGACCCGCCCACCGAGGGTGGCCAGCCAGGCCACTCGTATACTCGCCCGCCATGTCCCCGGTCCGGACGCGTGCCGCCGTGACGCCCGACGCCGTGGAACCCGATCCGGCGGATCGCGTCGCCGGTGCACCGTCCGAGCCCCGCGGCGACCGACGCGGGCTGGTGGCCGCCGCGCTGTTCGCCCTCGTCGGTCTGCCCTTCATCGTCGCCGCCGTGACCCTGCGGCGGCCCCAGTGGTACCCGGTCCTCGACTTGGCCATGACCGAGCTGCGGCTCCGTGACGTCGGCACGCAGCACACGCCCCTGATCGGGCTGCCGGGACGCATCGGCCCCAGCCTGATGGAGCAGGGAAGCCACCCGGGCCCCCTGAGCTTCTACCTCCTGACACCGCTCTACCGGGCCCTCGGGTCGTCCTCGTGGGCGATGCAGGTGGGGACGATCGTGCTCGACCTGGCGGCGCTCGGAGCCGCCTTGGGCATCGCCGCCCGGCGGGGCGGGACCCGCCTCGTCGTCGCGGTCGGTTGCGTCCTGGCGCTGCTGTCCCTCGGCTACGGCCTGACGGCGCTGACCCAGCCGTGGAACCCCTACCTACCGCTGCTGTGGTGGGTCGTGTTCCTGTTGGCGGTGTGGTCCGTGCTCTGCGACGACGTGGCCATGCTGCCGGTGGCGGTGGCGGCGGGTTCGTTGTGTGCCCAGACCCATGTTCCCTACCTCGGGCTGGCGGTGGGCGTAGGCAGCATCGCCGTCCTCGCCGCCGCCCGGGCGTGGCTGCGCGCGGCACCGGGCTCCGACGAGCGACGGAGGGTGGCACGCTGGGGGGCGACGGCCCTCCTCGTCGGCGGCGCGCTTTGGATCCCCCCGATGGTCGACCAGGCCATCAACGACCCGGGGAACCTGCGGGCGCTCCAGGACCACCTGGTGACACCGTCGGGATCGGACGAGCCCGTCGGGGTGGGGGGCGGCGTGGAGCTCGCCCTGCGGCACCTCGACGTCGCGGGGCTCGTGGGCGAGGCGCGGGCCGACGGGACCCTCGTCGACGCGTCGGCGCACACCGATGGGTCCCTCGTCCCGGGCATCGTGTTGTTGGCGGTGTGGCTCGCCGCCGCGCTGGTGGCACGCCGCCTCGGCCCCCCTGCGCTTGTCCGGCTCCACCTCGTCGTCGCCGCCGGCCTGGTGCTCGGCGTGGTCTCGATCTCTCGCATCCTCGGCAAGGAGTGGTACTACCTGATGCTGTGGGCCTGGGGCGTCACCGCTCTGCTGGTGCTCTCCGTCGGCTGGACCGCAGCCGTCGCGATCGGCAGCCGACGTCGCCTGGGCAACCGGATTGCGGCCTGGGGCCTGGGCGGCGTGGTGGCGGCGACCGTCCTGGCCGTCATCGTGGCGCTCGCGGCCGCCGTGACCGTGGACCCACCCGAGTCGCACCTGTCGTCGACGCTTGGTCGGATCGTCTCCCCCACCGCGGCGGCGCTCGAGCGGGGCGACGGCGCGGCGACGGGCGTGGACGGGCGCTATCAGGTCGCATGGGACGACGCCTACTACTTCGGGTCCCAGGGCTACGGGCTCGTGAGTGAGCTGGAGCGGGCGGGCTTCGACGCCGGCCTG
>Ga0081538_10005075_pt1 | contig 11964 bp, 11 predicted proteins | sample TabmetS5T2R1_FD_71022 | JGI IMG/M metagenome (GOLD analysis project Ga0081538, IMG submission 71022) | Tabebuia heterophylla rhizosphere microbial communities from the University of Puerto Rico - S5T2R1 | ecosystem: Host-associated > Plants > Roots > Rhizosphere ... | reverse complement strand
GATTGGTCGCGTCGTCCGCGAACTCCGGCCACAGCGTGATCGTGTGCGCGCCACAGTCCGTGTACACGGCCGCAACCTGCTGGATGGTGGCGAAGGGGTTGGCGGGGTCGTCGCTCATCGTGAGGACCCGCACCCCCTCCCAGCCAGTGGGCTTCGCGTCGAAGCGAGCGCCGGCGGCATTAGTTGCCCGCGCGGCGCCACACGCCGGGCTTTCCATCGTGCGGTCCACGGCCAGGAGCAACAGGTCCGGGATGCCGTTCCCGTTCCGGTCCCAGAGGATCGGGTCGTTCTGCTGGCCGTCACACTTGAAGTCCTTGACTTCTACGGGCGCGGCGGGGTTCGAGATGTCGAAGATCCGGAACCCGCTGTCCCCGAACGTGAGCGACGTACCGTCGTAGTAGCCCTGGAACGCGTAGTCCCCCCAGAACGCCAGGTCCGAGTTGATCCTGGCGTTGGGCGACTGGAACAGGGGTTCCATCTTCCGGTGCTGGTCGGCGTTGTGGCTTGCCCCGGCGGTGCCGGCGATCAGCCCTACCGCGACGAGAGTGAATATGAGTAAGCGAATGGGAACTTTCATCCAATTACCTCCGAGTAGACGAAAGGCTCGTGTCGACGTAGCGTCGCGGCGGGCCGCGGCCCGAAGACAGGCCGTGGCCGGGGCGGCCCGAACGCCCCACCCGTCCAGAGAGCAGTTTCCCTGGAGACGCCCCCACGGCATCTCACCTCCCCTATGGGTGCGGGCAGTCTTCTACCCCGGCGTCCCGCTGTCAAACCACTCGGCGGCTACCGGTGCGGACGAAGCCCGCGTAGAGGAGCGCGGCCGCGATCGCGATGAACGCCGCCGTCTCGGCAACTCCCAGCCCAGCGAGCCCGCTTCCGGCGGCCGCGACCGCGACGCCCGCGACGATCAGCGCGTTCCCGACCGGACGCCTCCGGATGGTGAGCAGCGCGACGCCGACGACTGCGACGGTGCCGAAGGTGTTGCCGAGCACCGCGAGGAGGCGTGCCGGGACGAAGTCGAGGTGGTCCTGCGCCTCCGGGATCGAGTCGCCCGTGACCGGCGCGGTCAACGGGACAGCGATCGCCACTCCGACGGCGAGACCGGAGTAGAGCAGGCCCAGCGGGGCCGCCCAGCGCCGACGGACGAGGAGAAGCGAGCCGACGCCGAGGAGCGGCGCGGTGAGGAGGCCGCCGCAGAGGTAGTAGACGCGAAAGACGTCGTCGTTCCACCCGGACGCGGCGCCCCATGCGAGCGCGGCCGAGGCCGCCGCGTACGCGCCGAGCGCGGCCGCCCAGGCCGCCAGCTGCGGCTCGCAGCGGTCCCGCCAACGCTGGGCGAGGAGCCCGGAGAGGCGCAGGGCGACGAGCGCGGCGGCGAACGCTAGGAGCGCTTCCATGACGTCGGCGTCAGTTAACCTCAGGTCCGATGCCGGAGAAGCGCTACCTGGTCACGCCGGGGCCGACACCGGTTCCGCCGGAGGTCCTGGCCGCGACGGCGCTCCCGATGATTCATCATCGCTCGGCCGACTTCCGCGGGACGTTCACGCGGGTGCTCGACCGCATGCGGGCCGTGTACCGCACCGAGAACGACGTGCTCCTCTTCACGTCCGCGGGAACGGCCGCGATGGAGTCCGCCGTCGCGAACCTCTGCTCGCCGGGAGACCAGGTGCTCGTCGTCTCGCACGGATACTTCGGCGAGCGCTGGGCCGAGATCGCCGAACGCTACGGCCTCGACGTCGAGCATGTGCGCTACGAGTGGGGCGAGCTGCCGAACGCAGACGAGGTCGGCTCGCGCCTGGAGGAGATCGGCGGCGCGAAGGTCGTCTACCTGACCCACTCCGACACGTCGACCGGCGGCGTCGCCGACGTGCAGGCGACCGCGGAGCGGATCGCCGGCTCCGGCGCCCTCGTCGCCGTCGATGCGATCTCGAGCCTGGCGGCGGTTCCGCTCGAGACGGACGAGTGGGGGCTGGACGTCGTGCTCACGAGCTCGCACAAGGCGCTCATGTGCCCGGCCGGCCTCGCGTTCGCGGCCATCTCGCCGGCTGCTCTCGAGGCGACGGAGCTCGCCTCGCTCCCCCGCTACTACATGGACTGGCAGCGGGCGATCGGCGCCCAGGCGAAGGGTGAGACCCCGTTCTCAACCGCGATCTCGCTCGTGCGCGGGCTCGACGTCGCGCTCGACATGATCCTCGACGACGGCCTCGAGGCGGCCCACGAGCGGCACCTGCGCCTGGGCCGCGCGGCACGGGCGGGCGCGAAGGCGATGGGGCTCGAGCTCTTCTCGCCGGACGCCGACAGCTCTGCCGTCGTCACGGCCATCCGCATGCCTGAGGACATCGACGGCCAGGCGATCGTGGCCTCGATGCGGGAAACCTCCGGCGTCACGATCATCGGGGGCCAGGGCCAGCAGCGCGGCAAGATCGTGCGCTTCGGCCACATCGGCTACGTCGACGTCCAGGACATCTCCGCCGCCCTCGCTGCGCTCGAACGCGCGCTGGTGGAGGCCGGCGCCGACGTCGAGCGAGGGACGGCGGTTCCGGCGGCGCTCGAAGCGCACGCCGAGCCTGTCGCGGCGTGAAAGTCCTCAGAACTCGTTTCGAAATGACGCCTCGCCGTCGGGCGGTGCTGGGCGAGTGCGAGGCAAGAACGCAGGGCGCGCTCGTAGCCGGAGGCTACGGGCGCAACCGAGGACGCGGCATCGCGCCGGCCACCGCGGCCCGGTGGCTCAGGGCGTCGTTTTGAAACGGGTGTTAATCCGGGAGCCGATCGCGGAGGCCGGGGTCAGCCTCCTGCGAGAGCGATTCGACGTGGACGTCGAGCCGGACGGCGAGCTGGCCGAACAGATCGCCGACTACGACGCGATCATCATCCGCAGTGCGACGAAGCTCACGGCCGATCTGATCGAACGGGCCGACCGCCTCAAGGTCATCGGCCGCGCGGGAGTGGGGGTGGACAACGTCGACCTCGCCGCCGCGTCCAAGCGCGGGATCGTGGTCGCCAACGCGCCCCAGTCCACTGTCATCTCCGCCGCCGAGCACACCCTCGGTCTCCTGCTCGCCCTGACCCGGCAGATCCCACAGGCGCACGGAGCCCTCAAGGAGGGCCGCTGGGACCGGTCGAGCTTCCCGGGAACGGAGCTCGCGGACAAGACGCTGGGCCTGATCGGTTTCGGGCGGATCGGCCAGCAGGTGGCCCGGCGCGCACACGGCTTCGAGATGCACGTCCATGCCCACGACCCGTACGTCGCGCCCGAGCGCTTTCGCGAGCTGGGCGTCGAGCGGTCAGCGTCGCTCGACGACCTCCTCGCCGTCGCGGACTTCGTCTCGGTTCACGCAACGCTCACGGCCGACACGCGTGGGCTGATCGGCGCCAAGGAGATCGTGAAGATGCGGGACGGCGTGCGCATCGTCAACGTCGCGCGTGGTGAGCTCATCGACGAGGAGGCGCTGCTCGAGGGCCTCCGGAGCGGCAAGGTCGCCGGCGCCGCGCTCGACGTCTTCGCGGAGGAGCCGTACTCGGGGGCCCTCCTCGAGCTTCCCAACGTCGTCGTCACCCCGCACCTGGCGGCGTCGACGCAGGAGGCCCAAGATCGCGCCGGCGTCATCGTCGCCGAGCAGGTCGCGGCCGCGCTCGAGGGCGGCCTGGTCACGAATGCCCTCAACGTCCCCTCCGTCGGAGCGGAGGACCTGGAGGCGCTCGGCCCGTTCATCCCGCTCGCAGCGGATCTCGGCGCCCTCGCGATCGAGCTGGCTGGCGGCACCGCGGAGCGGCTCGACTTCCAGTACCTCGGCGAGCTCGCGGAGCGGGATACCCGCCTGCTCACCGTCGCTGCGCTGAACGGGGCTTTTCGCGGCCGCGTGGAGGAAGCGGTCAACTACGTGAACGCGCCGCTGGTCGCCGAGGAGCGCGGCATCGAGGTTCGTGAGGAGCAGCGGCGCGCCTCGCGGCACTTCAAGAACCTCGTTACCGTCACCGCGGTAGCAGGCGGGGAGGAGTTCACGGTCGGGGGGACGGTCACGGGAACGAACGACGAGCCGCGGCTCGTCCGTGCGCTCGGCTACGACGTGGAGATCGGCATCGAGCCGCTCATGCTCTTCGTCGTCAACGACGACCGGCCGGGACGCATCGGCCGCCTCGGCACGATCCTCGGCGAGGCCGACGTGAACATCGCCAACATGGCTGTCTCGCGGAACCGGCCGCGCTCCCGGGCGCTCATGGTGCTCACCCTCGACAACCCGATTCCCGAGGAGGTCCTGGACCGAATCCGCGACGAGCCCGGGCTGACAGAGCCGCGGGCGATCGCCCTCGCGCTCGACCAAGGTGGCAGCGGCGACTCCGCCTGAGTGGCCCGAAGCGGTCGAACGGGTCGCGGGCGTCCTTCGGGACAGCCGTGTCGAAGCGCGGATCGAGGAGTTCGCCGAAGGCACGCCGACCGCCGCTGACGCCGCGAGGGCGGCCGGCGCGCCGATCGAGCAGATCGTCAAGACACTCGTCTTCGCCTGCGACGGGCGCGCGATCGTTGTCATGGTCCCGGGTCGCGAGCGCGCCGACACCGCCCTCGTGGCCGCGGCCGCAGGCTGCGGGCGGGTGAAATCCGTCGGCCCGGACGCCGTCGAGCGGCTCACCGGCTTCCCTCCCGGCGGCGTCGCGCCCTTCCCGCTGCCCCAGATCGAGACGGTTCTGATCGAGCGGGCACTGCTCGGGCACGAGGTCGTCTGGATCGGCGCCGGCTCCGAGCGGCACATGGCCGCCCTCGCTCCGAGCGACCTGGCGCGCCTGGCGCGCGCACGCCCTGCCCAACTCGTCGTCGAGTAACCTTCGATTCATGCAGGCGACCGAGAAGATCTGGATGAACGGCGAGCTTGTCGACTGGGCCGACGCGAAGGTCCACGTCGGCGCGCACGGGCTCCACTACGGCTCAGGAGTCTTCGAGGGGATCCGCTGCTACGAGACCGACTCGGGGCCGGGTGTCTTCCGGCTCACCGACCACCTCAAGCGCCTACACCAGTCCGCGGGGCTGCTGCACATGGAGCTCCCGTACTCCGTCGAGGAGCTTCGGGCCGTCGCCCATGAGGTCATCGCCGTCAACGGCCTCAGCGAGTGCTACATCCGCCCCGTGGCGTTCTACGGCTACGGGGAGCTCGGCGTCCACCCGGGCACGAATCCGGTCGACGTCGTCATCATGACCTGGCCGTGGGGCGCCTACCTCGGCGAGGAGGCGCTCACGAAGGGGATCCGTGCCAAGGTGTCGTCCTGGAAGCGGGTCGGGCCGAACACGATCCCGCACGTCGCCAAGGCGACCGGGATCTACCTGAACTCGATGCTCGCCGTCCTCGAGGCGACCCGTGCCGGCTACGACGAGGCGATCCTCCTCACCGACGACGGCCACGTCGCCGACGGCTCCGGCGAGAACATCTTCGTCGTCAAGGACGAGATCATCTCGACGCCCGACCTCTCTGCCTCGATCCTGCCCGGCATCACGCGCCAGGCAGTGATGGAGATCGCGCAGACGCTCGGCTATGCGGTGCACGAGCGCCATCTCATCCGCTCCGACCTCTACGTCGCCGACGAGCTCTTCCTGTGCGGCACGGCGGCCGAGGTGACGCCGGTGCGGGCGGTCGACGACCACGAGATCGGCGATCCCGGTCCGGTGACCAGGGCGATCCAGGACGTCTTCTTCGACGCCGTGCGCGGCCGCGACGAGCGCTTCTCCCGCTGGCTCGAGTACGCCGAGAAGACGCCGGCCGCTCCCGGCTCCTAGTCCGCATGGCGGACGGAGCGGCCCGCATGGTCTTCCTGGGCTTCGGCAAGTACGCGCGCGCGGACAAGATCTACGCGCTCGAGCCGATTCGCGGGGACGACCGGGGCGGAGGCCGGCGGACGCTCGTCTGGGTGGACGGCATCGCCGACCCCATCGTCGCCTCGCGGACTGAGCGGACGATTCTCCTCGAGATGGGCCAGGACGCCGCTGCCGGCTCGCGCATTCTCGACGACGCGCTTGCCTTCGCCGAGCGGGTCGCCGCGGACGCGGACAAGGGCCGCGTCGACCTGGGCGACCTCGGCCGCAGGGCGCGCAAGCTCCTCGAGGCGAGCGCGAAGCCCGCCGAAGCCGAACAGCTGTTTTGAGCGCGCTCACGCGTGACTTGCTCACGCGGGAGTTCTTCGCGCGCAGCGTCCACGAGGTCGCGCCCGAGCTCGTCGGCTGCACGCTGCTCGTCGACGGCGTCGGCGGGCGGATCGTCGAGGTCGAGGCCTACGCGCCCGACGATCCGGCCAGTCACGGCTTCGGCGGGCCGACGCCGCGCAACCGCGCGATGTTCGGGCCGGCCGGGCACGCGTACGTCTACCGCTCCTACGGCGTCCACTGGTGCCTCAACCTCGTCTGCGCCGGCGAAGGGGTCGCGGAAGCCGTCCTCGTTCGGGCGCTCGAGCCGACGACGGGAATCGACCGGATGCGCGCGCGGCGCGGCCTGGAGGCCGAGCGGCTCCTCTGTGCGGGCCCGGGGAGGCTATGTGAGGCGCTGGCGGTCGGCGGAGAGCACGACGGCCTGCCCCTCGACCGCGAGCCGTTCGAGTTCCGGACGGCCGAGCACCCGGTCGAGGTCGACACCGGGCTGCGAGTGGGGATCACGCGCGCTGCCGAGCTTCCCTGGCGCTACGTCCTCGCCGGCTCGCCCTTCCTGAGCCGGCGGGTCTAGGCGGCGGTGGCGCCCTTGCCCTCCCAGTAGCGGTTGAGTGCGCCCTGGACCTTAACGAACCACACGATGGCCGGGACGATCAGAAAGCCAAAGGGGAAGAGCCACAGGCCGGTCCAGCCGCTCACGGGCGGCTCCTGTCCGTCGTTGCGGTACATCCTTCCGATCTCGGAAGGGGTCACGAAGGCCATGACAGGCTGGATCAGGATCCAGATGACGAGGCTGAGCACGCCGCCGAGCCCTTCGCCGACGTGGTTCCCGATCTCCTCCATGGTCTTGTAGATCCAGTACCAGCTGTAGAAGCCGATGGTGACGATGAACAAGAGGATTGCGAAGCCGATGCCGCGCGGGCGGCCGAGCGGCCCGGTGTTGCCGGACGGGGACGTGACGACGGATGCTTCCATGGCACCTCCTTTGTGCCGTAGCACCCTTTCAGCGACGAGGGGCGTGCGTCAACCGCGCGAGACGACCAGGCGGACAGTCATGTTGCGCAGCGCCGCTCGGCCGGCGCGCGGAAACTGCGCCACGACGACGTCGGCGTCGCCGCCGTCCAGATAGGTCTGCACGAGGCCCCCGAGGCGGCGGTTCGCGAGCCGCTGCCGGGCTTGGTCGATGTCCATCCCGATCACGTTCGGCACGCGGCCGTTGTTCGACCTCGGGATGAAGATCCGCACCGCGCTCCAGGAGGAGAGCGTCCCTGACCTCGGCTTCTGGTCGGTGACGCGGCCGAGCTTCTCGCCGGGGCGGGCCTTCCGCCAGACGACTTCCGCGGTCAGGGGCATCGAGTACAGCTGCGCCTCCGCGTCGTCGAGACGGAGGCCGACCACGTTCGGAACGTCGACCTCGTTCTCCTTGCACGGCGCCTCGTCGTCGGGGCCGAAGCCGACGAAGTAGAGGATCTGCCGCGCGCCCCGGCAGTTGCCGTTGTCGAGCAGAATCTCGTTGTTCCGGTTGACAACCTGGAGGGGAACGACGGACTGGTAGGAGGGATACGGGAAGCTCTCGGGCGGCTCCTCGAGATGGTCGAGCGCGCGCTTCATGAACGCGCGCCAGATGAGGGCCGGAAGGGTCCCGCCGGCGACCGGGTCCCCTTCGAACTCGGTCTCCATCGGCTGCAGACGATCCGCGTACCCGACCCAGACAGCGACGGCCAGCTGCGGCGTATAGCCGACGAACCAGGCGTCGCCGTAGTTCTCCGTCGTCCCGGTCTTGCCGGCGACGGGGCGGTCGTCGAGCGCGGCGCGCGTCCCCGTGCCCTCCGTCACGACCCGCTGGAGGATCGAGTTCACGATGGCCGCGTCGTTGGGCTCGATGACCTCCTTGGGGTCGGCGTCGTTCGAGTCCGCACGGTTGCCGTCCTCGACGCGGAGGACGGCCCGTGGCTCGTTGCCGAGCACCGATCCGTCGACCCGCTCGCCGCCGTTGGCAAAGGTCGCGAACGCCCGGGCCATCTCGAGCGGGCTGACCGCCTCGACGCCGAGCCCGATCGCGAAGTAGTCCTCGAGCGGGCGCGTGATCCCCAGGCGGTGAGCCATGTCGGCGACGTTCTTCGGCCCGACCTGCGCCGTCAGCTGCGCGTAGACCGAGTTGTCGGAGTAGATCGTGGCCTCCTGGAGGTCGATCGGGCCCAGGTAGGCGCCCTCGTAGTTGTGTACCGACCAGAGCTTGTCGCCGAGATTGATCACCGTCGGCTCCGACGTGATGACCGTGGATGGGGAGATGCCCTGCTCGACGGCGGTCGCGAGCACGAAGGGCTTGAAGGACGAGCCGGTTTGCCGCTGCCCCTGCACGGCAAGGTTGAACTGGCTCTTCTTGAAGCTTTCGCCGCCGTACATCGCGAGCACGCGACCGTCACGCGGGTCGATGGCCACAAGCGCGGCGTCCGGGCCTTCCGGGTCGGGGAGCCACTTGTCGATCGCCTCGTGCGCGAGCCGCTGCATGTCTAGGTCGATCGATGTGTAGACCTTCAGCCCGCCACCGAAGACCTTCCCGGAGCCGTAGTACGGGATGAGCTGCTCCTTGACGTACTCGGCGAAGTGGCCGACGCGGCCCTTGCTCCCGGGGAGGCCGATCTCCGCCGCCCGCGGCAAGGGGGACTCGTCGGCCTCTCGGTAGTCGGCCGCCGTGATCAGCCCTTGCTCGAGCATGAGGCGCAGGACGGTGGTGCGCCGGAGCTTGGCAGCTTTGGGGTTGCCGGCGGGATCGTAGACGCCGGGGCTGGCCGGAAGCCCGGCGAGGAGCGCACTCTCCGCGAGCGTCAGGTCCCTCGCGTGCTTGTCGAAGTACACGCGCGCGGCCATCTCGATCCCGTACGCGCCGTTGCCGAAGTAGATCGTGTTGAGGTAGGCGGCCAGAATCCGGTCCTTCGACCACCGCTGCTCGAGCTGCCAGGCGAGGGCCGCCTCCTTGAGCTTGCGGCTGACCGTCCGCTCCTGCTCCGTGTACTGGTTCTTGACGAACTGCTGCGTGATTGTCGAGCCGCCCTGCACAAAGTCCTGCGAGCGGAGATCGGCCCAGACCGCGCGGGCCATGCCCTGGACGTCGACGCCGCGGTGCTCCCAGAAGCGCCGGTCCTCGACGGCGACGATCGCCTGCTTCATCACGGGAGAGATCTGATCGGAATCGACCACGATGCGGCTCTCCGACCCGCGGAGCACCGCGAGGACGGTCTTTCCGTCGGAGGCGTAGATGTAGCCGAGGCGCTCGGTCCGCTTCTCCTTCCCCGGCTCGAGCTGCGGCAGCTCGCTCGCGATCGAGCTGACGAGGCCGTACACGAACGACACCGTCATCACGCAGGCGATGACGGTGAGGAGGGCGAGGAACCGAAGCTTGCGGATCCGGCGAGGGCGCTTGGCAGCGCCGCGCCTGCGTTTCCCGAACAGCACGAAGCAGGGAAGTCTAGCTCCCCCTGTCGGCGGCTATGCCCGTTGCTCGCTCGTGATGAACGGCTGCTGCGTGGGCTGGTCGACACCGCCGGACTGCTCAACGGTGACGGCCACGATCGCGCCCTCGGGAACCGGCTCGGTCAGGGGAACGACCGTCTGGTCGTCGCCTCCCGAGAAGAGCCCGGCAGGCACAGCCTGGTCGCCCTCGATGATCCACGCCTCGTAGGTCTTGTCGGACGGGGCGTTCGCGAGACCGCTGATCACGAGCTTGCCTTCGCCGCTCTCGTTGTCGACGACGAGCACGCCGTCCGCGCCTTCGAGCGCGAAGTGGCTGGCGCTCGGGTCGATGAGGGCGATGAGGGCCTCGTTGGCACGGTGCTGGTCCGCCTGGAGCTCGTCGACCTGCTGCGAGAGGTCGGCGGCCCAGAAAGCGAGCGCCACCGCGGCGACGCCCGCCGCGACGGCTGCCGTGGCCGCGACGGGGAGCGCCCAGCGGCGGCGCGGGAGCGCGACGACCTTCGGCCGCTCGGCCGCCGCCTGGTCGAGGATCCGGTTGCGGAGCCCCGCGGGCGGCTCGGGCGCCTCGACGTCGTACGCCAGTTCGGCGGCGACGCGCTGGAACGTCTCGACGTTCTCTCGGCACTCCGCGCAGCGCGCGAGGTGCTCCTCGAAGGCATCGAGGTCCTTCCCTTCGAGCGCGTCGAGCGCGTAGGCGGCGCTCAGCTCGTGGATTTCGGCTCTTTCCATTCTTCTTCCTCGTATTCCTCCTCCGTGAGCAGCTCGCGGAGGCTGGCCAAACCGGAGAACATCCGGCTCTTGATGGTGCCCAAGGGCTCGCCGAGCCTGTCGGCGAGCTCGGACTGGGTGAAGCCGCCGTAGTAGGCGAGCTCCACCGCCTCCCGCTGCTTGTCGGGGAGCCGCTTGAGCGCTTCCTGGACCTTGGCCCGCCGCAGGCGGAGCCAGGCCTCTTCTTCCGTGTCGTCACCCGAGCCGCGAGGGGCTTCGTCGAGCGGCTCCGCGCGCCGCGGCTGCTCGCGGCGAACGAGGTCGACGGCCCGTCGGTGGATCAGGGTGAGGATCCAGGTGCTCGCCTTGGCGCGTTCGGCGACGAAGCGCGTGGCCGAGCGCCAGACGGTGAGAAATCCTTCTTGCACCGCATCTTCGGCGAGCCCGGGGTCGCGGACGATGCGGAGGGCAAGGCCGTACGCGACACGCCCGAAGCGGTCATAGAGCTCGGCGAGCGCATCCTCGTCGGCGCGCGCGACGAGCGCGACCAGCGCCTCATCGGACAGGTGGGCGAGCCCCCGACTCATGATCCGGCGCCTCTTGCGAGGCGCGCGCAACGCTAGCACGGCAGCCATGTCGAGTATTCGGCGGCTCTCGTGGAGCGGTTCGAACCGATCGGTGAGCCCGGCCGAATACGGCGCGTTCAACCCCCCACGGAGGAGAGGAAAATGAGACGTATCGCGCTCCTTGGGGCGCTCCTCGTTGCCGTGCTCGCCGCTGCGCTCGTGCGCGGCGCGGGCCCGGAGAAGGGCGTCGCTTCGAGCCATCGCGAGGCGCCCGTCATCAGCGAGGACCCGGCCGCGGACAACACGGACGTGTACGCGTTCGTCAGTCCCGACCGCCCCGACACGGTGACGATCGTCGCCAACTACATCCCGCTCGAAGAGCCGGCCGGCGGCCCGAACTTCAACGAGTTCGCCGACGACGTCCTCTACGAGCTGAAGGTGGACAAGAACGGCGACGGTCGCGAGGACGTCACGTACCAGTTCGAGTTCGAGACTCAGACTCGAAACGGCAACACGTTCCTCTACAACACCGGCCCGATCAACACGCTCTCGGACGCCGATTGGAACCGTCCGCAGACGTACAAGGTCACCCGGGTCACGAAGGACAAGACCACGATCCTCGGGCGCAACCTGCCGACTCCCCCGGTCAACATCGGGCCGCGCTCGACCCCGAACTACGGCTCGCTGATGCAGGCCGCTGTCCGGCAGCTGCCCGGCGGAATCAAGGTGTTCGCGGGTCAGAGCGACGACCCGTTCTACGTCGACCTCGGCTCGGTCTTCGACCTGGCCGGCCTCAGGCCGTTCAACCCCGCGCACGTCATCCCGCTCGACGCGGAGAAGGGTGTGGACGGCGTCGGCGGCTTCAACACGCACGCCATCGTGATCCAGGTGCCGATCACGCAGCTCACCCGTGACGGGAAGCTGCACGCGGCCGACGACATGAAGGGCGTGATCGGCGTCTACGCGACGGCGAGCCGCCAGCGGGTGCAGGTGATCGACTCGAACGGCCGGCGGCGCTCGAACGGCGACTGGGTGCAGGTCTCCCGCCTCGCCGAGCCGCTGATCAACGAGGTCGTCATCCCGCTGCGC
>Ga0081538_10005074_pt1 | contig 11965 bp, 11 predicted proteins | sample TabmetS5T2R1_FD_71022 | JGI IMG/M metagenome (GOLD analysis project Ga0081538, IMG submission 71022) | Tabebuia heterophylla rhizosphere microbial communities from the University of Puerto Rico - S5T2R1 | ecosystem: Host-associated > Plants > Roots > Rhizosphere ... | reverse complement strand
GCTAGCTGGTACTCACCACCTGTCTCAACAGGGCGATCAGTACGAACACGATGAGGGGGGAGAGATCTAGGGCCACAGCGCCGACTCGCAAGGGGGGAAGGAGTCGCCTTATGGGTCGGAGGACGGGTTCGGTCAAGTCATACAGTATCCCATACAGGATCGCCAAACCGGATAGACCTCGGCCACCGGTCAGGCTGAGAATGAGGTCCATTACGATCCGGCCGAGCAGGATCAGCCAGTAGAGACTCAGCAGTAGTTGGAGAATCCACACAGATCGACACCGGTCATGCCTGGTTGAAGAAGCCTCGTTCCTGGAGCCGCCGCCGCTCCTCGGCCGAGACCTCGACGTTTCTGGGAGTGAGCAGGAACACCTTGTCGGCGACGCGCTGGATGCGGCCGTCCAGCCCGAAGGTGAGCCCGGCGGCGAAGTCGATCAGGCGCTTGGCCGTCTCCGCCTCCATCGCCTGGAGGTTCACGATCACGGGGATATCGGCCTTGAACTTCTCGCCGATCTCCTCGGCGTCGTTGAAGCCGGACGGCTCGATCAAATGGACCTTGCCGGTGGCCGCGGACGGGATCGGGTGGATCACCGCCTCGGTCGGCTCCTCGATGCGCCCCCCGTCCCGACGCCGCCCGTAGACGTCGGCGTCGCGGACCTGCCGGATCGGGGCCCGGTCGGCCGAGGGTCGCCCGGCCGCCTCGGCCACGTCGGCCAGCTCCTCGTCGTCCTCAGGCTCGACCAGCCCCAACCACACAAGGCTCTTCTTGAACGCCCCAGCCACCTAACGTCACCTACCTTTCACCATGTCGACAACTGTCCAAGCACCTGAGGACGTCCGCCTTGGGCGGCGCCGGGAACACTATGGCGATAGTCGCCGCACATGTCACGGCGTACGCTCCGGGAACGTCCGTTTGTCCGTTTTCAGAAGTCCTGATCGGCGTTCCTGACCGAATCGTAGGGCTCAGGGGTGACAGGCTCACGGGCCACCTCCCCGATCCGCCGGGGGTCCGCCCCGGGGTGGGCCGCCGGCCGACCGGTCGGGGCGGGGTCCGAACAGGGCGGTGCCGACGCGGACCAGGGTGGCGCCCTCCTCGACGGCCACCTCGAAGTCGGCCGTCATGCCCATCGACAGCCGGGCCAGGCCGGCCTGGGCGGCCAGCTCGGCGGTGCGCCGGAACGCCGGCCGGGTCGCCTCGGGGTCGTCGGCCGGGGCCGGCATGACCATCAGGCCCTCGACCTCGAGCCCGTCGACGGCCCGGCAGGCGTCAAGGAACCCGGGCAGGTCGCGGGGCCTGACCCCGTGGGCGGCCTCGCGGTCGTCGACCTCGACCTGGACCAGGGCCCGGGCGGTGGTCCCGGCGGCCAGGGCCCGCCGGCCCAGGGCGCGCGCCCCGGCCAGCGAGTCGAGCGAGTGGACCAGGGCCCCGGCCGCGACCAGCACCCCGGCCTTGTTGCGCTGCAGGCGGCCGACGAAGTGCCAGCGCACCCCCGGCACCTGGGCCGCCTTGGCCTCGAGGTCCTTGGCGTAGTTCTCGCCGACGTCGGCGACCCCGGCGGCCAGCACGGCCCGGACGGCGTCGGGCGGGAACAGCTTGGCCACCGCGACCAGGGTGACCTCGCCCGGGTCGCGCCCGGCCCGGCCGGCGGCCGCCGCCACCCGCTCCCGCACCGCGGCCACGTTGGCGGCCACCACCGACGGGTCCAGGACCCGATTCATCGGGGCACCCCCTTGGGGTTCCCCGAACCCCTCCGGGTCACGCCGCACCCGCCCCCGGGACCAGGGCGATCAGGCCGGCCTGGCGGCCCGTGCGGCCGTGGTCGCGGCGGTGGGAGAAGAACCGTTCGGCCAGGTCGATGGTGCACTCCCGGGCCAGCCGGACCTGGCCGATCCCGGCCCGCTCCAGGGCCTGGGCGGCCCCGGCGGCCGGGTCGAGGGCCGGGCGGCCGTCCCGGGTGGTGGCCAGGGCGGCCGGGTGGCGGGACCCGACGGCCTCGCGCACGTCGGCACCGACCTCGTAGCAGCAGCCGCCGGCGGCCGGGCCGACCAGGCCGACGCAGGACCCCGGGTCGGCGCCGAGCTCGGCCATGGCCGCCACCCCGGCCTCGACCACCCCGGCGGCCAGCCCGCGCCAGCCGGCGTGGACCGCCCCCACCACCCCGGCGGCCGGGTCGGCCAGGAGCACGGGCACGCAGTCGGCCGTCAGCACGGCCAGCACCACCCCGGGATCGGCGGTGACCAGCCCGTCGGCCTCCCCCAGCGGCGGCTTGGCCTCGGGCGGCCCCGCGCCGAGGCTGCCGGCGGTGACCCGCAGGATCTCGGCGCCGTGGACCTGGCGGGCCAGGGCCCAGGGGCGGCCGGCCAGGCCGAGGACGGTCGCGACCCGGCGGCGGTTGGCCAGGACCCGGCGCAGGTCGTCCCCGACCCGCAGGCCCAGGTTGAGGGTGTCGTACGGCGGCGCCGACGCGCCGCCCGCCCGGCCGGTGAAGGCGGCCACGACCCCGGCCCCGAGCAGGTCCTCGGCCACCAGCACGGGCGGCCAGGGTGACGCGGGCGCGCCCGGGTCGGGCGGCCCCGGCCGCCAGGCCAGCATGCCTGCCGGTGGCTGCGGGTCAGCGCTTGAGGAAGGAGGGGATGTCCAGCTCGTCGTCATCGCCGTCGTACCGGGGGCGGCGCTCGGGCTCGCGCCGCTCCGGCTCCCGCCGCTCTGGTTCGCGCCGCTCGGCCGGGCCCGGGGAGGAGGTCGGCGGGGCCGGACGGGACACGCGGCTGTCGTTCGCCCGCCGCATGCCCGGGGTCGGCCAGACCGACTCGTCATCGGCCGCCCCGGCCGCCTGGGGCCGCCCGCCGTCGCCGGCCGCCTGCTCGGCGGTGCGGTCGAACCCGGCCGCGATCACCGTCACCCGGACCTCGTCGCCAAGGGCGTCGTCGATCACGGCCCCGAAGATGATGTTGGCGTCGGGGTGGGCGGCCGAGGCGATCACCTCGGCGGCCTCGTTGACCTCGAACAGGCCCAGGTCGGAGCCGCCCGAGATGTTGAGGAGCACGCCCCTGGCCCCGTCGACCGACGCCTCCAGCAGCGGCGAGGAGATGGCCTGCTTGGCCGCGGCCACGGCCCGGTCCTCGCCCCGGGCCTGCCCGATGCCCATGAGGGCGGTGCCGGCCTCGCGCATGGTGGCCCGCACGTCGGCGAAGTCGAGGTTGATCAGCCCGGGGATGGTGATCAGGTCGGTGATCCCCTGGACGCCCTGGAGCAGCACCTGGTCGGCCAGCTTGAACGCGTCCAGCATCGAGGTGGTGCGCTCGGCCACCTGGAGCAGGCGGTCGTTGGGGATGATGATGAGGGTGTCGACCTCTTGCTTGAGGCTCTCGATGCCCTTGTCGGCCTGGGCGGAGCGGCGCTTGCCCTCGAAGGCGAACGGCCGGGTCACGACCCCGATGGTCAGCGCCCCCTGGGCCTTGGCGATGCGGGCCACCACCGGGGCGCCCCCGGTGCCGGTGCCGCCGCCCTCGCCGGCGGTGACGAACACCATGTCGGCGCCCTTGAGGACCTCCTCGAGCTCCTCGGCGTGGTCCTCGGCGGCCTGGCGGCCGACGTCGGGGTTGGAGCCCGCGCCGAGCCCGCGGGTCAGCTCGCGGCCCACGTCGAGCTTGACGTCGGCGTCGGAGGCGAGCAGGGCCTGGGCGTCGGTGTTGACGGCGATGAACTCCACGCCCTTGAGGCTCGCCTCGATCATGCGGTTGACGGCGTTGACTCCACCGCCGCCGATCCCGACCACCTTGATCACGGCCAGGTAGTTCTGCGGCGCCGCCATCATCCAACCATCCTCCTTCGCCCGTTTCACGGACAGTCGTCGCCCAGCGCAGGGGCCAGGGAAGCGGGGGAAGTTGAGCCTCAAGTTGAGGTTGACATAATTTCAACCTCAAGCTCCGGGGATGGTACTAGGAGCCCTCTGACCTGGTCAACTACCCTGGTGTAATTTCACCCGTTGTTATTCGCCGGCGTCGCCATAACGGTGGGCGCCGAGGGATTGCGGACGTCGATTCGCTGCGCCTCCCTTCCCTCCCGTCGCAGGGTCCGCCGCACCAGCAACGCGGCGGCGTCTTTTGCCGGCTGATCGGCGGCCAGCCCGTACAACACCCGGGTGCCGTCGCGCAGCGTGAATTCCAGGCTGTCGAGGCTGCGCGCCTGCACGCCGGTCACCTGTCGCTTGAGCCGGGGGTCCATGCCGCCCAGGGCGGTGAGGGCGTTGGCCAGCTCGTTGCCGGGAGGCAGGCGGCTGCCGGGACGGACCCCCTTGGGCAGCGGCACCGCAGCCACGTACGGCAGGGCGGCCGGCTGGCGGCCGGCCGAGTCGAGCACGGTCCCGTCGGCGGCGACCAGCCAGAAGATGCTGCCGCTGGACACGCTGGCCACGGCCGGCCGCTCGGTGACGGTGATGCGCAGGCTGGAGGGGTAGTCGCGGGTCACGCGGGCGGCCTGCACCCGGGGCAGGGCGGCCACCCGGTCGCGGATGGCGGCCAGGTCCAGGCCCAGGTAGGGCTCGCCGATGCGGACCTGGCTCGCCGCCAGGACCTCGGCCTTGGGGACGGCCTTGACGCCCTCGACCCGCACGGCGCTGAGGCCGAACAGGGGGGTGCGGATCAGGTAGGCGACGCCGGCGGCCAGGGCGATGGCCAGCAGGCCGTAGCCGAGGATGCGGCGGCGGCGCCGGATCCGGGCGGCCAGGATGGCCTTGCGCCGCTCGGCGATGCGCCGGTCGGCGGCCGGGCGCCGGCGCGGGCCCGCCGCCCCGTCGGTCCGGCCGCTGGCCCGGGTCCGCTGGGTCACTGGTCGCCCTCCCCCGGGGTGCCGAAGTCGCCGACCAGCTGGACCTCGGTGCGCAGGGTGATGCCGAGCTCGTCCCGGGCCCGGCGCATGGCCCGGCGGATGAGGGCGAGCACGTCGGCGGCGGTGGCGCCGTCGGCGGCGACGATGAAGTTGGCGTGGACCTGGCTGATCCTGGCGCCGCCGACGGCCTCGCCCTTCATGCCCAGCAGCTCGACCACCCGGCCGGCGGCCATCTCCGGCGGGTTGGCGAACACGCTGCCGCAGTTGGGCTGGTTCACCGGCTGGTTGTCGCGGCGCCAGCGGCGGGCCTCGTCGATCTCGGCCCGGACGGTGGCCTCGGGCGCCGGGGTCAGGGCGAAGCGGGCCGCGGTCACCACCGCCCCGGCCGGCAGGGCCGAGCGTCGGTAGCCGAAGCCCAGCTCGTCCGGCTTCATCCGCGCCGGGAGGCCAGCCGTCCGCCCGGTCAGGTGGAACACGTCCGCCCAGACCAGCCGGTCGGCCAGCTCGCCGCCGTGGGCGCCGGCGTTCATCCGCACCCCGCCGCCCACCGACCCCGGGATCGCCACCGCGAACGCGATCCCACCCAGGGACGCCTTGGCCGAGTGGGCGGCCACGCTGGGCAGGGGCGTGGCCCCGCCCGCCTCCAGCTCGGTCCCGTCGATCTCGACCCCCCGGAACCGCTGCCCCAGCTGCAGCACCACCCCCGGCCAGCCCCCGTCGGCGACCAGCATGTTCGACCCACGCCCCACGATCAGCAGCGGCACCGGGTCGGTCCGGAGGGCGTCGGCCAGGGCGGCCAGATCGTCGAGGCGCTCGGCCCGCAGGAACACCGCCGCCGGCCCGCCGAGGCGGAAGGTGGTGAGGGGCGCCAGGGACACCTGGCGTCCCACCCGCCCGGGACAGCGCGCCTCGAGTGCGGCCGCGACCCGCTCGAGGGCGTCGGGGTCGACCTGCCCGACCGAGGCCGGCATCGGCGGCCACCCGCCGGTCATGGGTCTCCACCATCCACCGGGAGCTGAGCCCCCCCGGGGGGGAGCGTAGCCGACCCACGAGGAGCGTTCTCGCGGCTGTCCACAGCCCCGGCCCCGCCCAGGAGGGGGGCGAGCTCGTCGGGGAGGGTGGTGATGTCGCCGGCGCCGAGGGTGAGGACCAGGTCGCCGGGCTGGAGGAGGGTGGCGACCCGGGGGGCGAGGGTGGCGCGGTCGGGCTCGTGGCGGCAGTCGAGGTCGGGCCGGGCGTGGCGGGCGGCGGTGGCGACCAGGGCGCCGTCGACGCCGGGCTCGGGGTCCTCGCGGGCCGCATAGACGTCGGTGACCACGACCAGGTCGGCGGCGGCCAGGGCGCGACCGAACTCGGTCGCGAACAGGCGGGTGCGCGAGTACAGGTGGGGCTGGAACACGGCCACCAGCCGCTTGGCGCCGGCCAGGCGGGCCGCGGCCAGGCTGGCCGCGACCTCGGTGGGATGGTGGGCGTAGTCGTCGACGACGGTGACCCCGCCGGCCTCGGCGCGCAGGTGGAAGCGGCGGGCCGCGCCGGTGAACGCGGCCAGGGCGGTGACCGCGGCCTCGAACGGGGCCCCGGCGGCCCGGGCGGCGGCGATCGCGCCCAGGGCGTTGGCCACGTTGTGGCGGCCGGGGACGACCAGGGCGGCCTCGCCCAGCCGCTGGCCGCCGGCGACCACGGCGAAACGGGCGCCGCGGCCGTCGATGGCCAGCAGCTCGCCCCGGACCGCGGCCCCGGCGGCGAAGCCGTAGGTGACCACCGGGCAGGCGGCGGCATCGGCCAGGGCCAGCGCCCCCGGGTCGTCGGCGCAGAGGACGGCCGCGCCGTCGGCCGGCAGCCGGCCCACGAACGACCGGAACGCCGCCGTGACCGCGGCCAGGTCGCCCCAGTGGTCGAGGTGGTCGGCCTCGACGTTGGTGACCACGGCCACGGTCGGGTCCAGCTCCAGGAACGAGCCGTCGGACTCGTCGGCCTCGGCCACGAAGTGGGGGCCGCCGCCGGCGGCGGCGTTGATGCCGCTGGCCTTGAAGTCGCCGCCGACGGCGAACGACGGGTCGAGCCCGGCCGCCTCCAGGATGGCCACCACCATCCCGGTGGTGGTGGTCTTGCCGTGGGTGCCGGCGACGGCGATGCCGACCTTGCCGGCCATGAGCCGGGCCAGCAGCTGGGCCCGGCCGAGGACGGGGATGCCCAGGATGCGGGCCGCGACCAGCTCCGGGTTGGCGGCCCGGATGGCGGTCGAGGCGGCCACCAGGTCGGGCCGGCCCAGGCGGGCCCCGTCGTGGGGCGCCCACACCTCGGCCCCCAGGGCCCGCAGCGCCTCCAGGGTGGCCGACTCGCTGCGGTCGGAGCCGGTGACCCGGTGGCCGGCGGCCAGCAGCAGCCGGGCCAGCCCGCTCATCCCGGCCCCGCCCACCCCGACCAGGTGCACCGTCCGGCGCCCGTCCCCGAGCCCCGCCGTGCTCATTGGCGCACCCTCCTTCCCAGCGCCGCCTCGTATGCGCCCGCCGTGCTCATGGCCCGGCGTCCTGGCCGTTGCGGGGGGCGTCCTCGGGGGTGGGCGGGCTGGCGCGGCGGTCGACCGGCGGGTAGGCCTCCAGCCGCTTGGCGCGACGGTCGACCCGGCGCTGCACGGTGGGCCCGCCGCCCCTGCCGGCGGCCGACTCGAACCAGCCGGTGGCCTCGCGGTCGACGGGGGCGGCGGCCGCGGCCGCCTCGGCCAGGTACTGCTCCCGGGTGGCGCGGCCGGCGGCCTCCACGACCAGGGCGGCCAGCTCCTCGGCGGCCGCCGGATGCGCCAGGCTGCGCATCCCGGTGGCCATGGCGGCCAGCCGCTCGGGGTCGGCCAGCAGCGGGGCGGCGGCCGCGACCACCGCCGGGCCGTCCAGGGCGTCGTCCTCGACGACCACGGCCCCCCCGGCGGCGGCCACCGCGCGGGCGTTGGCCGCCTGGTGGTCGGCGGTGGCGTGGGGCAGGGGCACCATCACCGCCGGCAGGCCGGCCGCGGTCAGCTCGGCCATGGTGATCGCCCCGGCCCGGCTCAGGGCCAGGTCGGCGGCGGCATAGGCCAGGTCCATGCGGTCGACGAACGGGACCACCTTGACCAGCAGCCCGCGCCCGTCGGGGTCGGCCTCGGCCCAGGCGGCGCGGACGTCGGCCTCGTCGCGGCGCCCGCAGGCGTGCAGGATCTGCACGGCCGCCGGGTCGGGCCAGGCGGCGGTGGCCGCCACCACCGCCTGGTTGATGCGCCGCGAGCCCTGGCTGCCGCCGAACACGAACAGGGTGCGCCGGTCGGGGTCGAGGCCGAAGGCGGTCACCGCCTCGTCGTGGAGGGCGGCCCGGTCCAGGCGGGCCAGCTCCGGCCGGACCGGGTTGCCGACCACCGAGGTGCGGTCGGGCGGGAAGGCGGCCGCGGCGGCGTCCACGCCGACGGCGATGCGCCTGGCCACCCGGGCGGCCAGCCGGTTGGCGATCCCGGGCACGGCGTTCTGCTCGTGCAGGACCACCGGCACGCCCTCCATGCGGGCGGCCATGGCCACCGGCAGGGTGACGTAGCCGCCCATGCCGCAGACCACGTCGAAGCGGTGCTGGCGCAGCAGCCGGCGGGCGGCGAAGGTGCCGTTGACGGCCGCGAACGGGGCCAGCAGGGTCTCCTTGGCCAGGCGGCGCGACAGCGGCAGGATCGGCAGCAGGTCGAGGGCGAAGCCGGCCTCGGGCACCGCCCGGGTCTCGATGCCCCTGGTGGTGCCGGCGAAGCGGACCGTGGCCGCGGGGTCGTGCTGGACGATGGTGCGGGCCAGGGCCAGCCCGGGGAACACGTGCCCGCCGGTGCCGCCGGCCGCCACCAGCAGCGAGAGGCCGGGCCGGTCCTCGGGCGCGGGCAGCCCGCCCGGGGTGGGAGGCCCGGTCTCAGCGGTCATCGGGGTTCCTTCCTGGGTGAGCGGGACGGGGGGGCGCCCTGGGCGCGGCGGGCCCGCTCGGCGTCGGCCTTGGCCTTCTGGGCCGGGGTCTGGCGGTGGCCGCCGCGGGTGGTGGTCACGGCCGGACGCCCGCCCCGGGCCGGGCGGGAGGGGGCGCGGCCGGCGGTGCGGCGGCCGCGGCGCTCGGCGGCGGCCCTGGTGGTGGTGGCGATCACCGGGGCCCGCACCGTCCACACCTCGTGGCGGGCCACGTTCAGCAGCATGCCGGTGGCGGCCAGCAGCACCAGCATGCTGGAGCCGCCGAAGGAGACCAGCGGCAGCGGCACCCCGGTGATCGGCAGCACCCCGACCACCGCGCCGATGTTGACCAGCGCCTGGACCACGATCCAGACGGTGACCCCGCCGGCCAGGTAGCGGCCGAACGGGTCGGGGGCGCGCTGGGCGACCCGCACCCCGGCGTAGGCGAAGGCCGCGAACAGCAGCAGGATCGAGAGGGTGCCGAGCAGGCCCAGCTCCTCGCCGATGATGGCGAAGATGAAGTCGGTGTGGGCGTTGGGCACATACGACCACTTCTGGCGGCCCGCGCCCAGCCCCACCCCCAGCAGCCCGCCCGAGCCAAGGGCCATGCGGCCCTGGATGAACTGGTAGCCGGCGTTCTGCGGGTCGGCGGCGGGGTTCATGAACGACAGGAAGCGGGTCCGGCGGTAGTCGGCGCTCATGATCAGGGCCGCCCCGGCGGCCAGGCCGAGCGAGCCGATCCCGCCCAGCAGCAGCAGCGGGGTGCCGGCCACGAAGAGCATGCCGAAGGCGATGGCGCACAGCAGCAGGGTGGTGCCGAGGTCGGGCTCCAGCATCACCAGGACGGCCAGCAGCAGGGTCAGGGGCAGCACCGGGACCAGCAGGTGGCGGACGTCGCCGAGCAGGCGGGCCTTGCGGGTGAGCACGTCGGCCGAGAACAGCAGCAGGGCCAGCTTGGCGAACTCGGCCGGCTGGACGGTGAACCCGCCGGGCAGCGAGATCCAGCGGGTGGAGCCGTAGGCCGACACCGCCCCCGGGTGGACGAGCACGTAGACCAGGCCGGCGGTGGCCACCACCAGCAGCGGGGTCCCCAACCGACGCCACCGGCGGTAGTCGATGCGGCTGACGGCCAGCATCACCACCGCCCCGCCGGCCACCCACAGCAGCTGGCGCTTGAAGTAGGCGTAGGAGTCGCCCTGCCTGGCCAGGGCGAACACCGAGGACGCGGACAGCACCATCACCAGCCCCACGACCAGCAGGGCGCAGGCCACGGCCAGCAGCAGCCAGTAGGTCGACCCGGCCCCCAGCACCGGCCGGGCCGCCGCCCGGGTCCGGCCGGCGTCACGAGCTGCCATGGCCACCACCCTGACCTTGCGACGCGCCGTGCCGCTCCGCGAGGCGGGCCACGGCGGCCTCGAAGGCCGCGCCCCGCTCGGCGTAGTCGGTGAACTGGTCCTGGCTGGCGCAGGCCGGGGCCAGCAGCACGGTGTCGCCGGGGTCGGCCAGGCCGAAGCCGACGGTGACGGCCTCGCCGACCGAGGCCGCCCGCACCACCGGCCCCGGGTAGCCGACCCGGCCCAGGGCGGCCATCAGCTCCTCGGCCGCCTCCCCCACCAGCACCACCCCGACCAGCCGGCCGGCGGCCCCGGCGACCAGCTCGTCGAAGTCCAGGCCCTTGTTGCGGCCGCCGGCGACCCAGACGACCCGCGGGAACGCGGCCAGGGCGCGGGCGGCGGCATGCGGGTTGGTCGCCTTGGAATCGTTGACGAACGCCACCCCGCGGACCTCGCCCACTCCCGCCAGCCGGTGCGGCCCGGCCCGGAAGGCGGCCACCGCCCTGGCCATGCCGGCCGGGTGGGCGCCAAGGGCCATGGCCACCCCGGAGGCGGCGATGGCGTTGGCCAGGTTGTGGCGTCCGGGCAGGCGCAGGGCGGCCGCCCGCCACAGGCCACCCTCGTGGCCGGGGATGCGGGACAGGGCGACCCCGGCCTCCAGGCCGAGCCCGCCCGGGGCGGCCCGCCCGGTGGTGAAGGGGATCGGCGCGCCGGGGGCGTCGGCGGCGTGGGCGGCCACCACCGGGTCGTCGGCGCCGTAGATCGACCAGTCGTCGGGGCCCTGGTTGGCCCAGACCTTGGCCTTGGCCTCGGCGTAGGCGGCCAGGTCGGGATGCCAGTCGAGATGGTCGGCGGCGAAGTTGAGCCAGGCGCCGGCGCGCAGGCGCAGGGCCAGCGTGAAGCGGAGCTGGAAGCTGGACAGCTCGACCACCACCGCCTCGGGCGGGTGGCGGTCGAGCACGGCGTCGATCAGCGGCAGGCCGACGTTGCCGGCGGCCACGGCCTGGCGGCCGGAGGCGGTCAGCATGGCCGCGGCCAGCTCGACGGTGGTGGTCTTGCCGTTGGTGCCGGTGACCCCGACCAGCGGCATGGTCGCCACCCGGGCCGCCAGCTCGACCTCGCTCCAGACGGGGACGCCAGCGCGCAGCGCCGCCTGGATGAGCGGGTGGGCGTCGGGCAGGCCGGGCGCCACCACCAGCAGGGCGCGGCCCTCCAGCAGCTCCGGGCCGGCCGGGCCGGGGGCGGTCTTGACCCCGTAGGCGGCCAGCTCGGCGGTGTCCAGGTCGGGGGCGTCGTCGACGGCCAGCACCTCGGCCCCGGCCTCGGCCAGGTGCCGGGCGGCGGCCCGGCCGGAGCGGCCGAGCCCGGCCACCAGCACCGGCAGCCCGGCGAACCACGCCGGCGGGCAGGAGGCCGGCCAGGCCTCGGGGGGGCCGTGCCGCGCTAGCTCAGCCACCGGTGCCCCCCGCGGCCAGGAACTCGGCGTAGAACAGGCCGAGCCCGAAGGCCACGGCCAGGCCGGCCAGGATCCAGAAGCGCACGATCACCGTGAACTCCGGCCATTCCGAGAGCTCGAAGTGGAGGTGGATGGGGGCCATCTTGAACACCCGCCGCTGGAACAGCCGGAACGACGCCACCTGGAGGATCACCGACAGGGTCTCGACCACGTACAGCCCGCCCAGCACGGCCAGCAGCAGCTGGGTGTTGGTGAACAGGGCCAGGGCGGCCAGGGTGCCACCGAGGGCCAGGGAGCCGGTGTCGCCCATGAAGATGCGGGCCGGGGGCGCGTTCCACCACAGGAACCCGGCCGTGGAGCCCATCATGGCCGCGGCCACGATGGCCAGGTCCTGGGGCGACTCG
>Ga0081538_10005073_pt1 | contig 11966 bp, 11 predicted proteins | sample TabmetS5T2R1_FD_71022 | JGI IMG/M metagenome (GOLD analysis project Ga0081538, IMG submission 71022) | Tabebuia heterophylla rhizosphere microbial communities from the University of Puerto Rico - S5T2R1 | ecosystem: Host-associated > Plants > Roots > Rhizosphere ... | reverse complement strand
GCCGCGACGCGTCGGGAGCTCGGCGGGCGTGGCGTGCGGGTCCTGCGGGAGCCGAGGCGGGAGCCGTGGGGGCTGTTGGAGATGTGGATCGCCGACCCGGACGGGGTGCGCATCTGCATCGTGGAGGTGCCCGCGGACCATCCGCTGCGCCGCCGCGACTGAACGGCCCGGCGTGGTGCCGCCCGATGATCGCCAGGCATAGGCGGCGGGGTGGCCGGGTACGACCCTTTGAGCGATGACCATGACAGGCACCGGGCACGAGGACCCGAGCTTGCGAAGGTGAGGTGCACCGTGCGGAAGGAGCTGACGCTTCGGGAGTTCTACGCCGCCGACCCTCGGCGGGCCCGCTCCCGCGAAGTGGGGTATGGCAGCTTGTGGCGGGAGTTTGCGCCGGTTCCCAACTACCGGCTCGGCTGGGTCCAGGACACCGGCGAGCTGTACGCCGTGGAGCTGTCCGAGCCGGACGAGCGTAAGGACCCCGTTGAGGTTCTCGGGGTGCTGTGGAGTCGACCGCAGGTCGAGGCCTGCCTTGCCGGTTGGCCTGAGCGCTGCGGCGGGCAGCGGTCGCTGCTGTGGGCCCGGGACCGGATCCGCAGGTGGCGTCCGGTGGTCGAGGAAGCCCAGTTCACCCAGGCCCACCCCGAGCCGACCCGGTAGCTTCTGCCCGTCCGGGGCAGGTCGCGATCAGCGCGCGTTGGCGAGGTCTGCGGGCTTGGTGGTGGCGCCGCGGCTCGGATCGCGGCCGACCAGCGACGCGCATTCGCCGATCGCCTGGACCAGCAGGTCGCGGAGCATGGCGTCCGGGTCCGGCACGCAGGCCTCCGCGATCCCTTCAGCGGCGACGCGGACGATGGTCGGCGCGGCCTGCCGGCGGAAGCGCCTGGCGGACGGCCCGCCGCCGCGGGCGGCGAAGCGACCGGCCCAGGCCGCGGCGTGAGGAGCCCGCGCCAGCGCCGACCGGCTCGGTGCCTGGAGGTCCCCGACCGGCCGCCCGTCCAGGTCGGCCAGAACACGTTCGCAGGCCAGCACCCCGACCGCCATGACGCGTTGCCGCTCGGCCGCCACCACCGGCAGCGCCGTCGTGGCCGACCGCAGGGCGATCCGGGCGTCGATGCGGAGGTCGTCGCCGGTGAGCCCGATCACCGACGGGATCAGGCCGACCAACCGCGCGCGGCCCGCGTCGGAGGTGTAGTCGTTGACGTGACGGGCGACCGCGGCCAGCAGCGGGTGGGTGCACGCCGGGTGGTCACCCCAGCGCTCACCGGCGAGGAAGGAGGCAAACTCCATGAAGCACGCGCCCTTGCGCGGGCTGCGGTGCTTGCCGCGAGAGAGCACCGGGAGCAGCGGCGGCGGCGGTTCGTAGCGCAACATGTGGCACCCCACGAGCTTCGATCCTGGCTGGGACCTAGTCTGCGCCTTCGCCGACGGACGCGCCATGGCGTCTCGGCAGGGCTCGGTCCCTCGGCCGTGGCCGGGCGTCTGGATCAGCCGGTGCGGATGGTCAGGGTGTCGGCGCCGCCGGAGACGGCGACGTCGTAGCGGTCGCTGGCCTGGTCGTAGTCGGGGCTCTGCCAGCGGGTGCTGCCACCGACGGCGCCGAAGTGCTGGTCGTCGAGGGTCAGGTCCCTGGCGCCGTGGCCGACCCGCACCCGGACGGCCACCCCGGCGGGGCGGAGGACGGTGAGCTCGTGGACGCCGCCGGCGACGCGGACCGGCACGGTCCCGGACGGCGCCGGCAGGACCATCGCGACCTCGCTGACGCCGCCGTCGAGCTCGATGGCGTAGGGGGCGACCCGGCTGAGGTCGAAGGTGGTGTGGGCGGTGCCGCCCTGGACCCGGACGTACCAGGGGATGGACCCGTTCAGCGCCACCTCACCGCCCGGTCGCGGGCCGAGCAGGGCACGCAGGTCGCGGAGCCTGGCCATGCGGGGGTAGTGGACGGTGACGGTGCCGCCCTGGACGCGGACGGTCGGCGCCGGGGTGTCGAAGCTGGCCCGGTACAGGTCGGTCATGGCCGGGTCGCCGCGGACGGTGAGCCGGGCGGCGCCGGGCTTGAACACCAGGCGCCCACTGGTGGCCTGGCCGAGGGGAGCCGCCAGCTCGTGGTCCCGGCGGTGGCGGGTGACGCTTGCTTCGTCCATGTCGAGGCTCCTCCGCGTGCTCGGCCGGAAGGCCTTCCAGAGCCAGTCCGACAGCGTCCATGCCAGGAAGGCGCGCCCGCCGCCGCCGCTGATCAGCCGCAGCCGGGTGTTCTGGAACGCGGCGAGGCGCCAGTCGCCCCCCTCCTGCCTGGTCACGACCAGCGTCTGGATCGAGTCCCGTTCGGGCGTGGGCGCCTGCTTGCCGCGCATGACCGTCCTGCCGACGGCGTGCATCAGCGCCACGTCGGGGCTCAGGAACCGCACGCCGGTGACCTGCACGAGCAGGCGGCTCCCCTTGAGCCACTTGTCGAACAGCTGCTGGTGGAAGGGGCCGATCTCCTGGGGTCCCTGGAGGTGGGTCCCGTCGAACCCGACCAGGTCACCGTCCTCGGTGAACACCTCGGCCAGGCCGGCGCCGCTGCCGCGGTTCCAGGCCTCCATGAACCGCTGGTACACCTCGCGGACGGCGGCCTCGTCGCTGGAACGTCGTGTGGTGGTGCTCTGGTTCATGGTGGCGCTCCCTGGCAGGCTGCGGCTGAGGCGATGGTGGGCAACCCGGCGGCGCGGGACCAGCCCGCCACCACCACTCCCGGGCGGCGGCCAGCACGACCCTTCAACGGGGACGCTGGCTCGACCGGTGGTGCCAGCCACACCCTGGCCGATCCGGGCTAGCCCGCTTGTCTGGCGCCTACCTGGCTGCCAGGCTTGCGGTGGAGGTGCAGCGTGAGGCGTGGCGGACGACTCGCCCTGGGGCTGGCGGCGGTCGCCGTCGGCGCCGCCGAGACCGCCCTGGTGCTCGCCGACGCACGCAACGCCCTGTCACCCGTGGAGGTGCTGCTGTCGCTGCTGGCCGGGTGGTCGTTCATCGGCAGCGGGCTGGTCGCCCGGGCGCGGCGGCCGGAGAACCGGACCGGACCGCTGATGGTGCTGGTCGGGCTCACGTTCCTTGCCGGCCTGCTCGACTCCGCCGAGCAGCCGGCGGTGCAGACGCTCGGAGCCTGGGTGCGTCCGCTGCACCTGGCGGTGTTCATGCACCTGCTGCTGGCCTTCCCCAGCGGCCGGCTCGACTCCCGGCTTGCGCGCGGCCTGGTCGCCGCCGCCTACCTCGACCTGGGGATCCTGTACCACGCCCCCCTGGTGCTGGGGGACGACGGGGTCGGCGGGACGCTGTCGGAGGCGAGCTTCGCGTTCGGCGCCGTCGTCTTCCTGGCCGGAAGCGGGCTGCTGGTGCAGCGCTGGCGGGCCGGGAGCCGCGCCTGGCGGCGCACGGTCGCGCCGCTGCTGTGGACCGGCGCGCTGGCGCTCGCGTTGCTCGCCGTGTTCAACGCCGACCAGTTCCTCTCCCGGCCGGTTGGGGTCGTGCCCATGTGGGCGTTCAGGCTGGCGTTCGTCGCCATCCCCTTCGCCTTCCTCGCCGTGCTGCTGCGGGTCCGCCTCGCCCGCGCCTCGGTGGCGGAGCTGGTGGTCGAGCTCGAGGAGGCCCGGCCGTCGGGGTCGCTGCGCGACGCCATGGCGCGGGCCCTTGGCGACCCCTCGCTGACGGTCGCCTACTGGCTGCCCGACCAGCAGCGGTACGTCGACCTGGAGGGCCAGCCCGCGGAGCTTCCGGCGGCGGGGGAGGAGGGTCGCGTGGCGACGGTGGTGGAGCGCGAGGGACGCCGGGTCGCGGCCATCGTCCACGACCGGGCGCTCTGCGACGATCCCGGGCTCATTCGGGCCGCCGGCGCGGCGGCGGCGCTGGCGCTGGACAACGAACGCCTCCAGGCCGAGCTGCGCGCCCGGTTCGACGAGCTCAGGGCGTCGAGGGCACGGATCGTGGAGGCCGCCGACCAGGAGCGCAAGCGGATCGAGCGGAACCTGCACGACGGCACCCAGCAGCGGCTGACCTCGATCGCGCTGGCGCTCGGCCTGGCCGAGTCCAAGCTCACCTCCGACCCACGGGCCGCCGGCGCCAGCGTCCGGCAGGCCAAGCAGGCGCTGGAGGCCGCGCTGGCGGAGCTCCGCGACCTGAGCCACGGCATCCACCCCAGCGTCCTGACCACCCGAGGCCTCGGCCCCGCGCTGGAGGACCTGGCCTACACCGCGCCGCTTCCGGTCACGGTCGCGGCCGACCTGAACGGCCGGCTGCCGGAGCGGGTCGAGGCGGGCGCCTACTACGCCGTCGCCGAGGGGCTGGCCAACGTCGCCAAGCACGCCCAGGCGTCGACGGCGACGGTCGTCCTTGCCCGGGAGCGTGGCCGCCTGCTGCTGCGGGTCGGCGACGACGGGATCGGCGGGGCGGACCCGACCCGCGGCACCGGGCTTCGTGGCCTGGCCGACCGCGTGCAGGCGCTCGGCGGGACGTTCGAGGTGGACAGCCCGCCCGGCGGGGGAACGGAGCTACGGGCGGCGATCCCGTGCGAGTAGTGCTCGCCGACGACTCGGTGCTGCTGCGCGAGGGGGTGGCGCGGCTGCTCGCCGAGGCCGGCTTCCAGGTGGTCGGCCAGGCCGCGGACGCCGACGAGCTGCTCCAGCAGGTGGCGACGCACGAGCCCGACGTCGCGATCGTCGACATCCGCATGCCGCCCGAGACCGACGGCGGCCTGCGCGCCGCCCGCGAGATCCGGCTCGCCCATCCGGGCGTGGGCGTCCTGGTCCTCTCCCAGTACGCGCGCCCCAGCTACGCCTTCGAGCTCTTGAGTGACAGCGCCGAGCGGGTGGGGTACCTGCTCAAGGACCGGGTCGCCGACCTGGCCGCCCTCGCCGACGCCGTCCGCCGCGTCGGCTCCGGCGGTTCGGTGCTGGACCCGGTGGTCGTCTCCCAGCTGGTCGGGCGGCCACGGCAGGGCGACGACGCGCTGGAGGACCTGAGCGCCCGCGAGCGCGAGGTCCTGGCGCTGATGGCCGAGGGCCGCTCCAACCAGGCGATCGCCGAGCGGCTGGTGGTCACCGAGCGCACCGTCGAGAAGCACGTCAACGGCATCTTCGCCAAGCTGCAGCTGCCGGCGAGCCCCGAGGACCACCGCCGCGTGCTGGCCGTGCTGGCCTACCTGCGCGCCTAGCCCGCAGGTCAGGAGGGCTGGTGCCCGAGGACCCGGAACAGGGTCACCGGGCGGGCGACCCCCTTGAGGCCGACGGGGCCCACCCGAACGAACCGGACCCGCGCGTCCGCCACGAGCTCGACCGTCTCCGCGCTGGTCAGGACCTCGCCGGCGCCGGCCTGGGCGGCAATCCGCGCCGCGATGTTGACCGTCCTGCCGAACACGTCGCCGTCCTGGGCGACCACGGGGCCGGCATGGATGCCGATGTGGGTGGGCGGCAACCCCGCCCCTGGGGCGCCGTCCACCATCTCCATGGCGGCCACCATCCCCGCGGCGGGTTCCTTGAAGAGGAACATGCCGCCGTCCCCCAGCCACCGGATGGGCTTGCCACCGTGGCGCCGGGAGATGTCCTGGACCAGGGCGGCCAGGCGCGCCGCGAGCCGGGCGGCGACCTCGTCACCCTGCTCCTCGGTGAGCCGGGTGTAGCCGGCCAGGTCGACGAAGCAGACGGCCGGGGGCCGCAGGACGCGCTGGTACAGGCCGGCACGCTCCAACGCGGCCTCGGCCAGGGAGATCGAGTCTTCGGTCCAGACGTGCTGGCGGTGCCGCTCGTAGATCCCCAGCAGCGTCCGGTGCACCAACGGGGTCATGCGCTGCCCGACCTGCGACCCGTACTGCATCAGCTCGGTCTCCCTCATCCCCTCCTGCTGGAGCGGCCTCGCCACCTCCGCCTGGTAGAGCTCCGCCTCCCCGGCCGCGAGCCGCCGAAGGTTGTCCGCGTACAGGTGGAACATGCGTCGCACCGCCGCCTCGGACGCTCCAGCCTGCAGGAACGTGCGTACCAGGTCGACCATGACCAGCTCGTCCGGGCGCACGCGCTCGTCGGGGTCGGGTGCCTGGAAGCCGATCGCTTCGTGCAGCCCGAGGATCAGCGACAGCGGGACCCCCTGCTGCTCGCTGAGCTCCCGGTAGGTGCGGTCGGGGCGTTCGGGCAGCGTCCACCCGGGGGTCTCCAGGAAGGAGAACGACAGCTCCCCCTGCCGGACGGCGGTGAGGATCGATTCGGGCGACAGGCCCGCCGCCTCCCAGGTGTGCAGCAGGGCGACCCGGTGGACGTCCGGTTCGCCGTAGCCGTCCTCCTGGCCCTCCAGCGCGCCCAGCTCCACCAGCCGGCGGACGTAGTCGGCGTCCACGGCCGCCCGCCGCGCCACCTCCTCGAGCGATAGCGGCTGCATGTCCCCTCCCGAGGTGTCGCCGGTCGCCGCCACCATCTCGCGACCGTCCCTCCATGGGCAACGTGGCGACAGGAGGAGGATGCTGCGTCAGGGCCTCCGGCCCGTGGGGCGGTCGAGCGCCTTCGCTCGGACGATGTCGGGGTCCCGTGGCTCCAGCGGAAAGGCCTCGAGCCACCGGCGTCCCCGCTTGCTCTTCGGCCGTTGGATGCGGACGCGTTTCATGGTGGTCCTTCCTCGACTGGTCCTGGTGGCAGGCGCCGCACCGTGATGATGGAGAGGCCGAGGTCGCGGACCTTGTCGATGACGCCGTGCAGGGCCGACTGGTCGGCCAGCGTGCCGGACAGGACGGTCTCGCCACCGTGGTCGTCGACCTGGAGCCCCTCGAACCACTCCGACCAGCGGCGGTCCAGGACCCCGTCCACCCGCACCTCGTAGCGGGCCGGCCAGCTCGCGCCGCTCACGAGCGACCACGCCGCTGCGCGAGGGGCTCCGGGTCCCGCGACGGTGGGCGGTGCCGCCCGAGGAGGCGGGCACGCTCGGCCTCGCGGTGCAGGCTCGCGGTCCGCTCGGTCACCATCGACTCGATCCACAGGTTCGGGGTCATCTCCGGCTCCACGGTTGGGTCGGTGCAGGTCGTGCGGCCAACGGTAGGGAGCGAGGTGGGCCGGGGCATCACGCGAAGGTGGAACCCGCGGTGGAATCCTGCCCGCAGGGTCTAGACTCGGGGCTCCAGGTGAGCTTCCGTCGAACGCCGGGCGGGTATGCGATGGCCGGGTCGCGCACATCGTCTCCGGACGAAGCCGCAGCGGATGGGTGGGACGACCTGCTCGCCACCAAGCTCAACATCCCGCAGACCCGCCCGGACCACCTTGGCCGACCGCGCCTGGCCGAGCGGCTCGACGACGGGATGGAACGGGAGCTGGTCCTGGTGTGCACGCCCGCCGGCTTCGGCAAGACGACCCTGCTGGCCGGCTGGGCCACAGGCGCGAGGTGGCCGGTCGCGTGGCTGTCGCTCGATCCGGAGGACAACGAACCGGCCCGCTTCTGGCGCTACGTGGTCGCGGCGCTCGACCGTGCCCGCGGCGGCCTCGCCGAGCACCTGCTTCCGCTGCTGACGCCTCCTGGTGTCATGTCGAGCCGGGGGACGGTGACCACCCTGGTCAACCGGCTCCAGGCCACGACCGACGAGGTCGCGCTGGTCCTCGACGACTACCACCTGCTGCAGTCGCGGCCGATCCACGAGGGCGTGGCATTCCTGCTGGGACACCTCCCGCCGCAGCTGCACGTCGTCATCACCAGCCGGAGCGACCCGCCCCTGCCCCTGGCGCGACTGCGCGCCAGGGGCCAGCTCGTCGAGCTCCGGGCCGCCGACCTCCGGTTCACCCCGGCGGAGTCCGCGGCCCTCCTGCGGGAGGCGTGGGCGCTCGACCTGGCGCCGGAGGCTGAAGCCGCGCTGGCGAGCCGGACGGAGGGGTGGGCGGCGGGCCTGCAGCTGGCCGCGCTGTCGCTGCGCGAACGACCTGACCCCGACGCCTTCCTCGACGCGTTCACGGGGACCCATCGCTTCGTCCTGGACTACCTGAGCGAGGAGGTCCTCGAACGCCAGCCGGACCGGGTGCGCACGTTCCTGCTGGAGACCTCCATCCTCCGGCGGCTCACCGGTCCGCTCTGCGACGCGGTCACCGGCCGGTCCGACGGCCAGGACATGCTCGAGGAGCTCGAGCGCGCCAACCTGTTCCTGGTCCCCTTGGACCAGGAGCGCCGCTGGTACCGCTTCCACCACCTGTTCGGCGACCTGCTCCGTGCCTGGCTGCGGCGGTCCGAGGGCACCCGGCTGCCGGACCTCCACCGTCGGGCCGCCACCTGGTGCGAGCAGCACGGGCTGACCGACGAGGCCATCCGCCATGCCCTGGAGTCCGGGGACCCGGCGTGGGCGGCGCGACTGGTGGAGGAGCACCTGGGCGAGACCCTCCGCCGGGGAGAGAGCGTGATCCTCGACCAGTGGCTCTCGTCGCTGCCCAGCGAGGTGGTGCGATCACGCCCCCGGCTCTGCCTCGCCCAGGCGATGATCGAGTGGCACCGCTACCGCCTCGACGCGGTGGAACGACTGCTCCAGCACGTCGAAGGCGTCCTCGAGGCGCGGCCCGGGCTCCACGCGCTCGAGGTGCCGACCGAGGGCGGGATGGTGGCCGACGCTCGCGCGGCGATCGCCCTGCTGCGCGCCCAGGTCGCAGGGGTTCGGGGCGACGGCGGGCGGGAGGCCGCGTTCGCGCGGGCGGCTCTGGCGCACCTGGCCGAGGAGGAGCGGGGCCCACGCTTCTGGGCCCGGTGGCTGCTGGTCGCCGCCGACTGGCACCGCGGTCGGATGGAGGAAGCCGAGTCCGGCTTCGCCGGGATGCTGGCCGAGGGCAGGACCGCATCCGATCCCCACCCGCTGATGACCACCTGCTACCCCCTGGGCGCGGTCCAGCGGGCCCAGGGCGAGCTCGGTGCGGCCCTGCGCACGTTCCGGGAGGGTCTGCACTTCGCCACCGAGGGCGGCCGGTTCTCGCCGAACAACGAGTGCGAGGCGCACGTCGGGATCGCGCAGGTGCTCTACGCCCGCAACGAGCTGGACGACGCCCTCCGGCACGCCACCCAGGCGGTCACGCTGGGCCGCCAGGTCGTCGAGTCGTTCCTGCTGGCCCTTGGGCTGGACGCCATGGCATGGATCCACCAGGCGATGGGGGACGTCGAGGCCGCCTCGGAGGCCATGGACGAGGCGTTCGGGATGCTCCCCCCCACGGCCGCCGCCCGCCACATCTATCCGGGGGAGGCCTGGCGGGCGCGGCTGCTGCTCGCCCTGGGGCGCTCCGGCGAGGCCGTGCGCTGGACCGTGGACCGCGGGCTGACCACCGACGACGCGATCTCCTACCAGCGGGAACGCGACTACCTGGTGCTGGTCCGGGTACTGATCGCCCGGCAGGATCCGGCCGCGGCGCTGCGGCTGCTGGGCCGCCTGGAGGCCCTCGCCGAGTCCCAGGGCCGAACCGAGAGCGTCATCGAGGCACGGGCGCTCCGGTCGCTGGCGACGCACGCGGCCGGCGACCACCAGGGTGCCCTCACGGCGCTGGCCGAGGCGCTCGCACTGGCCCGTCCGGAGGGGTACGTCCGGGTCTTCGCCGACGAGGGTCCGCCGATGGCCGCGCTCCTTCAGAGCCTTGTCCGGGCGCGGCAGCGGGGGCGAGCCGCGGCGGTGTCCCCGTCGGCGCGCGAGCACGTGAACCGGGTCGCGGCGGCGTTCCGGCCTGCGCCGGAACGGCCGGGGAGGCCCGCCTCCGCGGCGGTTCGGCTGGTGGAGCCCCTGACCAGGCGGGAGCTGGAGGTGCTCGGCTTCGTCGCGGCGGGCAGGCCCAACCGGGAGATCGCCGATGAGCTGGTGGTCACGCTGGAGACGGTGAAGAAGCACCTCAGCCACATCTTCGACAAGCTCGGCGCGGCCAACCGCACCGAGGCCGTGGCCCGGGCCCGCGAGCTCCGCCTGATCCCCTAGGCGGGCCGCCTCCGACACCACCCGGTCGCCCAGGATTCCTCCCCAGGTTCCACTTTTGCGTGATGCCCTCGGCCGGTGCCCTTCGTAACGTGGCTGGCGCGGGACAGGCACCGGATTCGCGCGAACACCCGGCCTGCGCGTTCGTCATCGGTCACGTTCCTCCGTCCCAGCGTGTCTCAGCAGTGAGCGACAGAGTCCGACCGGTGTGACGGAGGACCGGACCGTCACACGAAAGGAGTTGCAGATGAGCGCCCTGCCCTCCCACCTCATCGCCACGTCGACCTCGGAGCTCCAGGCCGCCCTGAGGGGCCGGGTGATCACTCCGGACGACGCCGAGTACGACCGGGCGCGCACGGTGTTCTACGCCGGGGACGACCGCCGGCCGGCGGCGGTCGTCCGGCCCACCGACGCCGCCGAGGTCGCCCGCGTCGTCACCCTGGCACGGGAGGCCGGGTTGGAGCTGGCGGTCCGCAGCGGCGGCCACAGCGTCGCCCGCCACAGCGTGACCGAGGGCGGCATCGTGCTCGACCTCGGCGCCATGAAGGCCCTGGACGTCGACCCGCAGCGGCGCACCGCCTGGGCCCAGACCGGCCTGACCGCCGGCGAGTACACCACCGCAACCCACGCGTACGGGCTGGCGACCGGGTTCGGCGACACCGGCTCGGTCGGCATCGGCGGCCTCACCCTCGGCGGCGGGATCGGCTACCTGGTCCGCAAGCACGGCCTCACCATCGACGACCTGCTGGCCGCCGAGGTGGTGACCGCCGACGGCCAGGTGCTCCACGTGGACGCCGAGCACCACCCGGAGCTGTTCTGGGCCATCCGCGGCGGCGGCGGCAACTTCGGCGTCGCCACCCGCTTCAAGTTCCGCCTGCACCAGCTCGACCAGGTCGTCGGCGGCCTGCTGCTGCTCCCGGCGACCCCCGACACCATCGCCGCCTTCCTCGCCGAGGCGGCGGCCGCGCCGGAGGAGCTCTCGACCATCGCCAACGTCATGCCCGCCCTGCCATTGCCGTTCGTGCCTGCCGAGCACCACGGCCAGCTGGTCATCATGGCCACCCTCGTCCATGCCGGTGCGGTCGAGGCCGGCCAGCGCGCGGTGGCGCCGTTCCGGGCCATCGCCACCCCGATCGCCGACCTGGTCCATCCGATGCCCTACCCGGAGATCTACCCACCCGAGGACGAGGACTTCCACCCGACCGCGACGTCGCGCACGATGCTGGTCGACGCCGTCGACCACGACGCGACCGAGGCGATCGTCGAGCACCTGGCGGCCTCGACCGCACCGCTGCGGGTGGCCCAGCTCCGGGTCCTCGGCGGCGCGATGGCGCGGGTGCCCGCCGAGGCCACCGCCTTCGCCCACCGCGCCAGCCGGTTCATGGTGAACGTCGCCGCGGTCTACGGGCGCCCCGAGGAGACGGCGGTCCACGAGGCCTGGGTCAGCGACTTCGCCGCGGTGCTCCGCAACGGTGACGCCCGTGCCTACGTCAACTTCCTCGGCGACGAGGGCCAGGCGCGGGTCCGGGAGGCCTACCCGGGGTCGACCTGGGCGCGGCTGGCGGCGGTCAAGCGCCGCTACGACCCCACCAACCTGTTCCACCTCAACCAGAACATCCCACCGATGAGCCCTCGGTGAGCCGCGCGATGACGGCCGGGCCCTCAACCGGGCCCGGCCGTCCATAATGGGACGCAACCGGCACGATCCGGCTGCGTGGCGCCGCGTCACGGCGCGGCCCATCCGGCGGCCGGCCCGATGGTCGAGGCAGGGAGGCCCTGATGAGCACGGTCGACCTCGAGCCGGCAGGGCACAACGCGTTCCCGCCGATCGCCGAGTACGCGTTCCTCTCCGACTGCGAGGTGACCGCCCTGGTCGCCCCCAGCGGGAACGTCGAGTGGCTGTGCCTGCCCAGGGCCGACAGCCCCAGCGTCTTCGCCGCGATCCTCGACCGCGCGGCGGGCGGCTTCCGGATCGGCCCGGCCGACGTCGTCGTGCCCGCCGCCCGCCGCTACCTGCCCCGCTCGCTGATGGTGGAGACGG
>Ga0081538_10005072_pt1 | contig 11968 bp, 10 predicted proteins | sample TabmetS5T2R1_FD_71022 | JGI IMG/M metagenome (GOLD analysis project Ga0081538, IMG submission 71022) | Tabebuia heterophylla rhizosphere microbial communities from the University of Puerto Rico - S5T2R1 | ecosystem: Host-associated > Plants > Roots > Rhizosphere ... | reverse complement strand
CGGGTGGGCGACCATGGGGAAGCCGAAGTCGCTCGGCACCCCGTTGGCCATGTCCTCCCAGTGGTCGCCCCCGTCGTCGCTGCGGTACAGGCCCCAGTGGTTCTGGAGGTAGAGGCGGTCCGGGCGCCCGCCGGCCGGGGCGACCTTGTGGACGCACTGGCCGAACTCGGGGTACTTGTCGGGCATGAACACGACCCGGATGCCGTCGTTGCGGGGCCGCCAGCTGCGCCCGCCGTCCTCGGTGCGGTAGACGCCGCCGGTGGAGATGGCGATCCACATCCGGTCCGGGTCGGCCGGGTCGGGCAGGACCGTGTGCAGGCACAGCCCGCCGCCCCCCGGCTCCCAGCGCGGCCGGTGGGGATGCTCCCACAGCCCCTCGACCAGCGCGAAGGTCTCCCCGCCGTCGTCGGAGCGGAACAGCGCCGCCGGCTCGACCCCGGCCCACACCGTGTCCGGCCGGTCGTCGCCGGCCGGCTGGAGCTGCCACACCCTGGCCAGGGAGGCGTCGGTCCCCTCCGGGAACCGGAGGTTGGCCTCCCCCGGCTCGACCCAGGTCCGCCCCAGGTCGTCGGAGCGCCGCACCACCGGCCCCCAGTGCCCGTGCTCGGTCCCGGCCAGCAGCCGCCGCCGCCCACCCCGCCCGTCGAACCGGATCGCGTACACCTGCTCACCGGCGAAGTGGGGCCCGCTCGACCGCCATTTCCCCCGCTCCGGGTCGCCCGCGAACAGCCACGCGCCCTTCATGGTCCCGACGGTCAGGAGGACGTCCCCGGCCTCGACATCGATGTGCTCAGTCATGGAGCAACCCTACCTCGCGGTCCCGACATGCGGGAGGGTTGTCCTCAACCGTCCGCGCGCTCCCGCAGCCGCAGGGCGAGCAGGTCCTCGCTGACCACCCGGTCGGCGTCGGCCAGCAGCTCGTCGAGGTCGTCCTCGGCATGCAGGAACCGCCCGCTGAGCGGGTCGGCGTCCCCGGCCGCGACGCGGACGAGCAGGTCGCCCACGCGCCGCGCGGGCGTGTACTCCTCGGCCGGGATGGCCGCGATCTGCGGCCGCCAACGGCGCCCGGCCGCTCCGAGCAGCGACTCCTCCACCATCCTGGTCCGCACCAGCCCGGGGCTGACGCACAGCACCGTGACGCCGTGGCCGGCGGTCTCGGCGGCCAGGGTGCCGGTCAGCCGGAAGTAGGCCGCCTTGGCGCAGGCGTAGGCGCTCACGTACGGCTCGTCGCGGGCGCCGACCATGCTGCCGATGTTGACCACCCGCCCGCGCCGCCGCGCCACCATCCCGGGCAGCACGGCCCGGCAGCAGTTGAACGCTCCCCGCACGTGGACCTCGAGGTCACGCCACCAGCCGTCGGGGTCGGCCTCCCACAACGGCCCCGGCTCCTGGGCGGTCCCGGCGTTGTTGACCAGCAGCGTCACCGGCCCGAGGGCCGCCTCGACCTCCCCGGCCACCCCGGTCACCGCCCCGAGGTCGGTGACGTCCAGGGTCCAGCCTCGCGCCACCCCGCCCCCGGCCTCCACCGCCCCGACCACCGCGGCCAGCTCGTCCCCCGACCGGGCCGCCAGGGCGACCCGCGCCCCGGCCGCCGCCAGCGCCTCCCCGATCACCCGCCCGACCCCGCGCCCACCCCCGGTGACCAGCGCCACCTGACCGTCCAGTAGCTTGTGCATGGGGCGCAGCCTACCGCCCCGTTCCGGTAGGTCGTATTAGCCGTCGTAGGCGGCGAGGTCGTCGTCGGAGAGTCGCCGCACGCGGCCCTCGCGGATGTCGGCCAGCGCCCTGGCCACGTCGGTGAGGTGCGCTGCGGTATAGGCCCAGGTGTCGTCGCGGGGGATCACGACGACCGGTCGCAGGGTGACGCTGCCATGGTCGGTCACCTCGACGTCGAACTCGGTCTCCCCTTCGAGACCCAGCCGGTGCCGGACCTCGGCCGGCAAGGTTAGGCGCCCGTTGGGGCTCATGGTGATCGTTCGCATGGCGGGCTCCTCGTGGGTGCTGCCATGAAACTATACTCCCGGTTGCCATATTGCCAATCTGGCGTTAGGACAGAGTGCCACAGCCATGGCTGAGCCGTTCCGGTCGCTGGACTTCACCGATACGTTCCTCGAGACCTTCGGGTCCAGGGACTTCACGGCGGCCGAGCGCAAGGCGATCCGCAAGGCACTGCGGCTGCTGGACAGCGACAAACGGCACCCGTCGCTCCGGGTGCATCAGCTCCAGGGCGACCTCACCGGCCTATGGTCGGCATCGGCGTCAGACGTGCTCCGGCTGACGTTCGTTCGGGCCGTCCAGGGCCGCAAGACCATGGTGAGCTGCAGCCGACACTACGACCGCTGACGCCTCAAAGATCCTCGAGCACGGTGTCGGCGGTGCGGCGGCCGGAGGCGAGGGCGCCGTTGATGGAGGCGGTGTCGCGGTGGTCGCCGCAGACGTAGAGGCCGGGGCGGAGGCGGACCGGGCGTTCGGGGGGGTCGAGGGCGCCGGGGGGCTGGGCGGGCTGGGCGTGGGGGATGTGGTAGGTCTTGAGGTGGCGCCAGGCGACCACGCCGGAGCCGAACCAGTCGGCGAGCTGGCCGAGGACGGCGGCCTCGAGGTCGGGGCCCTTGGGGAGGCCGGGGCGGTCGATGACGGCGGCCGAGATGAGGGCGGCGCCGGGTGGGGCGTAGGTGGGGGCGACGGCGCTGGGGACGCACAGGTTGTTGACCGGGCCCTGGCCGTCGCCGTCGAGGACGATCACCGGCTCGTCGACCGGGGCCCGGTCGGCGGCGAAGTAGAGGCAGGTGGCCGCGACCGACTCCGGGGCCGGCAGGTCGTCGCCGACCAGGTCGGCGGCGGTCGGGCCGTCGGTGGCGACCACGACCGCCCTGGCCGGCAGCTTCTCGCCGCCGGCGAGGGTGACGGCGCCGCCGCCGACGGCCGTGACCCGCTGGCCGAGGCGGACGCAGTCGGGGGGCAGGCCGCCGGCGAGCTGCTCACCGATGGCGCCCATGCCGCGGGTCGGGAGGGCGACGTCGCCCACGGAGAACATGCGGTAGACGAACTCGAACATGCGGCTGGAGGTGCCGAGCTCCCGGTCGAGCAGGACCCCGCCGAACAGCGGCCGGAAGAACCGGTCGACGATCGTGTCCGAGAAGCCGTCGGCGGCCAGGGCTTCCTGGGTGGTGGTCTCGGGCCGGGCGAACAGCTCCTCCAGCGACCCGGCGGTGACCCGCCGCCGCAGCGACGCCACCTTGAGCTTGTCGCCGAGGCCGCCCACCGGGGCCAGGGCGGTGCGCAGCCCGTCCCAGCGGCGGCGGAACGGATCGGCCACGGTGACGAACCGGTCGCCGGTGCGGACCATCGCCCCCGGGTAGAAGGGGTGCAGCTCCAGCTCGCGGTAGTCGAGGGCGTCCCTGGCCTCGGGGTAGGCGGTCAGCAGGACCTGGAAGCCCCGGTCGAGGAGAAAGTCGTCGACCCGGTCGGTGCGGACCCGGCCGCCGACCCCGTCGGAGGCCTCCAGCACGGTGGCGGCCACGCCCTTGTCGTGGAGGCGGCGGGCGCAGCGGAGCCCGGCCAGCCCGGCGCCGACGACGTAGACGCCGCCGTCCCGCTCGGCCATCTAGCCGCCGGGCCGTCCGACCGACCGGGGGACCACCCCGGCGGTCCCCCGGGCCCCCCCGGCCCCGGCCCGGGCCGCCTCGGCGTCCCGGCGCAGCGTCCCCGGCAGGGCGAAGTGGACGTCCTCGGGAACGACCTCGACCTCGCGCACCTCGGTCGCGCCGCGCTCGCGCAGGGCCGTGACCAGCTCGTCGACCAGCCACTCGGGGGCGGAGGCGCCCGAGCTGACCCCGACCGTTTCGACGCCCTCGAACCAGGCCGGGTCGACCGCCGACGCCTCCGCGACCAGGTGGGCCTGGGCGCCGGCGGCCCGGGCGACCTCGACCAGGCGGACCGAGTTGGACGAGTTGGTCGCCCCGACGACCAGCACCAGCTGGCAGTCGCGGGCCAGCGTCTTGACCGCCGCCTGCCGGTTCTGGGTGGCGTAGCAGATGTCGTCGGAGCGGGGACCGGCCAGCACCGGGAACCGCTCCCGCAGGGAGTCGATCACCCCGGCGGTCTCGTCCACCGACAGGGTGGTCTGGGTGAGGTAGGCGACCCGCTCGGGATCGGCGACCTCGACCCTGGACGCCTCGTCCTCGTCGCCGACGAGGTGGACGGCCCGGGGCGCGTGGCCCATGGTGCCGGCGACCTCCTCGTGGCCCTCGTGGCCGATGAGGACGATGTCGTAGCCCTTGGCGGCGAACTTGCGCGCCTCCTGGTGGACCTTGGTCACCAGCGGGCAGGTGGCGTCGATCACCTTGAGGCCGCGGGTCCTGGCCTCGGCGTGCACCGCCGGGGACACGCCGTGGGCGGAGAACACCACCGTGGCCCCCTCGGGCACCTCGTCGAGCTCGTCGACGAACACCGCGCCCCTGGTCTCGAGGTCCCGGACCACGTGCAGGTTGTGGACGATCTGCTTGCGCACGTAGACCGGGGGGCCGTAGGTGGCCAGGGCGACCTCGACGATGTCGACGGCCCGCTCGACGCCGGCGCACCAGCCGCGGGGGGCGGCCAGCAGCACCCGGCGGGGGGCGGCGAAGTCCGGCATGGGGAGACTGCTCATGCCCCCATTCTATCGGCGCCCGCCGCTCGCGCCCGCCGGGCGGGCGTACCTTGTGGACAACGGTGGCAGAGGAGGCGATGCGGGTGGAGCTGGAGGCGCTCGACCACGTCGGGCTGGTGGTCTCCGACATGAACCGGTCGGTCCGCTGGTACCAGGAGGTGCTGGGCCTGCACCGCGCCCACCAGGAGGCCTGGGGAGACTTCCCGGCCGTGCTGGAGGCCAACGGCAGCGGGGTGGCCCTGTTCCCGAACGAGAACGGCGGGCCGATCCCGGTCGACGACCCGATGCGCCACGTCGGCTTCCGGACCTCGCGCCGGGGCCTGGAGCAGGCCAAGGCGGAGCTGGCGGCGAGCGGGGTCGAGTACGAGGAGGGCGACTACGGGGTCGCCTGGTCGGTGTACCTGCCCGACCCGGACGGCTACATGGTCGAGATCACCACCTACGAGCCGGCGCCGGCTTGAGCCCCGACCGGCAGGCGCCGGATAGGCTGGAGCGATGAGCACGGCAGCCGGGAGCTGGGTCGAGGCCAGGGCGCTCGACCGCCGCATCGTGGTCGTCTGGACCGTCCAGGACGCGCTCGGCTACGGCCTGCTCGCCCTGCTCGTCCTGGCCATCGACATCGGGTCCCGGCTGGCCGGGGCGGACGTGCCCGGCCCGCCCGGGCTGGCCGCGGCCGTGGCCGCCGTGGCCGGGGGCCTGGCCGCCTGGTGGTGGCCGCGGTCCCGCTACCGCCACTGGCGCTACCAGGTGGCCCCCGACGCCCTCGAGCTGCGCCACGGCGTGGTCCGCCGCATCCACTCGGCCATCCCGTACTTCCGGGTCCAGCACATCGACGTCGCCCAGGGGCCGTTCGAGCGGGCGGTCGGCCTGTCCCGGCTGGTGCTGCACACCGCCTCGGCCGGCACCGACGCCACCATCCCCGGCATCGCCGCCGGCGACGCCGAGGGCCTGCGCCGTCTCATCCTGGCCAGGGCCGGCCACGGCGATGCCGTCTGAGGACCCGGGCGCGCCCGGGGTCCTGGTCCCCGACGGGGGGCCGCGGCGGCTGCACGTGCTCAGCCCCGTGTTCTTCGCCATCAGGCACGGCTGGCGGCTGTGGCCGCTGGCCGTGATCCTGGCCGCCCGGCGGCAGTTCCTGCTGCTCGCCGCCGGGGCGCTGGTGCTGCTGGCCTGGAGCACGATCGAGTGGCTGCGGCGGACCTACTCGCTGGAGGGCGGGGCCCTGCGGCTGGAGGAGGGGGTGCTGGCCCGCAAGCTGCGGGCGGTCCCCTTCGACCGGATCCAGCAGGTCGACCTGGTCCGCAAGCCCCTGCACCGCCTGCTCGGGGTGGCCACCCTCCGGGTCGAGACGGCCGGGGGCGGCTCGGCCGCCGAGGTCGACCTGGACGTGGTCACCCTGGCCGAGGCGCAGGCGCTGCGGACGAGCCTGCTGCGGGCCAAGGCCAGGTCGGCCGCCGCCCGTTCGGGATCGGGGAGCGCGCCTGCCGGCCAGGCGGCTGGCGGCGCCCCCGGGGGGGAGGTCGCCGCCGGGACGGGCGGCGCCGAGGCGGCCGCCGCGGGGGCGGGTGGTGCGGCGGCGGGCCTCGGCGGGGCCGGGGTTGCCGGGGCCGAGGCCGCCGGGGTGGAGGACGGTTGGACGGAGGCCGCCGAGGCCCCGGCCGAGCGGGTGCTGCTGCGGCTCCCCCTCGGAGAGGTGATGCTGGCCGGGATCACGGGGTCGCGGGCGGCGGCGGCGCTGGTCGTGCTCGGCCCCCTCAGCCAGGCCGCCGACTGGTTCCCGGGCCTTGACGACTGGGTGTTCCAGCGGTTCGACCCGGAGGCGGTCACGCCCACCACCCCGGCCGCGTTCCTGGCCGTGGCCGTGCTCGCCGCGGTCGTGTGGCTGGGGCTGGCCGCCGCCTCCAGCATCGTCACCGACTACGGCTTCACCCTCGCCCGGGTCGGGAACGACCTGGTGGTCCGGCGCGGGCTGCTGGAGCGCCGCGAGGCCCACCTGCCCATGGCCCGGCTCCAGGTCGTCCGGATCGAGGAGTCGCTGCTGCGGCGGGCCCTCGGCCTGGCCTCGATCCGCATCCAGAGCGCCGGCCGGACCGGCACCGCCGACCAGTCGGCCGGGCGGCTGGCCGTCCCCATCCTGCAGCGGATGCAGGTCAACCGGGTCCTGAACGAGCTGCTGGCCGGGGCGGCCCCGATCCCCCGCCTGCTCTCCCCGCCGCCCGCGGCCAGACGGCGGTCGGTGACCCGCAGCATCGTCGGGGCGGGCGTGCTCGTGGCCGTCATCGCCGTGCCCCTGTCGGTCCTGACCTCGCTCGAGGTGCTGGAGGTCCCCACGGCCGTCGCCCTGGCCGCGCTGCCCCTGCTCGGGGTGGCCGTCGCCGTCGGCCTGGCCGCCTACCGGAGCCTCGGCCATGCCACCGGTGAGGGGTTCCTGTACGCCAGGGCCGGGGTGGCGATCCGGGTCCTCACCGTCGTCCCCGTCGCCAAGGCCCAGAGCGGCAGCGTCCGCTCCTCCCCGTTCCAGCGCCGCGCCGGCCTGGCCACCCTCCACGTCGACATCGCCGGCGGCGGCCCCACCCCCCAGGTCCACGACGAGTCCGAACCCCGCACCGAGGACCTCCTCCAGCTGGTGCTGGGCCGCCGGGTCGCAGCCACCTCCTCTCGAGCATCCGCCGCTCCAGCATCCGCTGGACCGGGACGGCCGCCGCCGCTACCCCCCCAAGGGGGAGCGTAGACGACCCCGGAACGAGGTTCGGTCGGCCGTCCACAACCCGAGGGTCAGCGGTCATCCAGGGCCGCGATCGCGCGACCCAGGGCGGCGGCGACGTCGCCGACGAGCAGGTGGTGGCCGTCCTGGACCACCGGGCGGCCGCTCGCCACGACCGAGGTCACGTCGGCGGCGGTGGCCGCGAACACCAGCTGGTCGACGGCGTCGGCGGGGCGGGCGCCGGCCAGGCGGACCGAGTCCAGCCCGACCGTGACCAGGTCGGCCAGGCGTCCGGGGGCCAGGCGGCCGGCGTCCCAGCCGAGGGCGTCCATGCCCGACCCGGTGGCCGCGGCCAGCAGGTCGGGGGGCTGGTGGAGGCCGCGGCGGCCGGTGGCCAGGCGCTCGTCGAGCTCGACCGCCCTGGCCTCCTCGAACAGGTCGACCACGGCGTGGCTGTCGGAGCCGAGGCAGAGCGGGCTGCCGGCGTCGGCCAGCGCCCTGGCCGGCCCGACCCCGTCGGCCAGGTCGCGCTCGGTGGTGGGGCAGATGCAGGCGGTGGTCCGGGTGGCGCCGAGGAGACCAACGTCCTCGGCGGTCAGGTGGGTGGCGTGCACGGCGGTCGTCCGGGGGCCGAGCACCCCGGCCGAGGAGGCCAGGGCGGCCGGGGTGCGGCCGGTGGCGGCCAGGCAGGCCTCGTTCTCGGCCCGCTGCTCGGACAGGTGGAGGTGCAGCGGCGCCTGGCGCTCGCCGGCCCAGGCGGCCACCGTGGCCATGGCCGCCGGGTCGACCGCCCGGACGCTGTGGATCCCGGCGGCCACCCGCAGCCCGGGCCGGTCGCGCAGGGTCCCGGCCCGCTCGGCCCAGGTGCCGGCGTCGCCGTCCCCGAAGCGGAGCTGGGGGCCGGCCAGCGGCTGGCCGTCGAGCCCGGCCCGCAGGTAGCAGGTGTCGATCAGGGTGAGCCGGACCCCGGCGCGGACGGCCGCCTCGGCCAGCGACTCCCCCATCTGGTTGGGGTCGGCGTAGGGGCGGCCGGCCGGGTCGTGGTGCAGGTAGTGGAACTCGCCAACGGCGGTGATCCCGGCCAGGGCCATCTCGGCGTAGGCGGCCGTGGCCAGCTCCAGGTAGCGGTCCGGGTCGAGCGCCCCGGCGACCCGGTACATCAGCTCCCGCCAGCTCCAGAAGTCCCCCCGGCCGCGATGGGTGCGCCCCCGCAGCGCCCGGTGGAACGCATGCGAGTGGCCGTTGGCCATCCCAGGAATGGTCACCCCGCCCAGCCGGGTCGCCCCGGCCGGCGGGTCGACCCCCTCGGTCACCGCCGCGATCCGCTCCCCCTCGACCTCGACCAGGACCCGCTCGGCCACCCCACGCTCCGGCCCCAGCCAGGCCAGCTCGGCATGCCAGGCGCGCACGGTCACGACCGGGCGGCCCGGACCCCCGGGCGGCGCCTCAGCGGCACGCCAGGTCCTCGAGCACGGCGGCCAGGGCCCGGACCCCGGCGAGGCAGTCGGCCAGGTCGGCCGTCTCGGCCGGGCTGTGGCTGGCGCCGGTGGGGTTGCGGACGAACAGCATGGCCGTGGGGACGGCGGCGGCCAGGGAGGCGGCGTCGTGACCGGCGGCGGTGGGCAGGCCCGGGGGCTCCAGGCCGCCGGCGCGCAGGCAGGCGGCAAGGCGGGCGGTGAGGTCCGGGTCGAGCTCGACCCCGGGGCTGCGCGACTCGAGGGCCAGGGCGGCCTCCAGGCGGTTGCGGCCGGCGGCCTCCATGACGGCGGCCTCGAAGGCGGCCACCAGCCAGTCGAGGGTCTGGTCCCGCTCGGCCCGGGCGTCCAGCCAGGCCGACACCCGCCCCGGGACCGCGTTGGAGGAGTTCGGCTCGACCACCACCCGGCCCACCGTGGCCACCGCCTCCAGCTCGGTGGCGGCGGCGCGGGCGGCGAGCACGGCCGCGGCCAGCCCGAGCATGGGGTCGCGCCGGTCGGCCAGCCGGGTCGTGCCGGCGTGGTTGGCCTCGCCGGTGAGGGTGAGCCGCCAGCGCCCGTGCGTCCAGATGCCGGTCCCCAGGGCGACCGGCTGCCCCAGGTCGGCCAGCCCCCGGCCCTGCTCGACGTGGAGCTCGACGAACGCGCCGAGCCGGCCCACCCGCGCCGGGTCGGGCCCGAAGCCGGCCGGGTCGACCCCGGCGGCGGCCATCGCCTCGGCGACCGTGACCCCGTCCTGGTCGGCCCGCCCGAGCACGTCGTCCGGGTCGAGCGCCCCGGTCAGGACCCGGCTCCCGAGCGTCGGCAGCCCGAACCGCCCGCCCTCCTCGTCGGCGAAGGCCACCACCGCCACCGGCTGGCGCGGCTCGACCCCGCGCGCGGCCAGCTCCCCCACCGCGACCAGCCCGCTGACCACCCCGAGGGCGCCGTCGTAGGCCCCGCCCCGCCGGACCGTGTCCAGGTGGCTGCCGACCGCGACCACCTCGCCCGACCCACCCGCCGGGCCGGTCCACCAGGCCCAGAGGTTGCCGGCGGGGTCCTGGTCGACGGTGAGGCCGCGGGCGGCGGCCTCGGACTCGAACCAGGAACGGGCGGCGCGGTCCTCCTCGGTCCAGGCGAGGCGGGTCCAGCCGCCGGCCGGGTCCTGGCCGATGGCGGCCAGCCCCCCGAAGCACGCCTCGAACTCGTCCCGCAGCCGATCTTCGCTCCCGCTCATGCCGCTCCCGCCGCTCGACCCGCCGTCAGGGGGAATGTACTGCCACCCGGCGCGGGAGATCGCGGTGGCTAGGCCGTTGCCGCGCGGCTGACCGGCTGGCCGTCGACCGGGGCGCGGCCGAACTGGGTGCGGTACAGGTCGGCGTAGAGGCCGCCGGCGGCCAGCAGCTCGGCGTGGTGGCCCTGCTCGACCACCCGGCCGCCGTCGATGACCAGGATCCGGTCGGCGTTGACGATGGTCGACAGCCGGTGGGCGATGACCAGCGAGGTCCGGCCGCGGAGGGCGGCCGCCAGGGCCTCCTGGATGTGGACCTCGGCCTCGGAGTCGAGGTGGGCGGTGGCCTCGTCGAGGATGACGATGGCCGGGTCGGCCAGCAGCAGCCGGGCGATGGCCAGGCGCTGCTTCTCCCCGCCGGACAGCCGGTAGCCGCGCTCCCCGACCACCGTCTCCCAGCGCTCGGGCAGGCTCTCGACCAGGTCGAGGATCCTGGCGGCGCGGCAGGCGTCCTCGATCTCGGCAAGGGTCGCGTCCGGCCGGGCGTAGCGCAGGTTGGCCAGGATGGTGTCGTGGAACAGGTGCGGGTCCTGGGCGACCAGCCCGATCGCGCCCCGCAGGCTCTCCAGCTCCAGGTCGCGCACGTCGGTCCCGTCGACCCGGACGGCGCCCTCGCTGACGTCGTAGACCCGGGCGACCAGCATGGCGGTGGTGGTCTTGCCCGCCCCCGACGGGCCGACCAGGGCGACCAGCTCGCCGGGGAGGACGGCGAAGCTGACGTCGTGCAGAACCGGCTCGCCGGCGGCGGCGCCGATGGCCGAGGCGCCGCCGGTGAGGCTGGCGATGGTCGACTCGTCGGCCGTCGGGTAGCGGAAGCCGACGTGGTCGAACTCGATCCGGCCGGCCGGCTGGTCAAGGGGGATCGCGCCGGGCCGGTCGCGGATCGGGCTCTCGAAGTCGAGCACCTCGAACACCCGCTCGAAGGACACGAACGCGGTCATCACGTCCACCCGGGCGTTGGTCAGGGCGGTCAGGGGGCCGTAGACCTGGGTGACCAGGGCGGCCAGGGCGACCACGTCGCCGGCCTGGAGCTGGCCCTGGAGGACGAGCCGGGCCCCGAACCAGTAGACGGCGGCCGTGCCGACGGCGCCGACCAGGCCGAGGACGACGAAGAAGGTCTGGCCGTAGAGGGCGGAGCGGACCCCGATGTCGCGGACGCCGGCGGCCTTGTCGGCGAAGCCGGCCAGCTCCCGGTCGCGGCGGCCGAACAGCATCACCAGCAGCGCCCCGGCGACGTTGAAGCGCTCGTTCATGGTCGTGTTCATGGCCGCGTTGAGCTGCATCGACTCGCGCGTGATGGCCTGCAGGCGGCGCCCCACCCGCCGGGCCGGGAGCAGGAACAGGGGCAGCACGGCCACCGTGATCAGGGTGATGCGCCAGTTCAGCACGAACATGGTCACCAGGGTCGTGACCAGGCTGATCAGGTTGGAGAAGACCGACCCGAGGGTGCCGGTGAGGGCCCGCTGGGCGCCGACCACGTCGCTGTTCAGGCGGCTGGTCAGGGCGCCGGTCTGGGTGTGGGTGAAGAAGGCCAGGGGCTGGCGCTGGACGTGGTCGAACAGGCTGGTGCGCAGCCGGTAGATGAGGCCCTCGCCGATGCGCGAGGACAGGAACCGCTGGCCGAGGGCGAGGCCGGCGTTGGCCACGGCGACCCCGACGGCGGCCAGGCCGATCAGGTTGACCAGGCTGAAGCTGCGCTGGGGGATGGCGGTGTTGAGCAGCTCGCGCACGAGCAGCGCGGGCACGACCGCGGCCAGCGCCGACAGGCCGAGCAGGAGCAGGTAGCCGGCGATCTGCCAGCGGAAGTCGCGGGCGAACCCCCAGACGCGCCGGACCACGTCGCGCGACAGCTTGGTTCCCGGCGGCAGGGG
>Ga0081538_10005071_pt1 | contig 11970 bp, 11 predicted proteins | sample TabmetS5T2R1_FD_71022 | JGI IMG/M metagenome (GOLD analysis project Ga0081538, IMG submission 71022) | Tabebuia heterophylla rhizosphere microbial communities from the University of Puerto Rico - S5T2R1 | ecosystem: Host-associated > Plants > Roots > Rhizosphere ... | reverse complement strand
CGCGGACGCCGTGATCTGCTCCTACGGAACCCTGCGCGACCTGCACGAGGCGATCGGCGCCGCCGCCCCCATCCTGAAGCTGGACGTGACCACGCTCGCCGTGGGTGATCACTACCCCGTGAGCGAGTACGTGCTCGCCTACCGCGTCGAGGACGCGGAGCGGCTGGGGGCTGCCGCGGTCCTCACGTACGTCCAGCTCGGAACGCCGTTCGAGCTCGATGCCCTGCGCACGGCGGCGCGGGTAGCGGTGCGGGCCGACGAGCTCGGCCTCCCCTACGTCTGCGAGATCATGCCGCTCGAGGGCGAGACCTACCCCGAGCCCGCGGCGCCGCTCGCCATCGCCGCGGCGGCTCGGACGGCGGCGGAGCTCGGCGCTCACATCGTCAAGACCAGCATGCCGAACCCACCCGAGGCAATGGCCGAGGTGGCCGGGTGCGGCGTCCCCGTCGTCCTCGCCGGGGGCGACCTCGACGCCGATGAGGAGCGCCTGCTCGACCGGGTTCGGCGGGCGCTCGATGCGGGCGCGGCCGGCGTGGCGCACGGCCGGAACGTCTGGGGCCGACCCGACCCCGGCGCGGCCGTAGCAGCGCTGCGCGCGCTGGTGCACCCGGAGCCGGCGACGGTCGACGGTGCCTGAGCGCGTCGCCCTCGTGACCGGCGCCAGCCGCGGCATCGGGCGTGCCAGCGCCCTTGCGCTCGCGCGCGCGGGACATCGCGTGGTGGCGGTCGCGCGGGACGCCGAGCGGCTCGGCCGGTTGGCGCGGGAGCCCGGAATCGAGTCGCTGCCGGGGTCGATCGACACGCCGGAGGGCTGCCTCGAGGTGATCGAGCGCGCACACGAGAAGGCCGGTCCGGTGACGATCCTCGTCAACAACGCGGGCCGCGGCGGCTGGCACGACCGGCCCATCTGGGAGCAGGACCGCGACGGCTGGCGCGCCTCGATGGCGGTGAACCTCGACGCCCCGTTCGAGCTCACCCGCGGCCTCGTCCCCGACATGATTGACGCGGCTTGGGGGCGGATCGTGATGATCTCCTCCACCGCCGGGCAGGTGGGCGCGCCCTCGATGGCGCCCTACTGTGCCTCGAAACACGGCCTGATCGGGCTGATGCGCTCCGTCGCCCAGGACGTGGCGCCGCACGGCGTGACCTGCAACGCGATCCTCCCGGGCTGGGTGCGCACCGAGATGGCCGAGCGGGACGCCGAGCAGGAGGCCACGCGGCGCGGCATGAGCGCGGAAGAGGTGTGGGCCGAGCGCGCCGCGGAGAACCCCGCCGGCCGGGTGGTGACAGCGGAGGAGGTCGCGGGCGTGGTCGCCTACCTGAGCTCGCCCGCCGCGGCTGCGGTGAACGGCGAGGCGATCACGGTGTCGCTCGGGAGCCTCTGGTAGGTAGGCGTCACCCGAGCGACAGCACCACCATGCCGCAGAGCACGCCGCCCACGCCCACGAGCTGGTGCCCCGCCACCCGCTCACGCAGGGCGAAGAGCCCCACCAGGATCGGGATGACGGGATACGAGGCCGCGGCTGCGCTCGTGATCGCCAGCTCCCCGATCTCGGCGCCCCGGTTGAAGACGAGGTAGCCGCTCGCGTCGAGCGCGCCCGCGACCAGGCAGCCCGCGACCCCGATCCGCCCCAAGGCGCCCACCGCCGCCGGCGGCCGCGTGACCGCCACGGCGGCGAGGATCGCAACGGTCATCGCACGTGCGATCAGGATCGGAACGAGCCAGCCCAGCTCATCGGAGAAGGTGGCGAGCGCGAACAGGTAGCCGCCGAACGCCGCCGATGCCACCAGCGCGAGGCGGATGCCGCTCCCGCTCCCCTCCGCGGCCACCTCGGCCTTCGGCTCGAGCGCCGCCAGCACGATGAACCCCAGCACGAGCACGCACCCAAGCGCCTGAACCGAGCTGAGCGACTCGCCCAGGATCACGACTGCGAGCAAGACGACCACCGCGCCGTTGGCCGAGGCGATCGGGCTGACGATCGCGATCGGGCCGAGCTCGAGCGCGCGGTAGAAGCCGCCGTAGGCCGCCACGGCCACCGGGGCCAGCCCTGCGAGGGCAAGCAGCTGGACGGTGGACGGGCCGGGCAGGTCCTCGAGCGCCAGCGCGATGATTACGAGAAGCGCTACGCCGACGGCCTGGGTGATGACGAGCGGCTTGAAGAAGCCGCCGCGGCGCGACAGGTAGGTGATGAAGACGTCGGCGAAGCCCCACGCCAGGGCGGCGAGCGTGCCGAGGACGAAGCCGTTGCTCACGCCGCCGTCGCGGCCGTCAGGCCGCGGCGGGCGCCGGGACCAGACCGCGCAGGTGCTCGAGGCTCCTGCGCAGGCGCTCGGCCTGGTCGCGGACGTCGGGGAGGCTGTCGAGCCCCTCGACTGCGATCGGCAGCTCGCGCCCGTCGAGCCCGGCCGCCAGGGCCGACCAGATCCGCGGCAGGTCGGCGATCCCCTCGCCTGGGTAGCGGTACAGGACCGAGAAGCCGCGGCGGTGATAGCCGCCCTCCGTCTGGATCGACTCCAGCTCGAAGTCCTTCACGTGGCCGGCCACCGCGAGCGGGGCCAGCGCGGCCACGACCGGCACCGGGTCCTCGAGCGCCGCAACCGGGTTGATCACGTCGAGGAAGACCCGCGCGCAAGCGTCGTCGACGGCCTCGATTATCGAGCGGTACTCGGCGGCGGTGAAGTCCGAGTGGTTCTCGACGGCGAGTGTCACCCCGGCGTCGCGCGCGGCCGGCAGCGAGGCACCGAGCGCCTCGATGACCCAGCGGCGCTCGGCCTCGATCGCGTCGGGTTTGTCCGCGAGGTCGGCGCGGTAGAAGCCGGAGGTCACCCGCAGCAGCGGGCTGCCGAGCGCGACCGCGCGCTCGAGCCAGGCCTCGACCCGCTCCGCCGCGACGCGCGGTTGGTCGCCGAACCGCGCACCACCGAGGAAGTCCCCCGAGGCGAGTATCCGCAGCCCGAGGTCGCCCGCCCGCCGCGCGAGGCCGCGAAGGTCTTCGACGCTCCGATCGCGGGCATGGTGGAGAGTGAGCTGGAGGTACTGCCCGCCTGCGGAGGCCGTCTCCGCGAGCACTCGCTCGAGGTCGATGTCCCCCGTCTCCAGACGGAGGTGCCAGCAGAGGGTGTCGGCTCCCAACACGAGACGGGGGGACCCGTTCACGGCCGTATGATCGCTCCCCCGTCGGCCACGAGCGCCGCGCCCGTGACGAAGCTCGCCTCGTCGGAGGCCAGGAAGAGGATGCAGTGGGCGATCTCGCGCGCCTGCCCGAATCGCCCCAACGGCGCGACGGCGGCGAACTCTGCCCGCAGCTTCTCCGGGTCGTCCACCGCCGCCAGGAACTGGTCGTTCAGCGGCGTGTCGATCACCCCCGGACAGATGCAGTTGGCGCGGATGTTGCGCGCCGCAACGTCGACGGCCAGGGCGCGCGTCAGCTGGAGCACGGCGCCCTTGGAGGTGGTGTACGGCCCGTCGTTCTCCCAGGCGATGAACGAGTTGATCGACCCGACGGTGACGATCGAGCCGCCGTCCGGCATGTGGCGCAGTGCGGCCCGGCAGGAGTAGAACATGCCGTCGACGTTCACGCGCTGTATACGCTCCCACTGCTCGTCGCTCGTGTCGGCGAGGTTCGGTCCCGTGCCGGACTCGTCCGGCGGCAGCTCGATGCCCGCGTTGGCCACCAGCACGTCGACGCGACCGTGCTCTCCAGCGATCTCTGCGAACACCGCGTCGATGGCGGCGCTGTCCGATACGTCGAGCGTGAGGCCCGGCGGTCGCCGTGCGGTCGCCCGCTCCACCTCGGCGCACGTCTCCTCGACATGGTCCGCGCTGCGCGACGTGACAACCACCTCGGCGCCTTCCTCGGCGAGCCGAACACAGGCGGCGCGACCGATGCCCGAGCCGGCGCCGGTCACGACCGCCACCTTGCCCTCCATGCGGTTGGTCACAACGTTTCCTTGCCGAACTGCGAGTACATGCCGGCGTTGACCAGCCGGACCGGTGCGGTCGCGCCGTCGAGATCGCGGGCGATCTCCTCCAGGTGGGCCCACGAGGGAAGGCCCCAGGCGGCTATGCCGCGCGGGTCCGGGCCGAGGCGTCCGATGCGGTCGAGCACGAAGTTGAGCGTCAGATCGGGGTGCGTGCCCGCGCGCTCCTCGTAGGCGGCGCGCACGTCGTCGCGCGTCGAGCCGTCCGCGATGTCGAAGAACTCCAGATAGACCCGCTCGGTCCCCACCGGGGTCGGCTCGGTCAGCGGGTCGTACGAACCGGCCTTGTCGATCCGGGCGGCGATCTTGAAGGGCTCCTCGAACTCGTCGGCCTCGCCGGAGCGGAAGATGCGCTCCCAGTCGTCGAACCGGTCGAGCCCCTGACCGGGCGTGTACCAGACGGCGAGGTACTCCGGCTCGGGGCCTGTTCGCCAGCTCCGGCCCAGGTTGGCGAGCAGGATCTCCTCGGGGTTCTCTCCCGACCAGCCCGTCTGGCCCTGCCCGGCGAGCGCATGAAATGCCTCAAGGGCGACGCCCGGGCGACGCGAGATGTACTCGATGTAGACGAGCGGGCCGCTCACGCCGCGCCTCCCCCGGCCGCCGGGATGGTGTCGACGTGCTGGCCGAAGCTCGAGCCTTCGCCGTGGGTGGAGTAGCCGCCGTCGACCACGAGCGTGTGCCCGGTCACCCATGGGGAGCGCCCTGGATCGGCGAGGAAGGCAACCGCCTCGGCGATGTCGCTCGTCTCCCCCACCCGCTGCACCCGGCAGGCCGACGCCTCCGCCGCCTCCACGCCCGGCATCGCCAGCTCGCCCTCCGTCGAGGGGGTGCGGATCGTGCCGGGGGCGACGGAGTTCACGCGTACGCCGCGCGGCCCCAGCTCGTAGGCGGCGCCCTTCACGAGCCCGTCGATGGCCGCCTTCGAGACCGTGTAGTGCGCGGCGGTGTCCCACACGAGCCAGGAGGCCGTGGACGAGATCAGCACAATGCTGCCCGCGCCACGCTCGGCCATCGGCCGGGCGGCGTGCCGCGTGACGTGGAAGCTGCCGTCGAGGTTCACGTCCATCAGCAGCCGCCAGGAGTCCGGATCGAGCTCGAGGAAGGGGACGTTGCGGTAGACGCCCGCCACCTGTGCCGCGGCGTGGAGCGGCCCCTGGTCGCGCTCGATCGCCTCGACGAGCTCGCCCACCGCGTCCCAATCGCTGATGTCGCAGTCGTAGCCGCGGGCCCGGCCGCCGGCGCGGGCGATGGTCTCGACCGTCTCGTCGCAGTTGCGCACGTCGGCAACCGCCAGCTCGAAGCCGTCCTCCGCCAGCCTGCGGGCCACGTGTGCGCCCATGCCGCGAGCGGCGCCCGTGACGAGCGCCAGCCTGCCATCCCCCGTGGTCATCCCTTGGTCTCCTCCTTCGGCCGCTCCGCCTCTTCGATCGCAGTCGGCGCCGGCGGCACCATCTCTGTCTCCTTCCGCGGGAGCAGCCAGCAGGCGTCGGAGTCCCAGTCGACCGACACCGGCTGGTCCACCTCGTGGCCCACCGTGCCGCGCGTCTCGGCCTTCACGTGGGCGTCGAGCTCAGACAGCTCGATGCGGTAGGAGAAGCCGGTGCCGCGGTAGGCGGCGTCGCGCACGACCCCGGGCATGGAGTCGGAAGTTCCGTTCGCCCCGAAGGCGCCGCTCACGCGCACCGCTTCGGGGCGCAGCACCAGCCAGGCCGGGCCGGTAGCCGCGTCCTGGTAGTGGATCCGCCGGGTGTGGCCGCCCAGGCGCAGCAGAGCGTCGCCCTGGCCCGACTCGACCACCTCCACCGGCAGCACATTGGCGTTGCCGACGAACTGCGCGGCGAACACCGAGGCCGGGCAGCGGTAGACCTCGGTCGGCGTGCCGACCTGGTCGACGCGACCATGGTCCATCACGACGAGACGGTCGGACAGGGCCATCGCCTCGCGCTGGTCATGTGTCACGTACACGAACGTCGCGCCGGTCTCGCGGTGCACCCGCCGCAGCTCGACTTCCATCTCGAGACGGATCTTCAGATCGAGCGCCGACAGCGGCTCGTCGAGGAGCAGCACGGCGGGGCGGTTCACGAGGGCCCGCGCGAGCGCGACCCGCTGCATCTGGCCGCCCGACAGCTCGTGGCTGCGGCGCTTCTCAAACCCCTCGAGGCGTACCAGCGCCAGCGCCTCCGTCACCCGTTCGCGTTGCTCGCCCCGGCCCACGCGCGCAACCTGCAGGCCGAACGCCACGTTGGCGAACACGTCGAGGTGCGGGAACAGCGTCGGGCGCTGGAAGACGAGGTTGGTCGGCCGCCTGTTGGCCGGTAGCGAGGTCACGTCCTCCCCGTCGATCAGCACGCGTCCCTCGGTCGGCCGCTCGAACCCCGCGACGATACGGAGCAGCGTCGTCTTGCCGCAGCCGGACGGGCCGAGGAGCGTGAGCAGCTCGCTCGGCGCGATGTCGAGGGAGATGTCCCTCAGCGCCCAGTCGGAGCCGAACCGATGGGAGATCCCCTCGAGGCGCACGCGTGGCTCGGCCGGGCTCACGCGGTCTCCTCCCTCGCTCCGGTGAGCACGAGCGGGTCCTCCGCCAGCCCGCGCCCGCGCCGGCGCCTCTCGCTCCAGACGGTGAGCAGCCAGGTGACCACGAACAGCAACATTGTGAAGGCCAGCAGGAGCGACGAGATCGCGTTGATGCTCGGGTCGATCGTGCGCCGCAGGCTCGACCAGATGTACATCGGAAGCGTCGAGTCGGGCCCGATCACGAAGAAGGTGATCACGAACTCGTCGAAGGAGAGCGCGAAGGAGAGGCAGGCGGCGCCGACCAGCACCGGCCACACCTGGGGCAGCGTCACGCGGCGGAACACGGTCGCGCGGCTCGCGCCCAGATCGGCCGCCGTCTCCTCGAGCGCCGGGTCGAGCCGCTCGAGCGCCGCGCGGGCCACCAGGAAGAAGAACGGGAAGACGTAGACCAGGTGCGCGATCGTGACCGTCAGGAGCGACAGCGAGAACTGCACGCGCGAGAAGGAAACCAGCAGCGCGACGCCGATAAAGAGGCCCGGCAGCGTGACCGGCAGGAAGAAGAGCAGCGAGAGCGGGGCGCGCAGGCGGGAGGTCGAGCGGGTCAGCCCGTAGGCGGCGAGGGTGCCGAGGACCAGCGTCACGAGCGCCGTGGATGTGGCAACGATGAGGCTGTTCTCGGCCGCCGAGCGGATCTCTTCGGAGGAGAAGACCTCGTCGTACCAGCGGGTCGAGAAGCCCTCGAAGGGAAACGTGAGCGAGCCGGTCGAGTGGAGGCTGAACAGGAAGACGAGGAGAAGCGGCGCCCACAGGAAGATCAGACCAGCGACCGTGAAGGCCCCGGTTATCGGGCTGCGGCGCGCGGCGCTCACGCGGCGAACCTCACCTGGTCGAGCTTCGTCAGCCGCAGCCCTAGCGCGATGAGCGCGTAGCAGAGGAGGAAGCCCGCGAGCATGGCGAACGCCAGCGCCGCGCCGTAGGCGAAGTCGCCGGTGCCGATGAACGCCACCTGCACCTGCACGCCCAGCATCACGCCGCTCGTTCCGCCGAGCAGCTGCGGTGTGACGTAGTCGGCCGCGGAGAGCACGAACACGAACAGGAAGGCGCTCACAGCCGGCGCGGCCACCAGCGGCAGCACCACCCGGCGCCAGCGCTGGAGGCGCCCGGCGCCCAGGTCCTCCGCGGTCTCCAGGTAGGAGGGCTGCAGCGGGGCGAGCCCCGCGTAGAGCACGAGCACCACGTATGGCAGGAAGATGTGGACCAGCGCGACGGTCACCGCGAAGCGGTTGTAGAGGAGGAAGTCGAGCGGGTTGTCGATGAGGCCGAGCGACTCGAGCCCGCGGTTGATCGCGCCGTTCCTGCCAAGCATCGAGCGCCAGGCGAAGATGCGGACCAGATAGCTCGCCAGGAACGAGGCGACGATCAGGAACAGGACGAGCCCGCGCCATCGCCCCGCCGCATACCGCAGCCAGTAGGCGATCGGGAGAGCGATCAGCACCGAGAAGACAGCGGCGAGCAGGCCGACGACGAGTGAGTTGCGCGCGAGCGTTCGATTGCCGTCGGTCTCAACGACCTCCTTGTAGTTGTCGACCGTGAGCGGCGCCTTGACGTCGTACAGCGATCCCGTAAGGAACGAGTAGACCCCGAATGCGACCAGTGGAGCTATGAAGAAGACAAGCAGGCCCGCCACCGCCGGCGCCGTGAGCACCAGCGGCCCCACCCGCAGGGTGCGCTGCATCAAGCGCCGGCTTCTGCCTTGATCTCCTGCCAGCGCTTCTGCACCTCTTCGAAAGTCACGAACTCGTCGGATTCCACCGGCGGATTGTTGTAGAACGGCGAACGCTCGAGCAGCGAGTCGAGCTCGTCGTAGCTGTACAGCCCGGCGATGTTCTTAGGCAGCTCCGCCACCGCGTCCGCGACGGTGACCCCGCCCACCAGCACCACCGCCGCCTCGGCGTTGACCTTCGGATCGAGCGACTCGTTCATCCACGACAGCGCTGTGTCGACGTTGTCCGCGCCCGCGGGCAGCGCGTAGGCGTCGCAGAACGAGAAGCTGCCCTCCTTGGGCACCGCGGTCTCGAACGTATCGACTCCCGCGTCGGCGGCGAACTGGTTCATGGCCGCCCAGCCCTGCCAGCAGATGTCCGCGTCGCCGGCGGTCATCTTTGTGGTGGCGTCGCCGAACGACGGGGAGATCCCGGTGGACTGGGCCGCCATCTTCGACAGGAGGTCGAACACCTTCTCGCCGTCCGCCTTCGTCGTCTTGGACGGGTCGAAGCCGTTGACGTGCGCAGACAGCGAGAACTGGCCCACAGGGTCGTCGGGGATCGCCACTTTCCCCGTGAAGTGGGGCTCGAGCAGGTCGAGCCACGAGGTCGGCATCGACTTGACGCGGCGCTTGTCGATCGTGATGCCGATCGAGCCCCACGTCCACGGCACGCCGGTGCGGGCGCCGTCGGGATCGATCCAGAAGTTGCCCTCCTTGCTGGCGAAGTAGGGGAACAGGTTCTTCAGGTTGGGCAGCTTCTGCTCGTCCAGCGGCTCGAGGATGTCGAGCTCCTGGTAGAGCGGCTTGTAGCCCTGGTAGTAGGTGATGATGTCGTAGCCCGCGCCGGCGCCGCCCGCCTTCAGCTTGGTCTGGATCTCGTCGTGGTTGCCGATGTAGGTGGCCTTCACCGTGACGTTGTTCTTCTGCTTCCAGCTCTTGAGCGGGTCGGGAATGTCGTACCCCTCCCACGAGAGGAAGTCCACCCGCCCGCTGGCCGGCGGGGCCTTCGCCGGCCCCTCGGCGACCGTGCTCGCGGACCCCCCGCCGTCGTCGTCGTCACCGCAGGCGGCCAGCAGTGTCGGGCCCGCGCCCACCGTCAGCGTGACCAGACCGGCACGCTGCAAAAAGCGACGGCGGCTCTCCTGCTGCCGCACCCACTCCTCGTATCCCATCCTCCTGCTCCTCCTTCGCTAGTCCTGAACCGCCAATCGCTCCGCCGCCTCTTCGATCGAGGCGGCCGACGGCAGCAGCGCCTCCTGGAGCGCGGGTGTGGGGGGAATGCGCACGTCCGGCGCCCCCACGCGCCGGACCGGCGCGTCGAGGTGCTCGAAGTGACGCTCCCCTATCCGCGCCGCGATCTCCGCGCCGAATCCTCCCGTCAGGTTGGCCTCGTGCGCGACGAGCACGCGGTTCGTCCGCTCCACCGCCGCGGCGATCGCCTCGTCGTCGAGCGGCGCGAGCCAGCGCAGGTCGACGACCGTGGACTCGATGCCGCGCTCGGCCAGCGCTGCCGCCGCCTGCTCGGCCGCCGGCACTGTCGGCCCCCAGCTGAGTATCGCGAGATCGTCCCCTTCGCGCCGCACGCGGGCTCCGCCCACGGCCTCGCTCCGGCCCCCCAGTCTCACCACCTGCTTGCGCTGGTACAGCGCCCGCGCCTCGAACAAGACGACCGGGTCCTCGTCCGCGACGGCCGCCCGCAGCATCGAGTGGGCGTCCTGCGGCGTCGACGGGACGCCGATGCGGAGCCCGGGTATGTGCGCCAGCAGCGCCTCGAGGCTCTGGGAGTGCTGTGCGCAGGAGCCCGGTGTCGCGCCCTGCTGCGTGCGCACGACGAGCGGCGCACCGTGCCGCCCGCCGCTCACGTAGCGCACGTTCGCGGCCTGGTTGATCAGCTGGTCCAGCGCGACCAGCATGAAGTCGGCCCACATGATCTCGACCACGGGACGCAGACCTTCGAGCGCGGCCCCCACGGCCGATCCGAGGATCGCCGCCTCGGCGATCGGCATGTCGAAGACGCGGCGCTCGCCGAACTCCTCCTGGAGCGTGCGCGTGACGCCGAAGATGCCGCCGGCGTGGCCCACGTCCTCGCCGTAGACCAGCACCTCGGAGCGCGCCGCGAGCTCTCGGCGAAGAGCCTCGTTGACCGCCTTCCCGTAGGTCAGCTCGCGCTCCTCGGCGGGCTCGCCGGTGTCCGCGGCTGTGGCCGGGGCTACGTTCACGTGCGCGCGGGCGCCCGCCGGGTCGGGGGCGGGTGCGGCCTCGGCGTCTCGGGCGGCTGCGTCGACGAGCCCTGCCACCTCTTGCTCGAGGCTCTCCAGCGCGCCCTCGGGCACGCCGGCATCGGCGAGCCGGCGCCGCAGCCGCGCTACCGGGTCGGCGGTCTCCGCCGCGTCGCGGTCGGCGGGCGGCCGGTAGTGCTCGGCGTCGCCGTTGTAGTGGGCCCAGAGTCGATGGCAGCGGGCCTCGATGAAGGTCGGGCCGTCGCCCACCCGGGCCCGTGCCGCCGCGTCCGCGACCGCATCGCGCACGGCGACCGGGTCATTGCCGTCCACGCTGGCGCCGGGGAGCCCAAGCCCGGCCGCTCGCGCCGACAGGTCCGCCACCGGGACGATCCTGTCGATGGGGGTCATCTCCGACCAGCCGTTGTTCTCACACACTACGACCAGGGGGAGCTGCCGGTACGCGGCGAAGACGAGCGCCTCGTGGGTCGCGCCCTGGCTGGTCGCGCCGTCGCCGATGCTCACAGCCACCACCCGCCCCGTTTCTCCCATTTGCGCGGCGAGGGCCGCCCCCGCCGCGATGGGCATGCCGCCACCGACGATCGAGTTCTCGCCGAGCAGGCCGAACTCCGGCGCCATCAGATGCGCCGAGCCGCCGCGGCCGCCGTTTACGCCTGTGGCCCGCTGGCAGACCTCGGCCATCAGCCGCTCCAGCGGGACGCCGCGCGCCAAGGCCCAGCCGTGTCCGCGATATGTCGCGACGACGCGGTCAGCAGGATCGAGCGCCGCGAGTGCGCCCACCGGCACGGCTTCCTGTCCGGCGCACAGGTGGATCGAACCGGCGAAGACGTCGGCCCGGCGAAGCTCGAGCACCCGCTCCTCGAATCGGCGGATCGTGAGCATCGAGCGATACGCATCGAGCAGCTCGGTGGGCGCCAATTGCGTGACCGCCATGGCCTGCGCCCACGGTATCCCCCGATGGCGGCTTAAGTCAAATTAGTACAGGAACGTTCATATAGTGCTAACGGACTCGCCCGCCGTCCGCAGCACCGTCTCGAGATACTCGGCTCGATTCGACTCAAAGCGCGGCTTCGGCGCCGACAGCGCCAGCGCGTACGGGACCGCGCCGCGCGCTAGCGGAGCCGCAAAGCAGCAGACGCCCTCGTGAAACTCCTCCAAATCGGTCGAGTAGCCGGCCTCGCGGATGCGCTCGAACTCGGCGAGGAGCTCGCCCCGCGAGGTGATCGTCCGGCTCGTCAGACGCGTCAGCGGATTCGCCGCCAGGTAGCGCTCACGCGCGTCGTCCGGCGCCAGCGCCAGCAGCAGCTTGGCGCTCGCCCGCGCGTGCCCGTGCTCGATCGGCCCGATCGGGCTGTTAGCGACGGATACGTGATGGTGGCCGGGAACGCTGCACAGCAGGACCAGCCGAGGTCCCTCGCGCGCGGCCACATACGCCGTCTCCCCGGTGCGCTGAGCCAGCGCCCGCGCCAA
>Ga0081538_10005070_pt1 | contig 11971 bp, 17 predicted proteins | sample TabmetS5T2R1_FD_71022 | JGI IMG/M metagenome (GOLD analysis project Ga0081538, IMG submission 71022) | Tabebuia heterophylla rhizosphere microbial communities from the University of Puerto Rico - S5T2R1 | ecosystem: Host-associated > Plants > Roots > Rhizosphere ... | reverse complement strand
GCGGACGCCGGCATGCGGGTGGAGAAGCCGCCCGAGGAGTGGCTGTACAAGGCGTGGGACGGCGACGTCCTGATCGATCTGATCTTCGCTCCGCGGGGCCTCGACGTGACCGACGAAGTGATCGAGCGGAGCGAGCTCCTGCACGTCGTCGGAATCACGATCCCGGTGATGGCGATCGAGGACGTGCTGGCCACCAAGCTGATGGCGCTCCACGATCACCAGCTCGACTACTCATCCGTGCTGACAATCGCGCGCGCGGTGCGGGAGCAGATCGACTGGGAGTCGCTGCGCGTGCGGACGGCCGAGTCTGCCTACGCGAAGGCGTTCTTCACCCTCTGCGACGAACTCGGCATCGTGCCGGCTCGCGCGCGTGGCCACCGGGGTGCCGAGGTGCGCGTGCTGACACCTGGCCGCCGTCCGTAGAGTCGGGCGCCTGATGATCCGCACCGGCCTGGCCCTGACCACCCTGACTGCTGCCGTTTGCGCGTCGAGCCTGAGTGCCGCGGACGGGCGACCGCTCCCGGGCGCCCCGAGCTGCCCCATCTTCCCGCCCGACAACCACTGGAACCTACGAGTCGACCGGCTGCCCGTGCACCCGCGCTCGGCTGCGATCGTGCGGTCGATCGGGCTCGACGAGCACGTCCACGCCGACTTCGGCTCCGGGCTCTGGGAGGGCGGCCCGATCGGGATCCCGTTCACGACCGTGGGGCGGCGCCAGCCGAGTGTGCCGGTCGCCTTCGAGTACGCCTCCGAGTCGGACGGGCGCCGCTACCCGTTGCCGCGCGGCGTGCGCGTCGAGGGCGGCCGCGGTTCTGACGGCGACCGCCACGTGATCGTCGTAGACCGCTCGCGCTGCCGCCTGTACGAGCTGTTCTCCGCCTATCCGCGCGACGGCGGCAAGAGTTGGAGCGCCGGCTCGGGCGCGATCTGGAACCTGCGCTCGAACCGCCAGCGACCGCGCGGCTGGACGTCGGCCGATGCCGCCGGCCTGCCGATCCTGCCCGGGCTCGCCCGCTACGACGAGGTGAGGCGCGGGCGCATCGACCACGCGCTTCGCTTTACCGCCGCGCGCACCCGTCGGGCGTTCGTCTATCCCGCTCGTCACTTCGCCTCCGAGGAGACCGACCCGGACCTGCCGGCGATGGGCCAGCGCCTACGACTGCGGCGCGGCTTCGACATCTCCGGCTTCCCGCCACAGTCCCGGATCGTGCTTCGGGCGCTGAAGCGCTACGGAATGATCCTCGCGGACAACGGCTCGTCCTGGTACCTGAGCGGGCCTCCGAACCCGGGCTGGGATAACGACGACCTGCACGCGCTCCAGCGCGTGCCCGGAAGCGCCTTCGAGGTCGTCGACTCACGCCGTTTGCCGCGCCCCTAGCCGGGTAGCGCCAGCCCATGACTCCATTCACCGTTGTCGCCGTCGCGTTCGCGGTCTCGCTCGTGGTCATGTCGGGCGCCTTCATGGGCGGCGCCGTCATCGTCGCCGTGCCGCTGGCCATCGCGATCCTGATCGCCGTGGGTCTGCTCGACCTCAAGCGTCGGCGCAATCAGACCGAGGGGATGCACCGCTATCGCGAGCGGGCCGAGTCGGACAAGATCGACTTCACCGCGCGCGATCGCCAGACGCTCAGCTGACGTTGCCGTGCGGCCGGTCCGGGTCGGCTGCTCCGGGTGGAACTACGACGACTGGCGCGGGCGCCTCTACCCGGAGGGGCTGGGCAAGCAACGCTGGCTCAGGCGCTACGCGGAGCTCTTCGACACGGTGGAGGTCAACTCGACGTTCTACCGGCTCGCGTCACGCAGCGCGGTCGCGCGCTGGGTGGCGGACACGCCGCCCGACTTCGTGTTCGCCGCCAAGGCGAGTCGTTACCTGACGCATATCCGCCGACTGCACGACGTGGGGCAGGGCGTCGAGCGCTACTACGAGCGCATCCAGCCGCTGCTCGAGTCGGACAAGCTCGGGCCGATTGTCTGGCAGCTGCCCGCCAACTTCGGGCGTGACGACGAGCTCCTCGGTCAGCTGCTCGAGCGGCTGCCCGAGGGCCGGCACTGCTTCGAGTTCCGGCACGAGAGCTGGTTCAAGCCGCCCGTCTACGAGCTGCTCCGCTCGGCGGACGCCGCGCTCGTGGTCGCGGATCACCCGAAGTGGCCCTTCCAGGCCCACGAGCTCACCAGCGACTGGACGCTCGTCAGGCTCCATCACGGCCGGCGCGGGCGGCGCGGCAACTACTCGGATACGGAACTCGACGAGTGGGCCCGGCGGCTTTCCCGCTGGCGCCGCCGGGCCGAGGCCTTCGTCTACTTCAACAACGACTGGGAGGGGTTCGCCGTCAGGAACGCGCTCGCCCTCAAGCGGCGGTTGCAGCAGTCTCGAGACGCGTGAGCGCGCGCCTCAAGAGCCGCGACACGTGCATCTGCGAGTAGCCGATCTGTTCGCCGATCTCCCGCTGCGTGAGGTCGTTCACGAAGCGCAGCTCGAGCACCTGTCGCTCTACGTCCGGCAGTGCCTCCCAGGTGTTGGCGATCGCCTGACGCTCCTCGACCAGGTCGTAGGCGCCATCCACCTCGCCGAGCAGATCGACGAGTGCGGCCGAGTCCTCGTCGTCGCGGGCCGCGGGCGTGTCGAGCGAGGCGGCCTCGTAGCTCGCCGCCGCCACCTGAGCCTCGAGCACGTCCTCGATGCTGCAGCCGAGACCGGCGGCCACCTCGCGCACCTTCGGCGAGCGGCCAAGCTTCTTCGACAGCTCCTCGGTCTCGCGGCTGACCGCGAGCGTGCGTTCCTGGAGGTCGCGAGGCACGTGCAGCGACCAGCCCTTGTCACGGAAATGACGCTTGAGCTCGCCGAGGATGGTCGGCGCCGCGTAGCTTGTGAACTTGGTGCCGCGGCCCGGCTCGAAGCGGTCAATCGCCTTGATCAGACCGAGGCTCGCGACCTGCAGCAGGTCGTCGAACGGCTCGTCCGTGTACGAGTAGCGCAGCGCGAGATCGCGGGCGAGCGGCAGAAACCTCTCAACCAGCTCCTCCCTGGCTGCCAGGTCGCCGTGGCCGTGGTAGCGGAGCAACAGCTGGCGTTCGGCCTCGCGCTCCTGTGTGCGATCGCACGAGCGGCGTCGCGGTCCGATGCGAGAGCGCCTCGCGGGCGCGAGTGATGTCGCGGTCATGCCTGTGAACCTCCGTCGTCGGTGACGTGAGGTCCGCAGCGCATCCGTACAGCACGTTCGCGCGTCGTCCCCCTTCAAACCCTGGTCCGGCGAAGTCCCCCCCAAGTCCTTCGCGTGACCGTTAATCAAGTGTGCCCCTCATAGAGGGGCGTTAAACCCTTCGGGCTATCCCTCTATCCCGGTGGAGTGATGCGGTGCGCCCACCGGCTTCGACTCCGGCGAGCCGCGCTGACGGAGGTAGACGGCAAGGATCGCCATCGAGCCCACGGCCAGGAACTCCGACTGCCAGTTCTGCAGCGTCTTCTCCCAGAAGTCCGCGCGCGTGAGGTAGTCGGCCCACGACACCGGCAGCTCCTGATGGTCGAGCCGGTCGGCGTTGTACTCGGCGAGGCCGGTCACCGACTGCGCCATCCAGCTGCCGAGCCAGATCGCGGCCATCACGATCAGGAGCGAGTTCTCGTACACCCTCAGCCGCCAGCCGCGGGCGCGCGCCCAGCGCGGCGACGAGTCGCCGCTGTGCTCGCCGACCATCTGCTCCTGGTCCGACTCGCGACCGGCCCTGTGCGGCTCCTTCGACTCCGGCGAGCCACGCTGGATGAGCCAGACCGTCAGCAGGATGAAGAGCGTGAACTGCAGGTACTCGGACTGCCAGTTCTCGAGCACGGCGGTGGCGAACTCCGACGAGAGGATGTAACGGCCGAGCGAGACCTCGGCGTCGCCGTGGCGGATCTGATCCTCGTTGAAATCGGCGTGGCCCGCGATCGCCTGGAACACGAGCGCAAGTACGAACAGCACCAGGAAGGCGAGCGAGAGGCCGTTGTGCCTGATGAAGTCGCGCATGACTACGCGTGCAGCAGCCCGACCAGCATGGAGAGCACGAGGCCCGCCACCACGATCGTGAGGTACAGGAAGAACATCACCCGCATATCAGCCTCCGAGCTCGCAGTCGTAGGGATGGCCGGGCGAGCCAGGCGAGCAGCCGGCCGCTGTGATCCTCCAACCCTCCGGCCCGTCCTCGAGGAAGGCGACGTTCGCACCGGTGAGGCGGGCGTAGCCGGACGTGACGTAGACCTCGGCGGCGGAGGCGCGCGCACCCGCGGGGAGGTCGAGCTCGAGGACCGCCTGCGGGCACGGGCGCTTCTCCTGGCGCACGAGCCTCTCGGCAGCGTCCTTGCTCAACCGGGCACAGGCCGCGGCGCCGTCGCGCTCTTCGACGGCGGCGTGGAAGCCGTCCGAGACCGCCATCAGATCCGCCTCCCTGCCTGCGGTCCCGCACCCGGCTGCAATCAAGCCGGCGGCGAGGAGCATCCATGTCGGCCTAGGGAGGACGCCCACGGTCGGCTCATCCCCCGCGGAGCGCCGGCGCGAAACCTGGCCGCGCTGGTTGACAAGCGACGGTTTCCGGACTATGTTCAACCAACTGGTTTATCAACCGCCCAGGTGAACACGGGGTGCCCGACGACCAACTCAGCAGCACCTTCGGGGCGCTCGCCGATCCGACACGCCGAGCGATTCTCGCGCGACTCTCGGAAGGCGAGGCAACCGTGAATGAGCTCGCGGAGCCCTTTCCGATGACGGTCCAGGCGGTCTCGAAGCACCTCAAGGTGCTCGAACGCGCCGGGCTGATCGCGCGCGGGCGCAGCGCGCAGCTGCGGCCCTCGCGGCTCCAGGGGGAGGCGCTCAAGGAGGCCGCCGACTGGCTGGCCGGCTACCGCGGGTTCTGGGAGGGCAGCCTCGACCGGCTCGCCGAGCACCTGCAGGAGATTCAGAAGGGACCTCGAGATGTATGAAGCCGTGACAGCCCGGGCGATCGTCGTCAAGCGCGTGCTCGCCGCACCGCGGGAGCTGGTATGGAGAGCCTTCACGGAGCCCGGTCAGCTCGCGAGCTGGTGGGGGCCGCCCGGTTGGAGCACCGATCCCGGGGAGGTGTCCATGGACGTGCGGCCGGGCGGCGAGTTCAGTGTCATCTCGGTGTCCGACGAGGGCGAGCGGATGCCGGTGGTCGCCGTCTATCGCGAGGTCGCCGAGCCGGAGCGGCTCGTGCTGGAGGAGCCGGCCGACGTGAATTGGCACGAGGGCGCGATCACCGAGGTGACATTCACGGAGCTCGGCGACGGTCGCACCGAGCTGGTGCTGCAGAGCACCATCCACACGACCGAGGAGATGGCCCGGCACGCCGAGGGCGGCATGAACGCATCGGTCGACCGGCTCGCCGAGCTCGTCAGCGGGGGTGGGCAGTGATGGGCACCGGGGTCGACTTCGTGTGCGTGCCGAGCGAGGACTTCGACGCGGCGCTCGAGTTCTACGGCGAGGTGCTTGGCCTCGAGCGCTCGAGCCTGTGGCAGCGCGGCGACCAGCCGGCGGTCGGCGCCGAGTTCGAGACCGAGAACATGACGATCGCGGTGATCGCGACGAAGGCGCTCGGCATCGAGTTCAGCCCGAACGCCGTGCCCGTGGCCCTGCGGGTCGATGACGTCGCGGCGGCGCGGGTGGAGCTCGAGTCCCGCGGCGTGTCCTTCTCCGGCGAGACAATCGACAGCGGCGTCTGCCACATGGCGAACTTCCACGACCCGGAAGGCAACGCCCTCATGCTGCACCACCGCTACGCGCCCTTCACCTGGCCCGCGCCGCGCCGCGGGGGCTGACGCAGGCCACGCCTTCCTCATAACCCATACGTTGACGCTCGGTGCCCATGCGGGTACCCTCGGTCGCGCCCGAACGGCGCGGGACGGTCACCCGCCAGGACACTGGTGCTTGCACGGACCTCGCGGGCGCTACCGCACTGCGAGGAGGAGATCGATGGCGTACCTGAACTGCCCGAGTTGCCGGCTTACCGTCTACAGCCCGGGGCTCTCGCTGACAGACGAGGAGTGTCCCCGCTGCCGGGCCAAGATGGGGAAGGTGAGCAGGCTGTTCCGCTCGGCCCTGCCGCCCCGTCTACTCGACCGGGAGAAAGGCGCCAGCCGGCGGGTGGAAAAATAGGCGTCGTGGAACGCATCGACGAAGCCGCGCTCGCGGCGGGCGCGGGGGAGGAGCTGGCGGCTGTCACGACGGCGATCGTCGGTCTGTTCAGCGAGTACTACGGGCGCGGCCCCACGCGTGCCAAGTCGTACCTGCTCGACGACCGTTACCTGGTCTGCGTGCTGCGCGACACGATGACGACGGTCGAGCGCACGCTGGCGCCGACGCACCCCGACCTCGTCCGCCAAGTTCGGATCACCTTCCAGGAGGCGATGGCGGACTCGTTCATCGCCGTCGTCGAGCACGCCCTGGGGCGGCGCGTGCTCACCTATCACAGCCAGCTGACGCTCGAGCCGGACATCGGCTTCGAGTTCTTCATGCTGGAAGAGCGCTAGTTCCGGCTCGGCTCCTTGGGCGCGTCGCGCGGCTCGACGAACGGCTCCTTGTCCTCCGGGCGCATGCCACCCTCGATCGCGCGGCCGCGCTGGAGCTCGGCGTTGAACTCCGCGCCAAGCAGGATGCAGATGTTCGAGATCCATAGCCAGAGCAGGAACACGATCGGCCCCGCGAGCGCCCCGTAGGTCTTGTTGTAGGAGCCGAAGTTGGCGACGTAGAGCGCGAAAGCCGCCGAAGCGATGATCCAGCCGATCACGGCCAGGACGCCCCCGGGGCTGAGCCAGCGAAAGCCGGGCTGTTTGACGTTCGGCGCCGCCCAGTAGAGGAGCGCGAACATGAAGCTGACGATCAGAAGCAGCACCGGCCACTTCGCGATCTCCCAGACGGTGACCGCCGTGTCGCCGACACCGATCACGTCACCCAGCTCCCTCGCGATCCCTCCGGTGACGACCACGGCCCCGGCCGTGATTGCCACGAGCACGAGCAGCGCGACGGTCAGCCCGACCCGCAAGGGCAGCGTCTTCCAGATAGGCCGTCCCTCTTCGATGTCGAAGATGGTGTTCGACGCGCGCATGAACGCTGCGACGTAACCGGAGGCCGACCAGATCGCAAGCAGGAGGCCGATGACGAACGCGAAGCCGGCCGCGCCCTGGCTGCCCTGAAGGTTCTCGAGCGCATTCGTGAGGATCTCCTGAGCCGGGCCGGGGGCGACGTCGCCGAGATTGTCGATCAGCGGCTGGGTCGCGGATTCGCCAATCAGCCCGAGCACCGAGACGAGCACGAGCAGCGCGGGAAAGATCGCCAGGATGCCGTAATAGGTCAACGCGGCTGCCCAGTCGGTGAGCTTGTCCTCCTGGAACTCCTTGGCTGATCGCTTGAAGACGCCGAACCAGGATCGTTTGCTCAGCTCGGTGGGCGACTTCGGAGGATCGCCTTCGCGGGTGAAGCGAACCTCGTTCATGCCGACCGATTACCCGACGAGAGCGCACGTATTCAGAGAGAGTGCTACGCGGCCTCGGCGAGGCCGGCCACCTCGCGCGTCCCGGCGAGACGTTCGAGCGCCTTGTGCTCGATGCGCCGGACGCGTTCGGGCGAGAGCCCGAGCCGCCGGCCGGCCTCGCGCAGCGGCGTGGGGTCGTCGCCGCCGACGCCGAAGCGCAGCTTGATCACCTCGCGCTCTTGCTCGGGTAGGCGCTCGAGCGCGGCGTGGACCGCCTCTTCGCGCAGGCCGATCTCGACTTCCTCGACTGGTCCACGCTCCTGGCTCGGGAGCAGGTCGCCGAGGCCGGTGTCGCCCTCGGGACCGACCGGACGGTCAAGGCTCGTGACGGTGCGGGTGACCTCGCGCGTCTCCTCGACCTCGACGAGGGTCAGGTCGCTGGCGGTCGCGATCTCGGCATCGGTCGGCGCGCGACCCAGCTGCAGCGACAGCTCGCGCTCGGCGCGGGCGATCTTGCGCTCGCGCTGCCCGATGTGCACCGGGATGCGGATGGTGCGGCCTTGGTTGGCGAGCCCGCGTTGGATCGCCTGGCGGATCCAGAAGGTCGCGTAGGTCGAGAACTTGTAGCCGCGCCGCCAGTCGAATTTCTCCGCGGCGCGGATCAGGCCGAGGATGCCCTCCTGGATCAGGTCGAGCAACGACAGCTCCTGGCCCTGATAGCGCTTCGCGAGCGAGACCACGAGACGCAGGTTCGAGTTGATCATTCTCTCCTTCGCCGCGAGGTCGCCCTGCTCGATCCGCTTGGCCAGCTCGACCTCCTCGGCGGCCGTGAGGAGCGGGTGGCGGCGAACGTCGCGCAGGAACAGCTGGAGCGTGTCGCCGGTGATCGCCGCGAGCTCCGCGTTGTCGTATCGGACGGGCTCGGGCAGGTGGCGCCCGCAGTCGTCGGACAACTCGACACCGCGTGCCTCGAGCCGGTCGGCGAGCGCCTGGGCGTCCTCGTCCGAGAGCTCGAGCTCTTGCACGAGCTCCGCCAGCTCGGAGAGGTTGACGCACCCCTGCTCCTCGCCGCGCTCGAACAGCGCGTCGATCGTGGACGTCGTCATGCCTCAGGGGTACCCGTCGAGCGAAAGCGAAAACGGGACAACCCCGCTACACGACCAGCTTGGCGAGCCGCTTCCGCGGTGGGCCGAGGCCGCGGGCGTGTGCCTGTATGTCCGCCCAAGCGTCGCCCTTGCTCTCAAGGCGGCGCATGACGTTGCGCAGCGTCCAGCGATCGGGGCGAAGGCGAGCGTCCTTCAGCTCGCTCAGGGCGATCGGGGTAGCCACTGGGGCCCCCGAACGGGGCCTGACGGCGTACGGCGGAACGGCGGTCTGGGCGTAACCGTTTCGGGCCACATCGACGAGGATGCGGCCGCCGCGCTTGGCCTTGCGGAACTCGGTCGTGAGCTCGTCCGGGTGGCGCTCGGCGAGTACCTGTGCTGCGTCACGGGCGAAGGCTCGGACCTCCTCGGTGTCGGCGCGCCGCCGTAGCGGCGTCCAGATGTGGATCCCCTTCGAGCCGGTGACCTGGGCGAAGGGCGCGAGCTCCAGCTCCTCGAGGAGGTCCGCGGTCCAGCGCGCCGCGCGCCGCACCGTGGCGAAGTCGCTGCCCTCCGCCGGATCGAGGTCGAAGACGAGCCGATCGGGCTGGTGCGGGCGGTCGGCGCGCGAGAGGAAGACGTGCGGCGTGATCGTGTTCTGGTTTGCCAGGTAGAGCAGCGAGTCAGCGTTCTGGACCAGCGCGTGCTTGACCGTGCCGCCCGCCTTCGGCAGCTCCGCGCGTGCGATCCAGTCCGGGAAGTAATCGGGCGCGTCCTTGTGGAAGAAGCCCTTGCCGGCGATGCCGTCGGGAAAGCGCTGCATGCTCACCGGGCGGTCGCGGACGTGCGGCAGCATCCACTGCGCCACGCGCTCGTAGTAGCCGGCGAGGTCGCCCTTCGTGATCCCGTCGTCGGGGAAGAGCAGCTTGTCGGGGTTGCTGATCTTGACCTTCACGACTCGATCTCGTCGATGCGCCTGCCGCTCACCACGGACTCGGGCTGCGTCGAGACCGGGTTGCGGCGTGCGTCGGCCTCGTCGTCGCGGCGCTTGACGAGCAGCCAGCGGCGACCCTCGATCCGGCGCAGGGTCCAACCCCCGCGCAACTTCTTGCCCTCGAGCCAGAACGACAGGTGACCGTCGGCGAGGGCCCGCTCGGCGGGCTCGTCGCCGAGCGGGCGGTAACTGCCCCGATCCCAGACGATCACGGGGCCCGCGCCGTACTCGCCCTCCGGGATCACGCCCTCGAAGTCACCCCAGGAGATCTGGTGGTCCTCCACCTCCATCGCGAGACGCTTGTCGCGCGGGTCCATCGAGGGGCCGCGTGGCACGGCCCAGGATTTGAAGACGCCGCCGGCCTCGAGCCGGAAGTCCCAGTGCATCGAGCGGGCGTCGTGCTGCTGGATCACGAAGCGCGGCACGTCAGGCGCCGCCTCCGGGCTGCAGCGGGGCGATCTTCAGCGGGCCCTCGTGGCGTGTCTCGACCTGAAGGGTCGAATGCGTGATGCCGAAGCGCTCGCGCAGCAGCTCGGCCAGCTGGCGCCGGTGCGCCTGGGTGTCGCAGCCCGAGCGCACCGTGACGTGCGCCGACAGGGCCGGGAAACCCGAGGTGACCTCCCACACATGCAGGTCGTGCACTTCGACCACGTGGTGCTCGGCGGCGAGCGCGTTGCCGATCTCCTCCGGGTCGAGGTTGCGCGGCGCCGCCTCGAGCAGCACGCGCCCGGACTCGCGCAGCAGCCCGACCCCCGAGTAGAGCATCAGGCCGGCCACGAGCAGCGCGGCGATGCCGTCCGCGCGGCCGAAGTCCGTGAGCAGGATGATCGCGCCGGCGACCGCGGTGGCGACGAACGCGAACAGGTCGTTCAGCACGTGCTGGAAGGCGCCTTCCACGTTCAGGCTGCGGCGGTTCGCGCCCGACAGCACGAACGTCGCGGCGAGGTTCACGAAGATCCCGACGACGGCGACGATCAGCACCGCCGCCCCTTCGACGTCGGGCGGCTCGAAGAGCCGGCGGATGCCCTCGACCCCGATCAGCGCCCCGAGCCCCACCAGCGTCGCGCCGTTGAGCTGGGCCGAGAGGATCTCGGCGCGCCGATAGCCGAACGTGAAGCCCCCCTCGGGCGGGCGCCGCGCGAGCCGCGCCGCAAACAGCGCAAGCGCGATCGCGCCCGCGTCGGTGAGCATGTGCGCGGCGTCCGCGAGCAGCGCGAGCGAGGACGCGAGGATGCCGACCACGACCTCCGCCGCCATGAAGGCGAGCAGGAGGACGAGGGCGATCGTCAGCCGGCGCGAGTCGTCCGTGTGCGTGTGGCTGTGCCCGGCGTGGCTGTGCATCCACGCGCATGGTCGCAGGCGCGCCGGGCCCTCTCTAGACGCGGTCGCGCGCGCCCTCGACGCCCTCCGCTTGGGCGCAGTGGGCGCAACAGAAGGTCGAGCCGTTCGCCTCTATGCCGTGGCCAGCGATCTTGATGCCGCAGTGGTCGCAGGTGGGGGCGAGTGCGTGGATCGCGCACTCGAAGGAGTCGAACACATGCGTCTCGCCCCCGCGGGTGATCTCCATCGTCTTGTCGTAGTCGTTGCCGCAGACCTCGCAGGTCGCCATGGCCGTCCTCCCGTCGGGTGTGCGGCGTGAGTACCCAAGCCCTGACGCCTCTATCAGGGTGCTGGCGCGGTCTCGGCGGGGGGCGCGGCCTCGGGTGCCGCCTGCGGCGCCGGCGTGGGGGCCGTCTCCGTCGTCTCGGTCGGAGTGGTCGTTGTCTCGGTCGGCTGCTCTCTGGGGGCTTGTTGCGTGGTCTCGGCCGGCTGCCGCTCGGTCGTATCGGTCTGGCGCTCGTCCGCCGGCTGCTGCTCGTCCTGCTGCTTCTCGTCCTGCTGCTGCGCCTTGCCGCCGCCGAAGGTCGTGCGTCTGTCGCCCTTGCCGATCGAGCCGCCGGCGAGCAGCTCGCCTGCCGTCAACGTGACCGCCGCGATGCCGAAGGCGAGCAGCCCGGTGGCGAGGATCGCGCCGACGGCGAGCTTGCGCCGCCGCGGCGGCCGCCCGGTCGGCTGGCGGTAGATCCGCACCGGCGCCTCGCCGGGAGCTGACGGTGGAACGCTCCGAGGCTGCGGGGCGGGTCGCGCGGAGCGCGGCGCCTCCGCGTCCTCAGGCAGCGCCGGCCGCTCGGTGGGCCAGGCGCGCGCGAGCCTGTCGGCCGGTCGGTTGAGCAGCTCACTCACAAGCGCGACAAGGACAGGGGTGGTCGCCGCGGCGATCCAGGTGCCGGCGATCCACAGCTGCGAGGTGACAGCCGCCGCCGTGGCGGACGCGACGCTTGCGACGACCAGCGTCCGGATGTTGTGGCGGCGCTCCTCCTCCCCCCCCCCGCGCGGGGGCGAAGCCAACGACCCCCCCCCCCACCCAGCGGCGCTCCGCAGCCGCGCCGGGGGACCC